>Ga0114950_10004913_pt1 | contig 10394 bp, 11 predicted proteins | sample N075metaG_FD_83503 | JGI IMG/M metagenome (GOLD analysis project Ga0114950, IMG submission 83503) | Deep subsurface microbial communities from Kermadec Trench to uncover new lineages of life (NeLLi) - N075 metaG | ecosystem: Environmental > Aquatic > Marine > Ocean trench > Sediment | place... | reverse complement strand
CGCGTCTACGTCACCGAGCATTTCGCCTCGCGCGACATGAGCGAGATCAAGCCCGACTACGACAACTTCTCGACCTACTTCAACATCGACAACGGCAGCGGCCGCATCCACGGCGTCTGGCTGCAGGGCAACCTGGCGGTGAAGCCGATCTTCGAGCAGTGGATGACGATGCTCGACGACCTCGGCATGGACACGCTCGGCCCCCGCAGCGTCGGCGGCACCGACCACGGTTCCTTCGACGCCGTCGGGCTACCCGGCTTCCAGTTCATGCAGGATCGCCTCGAGTACAACGCCCGCACCCATCACTCGAACATGGATTTCTACGACCGCGTCCAGGAAGCGGACCTGATCCAGATGGCGACGATCGTCGCGGTGTTCACCTACAACGCCGCGATGCGCGACGAGAAGCTGCCCAGAAAGCCAATGGCGCGATGAGGTCGGACGGCATACCGCTGCTGATCATCTCCGGCTTGATGATGGTGATCTTTCCCATCATCGCTGCGGTGAAAACGAGCAACGGTGAGCGCTATCGATACCCGCTCTCGATTCGCTTCATGTCGTAGCTCGTAAGGCTCGATGGCTCAGCCCTCGTCGGATCGCCCCATCAGCTCGATCCGGGTGGCGCGACGAGGCCACCTGGCCTGACCGGCGCGCTCATGACAAAATCGGCGCCCTGCCGTGCCTCTTGAACTGGTTGGTCGCTGCCCATGCTGAGAGCCCTCGTACTCGTTGCCACCCTCCCCTTTCTCGGTCCCGCCCAAGACCTCGTCCCCGGGACCCGCTACGAACCGAGCATCCCGACGCTCACCCAGGTGGTCGGCCACGACTTCGGCGAGGAGATCACACCGCCCGACCAGGTGATCCGGTACATGGAAGCGCTCGCCGCGGCGGCGCCGGCGCGCACCTATCTGTTCCAGTACGCAGAGAGCTGGGAGGGTCGGCCGCTGGTGATCATGGTGATCGGCTCTCCGGAGCGCATCGCGGCGCTCGATGGGGTCAAGGCTGACCTGGCGCGGCTGGCCGACCCGCGGGGCCTTTCCGAGGCCGAAGCCGAGGAGATCCTGGCGCGAGTGCCGGTGGTGACTGCGCTGATGCACGGGGTCCACGGCAACGAGATCAGCTCCAGTGGCGCGGCGATGGCGGAGGCGTATCACCTGCTGGCGGCACAGGGTAATGCGGCGGTCGACCTGATCCTGGCCGAATCGCTCGTCCTCATCGACCCAGTGGAGAACCCCGACGGCCGCAATCGGTTTGTCTACCAGAACGGCGTCGGCCGGGCGCGCTGGCCGGACCCGAAGGGCTACTCGGTCGAACACGACGAACCCTGGCCGGGCGGTCGTGGCAACCATTACTTGTTTGATTTGAATCGCGACCTGTTCATCCAGAGCCAGCCGGAGACACGGGGCAAGATAGAGGTGTTCCTCGAGTTTTGGCCGCACATCGTCGTCGACCTGCACGAGATGGGCGGCAACTCGACCTATTTTTTCCCGCCCACGGCGGAGCCGTCGAACCCGTGGTTCGGCGAGCGCCAGATCGCGCTGATGGACATCTTCGGCCGCGCCAACGCAACCGCTTTCGACGAGCGCGGCTTCCCCTACTTCAACCGCGACGTATACGACCTGTTCTACCCGGGGTACGTCGACATGTGGCCGATGAGCCACGGGGCTCTGGGCATGACCTACGAGCAGGCGTCGGCGCGGGCGTTGGTCCTGGAGCGCTCCGACGGTGATCTGTTGACCTACGGCCAGGGCGTACTGCAACACTTCACCGCGGCCATCACCACCGCCGAGACCGCGGCGCGTAACCGCGAGCAAATCCTGCGCGACTACCTGGCGTTCCGCCGCGAAGGAATCGCCCTCGGCCGGCAGGGCCCCGCCGAGCTGGTGCTGCACTCCGCGCATGACCCGGGGCTGGCCGAGCGGCTGGCCCGCATGCTCGTCCGCAACGGCATCGAAGTGCGCGAAGCAAGCGGCCCGATCACCCTGGGCGACCGGACGCTGCCGGCGGTGGGCACCTACATCGTGCCCATGGCACAGCCGGCGCACCGCTTCGCGCATGACCTCCTGGATACGGACGTGCCCATGGACGAGGGGTTCATCGAGCGGCAGCTCGAACGGCGCGCGCGGCGCCAGAACGACGAGATCTATGACGTCACCGCCTGGAGCCAGCCGCTGCTGTGGGACGTCGAGCTGCTGCAGGCCGATACCGTGACAGGGGCGGCCGGGGCCGCACTGTCCGCGGACCCCGTTGCGACCGTCGGCGATACTACCCTGCCGGCGGCTCGGGTCGGCTATCTCCTTCCCTGGAATACAGGCGCCGCCGCCACGGTGGTCGAGGCACTCCGGGCCGGCATCCGTGTGCACTCGGGAGCGGGTACCTTCACCCTCGGCGGCCGCGACTATGCTGTGGGTACGGCGATCGTCCGCACCGCCGAGAACGGTCCCGACCTGGCCGAGTTGCTCGGCGGAATCGCCGCAACCCACGGTGCCGAAGTGGTGCCGATCGACGATTCCTACGTCAGCAAAGGCATGTCGCTGGGCAGCAACCGCGTTTCGGCGCTGCGAGAGCCACGCGTCCTGCTGATCTATGACCAGCCGTCGCGCTCGCTATCGGCCGGATGGGCCCGCTACGTGCTGGAGCGACGCTACGGTCAGCGCACCACCATCGTTCGCGCCTCCAGCCTCGGGCGGGCGGTGCTGAACGACTTCGACGTCATCGTCTTCCCGAGCGGCAACTACGGCAGCGTCATCGGCGACTCCCTGGTCGATCGGCTAGGCCAATGGATGCGGGACGGCGGCACGGTGGTAACGCTGGCGGAGTCCACCCGTTGGGCCATCGGTGCAGGCCTGCTCGCCACCACCGCCGAGCGCCGCGGCGGCCGTTCCGAAGACGAAGATCCTCCGTCGGACGACACGCCCGAACAGCCGATCGAGTACCTCGACGAGATCGTCCCCGAGGACGAGGCGCCCGACGCGGTACCCGGCGCCATCCTGCGCGTTCTGCTGGACACCGAGCACTGGCTGGCCGCCGGGACCGATGGTGAGATCGGCGTGCTGGTGGAAGGCTCCCGGGTGTTCCGGCCGATCACGCTGGACGAGGGCACCAACGTCGGGCGCTACGCCGAGCTCGAAGACATCGTGCTCAGCGGCATCGTCTGGGAGGAATCGCGCGCCCAGCTGGCGAGCAAGGCCTTCCTCATCCACCAGCCGACGGGCCGCGGTCAAATCGTCGCCTTCGCAGAGGACCCCAACTACCGCGCGTACTCCGAAGCCGCCGAGCTTCTCTTCATGAACGCGATTCTTCTGGGCCCCGGACGATAGCTCACCCGGCGAACGTCGGCCCGTTCGTCGTGTCGATGCCGATCAAACGGCCCAGTTCTCCAGCCGTAACCCATCGACGCCCCGGAGCTGATGCGGCTGCGGGCGACGACGAAGGGCGATGAGATATCCGGGCTAGGCGACGTCGACCACCTGGCTGCCGGGCGCGATCTCGTCGCCGCTGTCGTCGAAGCGCACCCAACACTTGGTACCGCCGTCGTAGTCCATGGCACGGAGCACGAGGTCGGCGGGCTGGCCCATGGCGGTACAGCGCTTGATTTCGGGCTCATCCAGGTCGCGCCAGATCCGGATGAACGGGTTGTTGTCCCATTCCTCGCCAATGGTGGTGAAATCGGTGTGCCCTGGATAGACGGTCATCTCGGGGGGCAGCTTCATGAGCACCTGCATGATCGAGTGCTGGATGTCGGCGAACGTCGCGTGCCCCGGGGCGAGGGTGCCGCCGACGGTGCCCTTGAACAGCGTGTCGCCGGTGAATACGGCCTCGTCGTTGACGACGAACGCCAGCATGCCCTTGGTATGCCCGGGGGTATGCAGCGCTTTGATCGACAGCCCACCGCTGGAGATCCGGTCGTCGCCGACGAGGGTTACGTCGTAGGGACCGTCGAACAGGTCCGCCTCGGCCGCTGGCACCACGACAGGACAGGCGTACTTTTTGACGAAGAAATCGTTGAAGCTGACGTGGTCGACGTGGTGATGGGTGCACAACAGATGCGTGACCTTCAGGTCGTTCTCGGCGATGAAGTCGGTCAACGGTTCGGCCGGCCCGCCGGCGTCGATGATCACGCAGCTGCCGCCCGGCTCGTCACCGACGACAAAGCTGTTCGACAGATACTGCTCGTTCAGTGCCCTCTCGACAATCATTTCATTCCTCCTGTGTACCGGTGGCCGAGCCTGATGGGCTCGGCGCCGCCGCACACTATCGGCGGGCGTGTCAAAACGTAATCACCGACCGGATGCCGTCCTGCGCCTCCATCAAGTCGAATCCCTTGTTGACTTCGTCGAGCGTAATGTGGTGCGAGATGAAACCTTCGAGGTCGAGGTTGCCTTCGAGGTACATGTCGACGAGCTGCGGCACGTTGGTGCGGCCGCGGGTGCCGCCGAAGCTGCCGCCGATCACGGTGCGCCCGGTGATCAAGAAGCGCGGGATGATGTCGAGGGTCTCACCCTTGCCGGCGACACCGAGAATCGTGCACACGCCCCAACCCATGCGCGCCGCCTCCACCGCCTGAGCCATGACGCCGACCAGTCCGGTGGCCTCGAAGGTGTAGTCGGCGCCGAAGCCGTCGGTCATGTCGAGAATCTGCTGCACAGGGTCGGCGTCGCCTCCCGCGACGACCAAGTCGGTGGCGCCGTAGCGTTTCGCGACCTCGAGCCGGTCCGCCGACAAGTCGATGGCGATGATGCGCTCCGCCCCCCGGATCTTGCAACCGGCCACCGCGCCGAGGCCGACGAGGCCGGCGCCGAACACCGCGCATGTCGATCCCGGCTCGACCTGTGCCTTGTACATCGCCGCCCCCAGACCGGTGGCCGCACCGCACGCCAGCGTGCAGACGATGTCCGACTCAGCTTCCTTGTTGATCCGGGCGAGCGCGATCTCCGGCATCACGGTGTATTCGGCGAACGTGCTCGTACCCATGAAGTGCCGGATGGGCTCGCCGTCGCGCGATAACCGCGACGTCCCATCGGGCATCATCCCCCGGCCCTGGGTTTCGCGGATCGCCATGCACAGGTTGGTCTTGCCGCTGGTGCAGTGGATGCAAGCGCCGCACTCCGGCGAAAAAAGCGTGATGACGTGGTCCCCCGGTTGTACCAACGTCACCCCTTCGCCCACCGCCTCGACGAAACCGGCGCCCTCGTGCCCCAACACGGTTGGCACGTAGCCGCTCGGATCGGCGCCGCTGGCGGTGTACAGATCCGTATGGCAAACGCCGCAAGCCTCGACCTTGACCAAGACCTCACCGGCTTTCGGACCCTCGAGGTCGAGCTCCTGTACCTGGAGCGGCTGGCCGAATTCCTCCAGAACGGCGGCGCGAATCTTCATGGTGGCTGACCTCCCGGCGCTTCGATGGCGTCCTGAGTCTCGATGTGCGATGGCGCCGGCGGTGGCGCCCGAAGGACAAGCATAGACAACCCATGCGTGAGGCTCGACCGAGGCGGCTACGGCGGCGGTGTCCGCACCGCCGACGAGAACAGCACGGCGGTAGTGTCCCGATCGCCGACGAGAATACCGTGGCGCGGCGCTCCCCTTGGACAGCCACTCGGCCAGCGGTACAATTTGGAGGCTTAGCTCTCGGACTTTCGTGGCTCCCACAAGTTCCCTAACCATCGTCCCCAGCAGGAGACCGAACACATGAAGAACCGGTTCAGTCTGTTCCTGGGCTTCGCGGCCGCTCTGTTGCTAGCGACCAACGTGGCCCTTGCGACGCAAAACGAAAGCGTGGCCGGCGAGTGGCTGATGACCATCAGCACACCGAACGGCGATCGCACAATCACGCTCAACATCGAGCAGGATGGCTCGACCCTTACCGGCACGTCGCTGGCTGAGGGCCAGGAAGAGCCCTCTGAGCTCACCGGCACGATCGACGGCAACAACATCACCCTCAACGTCCGCTTCGGTCGCGGCGGTGGCGGCCGCGGTGGCGGCGGCGGCGGCGGCGGTGGTGGCGGCGGCGGTGGTGGCCGTGGCGGAGGTCGTGGCGGCGCTCCCTGGGAGGGCACGGTCGACGACAACACGATGTCGGGCGAGCGCACTTTCAGTGGCCGCGGTGGTGGTGGCGACACCACGATCACCTGGACGGCGACCCGGCAATAAACGCCTCGAGGCGCCCGCGACGCGCCTGAGAGAGGCCCGAGAAACATCACGCGGCGGTCCGCTCCTCGCGGGGCGGATCGCCGCGATCGTTTTTTCTCGGGCGCAGAGCGGGCGTTGGATGTCCCCGTCCGTTTTTGCCCGCGACTGTCTTCACGATGTCGAGGCCGCGGACTATGATCAGCCTACGACCTTTGCCGAAGGGGATCCATGAGCGACACGAATTCCAACGGAACGCACGAGGTTGCAGGCACCACCGAGCTCGAGAACGCTCTCATTACGGTGGAGCTCAAGCTCGACGAGACCTTCGAGGCCGCCGAGCGCCAAGCCCGCGCTGACGACGAAGCCGGCGCCGGCCTGGTCCTCGAGCAGGTGCTCGACCTGATCTACGACACCTTCGGCTCGGTGATCCCGTACGACCGCATCGGTGTCGCCACGGTCGAGGACGACGGCCAGATCGTCCGCTCACGATGGGCGCGCTCAGAGGCCGACAGTCTCACGATGGGCACCGGCTACGCCGCGCCGCTCGAAGATGAAGCCGTCCAAACCATCCTCGGCTCGGGCGAGCCGTTGATCGTCAACGACCTGGAGGCCTACCTCGAAGAGCACCCCGGGTCGCAGGCGACCCGCGACATCATCGAGGATGGCATGCGCTCGAGCCTGACCTGCCCGCTCGCGAGCGGCGGCAAGCCCACCGGCATGATGGTGTTCTCGAGCGAGGAGCGCGACGTCTACACCGACAAGCACCGAGACATCCTCAAGCACATCGCCGCGCATGTCGCCGCGATCCTCGAGCGCAGCCGCATGTTCGAGAAGCTCATCGAGCTGAACTGGCAACTGCGCGTCGCCAGTGACGCCCTCAAGTATCAGGCGAGCCACGACGGTCTGACGAAGCTGTGGAACCGCACCGCGATCCTCGAGATCATCGATCGCGAGATGGCCCGCGCCCACCGCCAGAAAAAGCCGATGACGATCGTGCTGTGTGACATCGACAACTTCAAGGGCATCAACGACACCCGCGGACACGCGATCGGCGATGTCGTCTTGCAGGCGGTAGCCGAACGGCTTGCCAAAGCGTTGCGCAGCTACGAAACCGTCGGCCGCTACGGCGGCGAGGAATTCTTGATCGCCTTGTGCGACTGCGACGCCGAAGGCGCGCGCCCCGCGATGGAACGGCTGCGCCTCGCTGTCAGCGACGAGAAGATCGAAACCGACAAGGATGCGGTGTCCGTGACGATCAGCCTGGGCGGCGCGGTCAGCGACACCGCCAGCGCAGACCTCGACGAGCTCATCCGCACCGCCGACGAGGCCCTGTACGCGGCCAAGGGCGCGGGCCGCAACTGTCACGAGCTGCGCGTCGTGAACGCCGGCAGCGCCTGATGGAGCGCACGGCGTCGTGAGCGAGACCTTCGCAAAGGGCGAGAGCGGAGCGATGTACCGAAACATCGAGTCCAAGGTGCGCGCCGGCCTGCAGCCCGTACACCTCGAGGTCATCGACGAGAGCTACATGCACAGCGTTCCGGCCGGCGCCGAGTCTCACTTTCGCCTGCTGATCGTTTCGGAGCGGTTCGAAGGAAAGTCGGCGGTGCAGCGCCATCAGGCGGTCTACGCCATCCTCGCCGACGAGGTACAAAACCATATTCACGCTCTCGGACTGCAAACGCTGACCCCGGGCGAGTGGCAAACCGACCAGGCGCGCAACGAATCGCCCGAGTGCCTCGGCGGCAGCAAGGCCGAGGCTTGAGCGACGAGCCCGAGCTCGCGGTCCACGCGGCCGCAAACAGCGAAGATGCGGCGACACGCGACGAGACGGCGAAGGATAACGCGGCGACCCTCGGCCGCCTGGAGGCGATCTGGATCAAACGCGCCCACGGCGGCAAGATGGATCCTGTGGAGCTCGCCACATTCGCCGCCAAGAAGGGCATCGTCGGCAACGCCGATTGGGGCGGCTGGCGGCAGGTAACGATCATCGACCAGCAAAAATGGGAATCTGTGACTGCGGCTCTCGGCGTGACACTTGACCCGTCGACCCGACGGGCGAACCTGTTGCTAAGCGGCCTGGATCTGGCGAACTGCCGCGACAAGGTGATGTCGATCGGCGGCGTGCGCCTGAAGATGCTCAACGAAACCGCGCCCTGCAATCTGATGGACGAGGCGCACCCCGGGCTCAAAGACGCCCTCAAGCCCGACTGGGGCGGCGGTGCCTTCGGTTACGTGATCGACGACGGCAAGATCGCCGTCGGTGACGAGGTCTGTTGGGTCGAGGAAGAAGAGCAGGGCTGAAAGACCCCGGTGGTCCGGCCGCTGCTCAGCCTTGCGGATCTCCCGCTCTCGCCCCTAGCCCGGATATCTCATCGGGTCACGGCTGCACGAGCGTGATGGCGCGGCTGGCAGGCCTAGGCGAAAGTGGTGCAACTTTTGTCGCCCCAAACGTCATAACAAGAAGAAACCATCGCCCAATAGGGGGCAAAGAAACGAGCGAGAACCCCTGGTAGGAAGGTGGAGGTTGCCATGCGCAAGGGAATGACGAGGACGCGGAACAACAAGCTGGCGACAGCGGAGCGGATCGGAGGCGCACGTCCGGCGCTGTTGCGCCTCTACTCGCGGCTCGGTGTGCTGCCGAACGCCAACCTCGAGCGCATCGCTCAGGGAAGCGAATGCCTGCTCATTCCCGCTGGAAACACGATTTTCCGCCAGGAAGAAGACGCCGACGCCGTGTACCTGTTGCTCGACGGCGAGGTCCGCCTCGAGCATCGAAACAAGAGGGGCGAGGCGATGATGCACCGCGTGTTCGGACCGTACGATTCGTTCGGCGACGTCGCCCTGCTGGGCGAGGGGAGCCGCTACTACACGGCCAACACGAGCTCGGTCAGCGTGGTGATTCGCACGCCGCTATCGCTGCTGCGCGAGGTTCTGGCTACGGACCCGAACCTGGCGACCGCCTGGATCCACGCGGTGAGCACCGACCTGCAGCGCCGCGAGCGGCGCCTGGCCGACTCGGTCGCGCAGCATATCGTCAACCCGGCGTTTTTCGACGCCGCCTGAGTCATAAGAAGGGACCCTGCTGGGGTCGCCCGGTGCTGACGGATCACCGGGCATAGCGGGGGAAAACAGAAGGCAAAGTGGCTCGCCGCCCTCCCTCTATGAGGCCGGCCACTTTGCCTTTTCCCTTGCCAGGTCAAGGATTCGAGTTCCCCCCAGACCAAGCTCTGATCATGGTGCGCCCCTCATCGGCTGCTCTCTGCGACCGGGTAGAGGTCACGTAGCCGGCCGGGATCGCCCAGCAAGTCGATAGTGGCGAAGGCGACCTCGCCGTCGCGTGTTCCCTGGAACAGGAAGCGTTCCAGCCGCAGCGGGCCGCGGGGAATCCAGCCGCTCGGATAGAGGCGCGGCTCTCGGTCGAGAGACAACAGCATGGCGTAGGATGTCGCGTCGGTGTCGCCGCGAACATCGACGAGCACCCGATCCTGTGCCCGGGTCAGCCACAGCCGGTTGATGGTGCCCTCGAACGGGGGCAAGAGCCACGTCCGTTCGGCGCCCGACTCGCGGTGAACGCCGAAGCGCAACGAGAAAAGGCGCCGCGAGACCGTGGATCATCACCGACGTTGAACTCATGGATCGTCTCTGTTTGCCCGCAGCTGATCGCGGCTGAAGAAGATGGAATCAGCCTCGATGACAACGTCCGCGGCATCGATGTTCACCGAGGCGTAGACGCCGGGCATGATGCCGGCGAGCACGATGATCAGCGCCAAAGCGCCGGCGATCGCCGGGCCGCCTCCATGGGCCTGCATCCGAGGCATGCCGCCGCCGAACAACTCGACCCTGGCAAAGACGATCAACGAGATAAGAAGCACCCCGGCGGCGAGGATGAGCACCTCGGACGCGAACCATTGGGGCTCCAGACGCGGCACGAGGGAGAGCCGGGTCCACGCCAGGAGCACAAGGGCCAGCAGAGCGAGAGAAATCACCAGCGCGGCGGCGGCGGCGATGTGCAGCCGCCTTCAGCACCGTCGAGCACAGGACGCTGCAGGCAAACAGCAGGACCGAGAGACTGGCGAGGCCGATCGGCCGGAGAATCGCCAGGGCGCCGGCGGCGGCCGCAATTAGCGGCCAAATGATGAAGAGGAGGACCGGAATGGCTTCGACGATTTCTTCGCCCCGAACGTTCTGGACCGCGCCGGAGGCGGCGACGAACAACGGTACGACGATGGCGAACGCGACGCCGCCGCCCACGACCAGCCGCTGCT
>Ga0114950_10004910_pt1 | contig 10400 bp, 11 predicted proteins | sample N075metaG_FD_83503 | JGI IMG/M metagenome (GOLD analysis project Ga0114950, IMG submission 83503) | Deep subsurface microbial communities from Kermadec Trench to uncover new lineages of life (NeLLi) - N075 metaG | ecosystem: Environmental > Aquatic > Marine > Ocean trench > Sediment | place... | reverse complement strand
TCGGTGCGATGGCGATGCCGGCGGCCACCGCGAACTCTAACGCGCGTATTTTATCACCCATCGTTTCGATAACGTCGGCCGTTGGGCCGATAAAAATGCGACCATTGTCGACGACGGCGCGCGCGAATGCGGGATTCTCGGCGAGAAATCCGTATCCGGGGTGAATTGCATCGGCATTGGTGTTGGCGGCGACCGCGAGCAGTTGAGCAATATCGAGATAGGCGGCGCTCGGGATATCGGCTTCAATTTCTACCGCGATGTCGGCGAGATCAACATGTGGTGCGTGGCGGTCGACGAAGTGATAGACGGCAACGCTGCGTAGGCCTAAACGCTGCACAGTGCCAATGATACGGCAGGCGATTTCGCCGCGGTTAGCGATGAGGATGGTCTCTATCATGGGGCTCGGTGGTCCGAGCGTGATGAAGTAAGATAAACTATTCGCTGGCAACACTCGTCATTGAACGACTTTGGCCAGGTAACTTCGCGGAGACACGGCGCCGAATTTGCTGACGGGGCGGATTTGGTTATACTGCGGTCGATTATTAGGACGTTCGTCCTATAATTTAGGCCGTGCCGTACTAGCGTTTCTGGGATCGTCGAGTTGGATCGAAGGTGAGGGCACCCGATAAAAGGTGGTAGCCGATGAAAACTGTTAGTTTAAGGCGAACGGTGAGTGCCCTCGATCAACGCCGAGAATGCCCCATGATAAATCGCCTCGGAAGCTTAGTTCTGCTACTCGTAATTAACGGCTCGGTGTCGGGAGAATTAGCGGTCGAAACGCCGCGTATCGCCACACTGCCTGTGGCCTCGCCACATTGGATGTGGATCGGCGATCTCGCGTTCAACGCGATGGTAGACGGCAAGGCCTTTCTCATCGACGGAGATTCGGGACAAATGATGGGCATGTTGAGTACCGGCTATTTTTTTGCTTCGGCGCTACAAAATAGTGACTACACCATGATCTATTCGCCGGAGATCTACATGAGCCGGGGCACGCGCGGTGTGCGGACCGACATTATCGCGCTCTACGATCCGCACACACTTGCTCCGATTGATGAAATCATAATCCCGCCAAAGCATTTCAGCGGTGTGCCGGTGATCGGCCACGCGGCCATTTCGGCCGACGACCGGTTTATCGCCGTGTACAATTTTACGCCGGCGCAATCAGTCAGCATCGTCGATGTGAACAAGAGACAATTCTTGCACGAGGTAGAAACCCCCGGTTGCGCAGAGGTCTTCGCCGGCGGTCGCCGAGCGTTCCATATGATCTGTGGGGACGGGTCGATGCTGACCCTCCAACTAGACGATTCGGGTAACGTCCAGAGCACACGAAGTGCAAAATTTTACGATCCCAAAACCGATCTAATCGACGACAAAATGGCACCATACGGAGATTCCTGGGCCTTCTTTACGAAATCCGGCAAGGTGCAAATGGTCGATATGTCAGCCGGCACCCCGACGTTTGCGACACCCTGGTCATTATTCAGTCGCGACCAATTGGCCGATCAATGGATGCTTGGCGGCTATCAATACGCGAGCATTTGCCAGAGCACGGGGGAGCTTTACGTTCTCGTCCATCGCGGTGGCCAATATACGCACAAGGCGCCAGGCGTAGACGTGTGGGTCTATGACCTTGAATCCAAGCAGCGTAAATTAATGATTGCCTTGGCGCACCCAGCGACATCGATCCAGGTGACCCAGGACGATCATCCCTTATTATTCACGGCCGATGCGGAACATAGCGGTGTGCAGGTCTACGATGCGGAGACCGGTACACACTTGCACGAGGTAGACGGCGTCGCAATGAATCCGCTGTTGTTTTGGCCGGTGCGCCTTTAACGGTGTTTTCCAACGTAGGCGTTGGCATGCCCGTCGTTGATCCAATCGTGGTTCTCATCGCTAAGTACTGCGTGGCGCTACTGTTTCTGGTCGCGGTCTACAGCAAGTTGCGTGCCTTCGCGGCGTTTCGTGCGACGTTAGCGGATTATGAGTTGTTACCCGAAGCGTTTAGCACGGTGGTCGCGGTGAGTGTTATTGCCTTGGAATTGGCCATTGGCATTAGTGCCCTGGTGGCCTCTGTGGCCCCGATGGCAATGCTGGGGGCCATGGTGTTGCTCGTGATCTATGCCGCTGCGATTGGTCTTAACCTCCGCCGGGGTCGACGCGATATTGATTGCGGCTGTAGCGCTCTGGCGCGAAGGCAATTGCTGAGTGGATGGCTGGTGTTGCGCAATGTCTCGCTCGTCGCTCTGGCGTGGGTTGGCGCAGCGATCCCTAGCGCACGGGTAATCCATGCGGTGGACTTTGGCCTTGCCGCTCTCGCCGTGATGGGCGCCGCCGCGCTCTATAGTGCAATTAATCAACTGATGGCGAATGCGCCGCGCCTCGACGCATTAGATTCGCTGATGGACGCGCGATGATGGACAGCGTCATCCTCGTTTCCAATCTTTTATTATGGATATTAGTGATCGCGCTTGGCCTGACGGTACTCGCGCTCGCGCGCCAGGTCGGCGTGCTGTATGAGCGTATTGCGCCAGCCGGCGCCTTGATGATCAACCAGGGACCTGAGGTGGGCGAGGTTGCACCGGTGTTCGACTTAGAAACCTTAGACGGGAAGAGGGTCACGATTGGTGGTGTCCCGACCTCGGGCAAGAGCACATTGCTGTTTTTTCTTTCGCCAAACTGTCCGGTTTGCAACACATTGATCCCGGTGCTGAAGTCCATTTCGAAGCGGGAATCGAAATGGCTCGATATCATCCTGGCCAGCGATGGCGATCCAGATCACCAACGCGCCTTCGTTGTCCGCAAAACGCTGTCCGAATTCCCCTATGTATTGTCGACGGAGTTGGGGTTGACCTATCAGATTGCCAAACTGCCCTTTGCAGTATTGCTGGATGATAAAGGGGTGTTGCGGGCGAAGGGTCTGACCAACAACCGCGAGCATCTCGAAAGCCTGTTCGAGGCCATGGAGCGAGGGGTTGCATCGATTCAGGAATTCATGCGTAAGCGGCGGCAAGAAGTGGCGTGACAGTACAAAAAGCGGATGCATGATGTGCTACCCGTTTTTTTGGGTTTTTGGTGGAATAATTCTGGAATTTTGAGGCGCCGGTAATCTAACGATCGATATTTGGATTTTGCTAATTGCAGAATCGATCTCAAGATTGCTGGCAAGCGGCTGGTATTGAGATCGGTTTTAAAACGAAAGGTGGGAACAATGGGTTGGTTTGACACGATGTCTGAGCGTGGTGTACGCGCCGTCGCACGCCATAGCGCGAGGCGTAGCTTTCTGTCCCGATTCGGTGCCATCATCGTCGGTGCTGCGGCAATCCCGGCGTTACCGGTGGCCCGAGCAGCGTCGCATCGGGCGCCGGCACCTGACGAGTCTGGGATCATCGGCGACCCCGGTAATCCGCAGACCTGCGATTACTGGCGCTACTGTAGTATCGATGGATTCTTGTGCGCATGCTGCGGCGGCTCACAGAATACCTGCCCGCCGGGAACTGAGCCCTCGCCAATAACCTGGATTGGCACCTGCCGCAACCCAGCCGATGGCAAGGAATACATAATTTCCTATAACGATTGCTGTGGCAAGAGCGGTTGCGGCCGCTGCTTCTGCAACAACAACGAAGGCGATGCGCCGGTCCACCGGCCGACATTAGATAACGATATCAATTGGTGTCTCGGGACGACGAGCACCGCCTATCATTGCTCCACGGGCGTCGTTATTGGGGTGGCAACGGAGTCTCTGCGTTAGTGCTCCAACGGGGCCGATGAATAATTGGTTGTTGCGGCGCTGGCGGGAAAAGCTCGCCGGCAGTTGCTGCGTTCTCATTGCTGTGCTCACGGGGTTGTTTGCCCGGGGCGCGGCGGCGGACGGCAATTCTCCGCACGTCGATTACATGCTGCATTGTCAGGGCTGCCATCTTCCTGGAGGTGTCGGATACCCAGGGTTGGTACCAAATATGCAGGGGCACATCGGAGTTTTTTTGCGCTCCGAAGCGGGGCGGGCTTATCTCATCCAGGGGCCGGGCGCAGCGCAATCCGATCTCGAGGACGCGGAGCTGGCCGAGGTTCTAAACTGGATGCTGTCAGAATTCGATCCCGGGAACGTCAAATCCGATTTCAAACGATTCACTGGACCCGAGGTAACTGCTTATCGTGCAACGCATTTGGATGATGTCGGCGCGACCCGCCGGGCCTTGTTGGCCGAGCAGAATTAAGCAGAGGTTCGCGAGCTATTTAGCGGTGTTTAGGTGTTATTTATGCGCCTGTTTAAATTACCGCGTGTCCCGTTGCTGCGTCCGTGTCGAGGTGCGGATTAAGTGGTAGCAGCGCGATAAATAGCAACGCCATCAGACGGATCCACGTCATTGATGCTGGTCAATCTTCATTAATAATGGCGGCAGCAACAGAAAGTCGGCAAAGATCGCCAGCGATATGACCATGGCGGTCATTAACCCCATCGCTGAATTGTTTTCAAAACGCGATAGCGCCAATACCGAAAATCCCGCCACGAGAATGACCGATGTGACCAGCAACGCCCTGCCGACCGTGCGAAACGCGTAGCGCACCGCGTCTTCGGCGTTCATTCCCTGCTCGCGCCGGGCCCGCAAATACTTGCTCAGGAAGTGAACGGTGTCGTCGATCACAATCCCCAAGGTCATACTCATTACGATGGATAAAGACAGCCCAACCTCACCCACGAATATCCCCCACAAGCCGAAACCCATCGCCGCCGGTGCGAGGTTGGGTATAAGGCTGAACAACCCGATCTTGGTGGATCGCAGGGCGACAACTAAGATCAGTGAGATCAGGACGAGCGCTACGGTAGTGCCGAGTAACATTGCGCGAACGTTGCGGTGACCGATGTTGGCGAACATCACGATTGAACCGCTTGCCGGGAGCGCGTCGACGTGCAGGGCATTCGCGTCCAGCCAAACGGCGGATGCCGCGTGGAACGCCAGTAATTCTTTGGTCGAAAGGGTATCGGTCGTTACGGTCAAACGCAGCGATGATTTGTCGACGTTGATCTGGTTGTTCAGGTCGAGGCCATAGGGCAGCGACATCTCGTAGAGCAGCAGGTATTGCGCAGCAAGCTCGCGATCGTCCGGTAGCCGGTACATGGATTCCCTACCCTGGTGCAGATTCTGGTTCAGGCGCTTCATGATGTCCGTGAAGCTCCTAACATGACGAACGCCGTGTTGTTGACGCAGCCAATGCGTGAACGCTTCGATCTCGTGCAGAAATTCCGGGTTGCTGATACCCCCGGATTCGCCGGAACGTAAGGAAAATTCAGTGGTGTACAGGCCGGTCAAGTGCTCCAGCACAAAGTCCGTGTCTGCTCGAAACTGGATAGATTTGTCGAACCAATGGAGAAACACGTCGTTCAATTCGTTGCGTGGCACATTAGCGACCAGGGCGATCACGACGATGCTCATGCCCCACAGTAAGGGCGAGCGTCGGCGCACTACAAAATCGCCGAACCGGACCATGGCGTTGTCGTCGTCTTCAGATTGCTTCGGTGTGCGTATGGGTAGCACGGCAATCAGCGCCGGCAGAAAACTTAGCGACAGCACGAGCGAAATCAGAACCCCCATCGCGACCACGTTGCCGAGATGCTGGAACGGCGGAACCTCGGAAAAATTTAAACTCAAAAAACCGATCGCGGTCGTGACGCTGGCAATAGTCACGGGTTGCAGATTGATGCGGAGACTTTCTTCGAGCGCCTCGTGTTTGCCAAGATGGTGACGCATGCCGAAAAGAAAACTCACTAGGATGTGCACGCAGTTTGCGATCGCGACGGTCAGAATAATGATTGGCGCCGACACCAACATCGGGGTAAGCGGAAAGCCGATATATCCAGCGATTCCCAGGGCACCGGCGATTGAAAGGGCAAAGACCAAGACAATTGTTAGGGTTCCGACAATGCCGCCGACAAGCACCGCGAGGAGGAAGATCATAAGACCGAAACTCAACGGGATGAGCGTGGTTATATCGGTCATCGTCGCCTCGAGAAAGGCGTTGCTCATCATGACCATGCCGGTCAGATAAATTCGGACGTGCGGATATTCGGTCTCGATTTCGGCGGCGAGTGCGCGGGCGAATTCTATAATTTCGGCATTTTCAGCGGTTTCGTCCTTGCCGGGTAATTGGACGTTAATGAACACGCCGGTGACGCGGGTATCGTCGACGATTAATGATCCGTTTAATAGTGGTTCATTCAACGCGATGCGTTTGACGTTCTCGAGATCAGAATCGCTCAGTGCAGTCGCGTTCTTAACCAGATCGCGAACAATCAGATCATCGATGTCTGCTTGCGTGTATTGGAAATTAGTAATTGAATCGACGCGGTAGGAGTACGGGATTTGCCACGCACGTTCGGTGAGTTTTTCAACGATGGCAAGATTTTCCCGGGTAAAAATATTACCGTTTTCGGGTGCAACGACGAGCAGCAGGTTGTCGTTCTTTACGTATGTGTTTTCGAGTTCTTCAAATGCAATGCGCTGGGGATTGTCCGGCCCGAAGAAAACGCGATAACTACTATCGAGTTGGAGATGCCGGCTCCCGGCCGACGCAATGAGCATTAGTATCAGTGATGCCGGGATGATTCCCCATCGATACTTAATTACTGCGTGAGCAAATATGGCTTCAAATTTGTGCAATTATCAGACTCTTTTTAGTGGTGGCACCGATGGCTGAGTAACATTGTTTAACGCTTTCTCAACCCGTTTAGCAACAGGCTGACGACGCCGTGTGCGCGTTCTTCGAATTCTTGTCGGCTAAACAATCCGACGAAGATCGGTACGTCGAAAATCACCAGGGCGCTGTAGAGATATCTTACCGTTTTGCCCACGTCCACGACCTCAAATTCGCCAGAGTCGTTGCCGAGCTGGAGGATTTCCGCTAGTAGTGCGTAGTGGGCGCGCAGGCGATCGTGAATCATCTTAGGCCGTTCGCGGCTGACTGTTTGGATGAGTTCGCTGATCTTAGTGTCCGTGATCGCGATTTCATGGGTATGTTCGATCATCGCAATTACATAGGCGTCTAATTTGCGTGGTAGTGTCGGGTCGCCGTGCTACGGCGCGCAGTCGCGCCAGGCGCTCCTCCATGCAGACGTTGCAACAGGCGGCGGCCATGTCCAACTTGGAATCGAAGTACCGATAGAGGTTGGCCGCCGACATGTGTGCATCGTCGGCGATTTCGGCCATGGTCGTCTTGTTGTAACCATAGTGCTGAAAGCGGGCCAGCGCGGCCGCGAGAATTTGTTCGCGGGACTCGAGATTGGGGACGTGAGCGGTGCGCGGGGACAACGAATACGCCTAATTAATGAATAGAAAATATAATATTCACTATATCGTCCAAAATTCAAGACGTCATCCCTTGGATTGGCCCGCACTGAGCGGGTGACGCCTGAGCGCAATTCGCGGTGGCTGCCGAGGGACGCGCTCCGGAGCACCTCGAACCGAAGAGACGAAAACTCAAACGGCGGTATAACCGCCATCGACCGGCAGCGCTACGCCGGTCACGAATGACGAGTGCGCCGACAACAACCACACGACCGCCTCACCGATCTCGCGCGGATCACCGAAGCGATTCATCGGCTCCTGATTCTCGAAAGCCGCGCGATCGAGTCCGGTTTCGGCCATAATTCGCTCCAGCATCGGGGTTTCAATCACGCCCGGACAGACCGCGTTGACACGAATTTTCTTGCGTGCAAATTCCAGCGCGGCGCATTTCGTCAAACCGACCACGCCGTGTTTGGCTGCGCTGTAGGCGGAGGCGCCGCGGGTACCCACGAGGCCGGCAACCGAGGCCGTATTGACGATCGAGCCACCCGTTCCCTGACTGACGATTTGCTCGATTTCATATTTTAAGCACAACCATACGCCTTTGAGATCGACCTTTACGGTGAGGTCGAATTCGGCCTCAGTCATCTTGAGGATGTTGGTGAAAGCCCCTTCGATTCCGGCATTGTTGAACGCGCCGTCGAGCGCCCCATAGGTATCAACCGTCGCCGCTATCATGGCCTTTACCGCACCGGAATCGGTAACGTCGGTCTCAACGAACATCACATTGCCGCCGCTGGCCTTAATGCCATCACAGGTCGCCTGCGCTTCGGTCTTGTTGATGTCCGCAATCACAACTGCCGCACCTTCCTCCGCGCAGCGTATGGCCGTCGCGCGGCCGATGCCGGTGCTCCCGCCGGTGATAATGATGCTTTTGCCTTCTAACAGCCCCGCCATGGTCACTCCTCGTAAATGGTTGATGATCGCTATCGTTTGGGCATCCCGGGTGGTTGTGGTGTCGCCCAGAGAACGCTGCAGCTACTACAAATTTCGGACCGCGAACCCGCCGTCGTGTGCCCGTGACACGCAGGCGAGTTTATATCATCTGCGGCGAGGGGGATCTAGAAGTACCCGCGACGGGGTGTACGGTGCGGGATATTTTGGTTAGTCTTCGGTAGGTGCGAAACCAAGTTGGAGCAGGCGACAAATGAGGATGTTGAAACGCGGCAAGACCTATGATGAGGTCTATAATTCATTCGAGTGGAACATACCGGAACGGTACAACATCGCCAATGACGTGTGCGACCAATGGGCTGACGATCTTGGCCGGGTCGCCTTGGTGTACGAAGACGGGGACAAGCAGGTACAGACCTATACGTTTGCCGATGTTCGTAAATACGCCAATCAGTTCGCCAACACGCTGCTAGCGCGGGGCTTGCGCCGCGGCGATCGCGTGACCTTGCTCCTGGCGCAGGATCCGGAATGTGCGATTGCCCATGTTGCGTGCTTCAAGGCGGGCATTGTATCGAGTCCAACGTCCGTTTTATTCGGGCCCGATGCCATCGTCTATCGCCTTAATGATAGCGGCGCGAAAGCGCTAGTGACCGACTGCGCGAATTATCCCAAGGTCGAAGAAGCCAGAGCCGAGTGTCCGAGTCTCGAACATGTCTTCGTCGTTGACGGGGAGCCCGACGGTACGACAAATTTTTGGGCGGCGATCAAAGATGCCGATGAAACATTCACGAACGTCGACACGGCGGCGGACGATGTCGCGTGGATCAGCTATACCTCGGGAACGACCGGGCAGCCCAAAGGTTCGGTTCAGCCACATCGAATGTTGTTGGGACACATGCCCAGCTTGGAATTTATCTACGATTTTTTCCCGCAGGACAATGACGTGTTGTGGTCGCCGGCAGATTGGGCTTGGATGGCAGGATTAGCCGATATTCTATTGCCGGGTTGGTTTCATGGTTGCACGGTTGTGGCCACTGCGATGAAGGGCTTCAACCCGGAGGATGCCTACCGTATCCTTGACCAATATAACGTGACCTTGGCGTTGCTGACGCCAACGATGCTGAAACTGATGCGCCAGGTTCCCAATGCCCTCGATCGCTATGAACTCAAGCTGCGCGCGGCGTTGTCGGGCGGTGAGGCCGTCGGCAAAGAACTCCTCGAATGGGCCGACCGTGAGTTAAAAATCAAAATCAATGAGGGCTTCGGGCAGACCGAATGCAACGTTATCCTCGGCAACAACGGCAATGTATTTCCGATCAAGCCCGGCTCAATTGGCCGGCCGACACCAGGATCTATCTGTGCCATCGTTGACGACGATGGCAACGAATTGCCCCCGGGGACGGCGGGGCACATCGCCTGCAAACGGCCGCACCCGGTAATGCTCCTCGAATATTTGAATCAACCGCAAGCGACTAAGGACAAATTCATCGGCGATTGGCTAATCACCGGCGACACCGGTCACATGGACACCGACGGCTATTTCTGGTTCCACGGGCGTGCGGACGACGTCATTACAAGCTCCGGCTATCGTATCGGGCCCGGCGAGATCGAGGACGCCTTACTCAAACATGAGGCGGTGCAGATGGTGGCAGTCATTGGCGTGCCCGATCCGGTCCGCACCGAGATCGTCAAGGCCTTCGTGATCCTGACGGCCGGCGTAACGCCGACTTCAGCGCTCGCCGACGAGTTGCGGGAATCTGTACGCAATCGGTTGGCAAAGCACGAGGTACCGAAATTGATTGAATTTGTGGATAGCCTGCCGATGACCACGACCGGAAAGATTATGCGGCGGGAATTACGCGAACGAGAAAAGAAAAATCAACCGTCCTAAAAATCGTGAACATTTGACCACTCTCTCCCAGCGCGCTCGCGACGAGGCTTAAGTCCGATAGGCGGCTAGGGCGTCCAGCGCGGATTGCTGGGGAAGTTGCCACGAGCGCTCGATGGTGGGTCAGAGTCGCGTCGCAAAGTGATCAGTCGTGGTATGTTGTCTTAACGGTGGTAACGTCGGCCCGATCGAATATACGCTCAAGCTTTGCGATCCACTTCCAGTCACGCCGGTCGATCTCGATCTTGATAGTAAGGCGGGTGCCGTCGGCC
>Ga0114950_10004908_pt1 | contig 10403 bp, 5 predicted proteins | sample N075metaG_FD_83503 | JGI IMG/M metagenome (GOLD analysis project Ga0114950, IMG submission 83503) | Deep subsurface microbial communities from Kermadec Trench to uncover new lineages of life (NeLLi) - N075 metaG | ecosystem: Environmental > Aquatic > Marine > Ocean trench > Sediment | place... | reverse complement strand
GGTCGATCCATGTGTTCCTCGCGGAACTGGACCCGGTGTGGCGGGATCTCATCGTGACTTCGCAGGGCGTTGGCAACAAGACCGAGCTTGGCCGTGATCTGAAACTGATCAAGGTCTACATGGGCTCGTTCACTGGTGTCATGGATTCAGGTGGCGCATACGACTACTTCAACCTGTACGGTGACCTGACCGCCCACATGGGTGAGCAGATGCACTTCCAGCAGTTGAACCAGACGTATCCCGACCCGACCACCGGCCCCAACGCAACGCCATATCGACTCGCAGTAGACATGCGGTCGATGCCCGCGAACATCATGATGACCCTGGGCGAGAAGACGGCGGAGGCAACTCCGGCGTTCATCGGTCAGGTCATCGCGCCGAAGTTGCTTGGGTTTGGGCGCATGATGGCCCACACCATCGCCAACTACTTCTTCCTGAGTCAGAACACCTCTTACATCCTGTGCACCATTACCGCCCCATCGGCGTCCGCGAACGTCGTCATCGGCGCTCGTACGGTGGACAGGTTCTCGTTTACGCCGAACAACTCGGCAACGCATCGGTTCGCTCGTGGACAGCGAATTGATATCTACCCGTCCGGTACCGGCATTCGCCGGAACGACTCGGCGGCAGCGGCTGTTGATCAGACGCCCAGCACGCGTCTGAACCTGCTGGTGGAATCGGTGAATCACCTCACCAACGTGGTGACGTGCATCGCCGAGGATGATCCGGCAGGCGTGTGGCAGGGCGGCATCTTCATCGTTGGAGACCGCATTGTTTACGCCAACACGAAGCTACTGGCCGCGTCCAACTCGTTCGAGGGAATCGCCGGTATCCGATCCTGGGCCAAGACCGGGACGGGTGGTGACGACAACTTCCTGCTGGGGTCGGAGAGAGACGCCACGGACTTCATCGACGTGACGATCCACCCGGAGTTCCTGTCGTTCCTCAAGACCGTGAACGGCGTGCTGACGGAGCACAAGCTGCGCCAGTACTTGAGGCGGTGCCATGCTGCGTGGAGTGGCATGGGGCACTACCTCGACTGCCTGATCGCATCCGATGGGGTGTGGATGGCGTACGAAAGTCAGAAGATCGGCATGCAGCGGTTGGACCGCACCGGTCGCCTGTCCAGTCTTCAGCATGAAGGTTCAGAGGAGGGAGTCTCCTACACCTTCGACGGTCGTACATACATGGGCTACACCAGCACGCTGGTCGAGTCCGGTACGCTGTACGGCATCAAGAAGGGTGGCCAGAACTGGAAGAAGTACGTCCCGCCATCACCGGCTGGCGTCAAGCAGAACAGTCAGACAGAGCAGTACGTTCCGTTCGAGTTCGTAGCCGGTGCAATCACCGGAACCGGCAGCAACCAGTTGCCGATCTACCTCTCGAACGCGTCTGCAACAGGTCTGACTCCTTCCCTGGTCTCGGAAGGCAGCCAGATGCCCGGACGCGTCCGTATGCAGATGGTGCCGGACACGCCGAACATGATGATTCTCGACGGACTGACCGAGGATCGCATCTACAGCGACACGGCCTAAGCCTTGTCCGTTTGGCTATGAGCCTAATGACGGGGTACACTCTTCCACGGGTGTACCCCGTTTCTCATTGGAGACCCCCATGGAACTTGATGCCACTGGACTGGAGATGACTCAGCAGCGGCACCGGGTGTGTCAGGATGGGGAGTGGGTGCGGGCTGTTCGACGCAACACCGGCAACGATCAAATCTTCGTCTACTACCACACGGAAACCAAGAAGTTCGTGGTGTGTGAGTGGGTGGTGAAGCCCCGGACGTACGGTCAGGGCCAAGCGCTCTGCACCGAACTGTTCACGATCAGTGGCCCACCCGACCACGCCCCCGATGACATGCCCACCATGGAGTGGATCAGGAACCGGTGTCGTCCACTCATAGATTACTTCGATGAGCACCTGACACAGAGGGCGGATGAGGCGTACCAGGAGGCGTGCAACCAGATGGAGTCCGAGGCCCAGGCCAAGGACGCCGCCAAGATGCTCGCAGGGATGGGTAATGACGAGGCAGCCCACTATGTGGAGAGTGGCGCCAGCCCGAACGTGGGCGAGGGTGAAGGCGGTGGCATGTTGGAGGAACTGACGGAAGAACTCTCCGCAGCAAGTCAGGGCAAGGTCTTCTCCAGCCAGGGTGGGAAGCCCGCAAAGCACAGGTTCTAAGCCATGCACAGTTCCGGTTCAATCCTGCGCACCTTCGTTGAGAACGTACGTCAGTACGTGGATGACCCTGACCTCGACGCCAAGTTCAATAACAACTACCTGATCAACTACATCATGGGTCCGGCCATGGTGGACGTGATCGCCCGCATCAACATGATGGCCGACAACCCCATCCTGTTGCGGCACACCATCCAGTTGGTCGGCACGCAGGAGTACTACTACCTGCCGCCGTCGATCAGGGACGTGTGGCGCATGGTCATTACAGACCTCAATGGCCATGTCATTCGTGAGGCCATCCCCCGTGGCGAGTTCAATCCAAGGGGTCCACTGTGGGGCATCGAAGGTAACCTCTTGTTCATCAGGCCCAGGCCACTGGCCAGTTCGCCCAGTCAGAGCCTCGATGTCTGGTACACGCCCAACGGAGAGGTCAGTCCCCATCTGTCCACGGACGGACAGTTGAACGCTGGTCCAAGTCCGGACGAGCAGACTGTCCTCACGTTGGGCTCCACCATCTCGCTGGGTGCAGTGGACCGACGACCCAATGCGTACGCAGGCATGTACCTGCGGATGCTCTCGACGGTGGCGGGTGTGTCGTGGGAGGACCGGGTACTTCTGAGCCACGACCAGCCAGCGGGCACTGTCACGTTGCGCATTGCAACCGATGGTCAGACTCCCGCACTGAGCACGCAGTACGAAATCGTGCCGTTCCTGCTGGGCTCCATGCTGGAGGCGATCAGTTGCCGGTCAGCGTTGAAGGTCGGCGTGGCTCGCAAGTTGAGCGGGACACACAAGCAGGCGCTGTTGTTGGAGTACCGGTCGGCGATCAAGACGGCATACGATCTGACCAGTGGCATCATGGCACGCCACGGCAAACGGTTCGACGGCAAGACGGTGGATTCCCCGGAGACCTTCGAGAACTACTTGGTACGGCTGGCATGAGGTAGTGGGGGAAATATGTTAGTCAGCAATTACAGAGCAGATGAGGTGGGGGCGGAGCAGGATGGCCAGACCTGGGGCCGGTTCTCCGAAGCGGTACAGGAGCACCGGAAGCTGGGGTTTGGACAGGTGCAGGTTCTGGAGGGCATCAAGCTGGTCATGCCGTCTGCGAATCCAACGGTGGTGAGTGGGGCAAACAGGATTCCCACTGCGAGTGAGGGGCTGGGATCGCTGGCGAGAGGGATCACGCTGGCTGCCGGATTGTCGTAATGCCACTGCAAGAGACTGATGTAATCCCGTGGGCTTCCCAGCTTATCCGTACAACGGAGAGCAAGGAGTTGGTGCGCACGGGTGTGTCGCCTCCGCAGATGCACGAGTTGGTGGGAGTGGATGGCAGCATTCAGGGTGGAGTGCGTCCGGCAAGGGGTATGAAGCGGGCGTACGAGTTGCGCTATTACAATGTTGCGGCTGATACGGCGTTCGGTAATACTCCCAACGCCCTGCATAACTCAACGTCGGTGGTGAACGACTTCTTCCCGATCCAGTTCAAGGTCGGGACGGACGGGTATGCGTACGGGTTCGTGTACAGGAGCGTTCGGGGCAATCCGGCTGACGGGCTTGCGGATGTGTTCATTGACTTCTGGAATAGTAAGACGGACACGACGGCGTTCGGGACCACTGGGTCTGTGATCATGGAGAGTGTGAGTATCACGGCGCAGATGGACGTGAGGGTGTTCGGTCGGCTGGTGTACGTGTTCATGGAGGGTCGGAGTCCGGCCCTGTTCTACATCAAGGAGACCACGGAGCGCTCGTACGTTGCCACTGAGGACACGTGGCTGGACGAGCAGAATCCCACGGACAACAACTCTGCTGACTTGGTGGTGGACCTGGATAACAGTACGGCGTTGGGAGGGTCGTCCAAGCACGGGCTGCTGAGGTTTGATGCAAGTGCGCAGGCTGGGCTGACGGTGCTGAAGGCGGAGTTGGACTTCCAGGTAGAGGAAGCGTTTCTTGATGACGTGACGTACAAGTTTGCGAGGCCAGTGTCCGCGTGGCTTGAGGCAGAAGCGGACTGGGATGAGTTTGCAAACGGGAGTGCGTGGCCCGGTGGTGGTGGTGCGGTAGGGGATGCAGTCACGACGTTGGAAGGGTCACTCGTTCTGCTTGGTGGGGCGGTAGGGCAGACCAGTGGGGCTATTGGTAAGCACACGGTGGTGTTTACGGTTGGTGGGGCGGGACCGATTGACTTTGCTATTGGTGGGACGGGGATCGTCAACCTGCTGGTGTACCCGGAGGCCACGCAGTTGCTGGAGAACCTGCGCAGGCTGTCGGGTGAGAATGCGATCAATCCGTTGGCCCGGCCCACACTGCGGATTACGTACACGACGAACTTCTACGAGTTGATCAAGGTGGGTGTGGAGGCTGATGATCCGAAGCCGGGACCGGGGTTGCAGCCCACACTGTCGAGCCCTCTTACGGGCGCTGTGTTGGGTGGGTTGTTGCCGACTGACTTCGATGACACCAATCGTGCTGGCATTGGCCAGTTGGTCTTGAGTGTGCAGACGCCGGGTGAGACCGGACTGTTTCCGGATTCCAGCACGGGACTGTGTGTTGCGGAGACGCCTCCGAAGGAAGGGGGACAAGAGGCTGCTGGTGGTGGTGGGAAGGGGTTCCCCGTCATCGAGTACCAGGAGACGCACGTATACGGCCCAGGCTTCCCCAATGAGTTTCACATCTTCGGGCCGAACACCAACTTCTCGTTTACGGCTGACCCCGAAATCGGTGCCGGTGAGAAGATAGTCATTATCTATACGGCTCTCCTGACGAACCCGGACAACGGCGGGGTAGGCCCAACGGGTTCGTTGCAGGCGTCCTTCGATCACATCGACTACTTGGCTGATGGCGTCAACGTCCCTGGTAACCCTCTTGCATCCATTGAGCTTGTCAGCCTGTGGGACGCAGCAAATGATGAGCACGGTGGCAAGATATTCATGATCCCCAATCAGACCCCTTACCCTAAGCCGATAGGTGGGTCGGCCATCAGGATCACGTTGCAGATTCCGCATGTTGGTGCAGTGATCACGGTCATGAAGCTCACCAACTGTTTGGGGCCTACGGATAGCTCGTCGGATGAGGATGTCATTGCTGACCTTCAGTCTGCCATTGTCCCCGGTCTGGACGTGGCGAACGCTGGCTCAATGGCGATCAGTGGACACTGTATAAACGACCTTGGGCAGACGATGAACGTGAATGACTTCACCGTTGGGCCGGGTCAGGGGACCATTGAAAAGCAGGGGTTCATCGGGGGTGTGCCGTTTGAACAGTACGCCATACACACGTTCCGGCAAGCGCCTGATGTAGTGCCTGGGTTGTCGATGATCGTCAACTGGTTGGACCCGGATCAAACGTCGATCTGCTGGGCTGTTGTGTTCCAGGGGCAGTTTGGTAAGCCACCGGGATGTCCGGCGACAGCGGCAGGTGCGCTGGCCCTGTTGGGATTCAACGATGGGTTCTTCGGCAGCTACAAGAGACCGCCGACGCCGTTGCAGAACGCAGAGAATGTGCCCACTGATAATGCGGTGATGGAGTGGACGCCGCTGAAGCTGTTCCCAACGGCAAACGGTGACATTGGGAATCCGGCCAACTACGTCCCGATCCCGAACGACGGCAACTGGACCATGGTGATGACGGGATCGAAGCGGGTGGGTGGCGTTGATGTTGTGTTGCCCGCACGACCGGTCGTGGATATTGCGGCAGTGGGATTTGATCTGACGACGATGGAGCCCAGTAGTGAGTTGGACGACAACACGACGTACACGTTCGCGTTGGAGTTGACGCTTGCGACGGTGGGTTGTGGGGACTACATCATTCCGGCGATGTTGTCGCCGATCCATACGGGTGTGCAGCCTCTGACGTTTACGACGGGTGGTGGACCGCAGCCGGACGCAAGGACATTCGCTGCGGGTGACTACACGTTCGCGTACATCCTGTTTGATAGCAAGACGGGCAGGCGGTCGGCACTGAGTGAGATTGCACAGATCAGGGCGTTCGACTTCCCCGGCAATGATGGTCAGGCGCCTGATCCGGATGACCCTGACCCAACTGTGCCCTTGCACTTCTTTGCGCTGGAGGTGGTGTACGACCCAGGCAAGTATGACCAGTTGCTGGCGTACCGGAGCGTGAACACGAGTGCGTCGGGTGGGCTGTTCGCTGCGGGTTACCTGTTCTTGGACAAGGTGGTAGTGCTGGAGGACTTCCAAACGTGTGAGAATCTGGATGGCGGGGCGTTTGATGACAATGACCCGGACAACCCGCTGGGGTTGAAGCAGTCCATCTACTACTACGTTCTGGAGGACAAGCAGCTTATCTATCAGGACAGCTACACGGATCGTGCGGTGTTTGATACGGAGATGCCGCACGGTGGCGCGGCCCTCATGTACGAGGGTGCCATGCTGGTGAGCAAGATTCCTGATCCCCCACTATCCACGACGGATGAGATCAGGATTCACGATGCGAACAGGGGAGTGGGGGAGTTGAGGTGGAGTAGTTTGACGGAGGTGAGCCCGGAGTTGTTCCCACCGTTCAACAGGTACGTGCCGAACGTGGAGACGAATCAGATCATCCGGATGGAGAAGGTGGGTGGGAGTGCGATTGGGTTTAGTCTGGACAAGCTCTACCACATTCGACGGCACAACGTTTACATATTGATTCAGGAGATGCACGAGGGGTTGGGGATCGTCACTCAGCGGGCGGTGGCCAGTGCAGGCTCGATGTTGTACTTCGTGACGACCAAGGGGTTGAAGGCGATTGACGGGTCGGGACGGATGGATGATGTCCGGCACCTGAACTCGTTGATTATTGAGGACTGGAAGCTGACGCAGGGGGACATCAAGGTCGCGTTCGACTCGCTGGCGGGCTGCCTGTTCATTCACAATGCGAACCCCAGCCAGTGGCGGACGGCGGTGCTGTGGTTCTCCACGTCGATGATCACTGAGATGCACGACATGGTGTTCGATGATGTACGGACGGGGGTGTGGCCACGGGTGTACGAACGCACTATCCCCGACGTGATACCGTTGACGAGTCCGGATTTCAATAATGAGTTGACGGAGCGGGCACTGTGGATTCAGAACACTCCGCAGGCCCTTCACGCCAGCCAGGACGTGACGTTCCGGCCCCGCATCTACTACTACGATTACTTGGGGTCGAAGACGATGACCGGTTCGCAGGATGCGGCGAACAACGGTCAACCGGCCATCCGCACGTTGGACACCATCGGTGACTGTCGCGCAAGGGTGGCGGGTGGGTATGTTATTGTGGGCATTGTCACTACTGGTTCCGAGAAGTACGTCACGGTGGATATAGGACCGCCTGACAGCAGCGGACTGCCGCGTGACCTTCACAATATGTATGCGTACATCGTGAAGGCTGGCAACCTTGTAGCCATCGGCAGGAAGTTCCGCATCCTGACAAAGGCGTTGCAGTCGGGCTCCATCTGGCGAATCATTGCGGCAGACAACGACGACTTCATTGACTTCATTGGAAGCCCCCCGTCGAACGTGCTGGCGGGTGACAGCTTCATGTTCAGCCCGGTCTACGTGAGGGTGGTGGCGCCTAATGTGGGCATCGTTGATCCGGAGACAGGACAGGAGTTTGGCAAGTCGTTCAACAGGGCTCGACTGATCAACAGTGTGGGTGCGGCGTTCACGGATGTGAAGGGTCCCCCCTCTGCGGATGGGTTCGACGACAACTTCTTCCAAGGGTTGGTGTACGAAGGAAACTTGGCCGATCCCACGGTGAAGCGGAAGGTCGTAGACGTGGAAGGCAGTGACGTTGCTTCGGTGGTGAATGGGGAGGGAGTGGACTACGCCGGGTTCGGGTCATTGGATGTGGACGTGGAGGGCCAGTACGGAATCAAGGGCAATGCCCTGAGTCCGGCGCTGGAGGTGTTCTGCCCTGATCTGGACTTCCGGTTGTTGGAGATGGTGGCACGGGGTAAGATTCTCGGTATTGAGCGTAGCCGTATCACGAGGAGCGTCTGATGTCACGATTCGGCAGTGCACGATCAATTACCAAGGGCTTCGGAAACTCGTTTGGTGGTGGAGGCCAACAGGGTGCCGTCGAGGACTTCTTCAGCAACCAGTTGAAGGGGCCGGGCGCCTCGTCTGCGGAAGACCTGGGCCTCGGCACGTTCAACCCTGCCACCGGCATGTTCGAGGGCAGCGTGGGCAAGGGGTTCTCTGGTGGTGGACACAAGGTGTCACGTCGTCCAGCGGATGTGCAGAGAGCCATCAGGCGGGACCAACTGGCACGTGGTGGGGCCATGCCGGAGTTGTTCCAGGCACTGGCGTTCGACACGTCACGACAGCAGGGCGCAGCCGACGAGTTGTTTGCAAGGGGCAATCAGTCCATCAGTGAGTTCGGTTCGTTCATCAGCAGCAGTGAGCAGCAGATGATCGCCCTCGGTGAGGAGCAGGCCGGAACGCTGAGAGAGATCGGGCAGGGGCTGGGAGAGACAGGACAGGCGGGACTGGACCAGTTCGAGCGGGGAGTGGGGGAAAGCCGTGGCCTTCTTCAAGGTCAGATCAGGAAGGCGGAGGGGTTTGCAGCCGCGTCGATTGCAGGGCTGACGGACGACACCAACATACAGGCGACCAGCGCGGTGACTGGATTGAACCAGCGCATGGCGTCGGAGCGGCAGAGGATTGCGAGTGACCCCAATCTTACACCGGCACAGCGCAGGGACATGGAGTTGCAGTTGAGTTTCCAGACTCAACAGGCAGCGGGTGGAATCGTTCAGCAGATCAAGACCCGGTTCAATGAGACGCGGGCAGGTCTGCGCATGACGCAGGCACAGGTGAGTTCGCAAGGTGCGGGTGTGCTGGGCCAGTTCGAGAGCACGGTGCAGGGCCAGAGGAATGCCGCCATCGGTGAGCGTAACAGGATGTCACAGGCGGGGGCCGCGTTCATGGCCGGGGCCGAGAGCATTCGTACGGCTGCACTGGCGTCGGCGTCACAGTTTGGAGCACAGGGCCGTCAGGCGATATTCAACATGATCCAGCAGAATCCGAGGGGCATCGTGAGTGTGTTCGCCGGGCTGAGTTCACTGCTGGGTGCGATCACAATGCCGGGCGCCGGTAACATCCCAGGCTTTGGGGCCGGTCAGCAGGGTGGAAGTAATCAGAGCCTGTTCAGTCAGTTCGCAGCGACGTGAGGTAGCCCATGAGTGCAGGAACTCCGAATCCGGTTCAACAACAGTTGTCCTCGTTGGCCGTGGCCAATCAGGGTATTGGTATTGCGTCGGAGAACCAACGGGCCAAGCTGCAAGCACAGATGCAGGCGTCCATGATTCGCCAGCGGGGGGCAGAGGCCACCTTGAGGGCGAACACGCAGGCCGACATGATCAAGGCGCAGACGGAGATGGCTGCGTTGGACCGTGAGTCTCGTACTGAAGATCAGAACAGGGCAGACACACGGCAGCAGAGGGAGATGGACTTCGCTTCCGGAGAGGCTGAGACAGCACGTCTGTTCGAGACGAAGCTGACGCTGGGGATGGCAGACATCAACCGGCGGATTCAGCAGGACGACCTTGATGCCGCACGAGAGTGGCAGAGGGGTAATTACGAGAGGGCAGCCGAGTTGGACCGGAGGACGGAGGACCGGGAGAGGGAGTCTGCCGAACTAGGCCTCGACCTCTCTCGCTTCCAGACGATTCAGGGCGCACTGACTGGACAGTTCCGTGATCGGGTGGCCGACATGGAGGCCGGTGTCCGCGATCACTTCACGGCGATATCGAGCAGGATGGGCGACCTGGATTTGGCTGCCGACCGTGCCATCCGTACCGGCACGGCCAACTGGCGATCAGGCAGTCTGCCCAACCCTCTGTCACCTACGCTGTCGTCGGGTGATAGGGCTGGTTCGCTGAAAGCCTGGGGGGACTACATGGGCCGGTTCACTACGGGGGTGCGTGGCCGAGAGGGTGGTAAGGAAGAGGACGCGGTTCGTGTGCGGGGGGCACTGCTGGACTACTGGATTGGCGGCATGATCGGGGACTTCGCACCGTTCGTGCCGGAGGGACGCGAGGCTGAGTTCGCCGAGAACCTTTCGAGTTACATACACGAGATGTCGTACGGCAAGGTCGGCAGCAAGGCGTCCACTGACAGGGCAGCGAAGAACCTGTGGAAGATGAGAGAGCTTGCGTCCGAGGACAGGATCATCGGCAAGATGGTGAAGAACATTGGTGAGCGGGCCGAGTTCTACATGCGCAACGGTGTGGATGAGCG
>Ga0114950_10004907_pt1 | contig 10405 bp, 7 predicted proteins | sample N075metaG_FD_83503 | JGI IMG/M metagenome (GOLD analysis project Ga0114950, IMG submission 83503) | Deep subsurface microbial communities from Kermadec Trench to uncover new lineages of life (NeLLi) - N075 metaG | ecosystem: Environmental > Aquatic > Marine > Ocean trench > Sediment | place... | reverse complement strand
TTGCGCAGCGGTGACAGGCAGCGTGGATGCAGGACCTTGCTGCCACTGGCCGCAAGTTCCTGGGCTTCATCGTACTGCAGTTCGATCAGCAACCTTGCGGATGGCACCAGCCGTGGATCGGTCGTGAAGATCCCCGGCACATCAGTCCAGATTTCGAGCCGGCGTGCCTGCAGGATGGCTGCCAGATACGCCGCCGAGGTGTCGGACCCTTCACGGCCCAGCAATACCGTTTCGTTCCGCGTATTCCTGGCGATGAATCCCTGCGTCACGATGACGGCGCCCTTTCCCTGCAACTGCCGAGCCAGTTCCGGGTCGACGTCGTAACTGCAGGTTGCAGAGACATAATTTTGCATCACCGACCGGTCGACCCGCTCTTCCGCGACCAGGATCTCGCGCACATCCTGCAGGTACACATCGAAGCCGGAATTTTCGAGGTAAGCAGCGCCCATCGCCGTCGCCATCAATTCTCCCAACGCCACGACCTGCGCATGGATACGTGGACTGACCTCCCGCACCAGCCGGATACCCGCGACCAGGCGCTCAATTTCCTGTAATGAATCGTCGAGCAGAACCGCTCCATCGAGACCCAATTCCCTGGCCAGGGAATAGTGTTGCTGCCGCAGCGCCTCGACCAGCTCCGCCGGGTCACTGGAAACTGCCGTCGTCAGGATCTGTTCCAGGTCGCTGGTTACTTTGCCGATCGCCGAGTGCACGACCAGCGGTCGCAGTCCGCTGTCCAGCCGATTTCGTAACAGCCGACTGATTCTTTGCCATTTCTCAGCGCTCGACACGCTGGTGCCGCCAAACTTCATTACCACCAGTTTGGAATCGGCGATCGACTGCGCTGCGCCGAGCACGTCACTTTCGGCGAACGGCGCCTCATTAATTTCCTGGCTCATCGTCGCTGCTCTTGTTTCAGTTGATTTATCCAAAAAAAAACCCGCACGGATTATCCTTGCGGGTTTGATGACAACTGCCGGTTTCTAATTAAGGCCCGGTTTCGCTGCCACTCTCACCCACGCACTTCTGGCGCGCCATTCGTTTTAGGTATTTTCGGGTATCGGCAATGCCGGTACCACGGCACAATACATGGGTGGATATCTGAACGTGCATTAGGGAAGTTAAGCCGACAACAGGGCCGAGGTCAAGTCCATTCGAGCGACTAATCCCAGGGCGGCGCCTCGGTAACCGCGCCCAGCGATGCTGAAAGTACCTCTGCCCGATATTTGGCCAGCGTACCCCTCGTGACGCTGGATTTTGGCCTCGTCCAGGCGGCGCGCCGCTTCTCCATTTCGTCGTCGCTGAGATCGATATCGACGCGCCTTGCTTCTGCATCGATAGTAATCCGATCGCCGTCTTCAATCAGTGCAATCGGCCCGCCTACTGCTGCCTCCGGAGTCACATGCCCGACCACAAAGCCATGGCTGCCCCCGGAAAAGCGACCATCGGTGATAAATGCCACCTCGCCGCCGAGGCCCCTGCCCATGATGGCGCTGGTCGGACTCAGCATCTCACGCATGCCGGGCCCGCCTTTCGGGCCCTCGTAACGGACGACAATGACATCGCCAGGCCGGATCTCGCCGTCCAGAATCGTCTGCAGCGCGAGCTCTTCCGAATGGAATACGCGTGCCGGACCCTCGAAACGCAGGCCCTCTTTGCCGGTAATTTTTGCAACCGCGCCTGCGGGCGCCAGGTTGCCGTACATAATGACGAGGTGACCTTCGGCTTTGATCGGATGGTCGAAGTCGCGAATGACTTCCTGACCTTCCGCGTAATCTTCGACGTCCGTCAGGTTCTCAGCGACCGTCTTGCCGGTTACCGTCATGCAATCACCATGCAGCAGGCCACGATCGAGCAGGCGTTTCATCAAGGGCTGTATGCCACCGATTTCGATCAATTCCGACATCAGGTATTTGCCGCTCGGTTTGACGTCGGCAAGCACCGGTGTTTTCCCACCGATACGGGTGAAATCATCCAGTTCGAGATTTACGTCGGCTTCTCGCGCCATGGCGAGCAAATGCAGCACCGCATTGGTAGATCCACCGAGCGCGGTAACCACGGTAATGGCGTTCTCGAATGCCTCCAGGGTCATGATGTCCGACGGCTTGATGTCCTTTTCGATCAGGTTCATTACGGCTTCACCCGCCCTGCGGCAGTCACTTTTCTTGGCTTCAGAGATCGCTTCCTGCGCCGAACTGTTCGCGAGGCTCATGCCCAGCGCTTCGATCGCGGAGGCCATCGTATTGGCCGTATACATCCCGCCACATGCTCCGGGTCCCGGAATAGCGGTCTGCTCAACCTCGAGCAATTCGGCATCGTCAACCGTGCCACCGGCATGCGCACCCACTGCCTCGAACACCGAGATGATATCGCGTCGCTTCGCGCCCGGCTGAATCGTGCCGCCGTAAACGAAAACCGAGGGACGATTCAGACGGGCCATCGCCATGACACAGGCCGGCATGTTCTTGTCGCAGCCGCCGATACCTACCAGACCGTCGAAGCCCTCGGCGCCGGCAACTGCTTCTATCGAGTCGGCAATGATCTCGCGCGACACCAGCGAATAACGCATGCCCGGTGTACCCATGGCGATACCGTCCGACACGGTCATGGTGTTGAAGATGACGGCCTTGCCGCCAGCATCGTCCGCACCTTCGGCCGCGATTTGCGCAAGGTCATTGATATGCATATTGCAGGGCGTGATCATGCTCCAGGTAGACGCAATGCCAATCTGCGGACGGGTGAAGTCTTCTTCTTTGAAACCGACCGCTCGCAACATCGCCCGGCTCGGCGCCTGCTTCGCACCATCAACTACAACGCGCGAATAGCGGCGCAGCTCTTTTTCTTCCATCGAAATCGCTCTTGGGGAACGGTAAGAATATTTTTTTAGTCGTCGTCGCGAATCATAACCGTGATTCGCTGATAAATGTCAGGATCTGACTGCGTAGTGCCGCCGACCAGTTCAAGCATAAACGCCTCGTCGGCCTCGGGATCGGAGTCCTGTACCAACGGGATAAGGATACGCGCGGTTCGCTGGCCTGGACCAAAAAAGATGATCGGCAGCCCCGGTGGGAAATAATCCTCGCCTGCCGTTGCGCTCAGGTCGCGTATGACATAGGAAATCTCAACAGCGGTATTGTCCGGATTGAAGCGAACAATATTGATTTGCACGGCAGGATCGGCTTCCCGTACGAAAATCTGCCTGTCAGTGAAAGCGATTGTATTCGGCGGCAAGCCTGCTTCGTACCTGCGCTGATCGTCATCTTCCAGTGTCAATTCTATGCGCGCCAGCGCGCGCCCGGCATTGTCAACTTCGCGCACCTGGATCGTTACCCGCCGATCCGGATCACGCTGCGTATCCGACGGGACGAAAATAACGGTACGGGCGCGATGCTCACCCGCCTCGAATGTCACGTACCCGCTATTGGCGATTTCGTACCGTCCTTCTTCCCAGGGCGATCGATTGCCACTGAAGCCGACCTCTTCCAGGAGCACCGTGTAGGACTCAAGAATGTTGCTCATACGAACAAGGTCGATAGTGGCTGCACCTGTGCCCTCGCGAATCGTTAAATAGACTTCTGATGCATTTTGGCCGATCGCCGCAAGGCCGACAGTCAGGGTCGCGGGAAGCACCGCGGTGAAAACGGCCTCAGCGTCGACCGGAGTCTCGATCGCAGGGGATTCAGCAACCATCTCCTCCGGGGACTGTTCGTGAAAAATATCTTCGACCGGTTCGCCCTCGACAAGTACTTCCGAATCCGCATCGTCAACTACCGCATCATCGGCTGCCGCTTCAGCGGACGCCTGCAGCCTCGGGATTTCATCTTCTCCGGGGGTGGCAGTCGGTTGAAATGGCAGAATGGACAGCGTGCCGGATGCCTCCGGTGGGATCAGTGTTTCGATCTTCTCGAGCAAATCCATCTGAACGGCTACCGCAACGATGGCGATGAGAATGATGCCGAGGACGGCAAGCCGCCACGGTGATCGACGCGGCTCAATATCAAAATTTCGAACGGCCATTGGCTCATCAGGTATCACCACTGGCTCCGGTGGCGCCAATGCTGCCGGTGCCGCCACTGGCTTCGGTGGTGCCGGTGGTGCCGCTTGCTTCGGTGGTGCCGGTGGTGCCGGTCGTGCCGCTTGCTTCGGTGGTGCCGGTTGCTTCGGTGGCGCCGCTTGCGATTTCGGTGATTCGTCAAGCGCGGCCACGAACTCTGCGGGTGACGAGAATCGGGGCACCCGCGAATAGGCCATTGCCTTCTTGAGCGCCTGCCACTGGGTGTTGCTCAATCCCTGAGGTTGTTGCGGTTCCATACCCTCCGACGCGGCCTCCGCCGCACTCCTGGGACCAAAGACACGATAGCCGGCGACCAGTCGATACATCAGGCAGCCAAGCGAAAATACATCGTCAGCAGGAACCGGATCTTCTCCGGTCAATACCTGCATACTTGAATATTCCGGTGATTTCGCGCCGAGTTCGCGCGGGTCAAAATCGGGTTGGGCATCCTGCTCTTTTTGCAGTATTCGCGCAATGCCGAAATCAAATAATTTCACCTCGCCGTCCGGCGTGATCCTGACGTTGCCTGGATTAACGTCGCCGTGGACAACACCACGCTTATGGGCGTATTCGAGTGCCAGGCTTACCTGCCTGATAATGTCCATCGTCGTTTCGGGATCGATCTTCTTGCTGCCGGATTCCTCCAGAATGGATGCCAGCGATTTTCCCTCGACCCACTCCATGACAATGAAATACAGGTCATCTTCCCGGTCGAGATCGATGAAGCGCACAATATTCCGGTGCGACAGGCAACGGCCTTTTGCCACTTCCTGTTGCAGTGCCCGAAGCGCGTTTTCGCTGCGTGATAACGCTAAGGGCAACAGTTTGATCGCGACATGGGTATCGCCCTCTTCGGCTTCCGCAAGCCTCTGGTCGAGCGCCCTGTAAACAACGCCCGTGCCGCCGCCGAGTACCTGCTGTTGCAGCAGAAACCGGTCACGCAGAATCGAGCCAACCTGAATCTGCCTGGGTGTTGTTTTTTCGACGGGAATTTCGTCGGGCACTTCGTCGCCAATCACTACAGTGGCGACGAACGGCACTTCTTCGCCAATAACCATAGTAGCGGCGTACATCGCTTCCTCGCTGGTGGCCGGGTCACTGTCAACCGACAACGTCGGGATATTCTCGCCCAGTATCCGGTCGAGCATTTTCTTCACCAGCTCAAAGCTTTCCGGCCGGAGATCGCCGGACTCGAATCGCTTCTGCAACGCCTCGCGTATGCGTCCCTCGCGGTTATCATTTTTCGACAGCAGCTCCTTGAGCGCGACGTGAATTTCCGCCAGCACGGTCTCGTCGCCGGCTGGCCTTTCAAGCCGGTTCCCGACATCAGGGACCTGCACTGAATCGGATGGTTTCAGGTTGTCGGAGTTGGCGCTCATAGCCGCTACAAAGTCGTTTAGCCGCCTTACCTCAAATCAAGGACTTACATCAGCCAAGTGTAGCCCGAAAAATGTGGCCGACTCTGGGAACTGGTCGTCAGATTACCTTACCGGGATTCATGATATTTTTCGGGTCCAGCGCCGCCTTGACGGCCTTCATCAGGCCCGTTTCGGTCTCGCCGCGATAGCGGACCAGGTGCTCACGCTTGGCCTGCCCTATGCCGTGCTCGGCGCTGATACTGCCGCCGAACGAATCCACAACGTCATAAACCAGGGATGCGAGCCGCTGCCCCTGGGCCAGGAACTCCGCCGCCGACCCGTCTTTCGGCTGGCTCAGATTGAAGTGAATATTACCATCGCCAACATGGCCGAAAGCAACCACCCTGGTTCCAGGAACTGCCCTGGTTACGGCAGCCTCGGCAACACGGATAAAGTTGCCAACCTCAGCAACAGGAATGGAGATATCGTGTTTGAGGCTGGCGCCTTCTCTCTTCTGAGATTCCGAGATCGAGTGACGCAGGCGCCAGAGATCATTCGCCTCCGAGCGGTTTTTGGCGATAACCGCATCTGTAATCAATGCTGATTCGTGCAACGACATCAGCATTGATTCAAAATCATCGCCTGTCGATTCCCGCGATGTCTCGAGTAATACAAACCACGGAGATTCCTGATCGAGGGGAAAACGGCTTGACGGAAAATGCTTCAGACAAAAGCGGACTGCGCGTGCGGGAATCAGCTCGAACGCCTGTAACTGATCGGATAACTCAACGCGCAATGCCGCAAGTAGTGCAACAGCTGCATCAGGTGATTCCACTGCAAACAGAACCGTTTCCGGATTTCGGACCGCAGGATACAGACGAAGGCTTGCCGCAGTAATGATGCCAAGCGTGCCTTCCGCGCCGATAAACATCTGCTTCAAATCATAGCCGGCAGTGTCCTTGCGCAGCGTACGCAATCCGTTCCATATGGTTCCATCGGCAAGGACGACCTCGAGTCCGAGCGCCTGCGCTCGCGCCGTGCCGTAGCGCAGAACATTGATACCGCCGGCGTTCGTCGACAGATTGCCGCCGATCTGGCAGCTACCCTCGGCGGCAAGACTCAGCGGAAAAAATCGGCCGACATCATCTGCGGCTTTCTGGATGCTCGCGAGCGTGCAGCCGGCCTCCGCACACAGAGAATAGTCCCGTGCTGAAACGGAGCGAATGCGGTTCATGCGCGACAAAGACAAGAGGACCTGTTTGCCGCTCTCATCCGGAATAGCACCCCCGCAGAGGCCGGTATTGCCGCCCTGCGGCACGATCGCGGTCCCGGACTTGGCACAGGCCCGGACCACGGCTGCGACCATTTCAGTCGATTCGGGAGAGACCATCAGCAAGGTCTTGCCGTGCCAGGTACCGCGCCATTCAGTGAGATGCGGTTCAAGATCGGATGCGTCACTGGTCCACCCGGATGGCCCAACGATGTCTTTGAGTTGATCGACTAGCACCTGGCGCCCTGTCCCAGCTGTGCCTGTGATTCGTAAGTCTTCCAGTCGATGTTGCTGCCGCAAAACAGCAAAACGACTCTTTTTCCGGCCAACCTGCCATTGAGCGGCCCGCACAATGCAGCAGTACTCGTGGCGCAGGCGGGCTCGACGGCGATTTTAAGATCCCGGAAAAGCATTCCCATCGCGTCTTTGATCTCATTGTCACTGACCATGACAAGTTCATCGACGTATTGCCGGCACAGTTCAAACGAATATGGCGCGGCAAACGGTGCGCCGAGACTGTCTGCAATGGTCGTCACTTTTTCAATGGCCTCCGGTTGTCCGCTCGCGAAACTCCGGTGCATGGAATCTGCTCCTTCGGGCTCGACACCGATAACCGTGCACTCCGGATTAATTTGTTTGACAACACTGGATATTCCTGCACAAAGTCCACCGCCACCGATGGGGACGACTATCACGTCAAATTCACCGACCTGCTCACAAATCTCCAGCCCCACGGTCCCGGTGCCCAACGCAACGTTTGGGCCCTCGAACGGATGCACGAAGTAGCGGTCTTCTTTCCGCCGAATCTCCTCCACGAGATCGAAGGCGGCGTGAACGTCATCCGCCAGGATGACCTCGGCGCCATATTGACGGCATGCGTCGATTCGAACCGGGCTTGCGTTCATGATCATCACCACTTTCGCTGTGGTCCCGAGGGCGCGTGCCGCGAACGCTGTCGCTATTGCGTGATTGCCAGCACTAACCGCCGTAACGCCTGCCCGCAGTTGTTGCGCATCGAGACTGAGCATCGTCGACAGCGCGCCACGCGGCTTGAACGTGCCGGTCCGCTGGAGGAACTCCAGCTTGGCGTGAATCTCGATGTCTCCGCCCCGGCGTTGCTCAAGCGTCCTGCAACGCAACACCGGTGTCAGCAAAAGCCATTCCTGCAGGCGGTGTTGCAGCTTGCGAACCTCATCAATTGGCGGTACTACGGCAGTCAATCAATGGCCTCCGGGTCGAAATAGTCCACTAAATCACATCAATTTTATGTCAAACACCGGTATTTCAGGGTCAGCGCAATGGTAGGAATTTGAAATACCTATAGCAGGTTTCTAATAATACTTGCACTGTCGGCCAATGTTGATTAATTTCGACACACAGTACCGACAGGCTACTCATCGTCAGCCCCCGCTGGGGCAACGGGTTAACACGCATATCACCGGCCTGGCGAACGGCAATTGCCGCATATTTAGGCGGGCTAATGGAATTTGATGATCTCACGGAATCGGGTATCCGGCGCATCGCCAGCTACTCGCCGTACCTTGACCAGCTTGCTGGTATCACTAACGAGATGGGGCTGCGGCAGCGTAGCAACCTGATACACCTGGAACGCAGCCTCAACAAAGAATGGGCTTTGGGCGCTAACAGCATCCTTAGCTGGTCCCCGCTTGACGACGGCATCCTGGTTCTAGTCGTACCGCATTATGCGATCGCGGAGTATACGGCAACGCCGGCCGACGATTCAGGACTGCCACAGAAAGTTTCTGCCCAATTCATTACTGAACTGATTTCCGGTGACCGGCAGCTGACCCTGACGCAGATGCAGAAGGTCTCCCGTCTGCTCGATGTCGAACCCAGGTTTCTTCCGCTGCGGCAAGCCCTGAGCGATAACCCGATTGAAACACAGATCATCGAAAAAATGATAAAGCGCTACGGCATTAATTACGTAGCCAGCCGTGCGGTCACCCTGTTCGACATTGTAGGGTTTGGCCTGTTGACGCCGTTCGAACAAATGACTCAGCTCAACAGCTTGTCCTATTCGCTGAATTCTTCACACGCGAAGATGCTTGAACTCGACGTGGGCATCAACTTTGCGCGTTCCTCCAGCGGTGACGGTTTCTACATCTGGAATCGGGATCACGGCATCGAGGCTAACGTCAATCTTTATCACTTCATGCACCTGGTGCTGGCAGACAACGCCATCGCCAGCAGCAAGGCGACCTCCAACGCAGTGCCGCGCCTGCGCGCCTGTTTTCATGTCGGCAGTTGTTACGAATTCCATCAGGCAGAAGGTCTGAATCCAACCATCTACGATTTTATCGTAGGCGACGTTACGATTGAGCTCGCCAGGATGATCGAAGCCGCAATGCCGGGACAAATCCTGGTCGGTGACTTCCTCGCACAATTGCAGTCACCTTCCGTCGACGAGGAAGAATCGCAAGTCAAACTCGATGCCGTGACATTCCTGCAACGGGCACAGGGTAACCTCGCCAAATTGAGTGGCCTGGAACTCTCGGGTGAGAAAGTGTCTGCTATCAAGTGTTACCTGACCGGTGAACGCCTGGAGAGCGGCGAATTTTCGATTCGAAAACTGAAAATAAAAGATAAACACGGCTTGTATCGCACCGCATACAACGCCAAAATAAATATCTATCGTGAAACGGCGCAGCCGATCCTGCTGGGGATTGAAGACAAGAAACTTTCTTCGCAGATGATGGCGGGTTGATTTGGTCGGGGCGAGAGGATTTGGCTCGCACATCCATGTGCTCGGTCCTGCGGACCGTCCTCGCGATGCGAGGCCGCCCAAATTTGCTCCCGGCAAATTTGTGAACTCCCTGGGAAGTTCCAATACCCTATCGAATCGGGCCACAAAAACATGCCTCCTGATCTCCGGCGAGGGAGGCATAATTTTTTGCGGCCTGAAATGGTCGGGGCGAGAGGATTTGAACCTCCGACCACCACACCCCCAGTGTGGTGCGCTACCAAGCTGCGCTACGCCCCGACCGCGCTCATAAGCCAGCAAGGGCGGCAATGATACTTGCCGCCGCCGAATCCTGAAAGCTTTGTGTTAACGACGCAGGATCTTAAGGACTTGTTCGAGTTCTATGCGTAACTGCTTGATAATTTGCTGACTTTGACTGACATCCGTCTTCGCCTGGTCACCGGTCAGGCGCTGCCTGGCACCGCCGATCGTAAACCCGTCGTCATACAGGAGACTCCGGATCTGACGGATTATCAGTACATCCTGACGCTGATAGTAGCGGCGGTTACCCCGCCGCTTCACAGGTTTCAGCTGCGGAAATTCCTGCTCCCAGTAACGCAAAACATGCGGCTTGACAGCACACAGGTCACTTACTTCACCAATGGTGAAATAGCGTTTTCCTGGTATTGGCGGTAGTTCGTCGTTATTCCCCGGTTCCAGCATAGGCCTCTACTCGGGCTTTTAGTTTTTGTCCTGGCCTAAATGTCACAACACGACGTGCTGTGATGGGAATTTCTTCTCCCGTTTTTGGGTTTCGGCCTGGACGCTCGTTTTTATCCCGAAGATCAAAATTTCCAAACCCAGAAAGTTTGATCTGCTCCCCTACTGCGAGTGAAGCCCGCAGCTCTTCAAAATACAAATCGACAAGCTCACGCGCTTCCCGCTTGTTCAATCCCAGTTCATTGAACAGGGATTCCGCCATATCCGCTTTAGTCAGTGCCATTCGTTCTAGTCTCTTAGTA
>Ga0114950_10004905_pt1 | contig 10406 bp, 8 predicted proteins | sample N075metaG_FD_83503 | JGI IMG/M metagenome (GOLD analysis project Ga0114950, IMG submission 83503) | Deep subsurface microbial communities from Kermadec Trench to uncover new lineages of life (NeLLi) - N075 metaG | ecosystem: Environmental > Aquatic > Marine > Ocean trench > Sediment | place... | reverse complement strand
GGTCCGGCTGTACGAGTTCTCCTCAGCCCACACGGCGGAGTCTGCCCTGGCCGATCTGGCGGCGCCGCCGGAACCGTTGGTGCAGCTCCTCGAACGCGATCCGGGTCAGAAGGAGGCGCGCTGGGCACACCGCGTCGGCGTCGACGACCCGGAAGGGGACGCGCTCCCGCCACCCCGTCCCGCACGGACCGAAGCCCGTGACTTCGATCCCGAGCTGACCATGCTGCGCCTCGACCGCCTCGAACAAGAGGTCGAGAAGCTCAAAGCGGCATTGGCGGATGAAGAGTAGGAGGTCGCCGCGACGAGCCCATTGAAAACCACCGCGCACTTCAAGGAACAGACCGTCTGCACCAAAGGAGGAGCGCCGGGAGTTCGAGCATCCCGCACACATCGACCCGGGGAATCGCGCTCCGCTCCGAGTAGCTGCTCGGCCACTCAGCCATCCGCCTCAATCCACTCCCGCGCCGCATCCATCTCGGAGATATCGAAGTATTTGATGTTCGCCCCCACGAACGGGCGGCATACCTTGGCCATCCACTCCTCCCATTTGGCGTCGCCCACCATGGCGAGGCGCGCGATATCGGAGTGGTGCTTCATGTCGAACTTGGTGTCTTCCCACACCGCCGCCATGTCCCATCCGTGGAAGTCCTCCATGATCATGAGGAAGCGGACTTTCCCGGCGCGTTCGATGATGGCCTCGATGCCCGGAACGAACTCGTCGTAGTCGCCCTTGTGCAGCTTGCCGCTCATCTTTACTTCGATCAGGTCGTCGGACACTTCGGTTATTACGATGGGCATCCTCTACTCCCTTGCGACGGCGTCGTCGGATTGACATAGAATCCCAGGCTCAGAAGCGATACTAACAGGGTGTCGAGACCCCATCCTGCTCGGCTCCCGCACCTCCGGAAAGGAGTCGAGCATGTCTCGGAGCCGCTCGTTCGCCCTCTATCTGGCACTTGCCGTTCTCATCGCCGCACCACTTACCGTCACCGCGCAACAACGACCGTCGACCGAGCAGCTCAAGGAAGAGGCCGAGCAAATGGTGGCGTCGATGCAGAAGATGTCGCAGGTGATCGTCGATTCGATCTTCTCCTTCGGCGAGCTCGGCTTTCAGGAGTTTTGGACCACCGAGTACATCACCGGCCTCCTCGCCGCGGAGGGCTTCGACGTGCAAATGGGGTGCGCCGGCATACCCACCTGCTACGTCGCCAGCTGGGGCAGCGGCAAGCCGGTGATCGGCTTCATGGGTGATATCGACGGGCTCCCCGAAACCTCGCAAAAACCCGGCGTCGCCTACCACGACCCGCTCATCGAGGGCGGTCCGGGGCACGGCGAGGGGCACAACTCGGCCGCCGCCGTCGACCTCGTCGGCGCCATCGTCACCAAGCGCCTGATGGAAAAGTATGGCCTGCAAGGAACACTCAAGGTGATCCCAGGGGTCGCCGAAGAGCTCGTCTCCTCGCGCACCTACATGGTCAACGACGGGTTGTTCGAAGGCATGGACATCATGCTCTCGAGCCACATCAGCTCGAGAATGAGTACCGGCTACGGAATTTCCGGCTCGGGATTGGTGTCGACAGAATTCACCTTTCACGGCCAGTCGGCGCACGGCGCCGGATCTCCTTGGGCCGGCCGCAGCGCGCTGGACGCCGTCGAGTTGATGAACGTCGGCTGGAACTTCCGTCGCGAGCACCTTCGACTGCAGCAACGCTCCCACTACATCATCTCCAACGGCGGCAGCCAGCCCAATGTGGTGCCCTCCGAAGCTGCGGTCTGGTACTACTTCCGCGAGCTCGACTACGACCGCATCAAGAGCCTGCACGAAATTGGCCAACGCATCGCGCAGGGCGCCGCACTGATGACCGACACCGAGGTCACCGAGCGCGTCTTCGGCGCCGCCTGGCCGTCCAACATGAGCAAGCCGCTGGCCGAAGTGATGCACGCCAACGTCCAGGCCGTCGGCATGCCAGACTGGACCGAGCAGGACCAGATGCTGGCCAAAGCGGTACAGGAGATGATGGGACGGGAGGACCCCAATGGCCTCAACACCGAGGTACGCGAGGGCGAGGTGCGCGAGGCCAGCCAGGGTATGGGCGGCGGCAGCGACGACATCGCCGAAGTTTCGTGGAACCTGCCCACCGTGCGGCTGCGCTACCCGGGCCAGATTCCCGGCACCACTGGCCATCACTGGTCCAGCGGTATCGCCATGGCGACGCCCATCGCCCACAAGGGAGCCAACTACGGCGCCCGCGTCATCGCCATGACGGCGATCACGCTGGTCAACGAGCCCGAGGTGGTCGACGAGGCCTGGACCTATTTCAACGAGGTCACCACCGCCGAACGTCAGTGGGAGTCGCTCATCCCGGAGGGCACACCGCCGCCCATCCACCTCAATGCGGAGAAGATGGCGCGCTTCCGCCCCTTGCTGGAGCCCCTGCGCTACGACCCCACCCGCTACGATACTTACCTTGAGCAGCTCGGCATCGAGTACCCGACGATCCGTCCCAAGCAGGAGCGACAGCCCTGAAGGAACAAGCTTTCAAACTAGCCCGGGTATCTCGACGGGTCACGAAGCGAGCGGGCGCGCTCGCGGCGATCCTCCTGTGCGGGCTGCTCGCCGCCTGCAGCCCGGGCGAGACCGACGCGCCCTCGGCGCCCCCATTGACGTTTCTCGGTGAGGCCGTCATCGGGCCGCAACCAGCGGTACCCGGCGACCCGGAGATCGGTGGCCTGTCGTCGATCTCCTACATCGGCGGCGACGTCTACTACGCCATCTCCGACGACCGAGGTCAGCGCGGCCCGGCACGCTACTACGTCTTGAGCATCGACCTCGCCGATGGCCGGCTCGACCCCGGAGACGTGGCGGTGACCGGTTGGCACGAGCTCTTCGACGCCGACGGCGAAGCGCTTCTCCCCGACACCTACGACCTCGAAGGTATGGTCGCCCTCGATGACAATCTCTTCATTTCTTCCGAAGGTGACGCGGCTGCCGGAATCGAGCCGTTCATCGCCGTATTCGGTCCACAACGCCGCATGATGGAGCCGCTCGGGCTGCCGTCCGGCTTCGCCCCCGCCGCCGACGGATCTTCCGGCGTTCGCAACAACCTGGCGTTCGAGGGGCTCGCCATCACACCGGACAACCGCTACCTGTTCACCGGCACCGAGAGCGCCCTGGCGCAGGACGGACCGCCCGCCACCCCAGAGGCCGGCAGCACCGCACGTATCCTGCGTTTCGACCGCGACCACGGCGTATTCGACGCCCAGTTCGCCTATCCGGTCGAAGCTGTCCATTCCAGCACCCCGCAGGCCGGGGGCCTCGAAGACAGCGGCCTGGCGGAGTTATTGGCGCTCTCCGGCGAGCATCTTCTTGCCCTCGAGCGCTCGTTTGTCGCCGGAGCTGTTCCCGAACCCAGCATCAAGTTATTCGACGTCTGCCTCGCCGGAGCCACCGACATCTCCGGCATCGAGAGCCTTGCCGCACCAGATATCCGGGTGGTGCCCGCGAGCAAGCGCTTGGTCGCCGACCTGGCCGATCTCGTTCCACGGCTCGACAACGTCGAGGGCATGACGTTCGGGCCGCGGCTTGCCTCCGGCGAGCAAACGCTGATCTTCGTGAGCGACAACAACTTCGCACCGCAGCGACAGATCACCCAGATCCTGGCTTTCAGCGTCGCCCCCGATGCCATCCGCGGCTGCACTCCACGCTGACGCGCAGCAGCCACTGCGCAGAAGCAACCTGCTGAAAAGTCCGGGGTAGGACCGGCCCTCGAAAGCTCCAGGCGTCGGCGGCAGCTCAGACGTCGGCGGCAGCTCAGGCGTCGGCGGCAGCTCAGGCGTCGGCGGCAGCTCAGGCGTCGGGGGCAGGAGGCTCCGCCACTGCGACATCCGCGAGGTCGTCGCGACGCGCCGAGCGCAGCATGACGATTGCCGTGTACACCACGACGACGATCACCAGCAAGCGGATTGCCGTGAGCGGCAGCTCGCGGACAATGTAGGCGGCGATCAGCACCGCGGGGATGCCGCCGAGGGCGAGGCCGAGTGCGGGCCGCAGCGCGTAGGCATCCTTGCGAACGAACCGTACGCTGCCCACCGGCATCAGGAAGGCGCACGATCCCATCATGATGGGAAAGGCGGCACGTGGGTCCATGCCCATGAGGCTGACCATGATCATGCAGGGGGCATACATGCCGATACCCAGCGTCATCAAGGCGCCGAGGATAGCGTTGCCGACGGCCGCGAGCAGCAGCAGCCCGAGGGGCAGCGTCAAACTGGTGCCGCCCTGCGGGGCGAGCTCGAAGTACGCCATCAGCATGAGTGCCGCGGCGATCAGCAGGGCGCTGCCCATGCCTATCTGGATCGTGCGCTTGGGCCACGAGGCCACCACCCCGGCGCCCAACCAGGCACCCGCCACGGCAGCGCCGATGAGCACCACCAGGGTGATCATGTCGACCTCGATGATTACCGTGTAAATGAACGCCTGCACGATTACCGGCGCGGTATGGCCGACATTCAGCGTCCCCGGGAGAATGCGGTCTGGAACCACCCGGCGCAGCTTGAACCACGCCGTGGTGGGCGCAAACGAGCCGATACCCAGCGTGCTGCAGAAGTTAGTGACGAAGCCGATGCCCAGGTGAGCGAAGCTCGGCGGGCCGTCCTCCGCTGCCGGATCGTCGTGCGGCAACGTGGCGCGCGCTTTGCGCGCCCCGGCCACCCAAGCGGCGGCAAAGGCCACGCCAACGACGACAAGGAAGCCGAGCAGAGCGTAGAGAGCAAGCTGTTCCGTAGGCATGGAGCGCATGGCCGGCAATCCTACGCGTTGCGGACGCGCAACGCAAAACCCGCGGGCCCGCTCCTAGAACAGGATCGCTACCGTGAGAATGTCCATGTAGCGGCCGGCGGACACCAGCTGCAGCGGTTCGGCGCGTCCCGTCTGCGGGATCATGCTGGGTCTCGCCGCAGGGGACCTGTGGGCGAGGGGGTCCACTCGATCACACGCCGCTCAGAACTGCACCACATGCCCGGATTCGCGCAGCGCGTCGATGGCATCGGGCAAATCGGTCTGGCGAACCAGCAGGTAGTCGGTATCGAACGTCGAGATGGCCAACAGGCTGATGCCGGCGGCGGCCAGGGCCCCGGTCAGTGACGCCAGCACCCCAACAGTGGAAAACTCCAGGGGGCCGACTACCTTGAGGCAGGAAAAATCCCTCTCCGCCTGCACCCCGGACGGAATCAGAGACTGCTGGCAGACGATCGAAAGCTCGTCGGGAGTGCGCGACACACTCCAGAAAGCGCCGCCCTGGGCCCACCCCGGCAGCAAGGCGGTGGGCTGGAAACGGCAAACCGCAAAGCGCCGTTGTAGGACGACAAGCTCGTAAGAGCGTTCCGGATCGTTCACGCATCACCTCCGCGGGTCCCTGATGATCCTGGCGCTGACGCGCTGCTCGAGAGTCTGCGCCTCTCGGGATGGGTGTCAACTGTCTTTTTCGTCCTTGTCCTTCTTGTCGGCCTTCTCCGGCCGCTCCCAGGGCTCCCATTCCTCGCCGAGCACGTATTGCTGCATCCACTTGATTTCCTCGATGTCGCGGATGCGCTGGTGCTGGGGCTCGCGAAAGCCGTGCGGTTCGCGCGGGAACTTGAGGTAGCGAACCGGGGCCTTCCCGACATCCTTGATGGCCGTGAAGAACATCATCGACTGTTGCTCGGTGTCGGTGGTGTCGTTGACGCCGTGGATCAGCAGCGTCGCCGTGGTGACGTTGGCGGCGTGGGTCAGGGCTGATTGGTTGCGCCAGGCTTCCGGGTTGCCCCACGGGGTGCCGCCGATGTGCCACAGGCGGACGTCGTTGTTGAAGCCCGGGCCGTACTCCGAGGTCCAGTCGTACACGCCGGCGCCGATCGATGCCGCCTTGAAGCGATTCGTTTGGGTGATGGTCCAGCCGCCGAGGATGCCGCCGTAGCTCCAACCCTTCAAGCCCATGCGCTCCGCGTCGACGATGCCTTGCTCGATGAGCATGTCCACGCCGCTCATCAGGTCCTGGAAGTCGCCGAAGCCGATGCCGTCACCGCGCCCGAACGTGTTGCCCTCGCGCAGGTTGTCGTTATAGCCGCTGGAGCCGCGCACGTTGGGCGACAGCGAGGCATATCCGAGGCCGGCGTAGATATGGTAGCTGGCGCGGAATCCGTTGGTGAACGATCCGGCCGGGCCGCCGTGGATGTTGAGGATCAGCGGAACGGTGTCACCCTCCTGGTAGCCCACCGGCAAGTGCAGCAGGCCCTCGATCTCCATGCCATCGTGGCTCGTCCACCGCACCACGCGCATCTCGGCGAGCTGCAGCTCGTCGATCTGCGGATTGGCGTGGGTGAGCCGTACCGGGTTCGAGCCGTCGACGAAGCCCACCCACAGGTCCGAAGGGGTCCTGTAGTCGGAAACGGAATAGACGTACCGGGTGCGGTCCGCAGACCACGAGCTGACATTCATCGAGCCTTCGACATCGGTGAGTTGCTCGAAGTCGCCGGTTTGGGCGTCCATGCGGAAGAGGTTGGTGTTGGTCCCCTGCTGGCCGGCGAACAGGAGGTACTTGCCGTCGGGTGTCCACACCGCCCCCCGCGGGCTGCCCTCGAACTTGTCCGACAGGATGCGGTGTTCGCCCAGGGTCGGATCGAGCAACCAGATCTTGCTGTTGCGGTTGAGCCACTCCTGATCGTCGGCGGCGGAAAAGGTGAACATCTTGCCGTCGGGCGACCACTTGGCGACCGATTCCGGAGCATTGTTATCGGTGAGCTGCGTCTTTTCGCCGGTGGCCAGATCCATCACGTAGATTTCGTTCTTGTCGGCGTCGTTGCGGCGGTTCTGGTAGCGCGCGGTGAAGGCGACGTGGGTGGCGTCCGGCGACAGATCAAATCCTCCCAGGATGAACTCCTCTTCGGTAACCTGGGTGATCTCACGCGTCTCGATATCGAACATCCACAGGTTGCTCCAATAAGAGCGATTCTGCCCGTTGGGACCCTCGTCGACGAAGATCACGTCTTCATCCTCGTCCACCATGGTGCCTTCATCTTCGGGGCGCTTGTCGGTGGCCGAGAAGAATATCTTGGTGGAGTCGTCGGACCACTGGTATCTGCCGACGCTGGTCTCGTGCTCGGTCAACTGGGTGGCCTCGCCGCCCGCCGTGCGCATCCAAAAGATTTGTCGCTTGTCGTCGACGCTACGGGTGAGCGCCAGGTACTTGCCGTCGGGGGAGAACTGGAACGAGCTGCCGCCCTCCTCTCCGATGTACTCGAACTCATCGCCGCCGGAGGACGGGATCAAGTACCACTTGGTGTTGCGCTCGTTCTCGTCCCAATCCAGCTCGCTCTTGGAGAACAACACCCACTCGCCGTCGGGCGACATCAGCGCGCCACCCACACTGACCATGTCGAGCGCGTCGTCGACGGTCATCGGGCGCGGACCTTGGGGCTCGGCGGCCTGCTCTTGCTGGCCCAGCGGAGCCGCTTGCACACCAGCCACGGCGCCCAAAACCAACAGCGTGATCAACAGAACCGGCAAAGCTCGTCGCATCGGATTCTCCCTGGGCTGGCGGCCAGTGCGCGGGGCTCCGGCAGCTGATCTCGTGCGCTGTCTGCGCCGCTGAAGCTTATCAGGGTGCGGAAGAATTTCCGCCGGTTCTGCGCACGATGCCGTCACCGCCACCGGGAGCCCTGCCGACGGGCCTCAACAGCCGTCAGTCACCCCTGAGTACGTACGCCGGTGGCAACCTGCCAGCCCGCACGGCGGGAACCCATGCCGCCAGTACCGCAGCCCACCGCGAGGGCAGCACCAGGCGCCACGAACGCCCACGGCGACAGCGCCGAGACCCCGAACAGCAGCGACTCGAGAAATCGTGTAGATAGGGCCGCGACGATGCTGCCGGTGGCGATGCCAACACCGGCAAGGCTCAGGCCGGAGCGCACCACGCTGGCAACCACTACCCTGGGTGCGGCGCCCAGGGCCATCCGCACACCGATCTCGCGCTTGTTGAGCGCCACATGCTGGGCGAGAACGGCATAGATGCCGATGGCGCCAAGGCCGGTGGCGAGCCCCGCCAAGACGATGAGCAGCCCCATCATCACCCACGACGTAGCGTAGGCGGTACGCACAACATCGTTCATGCTGACGATGGCACGAATCGGCACCAGGCTGTCGGCATCCCGGAGAGCGCGGCGAAGCATCGGGATCAGGTCGGCCGTCGCCGTCGACGTGCGCGCAATGAGCGTGACGTCACGCGACGGACTCTCGGCCAGGGCCACGTACAGAGCGGGACCGATGGGGCCGGTGATCTGGGCCGATCGAATATCGGGCACCACGCCGACCACCGGCGCCCAGCTGTCCCAGGCATGCGGATCGATGGCAATCATCTGGCCGAGGGCATTGCCGTCGGGCCAGAGCATATCGGCCAGTGTCTTGTTGACCACCACGGCGCTGGGGCCCATTTCCGTGCCGGCACCGGGGTTGTTGGCCATGCCGGTGCGATCTTCGCTGCCGAGCAGCCGGCCCTCGAGGGGTTCCACGCCGAGGACCTCGAAGAAACCGGGATCGACCATGTGCATCGGCGCATTGAGCGACTCGCGCGGATCCATCGGTGCAGATTGCAGGTTGATCGGCGTCTTCGGTGCCTGCGCGCGCAGGGGTAACCAGCCGGTGAGACCAACCGCCTCGACCCCCGGGAGATCCGCCACACTCGCGGCGAGCTGATCGTAGAGTTGGCGCGCTGCGGGAATCGACTCGGTGCGATCCGCCGGCGGCGACATTTCGACGGTGATGAGCCCGTCGGGCTCGAAACCGAGCGGCACGCGCCGCAAGTTGTCGACGGTCGCAACCAGCAGCGTCGCCGACACCAACAGCAGCGTCGCCAGGGCCGCTTGCGTGATCACCAGGGCGCGCTGCATGCGGACGCCGGAGTCGGGCGCCACCGTCAGGCCGGCACGCTGGGTGCGCAGGAAGTGGGCGATGGGGACGCCGTTCACCACCAGCCAGGCCACGCCGGCAATGCCGAGCGTGAATGCCCGCACCGACGACGACATCACCGAACTGCTGCCGACCACCGCCTGCTCGACGAAGAGCCGGGCGATCCAGCGTGCACCGAGCGACCCACTGGCGAGGGCGAGGCCAAGCGCCATCAGGGTGAGCACGAAACCCTCCACCAGAAGCTGCCGCACGATGCGGCCGCGGTTGGCGCCGATCGATACGCGAACCGCTAGCTCTTTGCGCCGCTCGATGCCTCGGCCGAGCAGCAAGTTACCCACGTTGAGCGCCGTCACCAGGAGCAGCAAGCCGGTACCGGCGAAGAGCAGCAAGAGCGGCGTGGCGATCATCCGTCGCTGTGCCTCGTCGGCCCGCGCCACGTTGGCCAGCCCGTCGGCCCAACCATCGGGGTAGAACATCGGGAACAGGTCCGAAAGCCTCTGGGTAAAGGCCCCCAGATCGTTGAAGGCATCGTTGAGCGTGGCGCCGGGGCGTAGTACGCCGATCATCCGGTGACTCTGCGCCTTCCAAAAGTCGTCGTCGCGAGGGTCCATCGTGAGCGGGAACCAGATCTCGGCTCGCCCACCGGGCGCCCTGCCGCCGGCGCCCTGGATGCCCACAACCGTTGCGGGGGCACCGTTGACGTTAATCCGGCTGCCGACGACCTGCGGATCAGCGGCAAAGGTCCGTCGCCAAAGTGCTTCGCTGATGACCACGACCCGCTCGCCGGCGAAGAAGGCATCATCGTCGGAAAGCGCCCGGCCAAGCATCGGCTGCACCGCCAGCTGGCGGAACAGTTCCGGGGTAATGAGCGCCCCATTCACGCTCTCACTCTCTTCATCCGGAGTTTGCAGCGCGAACGCGAGTTCGACGTAGCCACCCACGGCGCGGTACACGGCCTGCTCCTCGGCGTAGAGTTCCAGCTGACCGAACGAGAACTGCTGATCGGGCCAGATGGCGACGGCGGCGTCAGCGTCGCTCCACCAGTTGGTGTTGCGGAGCGTTCCGTCCACCACCGAGAAAACCGCCACGTTGGCACCCAACCCGAGCCCCAGCACGGCCACGATGCCAAGGGCGAATCCGGGGTGCTTGATGATCGATCGAAACGACCAGCGAATATCCAGGAGCAGATCGAGGTCGCCTCTCGAGCGCTGTGACTCGCCTCTGGAGAACACCCGATACCCGACCACCGACACGGTCTGGGCCGCGTACCAGACGCGGGCTCGGAAAGGTGAATCGAGCGCCCGCCGCTCGAACGCCTCGGCCAGGTCGCCGAGGGTCCCCTGCCCCGACAGGCCCGCGGGGACCGCCCACTCCAGCAACCGTTCGAGCCAACGAGGAGGCTGGTAGCCGCTCATCGGTCGAGGCCGGCTTCGAGCCCGTCCCAGAGCGCCATGAGGGTGCTCCG
>Ga0114950_10004904_pt1 | contig 10406 bp, 8 predicted proteins | sample N075metaG_FD_83503 | JGI IMG/M metagenome (GOLD analysis project Ga0114950, IMG submission 83503) | Deep subsurface microbial communities from Kermadec Trench to uncover new lineages of life (NeLLi) - N075 metaG | ecosystem: Environmental > Aquatic > Marine > Ocean trench > Sediment | place... | reverse complement strand
TCTTGGCTGACCACGCATCGTAGCAGGTCACCATTGACAGTTTGTTATCTGCCTGTTTGCGCTCCTTGAATGTATGGATATTGATCATGGCGTTGAACTCCGTGGGGAATTCGTGCCGATTGAGGCCATCGAGTGATGGCATAGCTGTAGCGTTTTCATGGTACCTGTCCTCTTGGATGGATCAAGTCCGGGTTTAGTGGATTTGGATTTTCATACGCTCAGTCTCCGTCCAGTGGATCGAAGCAAAGCGAGCCGAATATAGGAAAAATATCAGGCTATGTCCAGACCTAACCCGATGTTAGGCCAGCCACTGATATAATGGTTATATCTGACGACTAATGGATCCTGTGATGAAGTCCCCGATCATTTTCCTGGCCCTGGCGACGCTGACTTCAGCGGCATCCCTCAGGACCGCCGAAGCTGACCAGGATCAGGTGGTGTCACGCCTGCAGGCATACCTTCAGATTGACACCGTAAACCCGCCAGGCAACGAATCTCGCGGCGTAGCCTACCTTGCAGAGCTACTGGATCAAGCAGGTATAGAATACAAGACTGCGGAGTCAGCACCCGGCCGTGGCAACATTTGGGCTCGCCTGGAAGGTGGTGATGAACCGGCTCTGATATTGCTGCATCATATTGACGTAGTGCCAGCGAACGCCGACTACTGGAATTTTCCTCCTCTATCCGGCGCCATCAAGAATAATTATATCTATGGTCGTGGCGCAATCGATACGAAGGGCCTTGGCATCGCGCAATTAGAGGCATTTCTTGCATTGAAATCCAGCGGGCAACCACTCAATCGCGATGTCATCTACATGGCGACCGCCGATGAAGAAGCGGGTGGATTCTTGGGTGTTGGCTGGCTTCTGGAAAACCAACCCGAGATTTTCGAGGGTGTTGGCTATCTGATTAATGAAGGCGGTTCCGGGACAATGCTTAACGACACACCGGCATTTAGTATCGAAGTCACCCAGAAAGTGCCTTTATGGCTCCGACTGACAGCGACGGATAAACCCGGCCATGGCTCCGCACCCCGGCTCAACAGTTCCGTGAAAAGAATTCTTCGCGCCGGGAATCGACTCGCCAATACCCAATTCGAACGACGAGTCGTGCCTGCAGTGGCCACCTACTTCGCTGCATTAGCGCCATTTCAGGAAGGTGAGCGACAAAGGCTCATGGCCAACCTGGATGAAGCCATCCACAATGAGGCATTTATGCTAACCCTTCAACTGGAGGAACCCTGGCGGGCAGCCTTGTTGAGCAATACCTGCTCAATCACAACACTTCGAGGCAGCCCAAAAATTAATGTCGTGCCGCCGACCGCTGTACTGGAGTTGGACTGCAGATTATTGCCGGACCAGGACCCTGACCAGTTCGTGCAGAAACTGATAACAATCATCAACGACGACCAGATTGAACTGACAATAATCATGAGCTTCACACCGGCTGTCAGCAAAACGGATACCCCTTTGTATCGGGCCATTGAGCGCTCAATCATGATGACCTACGAAAATGCAGTCCTGATTCCCAGTGTCGCCACCGGATTTACAGACAGTCATTTTTTCCGCGATAAAGGCATTATCAGTTACGGATATGCGCCATTCCTGTATCCTCCCGGGGAAGCCACGGGCGTGCACGGGAACAACGAGAGAATCTCTGTGGAGAATCTTCAAACTGGCGCCAAAATGTTAAGCGATTTCTTAAGGGAATTTGTGACTGACGATTTTTCGCGTTGACGCGAAAATATCGAAGGCAGTGATGAAACAGAGCGACCCGATTTTTTGCTCGCAGAGCGAAAATATCGAAGTAGTGCGGGCTTTTTTGTGGTTTTGTGAGTTTTCTGAACTGGATAGGTAGTGATCTTTGAAGGTCAAGCTGCGATAGACTGCTGTCGCTACTTCAGTGTGTTTGGTGGCTTGGCTTCGATAGACTGCTGTCGCCACTTCGCTTCGCTGCAGTGGCTGTCGTTTTATTCGTCATGGTTTTTGATTATTCGCGCAAGCGCGAATAATCCTGGTGGGCCCACCAGGACTTGAACCTGGGACCAATGGATTATGAGTCCACGGCTCTAACCAACTGAGCTATAGGCCCTCAATAGGAAGGCGCGTAGTCTATCAGAACATTTGAGCAAAAGGCGATGGATCGTCTGGTGTATGGCCAGCTGTCTGGCTTCGATAGACTGCTGTCGCCACTTCGCTACGCTGCAGTGGCTGTCGCTTTATTCGTCACGGTTTTTGATTATTCGCGCTTGCGCGAATAATCGGTGCTGTCGCTTTGTCGCGTCACGGTTGTCGATATTTTCGCGCGAAGCGCGAAAAATCGTTAATCAAGAAAACTCTTCAAATGATCCGAACGCGATGGATGCCGGAGCTTTCTCAGCGCTTTGGCCTCTATCTGCCTGATCCGCTCACGGGTTACATCAAACTGCTTACCTACCTCTTCCAGGGTATGGTCGGTGTTCATATCAATACCAAAGCGCATGCGCAGCACCTTTGCTTCCCGGGCGGTAAGACCCGAGAGAATGCCGCGAGTGGCCTCCTGGAGCCCCTCCTCGGTCGCTGACTCAATGGGTGAACCAACCGATGCACCTTCACCAAGATTGGAATCAGAATCAAGGAAATCGCCGAGATGCGAGTCTTCATCATCACCAATGGGGGTTTCCATAGAGATAGGTTCTTTGGCAATCTTCAGAACGCGGCGAACCTTATCTTCCGGCATTTCCATCCGTTCACCCAACTCTTCAGGGGTTGGTTCTCGACCCATTTCCTGCAGCATTTGACGACTGATTCGAGACAATTTATTGATCGTCTCAATCATATGGACAGGAATTCGAATGGTGCGCGCCTGATCCGCAATGGATCGTGTAATGGCCTGTCGAATCCACCAGGTCGCATAGGTAGAAAATTTGTAACCTCGACGATACTCGAATTTATCAACTGCTTTCATCAAACCGATGTTGCCTTCCTGAATCAAATCCAGAAATTGCAGACCACGGTTGGTGTATTTCTTGGCGATTGAAATGACCAGTCGAAGATTAGCCTCAACCATATCTTTCTTGGCACGACGCGCTTTCGCTTCACCAATAGACATACGGCGATTGATATCTTTGATTTCGCTAACTTCCAGCCCGACTTCCTCTGAAGCTTGCTTGATTCGCTTCTGCGCCCGACTGATATCATCCTCGAACTTCTTAAGCTTGTCATGGCCAGCTTTAATCTGCTTTTGTACCCACTTCACGTCGGCTTCATGGCCGGTGAATTTCTCAAGGAAGGTACTTCGCGGCATCTTTGCACGACGAATACAGGTATTCATCACGTGACGCTCCTGGCGTCTAACCTGTGCATGGGTATTTCGCGCCAGCGATACCATCACATCAAAGTGCTTGGGTACAAACTTGAAAAATTGAAACGCCCTGCCTAACGCTTCAAGTTCCTTGGCACCCTGGGGGGATCGACGACCATGCTTTTTGAGTGTGCGCTCGGTCTTTTTATATTGTTTTTCCAGCACCATAAAACGTTCGGCTGCAAGCACAGGATCAGCGCCTTTTTCTTCCTCTGAATCGTCGTCATCTTCCTTTTTTTCCCCAGGAACAACCTGAGCTGCAGGCCGGACATTTTCAACGGGGTTCAGAAAGCCAATTAGAATATCGGCAAGTTTGCCTTCTTCTTCCTGGGTCGCTTTATATTGATTCAAAGCATAGGCAACAGCACCGGGGAATTGACCGGCCGCGTGAAGCACATCTCTGATTCCTTCTTCGATGCGCTTGGCAATGACAATTTCACCTTCACGGGTCAGTAATTCGACCGTCCCCATTTCACGCATATACATTCGTACGGGATCGGTTGTTCGACCAGCTTCGTTTTCGACTGCCACCAGAACGGCAGCTGCTTCTTCTGCAGCCAGCTCGTCGGTCGAGTCGCCCTCGACTAACAAATCATCAGCTTCAGGCGCAGTTTCATGGACAGTTATGCCCATGTCATTGATCATGCCGATAATGTCTTCTATTTGCTCTGGATCAGTAATGTCAGCGGGTAAATGATCATTAACTTCCGCGTAGGTCAGATATCCCTGCTCCCTACCACGGCTGATTAAATCCTTCAGCCGAGACTGCTGTTGTGCTTGACCACTTGACATAAAACCTCTTGATTCTGTGTGAAAACGAAGGAGCCGGCCATTATATCCATCGAGGCATCTTGATTCCACATTTTGCATTGTTGAAGAGGTCAACCATTAATTCACATAATGGAGAAACTTTCAGTTTTAGCGTTCGAGCCTGCGAAAATTCGCCAGTAGTTCGCGCTCTGCAGGACTCAATTCCGACAGGGATTTTCTGGAGAGTTCGTCGATAACTCTTTGTTTTTGTTGGGCATCACCTTCCAGCAACATTTTTCTCAGCGTATCGAGGAACTCATCTGCCAGCTGATCCTGGGACAGCATAGGGTCCTGCTCAGCCAGTTCTCGCAAATATTCAAAATAGGCACTTTCCTGATAATGGCTGAGCAACAACATTGGAGAAATATTGTTCTCACGCTTAACCCAGCGAACGATTTCGACCAGGAGTTGCCATTCCGGAACACCATCGAGTTTGGCCAAATCTTCCTCATCCAACAGTTTCGCAACCGGTGGTTGTCGTAACAGGATCGACATCGCATGTTCACCCAGCTTTGATTGCTTGAGTTGTCGTTGCCGCCTGGGCACACCAACGGCACGACCCAGACCCGGCTGTTCTCTGTCCAGTCCGGTCACGCCTATCAAGCGCTCGGTATCCAGCCCGGTACGCGATGACAATTCTTTGATAATCAGCTGCTTGAACACACCATCGGTAATATTGGCGATCAGGGGAACCGCCTGTTTACTCAGGGCGGCTCTGCCTTCGATCGACTCAAGTTTCAAATCGGATTCCAGCGTCTGGAAAAAGAATTCCGAAAGTTCCAGCGCAGCGTCAATTCTGGATTCAAATTTCTTCTGCCCCTCTCGTCGAACCAGGGAATCAGGATCATCGCCATCTGGCACAAATAGGAATCTTGCATCATTACCATCGCGCATCACAGGAAGAGTGGCCTGTAGTGCTTTCCACGCTGCGCTGCGACCTGCCTGATCACCATCAAAGCAGAACACAATCTGCGGCACGATCCGGAACATTCTCTCAATGTGGTCTGTGCTGGTGGCCGTACCGAGCGTGGCCACACTGTAGCCAATGCCATGCTGAGCAAGCGCCACAACATCCATATAGCCTTCCACGACAATGAGTCTTGTCAGTTTCCTGACGCGCTTCCGTGCTTCGAATAACCCGTAGAGCTCACGCCCTTTGTGGAAAACCGAAGTCTCAGGCGAGTTCATGTATTTCGGTTTGGCGTCTGCATCAAGCACCCGGCCGCCAAAGGCGATTGTTCGTCCCCTTAAGTCTTTGATCGGGAAGATAATGCGATCTCTGAATCGATCATAAGTCTTATTTTCTTCTGGATTCTCAATCACCATCCCGGAATCAATGAGTAGCTGCCGGTCCGCATTACTGGTGCCAAGTTTATTTAACAGCTTGTCCCACCCAGGGGGTGAATACCCCAGCGAGAAATCCCGAGCAATCTCTCCGCTGACCCCGCGTCCTTTCAGGTATTCTACCGCCCGCTCTTTGCTCTCATGACTTCGCAGTTGATCACGGAAGTATGCTGATGATTGATCGAGAATCTGGTACAGGGACTTGCGCTTTTCGGAGGCGCCGCTGTCGACTCGCCGGTCGCTCGGAACTTCCAGTCCGACCCTTCCTGCCAGGTATTCAACCGCAGGAACAAACTCCATTCGATCAAACTCCATCAGGAACTTCAGTGCCGAGCCGGATGCCTGACAACCAAAGCAGTAATAGAACTGTTTCTCCTGACTGACCGAGAAAGAGGGGGTCTTTTCCTGGTGAAAAGGACACAGGCCGGTGTAATTTTGTCCTGACTTTTTTAACGTTACCCGCGCTTCTATGATCTCGACAACATCGGTGCGCGCCAATACTTCGTCAATAAATTCCGGTGGAATCACCTGTTATGGGTCCGACAATGAGTTCGGGGGAGTGGGCAGACAGAATGTCATTCCGGCAACAAGAGTGCAAGCCGGAACGGCGTATCAGCCGAGTTGTGATTTTACGAGGCTTGAAATCTCACCCATATCAGCGCGACCCTGCACCTGGGGTTTAACAATTGCCATGACTTTCCCCATGTCCTGCATACCTGTCGCGGCGCTCTGTTCAATGGCCCTGGTCACTATTTGAGCAACTTCATCAGCACCCAACTGGTCTGGCAGGAATTCACCGATAATGGCTATTTCAAAGGCTTCTATACTGGCAAGATCATCACGACCGGCATCTTCGAACTGTTTGAGAGAGTCTTTACGCTGTTTGACCATTTTGTCGAGAATAATCAGCGCGCGCTTGTCATCGATCTCGATGCGCTCATCAACTTCCACGCGTTTGAATTCAGCCATAACGAGACGAAGGGCCGCGACACGGTCCTTCTTTCTGGCTTTCATAGCAATTTTGACTTCAGCAGAAACCTGCTGATAGATGAGCTCAGTCATCAGGGACTAGTAGAGTCGCTCCATGCGACGTGTTTCACGTTGCACTTTCTTGGCATGACGTTTCACCGCAGCGGCTGCTTTTCTTTTACGAACAGATGTTGGCTTTTCGTAAAATTCACGACGGCGTACTTCGGCGAGTACACCTGCTTTCTCGCATGAGCGTTTAAACCGGCGTAAAGCAACGTCAAATGGTTCATTTTCTTTGACTTTAACGTAAGGCATTAAGTCTTGGTTCCAATGGGCTTTTCTTAAGGACGCGAATTCTAGCTGCATTCAGTATCAATTGCAAAGCATCCATGCACGTCTATGCAACACTAATGGTAGAGATTTTTCTTATAAAAATCAGTAATATACGAGGTCACTCATTAGGCTCGCGTACAAACAACGGCATGAATGTACTAGGTATAGAAACCTCCTGCGACGAGACAGGCGTCGCCATCTATAGCGAGGAAGGTGGAATCATCGCAAATCACCTGTTTAGTCAAATAGACCTGCACCGTGAATACGGCGGTGTCGTTCCTGAGCTGGCATCCAGGGATCATATTCGGCGAACCCTGCCAATGATCAATGATGTGTTAAAGGAATCTCAAATACAGCCAAAAGACATCGGCGCCATTGCCTACACCGCGGGTCCAGGTCTCATTGGCGCCCTATTAGTCGGCGCCTCAGTTGCCAAGTCTCTCGCGTTGGCCTGGGAGATACCTGCGCTCGGCATCCACCATATGGAAGGGCACCTGCTTGCCTGCCTGCTTGCTGAAGACGCACCGGACTACCCGTTCGTCGCGCTGCTGGTATCCGGCGGCCACACCCAGTTGATGGCGTGCCTTCGGCCCCATCACTACGAACTTCTGGGGGAATCCCAGGACGACGCAGCAGGTGAAGCATTCGATAAGGTTGCCAAAATGCTGGGGCTACCTTATCCAGGCGGACCCGCCATTGCCGATATGGCATTAAGTGGAAACATCGAGAGATTTACCTTTCCGCGCCCTATGACGAATAAACCCGGTCTTGATTTCAGCTTCAGCGGACTGAAGACTTTTACACTCAATACCGTCAACTCGATACAGGAATTAAACCAGCAAGACAAAGCCGACATTGCCGCGGCCTTTCAGGAGGCTGTCGTCGACACCATTCGAATTAAATGTGATCGAGCGTTAAAGCAAACCGGCATGGACAGATTAGTCCTCGCAGGCGGCGTTAGTGCTAACCTTGCATTACGTGCCAGGCTTGACCGCTTTGCGGAAACGAATCACATAGGTGTCTACTACCCCCCTGCGCATCTATGTACGGATAATGGGGCAATGATTGCCTATGCGGGATATCTCAGGTTCAAGGCAGGCTATACAGAAGGCCTTTCAATAAACGTTCGACCCCGTTGGCCGATGACAGAACTGAATCGGTCTCCAGCCATTGATGGACACTAATCTACCCAACCCGAATAAACAGTACTATGGTCATCTTGATTGCCATCTAGGCATAAGTTGATTGGACATTATTCAACCAGCCTTCGGACTAACAGTTTTTATTATCCGGGTAATGGGTGCTCTTTTGAGAGCAGGTTGAATAATGGATACCATCTACATTCAGGGACTTAAGGCTTCGACCACGATCGGTGTCTACGACCATGAACGGGACATCAAGCAATCATTGATTATCGACCTTGAGTTAGGCTGCAATACGACTGCAGCTGGACTATCAGACTCCTTTGAAGATGCGCTTGACTACGATGCAATTGCTAAACGTACGCTAGAGTTCGTTGAGGGTAGCCATTACCGTCTCATTGAGGCAGTCGCAGAAAACCTCTCAAAAATGTTGTTTGAAGAATTCTCGATGCTCCGTCAGAAAATAACGATTAGCAAACCTGGCGCCGTAGCTATCGCCAGGGATGTTGGCGTGATGATTGAAAGGGTGCGACCTTAAGAGGTCACCTTTAGTCTTCGCCGCTGGCTGAGCTGAGCTTCATAAACTCCGGACGATAACCATAAGCCAGCTCTTCATTTTCCTTTAACCTGTAAGGTGACGTTAAGCGAGTATCTTCTTCAAGATTCAATTCGACCTTATACAGCGTGAACGATTCCGGCGGTGCACTATTGATCTGGCCAGTCATGGTCACAATTAAATAGACGTTTCCATCATCATCGTAGGCAAAGGATTGATCCTCTGGCAACAATATGCCCTGTGGGTTTTCATCGTAGTTCTTCAGGTTTTGGAATGCGACTTCATCAACTTCAGCCACTTCTTCGTCTTCGTCACCCTGGGATGCTGCTGTCGAGCGTGAACTGGAAGCCGCGTTCGTTTGACCTGCGCTCGCTGTGGCATTGAACGAACTCTGAAGACCGAGCGTGAAAAACAAGTTGTCTATCGTCACGGGATCTGGAACGCTGGTACCAAGAGACTCAGACACGGTAAAGGAAGTCGCTGAAGCCAGGGCCTCGCTGATATTGGCATTGGTGCCCGATGGCAGACTATTGAGAATATTGGTGTTGCCAATATCATCGGAGAAGAAACTACCTTGATCCAATCCGTAGAAAATACCAATAGGAGACCGTTGCACAAAGTTCTGACCCACATCCGATGAACCTACATCGGCAATTGGTGCCAGGAACACAATGACGCCGGAAGTGCTCTTCACATCAGGATTGTCTTCGCCCTGGCCTAATGGAATCGGGTCATTAACCCGCACGAAGCCAGGATTTTCTCCGCCAGGCTCAATAGTTTCCTGATTGATCACCAGGGTGACATCACCCGCCGCCTCAATGGAGGCTATCTCGATTCCTGTCTCGGCAGAAACAGTTACTCGATTACCGGCTTGGATTTTCGTGTCTTTCGCCTGCAAGACCTTGCCTTGCAAGCTGAAGATCACTGCATCACCCGCTGTGGTGACATCTGTTATTGAAACATCGCCGCTGTCAGCGGTGATGGTGGTATTTCCACCTGAAACCACTGATGCCACGCCTTCACTGCCCAGCGTTACACTGTTGGAGGCAATAATGGTGGCGTTCCCGCCAGAGGTGATTGTACCCAAAGATTCTATCGAATCTGAACTTAGCAGTGTCACTGTGCCACTACTTGCGGTCGTATTGGCACCAAGAAGCAGCGCTTGATCTGCACTTGCAAAAATATCGCCACCAGCGGTGACATCCTGAACTTCTATGGTGCTATTTTCACTAACCAGCGTTATGTCACCGGCAGCACTGGCGGACGCGAGCATCCTCAAAGCCCCACCCGCTTGAATGTTAACGTCACCAGATGCATCGTCCAGGACACCAGAGATAGTGATGTCCCCACTCGCCGTCAGATCCACTGTGTTACCAGAGATATACACATCGTTCAGAGAAATATTAAGAGCACTGGCTATGGTCAGATTGCCAATTCTTGCTTCGTCAACGATATTACCGAGTTCGACCGAACCTGCGCCTGCCGTTAGGTGAAGTGCGGCTTGGGTAACGCCGTCTTGAATTCGAATAGTCCCCACACCAGAGGAAGTACGTACTACATTGATATTTGCTCCGTCCGTGGAACCGCTGTCGGTTGTATCGAAATTAACCGTTCCAGCAATATGCACGATACCGGCGGTGGGATCAGGTAACCCGGTCGAATCCACGCCGTTGATAGATATGCTGCCGCCCTCCGGGCCGCCTACCGTTGTCAGGGTAATTGAACTCCCGTCGACCCCCAGGAATACTTCTGGCGCAGTGATCGTGATTGTCCCTGCAGCATTTGTCGGGTTACCAGCAATCAGACGTGGATTAATATCGGTGCGGATTTCAACGGTGCCGCCCGTTCTTGTGGTGAGAGACAAGTTGCCGACTTCTACATTGGCATTCTCATTAATGACTATTCTTCTG
>Ga0114950_10004903_pt1 | contig 10409 bp, 8 predicted proteins | sample N075metaG_FD_83503 | JGI IMG/M metagenome (GOLD analysis project Ga0114950, IMG submission 83503) | Deep subsurface microbial communities from Kermadec Trench to uncover new lineages of life (NeLLi) - N075 metaG | ecosystem: Environmental > Aquatic > Marine > Ocean trench > Sediment | place... | reverse complement strand
CGATGTCATCACCGGCATTATAAAGGCTAACTTCCCTTCGCGGATTGCTTTCCAGGTATCTTCAAAAGTTGATTCCCGGACGATTATCGACGCCAACGGCGCTGAGAAACTTCTCGGTTCAGGCGATATGCTATTTTTGCCTTCGGGGCAGCCGCAGCCAACCAGAATTCACGGCGCTTATACCAGCAATGATGAAACCGATAAAATTGTCGAGTTCATCAATAGTCAGGGACTGGAGATGATGGCGCTGGAGGGAATAACTCAGGCAACAGGTGAGACCACCGAAGCAGAAATAGACTTAGGCGACCCTCTGTTTAAAGAAGCCTGCGAGGTCGTAGTCAGACAGAAACAAGGCTCCGTATCGCTGCTTCAGAGGAGACTCGGAATCGGCTACCAACGTGCAGCCAGGCTGATTGATAAACTTGAGCTGGCCGGCATTGTTTCGACTTTTGACGGTTCCAAGGCTAGAGAGGTGCTGGTTGACCAAGCCTACATTGACACTATATTTAATCAGCAAACATCTTCGGCCACAATAACTTCCGAATTGAACCAACAATAGAGTCCTGCCGTATAATTCATATGAAAACTTTTCTTTACAGCCTGGCCTTACTACTGCTTCAAAGCAGTCTGGCTCGGCCAGAAGCAGACGCTCTTGAGGCTGTCAAATCAAAATTCGCAGGCGGAGACTGCACTTATTTCAAATTCGCAAACATCATTGAGTCGAAAATTTTTGGAGTCATTGATACTATTTATGGCTCAGCCTATATAGCCCAGGACGGACGCTATAAGATTGAAATTGGCAGTGACGTATTTCTTTATGACGGGTCGCTTTTATATACTTATTTTTTAGAAACCAATCAGCTTATCATAGAAAAACCGGACTCAGGCAAGCTGGTTTCTGATGAGATTTCGTTTGTCATCAAGCTCGATGAATGGTATGATTCAAAAGCTAATTCGAAGAATAGCTATGCTTTAACAAAGAAAGAAGGAGTCGAGGGCGATATTCCGGATTCGCTTGAATTGATTATTAATATCGCAGATTCGACAATAGTGGAAATACGGTATATTGACATAAACGAAGATCTCAACAGAGTCGAGTTTTTAACACAAAAAACCGACTCAAGCTGCTCTGCCAGAGGCTTTGCACCGGATTTTCCGGATTCAGTTGAGAAAGTCAAACTTTATTAGAAGATGAATTTCTATATTCATAAATTAGGCTGCCCCAAAAACGATGTCGATGCCGACTATATAGCGGCCAGACTGATTGCCGAGGGACACACTCCGGTCAGTTCACCCGACCGGGCGGAGTCTATAATTGTTAATACCTGCGGCTTTATACAAGAAGCTAAAGAAGAATCTATAAATGCAATTTTGAATCTATCTGAATTAAAAAATAACGGAATATTAAAATCTCTTTATGCTGCCGGATGTCTCACCCAGCGCAACGGCGACGAACTTCTGGAGGGCATACCTGAACTTGACGGCGCTTTCGGTCACGGTGCGCTCGACTCCATTGCCAAAGCTGTCAGCGGTTCTGTTCGATTTGACAAGACTATAAAACTTGAGACCCGCAAACTGGGCTATTTGAATTTCAGAAATCGCTTTATCTCTGACGACTGGCCTTATTCGTATCTGAAAATTTCCGATGGCTGCGATCGTCCCTGCACTTACTGTGCCATTCCTAAAATGCGGGGGAGATATCGCAGCAGACCGCTTGATTCAATTATCAAAGAAGCCCGGTTTTTGGCGGAAAACGGCAAAAAAGAATTGATACTGGTATCTCAGGAAGCCACACTCTGGGGCTATGACTTAAAAGACCGCCCCGATATAATTACTCTGCTTAAAGCTCTGGAGCAGGTCGACGGCATAGACTGGGTACGACTTTTATATTTATATCCGGGGCAGGTCAAAGATAGTCTCGTTGAATATATGGCTGCCGATAACAAAACCTTAAACTACTATGATTTGCCGCTGCAGCATGTCAACAGCGATATCTTGTCAAGAATGAAGCGGCTGGTAGACAGACCCCGCATAGATAAACTTCTGGACAAAATAAGAAAAACCAGCAGCGACGCCATCATTCGCACTACTTTTATTGTCGGCTTCCCCGGAGAAACAAAAAAGCAATTTAACGAACTTTATGATTTTGTATCTGAAAACAGACTCGACCGCATGGGCGTTTTCCGTTACTCCCCCGAAGACGGCACACCGGCAGAAAAACTAAGCGGTCAGATTCCGGAAAAAGTTAAGATAGAAAGAATGGACGCACTGATGAACCTGCAGCGTGAGATTGCTTTTGAGAACAATAACGATCTGATCGGGACTGTTCAGAAAGTTCTGGTTGATGAAATTGACTCAGAGGGAATTGCCAGCGGCCGCACCTATGCCGATTGTCCTGAAATTGATCAGGAAGTAAAAATATATGGTAACAGCTGCCAAGTCGGCGGCTTTTACGACGTATTGATTGACGAATCAGATGGATATGATTTGAGAGGAACCGTAACCGGAGCATAGTTATGATTCAATACGATAAACTGGGGATATTTCTTTCCAAGCCGATTTCCTTGCTGTTGATGCTGATATATTTGCTGCAATCGGCACTCTTGATTTATCTTATTAAAGATAAATTTGATCTGGAGCAGCAAATTAATTTTCAGCAGAAACGGATTTCTGAACTTGAAGAGAAGCTGCAGATTTTCAAAGCTATCGATGATTTTCAAATTGGTTTCAGCGACGAAGAAGTCCGGCAGCTGGCAGAAGTGATCTACAGCGAAAGCAAAAAATACCAGTATGATCCGCTTTTTATAATGGCGGTAATTCTGACAGAGTCATCGTTTAAGAAAGGCCAGCGTTCGTCATATGGCGCCAGAGGTCTTATGCAGGTAGTGCCGTTTGTCGGTAAAGACGTGGCCACCCGGGCCGGTGTCGACTGGACCGGCAAGGGAACTTTGTTTGAGCCCAGAAGTAATATAAAACTGGGGACGCATCATCTGTTTGAGCAGATACTGAAATTCGGAGACGTCAGAAAGGCAATAGTGGCCTACAATGTTGGAGAGGGAACCCTGAGAAAACTAATGCGCAAGAAAAAGCCGCTGCCTCAAAATTACCTGAATAAAGTGCTCAAAAATTACGATATGCTGAAGGAGACATACCGAACTTGAAGATTTCTACCCCGACTTATTTCATCCGGCTGCTTTTTACATTATTAATAATATCGGCAATGGCCTTAGGCTGCGGTGGCAGACCGAGCCTGACTAATATGCCCGCCAAAGAATTACTCGATCTGGGAATTAAAGAATACGAAAACAGAAAGTATCTTAACGCCATAGAGTTGTTTCAGACCGTGGTATACAATCATCCGGGTAATTCCGTTGTCGATACCGCCCAGTATCACCTGGCTCTGGCCTATCTTGGCAACAAAGATTATGAGGTAGCGGCTGTTGAGTTTAACCGGCTGGCGCTTAATTATCCCTCGAGTGCTTATTTTGAAAATGCCATCTTTATGAGAGCTGTCTCATATTATGAGGGAACTCCAAAACATTACGGGCTCGACCAGTCTGAACTTGTGGTCGCAATCAAGCAGCTCGAAGATTTTTTAATAGATTTCCCGGAGTCTCATCTGATTGTCGATGCCCAAAACTACCTGAAAGCAGCTAACGCCCGTCTGGCCTATAAGTATTATAAGAGTGCTGTTGTCTATCGTCATATCGGAGCCTACAGAGCCGCCAAAAAGTACTATCAGATAGTCATTGACGACTATACCAATTCTGAGTATGCCGCCAATGCTGTTTTTGAATATGCAGAAATGGACTTTTCCATTGGAAATTATGCCGAGGCCCACACGGCCTTTGAAAACTTCCTGATTATCTTTCCTGAACACGAATTGGCTCAAGAGGCTAAGAAGAAAGCTACTGAGGCATCATTTAAAAGCGGGCTTTCAGCATTTAACAAAGGGGAGATGGACAGCGCCAGAGAAAAATTCGAATCGTTTATCAAAGAGTATCCGAATGATGACCGTGTGAGCAGCGCCAAAAAATACCTGAGTCTTATAGCAGACAAGCAGAGTATGCTCTCGCAGGATCAGCATGCCGAATCCTGAAAACGGCGGCAAGTGGGGTATCCTTGGGGGCAGTTTTGACCCGATTCACAATGGCCACATAAATCTGGCACACTCGATCTGCAGCAAAAAAAAACTCGACGGTGTTCTGCTGGTTCCGGCAGTAAAACACCCTAACAAAAGTCGCTTGAGCGTAGCAAATTATTCAGACCGAGTAGCTATGTTAAAAGCTGCTCTTGCGGACTTGTCTGAATTTTTAATATGTGAGATTGAAGCAGAAAAGAATCTTACGGGCTATACCATTGACACCATTCGAGCGCTTAAAAAGCGATTCCCGAAAGTTAGCTTTTATTTTATTATTGGTTCCGATAATATCAGCATAATAGACAACTGGTATATGGCTGAAGAACTAAAATCCGAAATAGAATTTATTGCAGGAAGCCGTCCCGGCTCAGATCATAATAATAAATCTCAGCTGCCGGTCGAGTTGGTTGAAATACCGGAGCTTGATATTTCATCAAGTGAAATTCGCGAAATGATTAAGAGCGGCAGTTCGTTTGAAGATCTGATTGAATATGTTCCGGCAGGTGCAGCTAAATACATTTCTGAAAAAGGTATTTACATATGAGCGCTGAGAAACAAAAGCTCTATCTCATAGACGGCTACGCTTTAATCTACAGAGCTTATTTTGCTTTTATCCGAAATCCTCTGTTTAACTCCAAAGGTGAAAACACATCTGCCATCTTTGGCTTTGTAAATTCACTGCTTAAAATTATTCGGGACGAACAGCCTGATTATATAGCAGTTGTGCTTGACACCAAAAAACCGACCTTCCGTCATGAAAGATACGCTGAATACAAGTCCACCCGCGCCAAAATGCCGGATGATTTAGTGACCCAGATTCCAAAAATCCGCCAGGCTATTGAAGCCTTGCGTATTCCTATTATAGAATTGGACGGATTCGAGGCAGACGATATTATCGGAACTTTTGCATTGAAAGCAGCGAAGCAAGGCGTTCAGGTCTGGTGCGTGACAGGTGATAAAGATTTCTTTCAGTTAGTAGGTGACAACGTCGGCATCTTATATCCCGGTAAAAAAGCGGGCATATATAACAAAATGGGACCCGAAGAAGTTAAAGAAAAATTTGGCGTCTATCCTGAAAGAGTAATCGACAAGCTGGCTCTGATGGGCGACAGCTCTGATAATATCCCCGGGGTACCCGGCATAGGCCCCAAAACAGCAGACAGTCTGCTGACGCAATTTGACACGCTCGAAGATGTTCTAAAATCTTATGAACAGATAACAGCCAAAGGCGTGCGCGAGAAGATTGCCAATAATATGGAAAGCGCCAGACTGTCTAAAGAGCTGGTAACAATTCATCTTGAAGTACCGCTTCCGTTTGAACTGGAAAAATTAAAAAAACAAGAACCGGACAAAGCCGCTGCCGGAAAACTGTTCAAAGAGCTGGAGTTCAACAGGCTGGCCAGAGAGTTTTTACCCGAAGATGCTGCAGCACAAAAAGAAGAAACCGAGGCTAAGAAGCAAAAGCTAAATTATATCCAGATAACCAATCTTGAAGAATTAAAAGAACTGATAAAGAAACTCAGAAGCTGCAAAGAAGTAGCAGTTGATACGGAAACGTCATCGCTTAACACCCGTGAAGCTGTTTTAGTAGGTGTTTCTTTGTCAAGCGCTGCCGGCACCGCTTATTACATTCCGATCGCGCATGAAGATGAAAAACAAAATCTGCCTTACGACGAAACTATCGCAGAACTAAAAAAGCTGCTAGAAGACAAAAAAGTCCAAAAGTTTGGACAGAACCTTAAGTATGATCTCGAAATATTTCATCACAATAATTTGAATATAGATCCAATCAGTTTCGATACGATGATAGCCTCGTATCTGACAGACTCGCTCTCGCGTGAACATTCGCTTACATTTTTGGCCCGCAAATATTTTGATTACCAGATGCAGCCGATAACTGACTTAATCGGCAGCGGCAAAAGCCAGACAAGTTTTGCAACCGTGCCTGTCAAAGATGCCGTTTTTTACGCCGCCGAAGACGCCGACTACACTTTCAGACTTCGCGGAAAACTTGCGCCATTAATTGAAGAAAACGAAATGCAGAATCTCTATTACAATATAGAGCTGCCGCTGGTGCGCATTCTGGCAGATATGGAAGAAACAGGCATCAGAGTCGACCCCGATTTTTTAAGCAAACTCTCAAAAGAATCTGAAACAGAATTGAATAAACTGACCAAAAACATTTATAAAATAGCCGGGGGAGAGTTTAATATTAACTCTACCCAGCAGCTCTCTCATATTTTATTTGATAAACTGGGACTGCCCACAAAAGGGAGGACGGCCAAGAGAACCGGCTTCTCGACTGATGTTCGCGTGCTGGAAGAACTGGCCGATTTACATGAACTACCTAAAATAATTCTCAATTACAGACAGTTAACAAAACTCAAAAATACTTATATAGACGCCATTCCCAAGCTCATCGATGAAAAGACCGGCCGAGTGCACACTTCTTTTAATCAGACTATAGCCGCCACCGGCAGGCTGTCGTCGACAAACCCCAACCTTCAGAATATTCCGGTACGCACCGAAGAAGGACGCAGAATCCGAAAAGCGTTTATACCCAGAGACAAAGACTATGTTTTGCTGATAGCGGACTATTCACAGATTGAACTGCGCTTATTGGCTCACTACTCCGGAGACAAAGTTCTGGTCAAGGCCTTTGTGAATTCCGAAGATATCCACACTCGCACAGCCGCCGAAGTTTACAATGTAACCATCGACCAGGTCACTCCCGATATGCGTCGTTCAGCCAAAACCGCCAATTTTGCCATTATTTACGGAGTATCGGCATACGGACTGTCACAGCAATCGGAGCTTAATCTGGAGCAGTCCAAAGAGTTCATTGAGACGTACTTCAAGCGGTATGCCGGCATAAGAAAGTATATGGATGAGACTATTGCCTTTGCCAGAGAAAAAGGCTATGTCACCACCATGTTCGGACGCAGGCGCTTGATTCCTCAGATTAACGACAAAAATTACGTTGTCAGACAGAACGCCGAGCGAGTAGCGATCAACACGCCCTTACAGGGAACTGCCGCTGAAATCATCAAAATCGCAATGATAAAGATTTACAAAAAAATGGCCGGAATGAAATCAAAGATGGTTCTTCAGGTTCACGACGAACTCATTTTTGACACTCATAAAGACGAACTGGAGGAATTACAGCCTTTGGTCAAGGCCGAGATGGAAAAGGCAGTTAAACTAAAAGTCCCAGTGGTAGTAGACACCGGCTTTGGTAACAACTGGCTGGACGCCAAATAATAGAGGAACATTTGTCCATTATAAATTGTTTAATTTATGATGACCAGACGCAAATTTACAAGGCACTTTGCTGAGTTATCTCTGGCACTTGTTTTCTGTTTAACAGTTCTCCAGAGCTGCAGCGAAAAAGAAATTGTAATTACGATGGACGAGCCCGAGAGCACGGCCATCCGAGTACCGGCAGACTTACCTACCATCCAGGCGGCCGTCACTGCTGCAGGCAACGGGGATACGATTCTGGTAGCACCGGGAATTTACAGAGGCGAAGGCAACAGAGATATTATCATTGAAGGCAAATCTGTGGTTATCATCGCCGAGCAAGACGCCTCTTCAACAGTAATTGATTGTGAGGGCAATGAAAATGAGCCTCACCGCGCCTTCCTAATAAGGAATCAGGCCAGCTCAAATACAATTATAGAAGGATTCACAATCCGAGGAGGCTATAATACATCTGGCGCTGCCATATATTGCACCTCTGCTTCGCCAACGTTTAAGTTTTGCATATTCTATGGCAATCAGTCGACCTTAAGCGGCGGTGCCATCCGCTGTAAGAATTCCTCGCCTTCACTAATCAACTGCACTTTCGTGGCCAACGCTGCAAAAACCGGCGGGGCAATTTTCGGTCTGGCTTCGTCATCACCATATCTTGAGAACTGCATAATTGCTTTTTCAGACAGTGGTGAGTCGATTGCGACTGCCGATGGCAGCAGCCAGCCGTTACTTTCCTGCTGTAATATATTTGGCAATGCCGGCGGCGACTGGGAGAGAGCAATATCAGACCAGGCTAATTCCGAAGGTAACCTGTCTGTTGATCCTCAATTTTGTGACCCTGACAATTTAATTTTTTCATTGAAAACCAGCTCCCCTTGTGCACCGGATAACAATAGCTGCGGCAGGCTAATCGGTGCCTTAGCTGTTGAATGCAACTAAACTACCGGCGACAGACACAATTATCTTGCCTCTAAGTTATCAGCAAACTAACTTGGCCTTTCTTGAGACTATGGCAATGCGAAACGGCTACTGAAAGGATATAGGTAAGCATGTTTGATTCCTGGCGCGGATTTAGCGAAGAAAAACTCTCAGACGAATGGCACCAAAAACTAACCGAAATGGGTCGCATCGCGCGGGGTCATATTCTCAAAATGACGACGCTGGCGGCTTCCGGACACCCCGGCGGCTCAATCTCATCTATAGAAATCTACTTAATGCTTTACTTTATGTCACGGGTAGACCCCAAACAACCTCATAGAGATGACCGCGACCGCATTCTGATATCACACGGCCACACTTCACCGGGCGCCTACACAGCTTTGGCAGCAGCCGGATTTTTCCCTATTGAGCCTGTGCTGCACGGTTTCAGACAGGCCGGCTCGCCATATGAAGGTCATGTGGAGCGCTCAGTTCCGGGCATAGAGTGGGATACCGGAAATCTGGGGCAGGGCTTATCTGCCGGCATCGGCAAAGCTCTTTATTCAAAATTGTCCGGCCAGAATTTCCATACTTTTGTTTTCATGAGCGATGGTGAGCAGCAAAAAGGTCAGGTCTCCGAAGGCCGCCGCTTTGTGGCCAAATTCAAACTGCCGCGCCTGACTGTAATAATAGACAGAAACCGGCTTCAGATTTCAGGTGACACCGAAGATATAATGCCTCAGGATATTGCTGCCGAATGGCAGTCAAACGGCTGGGAAGTTATGGAAATCGATGGTCACGATCTTAACCAAATCTATGATGCACTTAGGAAAGGCTATAACAACAGCGGCAAACCTCTGGTTATAATAGCCAAAACGATTATGGGTCAGGGCATTTCGTTTATGGAAAACGAAGAATGCTACCACGGTGCGGCTCTCAAGCCTGACCAGCTAAGCGCTGCCTTAAAAGAATTAAATCTTGATGACTCCGATATGGAAGAGCTGAAGCAAAAACGTCAGAATGGCCCGCCGCCTGATTTCCCGCTACCGCCATCGATGTTTCCTGAAGTCAACCCGGGGGAAACTATCACTTATGCTACTGATAAAAAACTCGATAACCGTTCGGCTTTCGGCAATGCACTTTTGTCTGTTGGGGAAGCTAACCTCGGTAAAGATAAACTTGCCATGGCTGTCTTTGACTGCGATTTGTCGGTCTCTGTTAAGACTAAAGTGTTTGGTGAGTCATTCCCGGATAATTTTTTCCAATGCGGAGTCTCTGAGCATAACACAGCAGCTCTGGCTGGCTCGCTGTCTGCTGAAAAAGCACTTTCTATCTGGGCCGATTTTGCCGCATTCGGTGTCGATGAATGCTACAATCAGGCCAGACTAAGCGACATCAATCATGCCAATATGAAAATGTTCTGCACTCATACTGGAGTAAATGTCGGCGAAGATGGCAAAACCCACCAGTGCATCGATTACTTTGCGCTGCTTAATTCTACCTTTGGCTGGAAAGTCTTTACACCGGCCGACCCCAATCAGACCGACAGAATCGTGCGCTATGTGCTGACCCATCCCGGCAATCATGCCGTACTTATGGGGCGCGCTGTCAATCCGATTATTACAGACGAATCCGGTCAGCCCTTCTTCGGCGACGATTATGATTATGAATATGGCCGCATGGACAAAGTCCGCACAGGAGAAAATCTGGTGCTTGTCGCAGCCGGCAATATGCTGGGGGTAGCATTTAAGAGCTGCCTGCAGTTAGAATCAGAGAATATAAATATATCGCTGTTTAATATCTCTGACTGGTCTGATTTGCATCCTGACGACATCAAGACAATCGGCTCTTATCCGCGGGTCATCGTACTCGAAGACCACAATGTTAAAACCGGACTGGGCAGCGCTATTGCCTCGGCGATTTTTGACAGCGGGCTTACTCCGAAGCTGACCAAAATCGGCGTCACTGATTATGCTTCTTCAGGCAAAACGGACGAACTATATAAACTGCTGGGAATGGATGCTGAATCTGTGGCCACTACCGTGCGAACATTATTAAAAGCTGACGGTATAGCCGCCAGCTGAAGAAAAATCAAATG
>Ga0114950_10004902_pt1 | contig 10409 bp, 15 predicted proteins | sample N075metaG_FD_83503 | JGI IMG/M metagenome (GOLD analysis project Ga0114950, IMG submission 83503) | Deep subsurface microbial communities from Kermadec Trench to uncover new lineages of life (NeLLi) - N075 metaG | ecosystem: Environmental > Aquatic > Marine > Ocean trench > Sediment | place... | reverse complement strand
GCCGAGAGAATGCGAGATCATCCATTTCACGGGCCTGACGCATAATCGTCTCTGTAAATAGAAAAAATTAGCGCCAGGCTCCATGTCAGGCCAAAAGTGATTCCCAGGAAAGGTATGACCGAGTCAAAAAGTCAAAAGTATAATCAGCCTTCAGTATCCGGTGAAATGAAAATGTATGCGGCTAACACTGGGCTTAAGCCATTGAAATAACGTAAATTTATTAGCAATTGAATTAATTGAGTAACTGCAAGGAGTCACGTTGAAGGAAATCACGCGCATAAACCATGTTGGGCTCAGGGTAAAGAGTCTTGACATTGCAAGAGAGTTTTACGAGAAGATTGGATTCCAGTTCATTGGGGGGCCGATGGGGCCGGAACCAGTCGCTATCGTAGAGCATCCATCGGGGGTCAACATCAACCTGATCCTGAATGCTTCTGAAAGTGAGGGACACAGCAACATTTTGATGGATGAAAGCGTGAAATACCCGGGCTTTACTCATATTGCGCTGGAAATCACCGATGTAGAGGCGGTGAAAGAACAGCTTGCAAGTCTGGAAATCGACATTACAGAAACTGTTGAGTATGAAGGAGCGACCTTCTTTTTTGTCCGCGATCCTGACTGCAACGTTATCGAGTTTCACTACCCGGCGAAACAAGATGCCTGAATCAAACCGCACTCTGGGCAGGCTTACATTCGCCTGCCCCTGGGACTTAATTAGTGCCGAACCTGTCTCATCAATGCAATGATCTATTCGGAGGAAAGAACATTATGATCGTTCACAACCTTGGCGCGGACGTTGTGGCGAAAATGTCACGCGTTGAATTGGCAAAACTGAAGGAGGAGCCGGAGAGTCCTATCGGTCGTTTTGATTTCAATCTAAGCCAGATCGGTGTTGCCAGTTTTATTGGAAGCCCACCATGGGAGTTCCATGCGGAAGGAGACGAACTGCTTCATATTCTTTCCGGTGAAAGTCACCTGACGATACGAACTGTGGGAGGCGAGGAAACGTGCACACTAAGGCAGGGAGACCTGGCCATGGTTCCCCAGGGGTGCTGGCACAGGAATCACGCGCCTGATGGCGTCACAATGCTGTACATAACCCCGAGGGAAGGAAACCAACATTCATGGGATGATCCAAACGAAGGCATTACCTGATGAAGTTCATACCGCCACCCCGCATCGTTACCTGACGTTGTGCCGTTAGATCTCTGATAAAAGGAGCGTGACAAATGATTGATCATCTTGTAATTACTGTTTCGAAACTCGAGGACAGCAAACATACTGCGACCGCAATACTTTTCTTTGAATGTGGCTGGCGTGATTAACAAGCAACAGGCTGAACGGGTGCTCCGCCGGCTTCTAAAAGGTGGCATCATGAAGCGATTACCCAGGAACAGAAAGGATGCGGAAATTCTCCTGGCCCTTGCCGCCTCTTATCTTGATCCACAGAGCAGGTACTCTGAATCAGAGGTGAACCAGCTTCTCAGGGAATGGATGGAAGACTTCACCTGCCCGATCGCCATGGATCACGTAACAGTGCGTCGCTACCTGGTGGACTTTAACTTCCTCCTGCGAGATCAACCAGGCCTCGTGGTACATAACAAACCAGACTATCATCAACAAGGTGATTGAACCGGCTGCAAGATCAATACGACCTGGATTTATTCTCGGGGAAGTTCAGCGCGAAAGAGAAATACGTAAACATGAGTCTGGCAGGTAACGAGACGTTTTTCTTCTACCCATATCCCTCCAACGCTCCAGGAGAATTGTATGCCAATCGTGACAATTGAAATTGTGGGCTCAGATGAGAGGGACGGTTACTCTTCTGCACAAATCCAGGAACTTTCAGACCAACTTGGTGAAATTTTTGATAGCGATCCAGGTCATACGTGGGTAAAACTAAATTACCTTAAGCTAGACCACTACGCTGAAAATAGAACACTGGCATCTTCACTCCACAAGCCAACCTTTGTGGAGGTCCTGAAGCATGCATTGCCAAATCAAGAAACACTTGCTGTAGAAGCACAGCAGATTTCTAAAAAGGTAGCACAGGTTCTCTCGAGGCCCAGGGAGAACGTACATGTGATTTACTTACCTGCCGGGGAAGGCCGCATCGCGTTTGGAGGTAAACTGCTAGTCAGAACGGATGAACCATAGTTTTCCTGATTGATTTAGATTGATCAGATCTGCCTGCCGCCTACCGATACTAAATGACAGCTGAACTTTGCCTAGTTTTGCCACCAGTATCCATGAGGATATGAAAATGGGTTTGTGGGCATTTCTATTCAAGTGGATGATATTGATTCGGTCTATAACGATCTGTGCGGCAAAGGTGTAAAATTTACAGGGCCGCCGGTTAAACAAGCCTGGGGCGGAGTTCTGGCACACATGGTGGATCCCGACAACAATGTAGTGACACTACCTGGAGACGATAATAACTAAAGCTTGAACGGGAAAACAATTGAATTGCAGAAGGCCTCGAATATGAAACACGCATCGCAAAAAACGATTCAACTAATTGAGCCAATGTTGAAGGACATCCGCTCAATTCCCGGACTTGTCGAGAAAAACCCCGGAATCTACTACTATAAATCGAGAGCTTTTCTTCACTTTCATGAAGAAGACTCAAATACATTCGCAGACGTGCGGCTGGTGGAACCGGAATTTCAGAGGCTGCCCTGCACAACAGAGAATCAGCAAAAACAGCTAATCGTCAAGATCAGAAAATGCCTGAAATCAATATCTGGCTAGTTGTGTAAGTGGTGATGGGCTATGACCGACTGGTACAACAATCCACGCTGGGTTCAATCACCCAAGCATATCGTCAGCGCAGCAGCAACCGTGCTGAACGATAATGGTGAGATTTTACTCATCAAAGCTCCTGACCGCGGGTGGGAAATTCCCGGTGGCCAGGTTGAACAGGGTGAATCTTTCAGTCATGCAGTCGAAAGAGAAGTTCTCGAGGAGTCCGGCATTGGTGTTGAGGTCATTCGATTCTGCGGTATTTTCCAAACCATCTCACGGAGTATTTGTAACCTGCTATTTTTAGCTCGCCCCACCGGTGGAACTCTTGCCACAAGTAGTGAGAGCGTTGAAGTTGGTTGGTACAAACTTCCGGAAGCGCTGGACATGATTACGTATTTCAATTTTCGGGATAGGGTCGAACGGTGCCTCGATCATCAATCACAGCCATTCATTGTTGAACACGAGGAGTTAGATAGACGGTCAAATAATTGAATTTTGACCTGATGGTGGAGTAATATCGATTAGTCGTCGCAATCCCTATTCCTTTAAAATAGAAGCTAGGCCAGGTATCAGGTAGCTAATATGGCTCATAAAAGTAAAGTCTGTGCGATCCTTTTTGATGTAAGCGCATCTTCTTATGCAGAAGCTTCAAAATTCTGGGCGGATGCCCTGGGGCGCGAGTTAGATTTCGACCCTGGTAAGAAATACACTGTGCTAAAGGGTGAAACTGCTTTTCTTATTCAAAAGGCTAATTCAGGGTCGGAAGGTGTGCATATTGATATAGAGACCGATGACGTTGAAGCTGAGGTGACACGACTCGAAAAGCTCGGCGCCACCAGAAGAGAAAAAGTGCAGGATTGGTGGGTTATGGTCTCGCCGGGCAATCATCCGTATTGCGTTGTACCTGTACAAAGCAAAGACTGGCCGAATGGCGCCAATGAGTGGGGCTAGATGAGTTCGTTCCTGCCAAATAGCGAGCAGATTCAAGCCAGGGTGGAGTATGTAGAGCGATGGCAGAGATAAGTCGGTGACGCTGGAAGAACTTGGAAACCTTGGGGACTTTCTCGGGGGCATAGCAGTCATTGGGACCCTGCTGTATCTAGCTTTTCAAATCAGGAAACAATCCGAGGAGACAAGGTTAACCGCGACTCGAGAACTTGCGGCAGATTTCTCGCGGACCATGGACGTCATGTCCAGTGATCCCGACTTACTCAGAATATACTTAACCGGTATTCGTGACTTTATGTCACTACCGGACGAAGACAGGTTAAGGCTAAGTTTTATATTTATCCGAAACTTTCGTGCAGTTGAGCAACAGTACCTCCATATCGATCATGGCAATATCGATCCGGTTTATTTTGCCTCTCTGAACATAGCATTTCTGGAGTTTCTATCATTTCCGGGCGTACAAACCTGGTGGGAAATGTCCAATGGCTTGTTCGAAAGCGGGTTCAGAGAAAAAATAGAGCGTGATTTCGAAGCTGCCAAGCGTCTGAACTACAAGGGCTCATATCAGACTACGCAGGTTGGCACCTGATATGTCGCCTGTCCTTCCAGGACGATGACGTTGGTACGGCCTTTCGCAGTGGATCTCTGCAGCGGAGTGAGAACAGATGACAAGTTAGATGACAGCAAGCTCGAACAATTCTTCAAAGTCATCAGGGACTCAACGAATATCGAACCCTATACCAATTTGTGATCCTCAACATGGGTCGAGTTGAATTTAATTCGATTTCCGCCAGGTTCTGTAACATAAAACGAATCGTGAATTTCCCCACGTGACATTTCACTAATATCCATCTCAAATGTTTTGAATCTGCTGTAGGCGTCATCGATATCTTCGACCATAAAATCAAATTCAGCGTCGCCACCTTTAGCATTTTCATTGGCCATCATGATCAGGTGGGTCCCTCCGCGCATTTCAAGGACTGTTATCTCATCATTCTTAAATACAGGCCGCAGTCCAACCCGCACCATAAAGTCATGCGATGCGTCGAGATTGGTGGTTTTCAAAGAGCAATGGCCTAGCCAGATTTCCGGTCTATTATCCATCTCAGGTATCTCCTCTGGGTTGGGTCTATAGATAATACGATTCAAATTCAGCAGATCAAGTAGTATTGCTTAAGCGATTTTCAAGATCTGTCCCGGATCTGATATCTATTGGCAGTTCGGGACATTTCTGTATATTACATCGTGATACAAATCACGCCTTGTGTGCAATACGAGATTGCATCCACACCAGGACGGGGGGAAAGATCAACTCAATAGCGGTCGCGACAATCATCCGAGGTTCGGGGTCGTATGCTGTAAAACCTATGATCCGAGCAATTCCACCGATAAAGATTGCCAGCAAGAGTGCTCGAAACAGGACCGTTGCATCTTCTAAATACCTGATACAGTAAGCGAGCCCAAGCCCTACGCCGAGCCAGATACCAGCGAAAAAGCGATGATGATTATCTAGCATTGTTGGCACATCCGAAGGCAGTCCAGCAATTATTTGAGTACCGCCCAGAAAGAAGCCGAAGAACACTAGAATTCCCGTTAGTATTTGCACTGCTATCTTCATTCTATTTCCCTTTTGGCTTCGCTGCGGGTGTTGCAAACTCCACGATCTGTTCGACGACCTGTTGCAAGGACCCACTAATAATGCTTCTCAGAAGTAGGCAGTTTTCATGCTGCTTGCTCTAATTTTTGTATTGGGGTAAATCCTCCGTTTGCCATATTAGGTCGTTCGTTATTGTAACGCCATAACCACTCTTGTGTAGCCCTGATACATGGCTGAATCGGTCGTTACCCATGAATTGGCGTCTGAATTGGCAAATACGAATGCGTCCATGTCTATGGCGCCCTTCAGTCACAGCTTTCGCTTGGATTCACGAGTATGTTGTTGCGCCGAAAACCACGCGTCAGTCTGCAGCATCGAGCGGGCCTGACCTCGCATCTATCAATAGAAAGAACGGAGTCAACTCAAACTTTCGGTCTGAGTTAGGTATCGTGCCCCGGGGATTCGTGCAGGTAAAAATGCGTGCCGCAGATATCAATCTGGTCATCGGACACATAGCAATTTCTTTTCCGTGCTTCACTAAGAATGTGACTACGATTTGCTACGTGCAGGTCAAGCCCGGACAGGCCAGGACCCCGATCATCGGTAGCTTCCGTAAATCTAAGTCGCACGTTGTTGAGTTCGATAGAGATATCAGAGCCATCGCGAGTCGGAGTTATATCAGTTACTTTGCTCCACAGTGTTGCCAGTGCCACTGGATCCTGTGACTGTAACTCCACACCGAGATAGTCCACTGTGACATCCTGCTTTACCTTGTCTTCCCAACCAGAGCCACCTGCCGGCTCCCAGTTGCCATTGAAATCGTTGTCTCTGTCCCAGTCGATCTCAAGAAACGCAGCAATCATGTCACGCGGGTGAAGCTGACATATGTTCCAGTGCTCCCGCTCGGACTCCATGGCAATTCGAATACCATTATCCAGGGCCCTTTGCCGAACCGCTTGCTGGGTCCCGATGCTATCTCCCTGGCAGATAACCATGTATCCGCCATCACCGTTACGTCGATCCAGGTAACGGCCACCGGCGGTGCCATCCTGTGTTGGCGCAACCACTTCAAGAAAATTCCGCCCGATCGGTAGCAGAGTATTTTCTAGTCCAAACGTCGCAACATGAGGATCGACGTAACATCGACTGATACCAAGTATTGCCGTAAGGTCATCTAATACCGGTTCCAGATCCCTGGCGACCAGGCAGATCTGCCTTAGCTGAATGCTCATATTTTCACCTTCAAATTATTCCGCGTTCCCCGCTGGAAGCTCGACAGTTGATTGCAACCTTATTGACGCATTCTGTATAAGGCGGGTCAAGGCATTCAGTAGTTCAAATTGCAATTCCAATCATAAGGTGAGCTCATTACCGCTACCAGCAAGCGAAAGGCGCTGGTCCGCTGCGACACCATCGTGTAGAGAGCAACCCGCGAGTTTATTCTTTGGCCGTCGGTGGCTTGTCTGGATAGAAGACTGCATGCATGTTAGACACACCATTACGGTAAAGCATGTGACAGTGAGATCGGGAGCCGCGAATATGTAACCGGCTGAAATTGATTCGCATGTGCGTGTACCGCGGGTGTGGGATCGAGATACATATCAATTAGGTAAGTTGCCCCCGGAATTCAGTGCCGCCTCTTCAGTTGCGCACCATGATGTCATTGCAGTGGGGCGAAGCATCAGGAGCGTGGCCGGTGATCTGAGTACCGGAGTGTCGGCATATTGTCTGTATTTTTCTTCCAGTTTTCTTATCACCTGGTTGACGGCGCCCATTGTCTTTGAGTCGGCCTCATCTAAAAAAATGACCGTTATTTCCAGGTCAGCCCTGATCCACCAGAGCTGTGTCCAGTCATCCACATAGCTATCAAGCAGTAGGCTCCCGAATGGGTTGTGGATCGCGTTATTTACTCGTCTCGGCTGAACCGATTGCTTGGGTTTACCGTCAATAGGCGACCAGAAACAACCATCGTGCCAGGCGAATACGATAGGAATCTGGTGCGGACTGCCATCGGTATTAATGGTAGCAAGCCGGGCCACCGGCCAAATCGTTAACAGATCTTCGGTTACAGACTCCGAAATTTTCATTGTTATACCTTAGTTTCATTTGCCATGATTGGTTATACTTGGGCTACATGGTACAAGACTAGTGTGATGGATATGTCACCCCACAACATAAATACGCTGTTTCAGCAATTGGGCCTGCCTTCAGATGATAGTGAGATCGATAGTTTCTGTGCGCTACACATTCTGGAACGTGGCATGCACCTGGTCGACGCTGATTTCTGGACTGTGTCACAGGCAGCTTTTCTCACGGAAGCGCTGGAAGACGACTCTGACTGGGCTGAAATAGTAGATCAGCTGGATGTCAGACTCCGCCCTTGAAAAATCCAGGAACGGATTACTTAGCTGATTATCTATCCCACAGCTAAGTACAATGTCCCTGGAATGAAACAGCAATTTAGTACACAGACCTAGGTATGAATTATTTAAAGTCAGGCCTTGCCTGTATTCTTGTTAGCTCAATGTGGGCTGCCTTTGCATTAATGGCTTCCTTCTATGGCTGGTGGATGTCGCCGGTTGTGGAAACCGGTGATGCTGCAGGTTTTTCTCAATTCACCAGAGAACAGTTGACGAGAAAAAACCAGGGAAACTCTGCTTTTCTAATGATAGAAAATGGTGAAGTTTTCGATTCGGGTTATTTTTCGGCTGCAGGCGCTAATCCTGTTGATGCCGAAACGATGTTCTCGCTTGCATCGATGAGCAAGTGGGTGACTGCTATCGGTGTCATGCTTCTCGTTGAGCAAGGCAAGCTGGATCTCGATAAACCGGTCAATCACTATCTGACAAGATGGAAATTGCCTGATCACGAGTTTTCGAACCCAGTCCTGGTGCGTCATCTTTTAAGCCACACATCCGGGCTGGAAGACGGTCTTGGCTTTGGTGACTATGATCTGGATGAAGACCTGCCTACACTAGAAGAGTCGTTGGCAGAACCGAGAGCATCCGGCAGCCAGGGTGTGAGGCTTGTTATTTCGGTTGAACCCGGTACGGAATTCAATTATTCCGGTGGTGGTTATCTGATTTTACAACTGCTGATAGAGGAAGTTTCCGGAATAGGGTTTGTCGACTTTATTCAGCAACAAATCTTTGACCCCCTCAATATGCAGCGATCGACTTTCGTGTACAGCCAAAACGATTCAAATACAAGTCCATCATTCGACGTAAACGGAGAGGTGGCAATTTCTTACAAATACGCGGTTGCTGCAGCCACCGGTTTGTCAGCTTCTGCTTCAGACCTTGGCCGGCTTTCCCTGGCAATGATGCCTGCAAACCGGTCCCATCTGACTAGAGTCAGTGAAAATATGCGCGTGGCAGCGGGCTTAATGTTTGGGCTGCCCTTATGGGGACTGGGAGAGATTCTTTATGCGGAGACCAACCTTGGTGATTTCGTATATGGGCACGATGGCGCCAATGAACCTGCAATCAACACGGCGCTCAGGATAAATCCTGATACCAACGACGCGATAATCGTGTTGGTGACCGGCCATAAGCGACTAGCGACATACATAGGTTATGAGTGGGTCCTCTGGCAGACAGGTTATCCGGATGTTCTGTCGACCAATTTGGTGATTTCTTCCTCAGTGCGACCGATGTTGATTGGCCTGTTTCTGATTGTGGCGTCATTTCTGTTTCACGGCTGGTTCACCAGGCCAACAATGAATCACTCAGGTACCCGGGTCATATGAAAAATCTCGGTGTGGAATGCTTCTCCCTGCTTCATCTTAAGTGAGATGTCCATGGTGTCATCAGAAGTCTTTTCAAATGTCAGCCCACGGAACACAATCCTGTTTGTTTCTTGTGACTCGAATTTAAACGTCAGGTACTCATCTTTCGTTTCCCACCCGGTCATATCGGAGTTGAAGTGTTTAAGCTTGAGACCTGTCGCATCTATTAGCATGAATTCATAGAAGTTGATGGAACCATCGTCCTTGTAATGGCGGTACATCCCCATCATCAGGTTGTTATTCGGAGGCGACCAGATTTCCTCTGAAGTGCCGCCAAAAGCGTCGCCGGTCCAATGACCAGTGAGCCAGACTAATTGGGTTAAGTCTGCCTCATCAGCGAAGGCCAGAGTCGATACAAGTAAAACGGGCAATGCGAGCAGGTTTTTCATTGATGACCACTCCTGTGATTTGATTGAGAAGTCCGGGTTTGGCTGTCGTCACTCCAGGCGCATTCTTTCGATGATGGTCTGCAGTTCACCGGAGCCGCGAGATGCACCGTTACCTGACTGGATTTCGTCATTCCTGTTTGATTTTTTATCGGACTCGCTGCTAAGTATATTGAATCGTCTACCTACAATATCCGACGGTTGTCATCCCAGTCAGCAGGAAGTAGTCTGTCATTAGCAATTCAAGAATGGAGATGAACATGGTATCTAATCCTCCTGAAAACACGCCCAGAGTAACGCCCTATCTTTTGTATGAAGATTTATCCAATACCATTGATTGGCTGATCAAGGCGTTTGGGCTCACAGAGCAAATGCGCATTGCCGCTCCGGACGGGACCGTCAATCATGCGGAGATGGCCTACATGGACGGCATCATAATGATGGGACAGCCGGGTGGAGATTTTCAGAATCCGACTCATAGCGGGCACGTGTCCAATCAGGTATATATCTATGTGGATGATGCGGATGCGCACCATACCCAGGCAAAGGCTGCCGGTGCGACAATCCTGGAGGAACCGGCGGACACCTTCTATGGTGATCGTCGCTATGGAGTTGAGGATTGTGAAGGCCACCATTGGTATTTTGCCACCCATGTTCGTGATGTTGCTGAAGAGGATATGCATCCGTAGGGAATTGCCAGAAAGATTACTTGTGGAGTTCCACATATTCGACAAAATTGGCTGGATAGATTTCCCCGCCCATTTTCTGCCACCATTCATCCGCGCGACCGCCATATCGCGTAAATATCCGCTTTAGCGCAGGCTTGTCACTGGGAGCCCAATCCTTTGTATAGCCAATCTGTAATTGGATGTACTCTGAAAATAACAGGTTCCACTGCAAACTAATGTGATTGGAGATTCTGTATTCTTCTTCGTCGCTGAGGGCT
>Ga0114950_10004901_pt1 | contig 10409 bp, 7 predicted proteins | sample N075metaG_FD_83503 | JGI IMG/M metagenome (GOLD analysis project Ga0114950, IMG submission 83503) | Deep subsurface microbial communities from Kermadec Trench to uncover new lineages of life (NeLLi) - N075 metaG | ecosystem: Environmental > Aquatic > Marine > Ocean trench > Sediment | place... | reverse complement strand
CGTCGACGTGACGCAATGCGTAGCCCATCGTGACCATATCGTACTCGCTGTCATCACAAGGCAGCGCTTCGGCCGTGCCGAGACGCACGTCGCTCACCCCACGGCGACGCGCCACGTCGAGCATTGGTCGGCTCGGATCAACGGCCGTCACGTGACCGTCTGGCCCCACGAAGTTCATGGCCTCGCGCGCGATGACACCGGTGCCCGCGCCCACGTCGAGAACCCGGTTACCGACGGCGATTCCGGCTCGATGAAGCGCTTGGCGGCGATACCATGTACCAGTTCCGAAGCTCAGGACCGAGTTGATCCGGTCGTAGTGCTCCGCCGAATTGTCGAAGAGGCGCGTGACATACGCCTGGCGGTTTGCAGCGCGATCGTAGTGCCGGGTCAACACCGGGTGCGGCGCCAGAATCCTTTCGGCTGTGGTGGCCATGTGACCGCAGGATAGCAGTTCCGGTCCCACGAACGCCGGCCACCTACTGGCGAACGGATTTCTCAGGCCACGAGGCCGCCGAAACCGTAGTCGTCGTAATCGCCGGCTTCGTGCTCGTCGTCCTCGAGCGGGTCCTTGGGCCACGACGGGCTGGCGCGGTGGTGGACCTTGATGACGTGGGCCACCTGTTCGGCGAAGATCGACCGCAGGATGTCGATCGTGGCGGCGAGGGTGTCGTCGAAGGGTTCATCCTTGCTGCGGAAGAGCACCATCACGGCCATGCAGCGGCCTTCGTGCATGCACGAATACGCGACCACCTGGCATCCGGAGAGAAAACCGGCGTCGGCACCGACCCAGTCGGCAAACGCCGCGGCATCGTCGAAGGCGACGATCTCCGTTTCCTCGGTCATCTGCGGGCACACGGTGCTGCATAGATGGTTCAGCAGCACGGTGATCGTCTCGCGCGGGCAGTCGTAGTTGACGTAGGCGCCGAGCTCGAACTTCTTGCTCGCGTCGGGCAGGAACACCGCGGCGTTCGTGGGCCCGGTCTTGGTGAGCAGATACTCCAGCGCGGTCCGAAGCAGGTCCTCGACGTCGAGTTCCTGGCGCAGCAGCATTCGGAACTCGGCGGCCATCGCGACCTCGCTCATCTGCTCCGAGACGTCTTCGTAGGCGGCGACCAGGTCCTTGCACAACCGATCGAGGTGGTCGGAGACCTCTTCGCGGGCGGTGACCAGCTTCTTGCAGACGACCTGCAGCTGGGCGAGCCGCTGCTCGCGATGCCCGTCGGCGCGCGATGCCTTCAACGCCGCTTCGATTCGCGTCACGATGCCGTCCAACGGCGTCGAGACCTCGACGAGGTCGATCACGCCGCACTGCAACGCCTCGACGGCCTGCTCGAACGAACCCTCGGAACTCAGGACGACGGTCTTGGTACGTGGCGACGATTCCCGAAGCATCCGAGCCAGTGCAAGGCCGTTGCCGTCGGGCAGCGTCGGGGACAGCACGACCAGGTCGTAGTCCCGCCGCGCCAGCGCGGCCTGGCCGGCTTTGAGACCCGAGACGCATTCGCTGTAATGTTCCCGCTGGGCGAGCTTCGACGCGAGGTCAGACTGGAGCCGTGAAGAACCGCCGACCAGAAGGATCCGGCCGGGCCCCTGCAACGGCGGCTGCTCGGTGAAGGCATCCGCGATTTCCTGATCGAGATGGTCCATCGGGTGCCTTTCCCTCTGCGTCCTTCGTTACCGGATCACGCGACGTCGCGCTCCCGCTGATCCTCACCGAGGTGAAGCCGGATCGTCGCCAAGGCTCCGCCCGTCGAACCGTTCTCCAGCGTGAGTCGCCCGCCGTGCGCTTCGACAAGCTGTCGCGCCACGGCGAGCCCCAGTCCGGGCTGTCGCCCGGCGGGCTTCTCGCTGAAGAACGGGGCGAACGCGTGCGTCAGTGCATGATCACTGAGCCCGGGCCCGTCGTCCCTCACCTGAATGATCAATCGGTCATCCAAGGCGTCGATTTGAACGCGCACTTCAACCTGCGCGGAAGCGGCGGCCTCCAAGGCGTTACGAACCAACTCCTGTACCGCCCGGGTAATCTGTTCCGGATCGACGGACAATGCAGGGAGTTGACCGTCCACGACCAACTTGACGCGATTTTCTTCTTTACTTTCCCGATTGATCTCGTCAACCACCTGCCCGAGCAACTCGGCAATGTCAACCGGCTTGCGCACGGGCAGTGTCGGTTCCGCGAACGAACGCAACGCCGTGATCATGTCGCTGAGCTCGTGCGTTCGTTCGACGATCTGCTCCGCCATCGGCTTGAGCTCGGGATCCTCCAGGCGCGACGCCAGAATCTGCGAGCGACCCGAGATGATCGCGAGCGGATTGTTCATTTCGTGCGCGGCGCCCGCGGCAATCTCGCCGAGTGCGGCCAGCGCCTTGTTGCGGGCCAGCTCGTCCTGGGCCCCCGTCAGCATCCGGTTCGTCTCGGCAAGCTCTTCGCCCAGCCGCTTGGCGCCCTGGTGCTGGGCCGAAGCCCCGATCGCAGCGCCCCAGGTCCGGCTGAGCGCTTCGAGGTGCAGCCGATCCATCCGGCCGTCCAGCGGAAGCTCGTGAAAGAGCACCGCGCTGACGCCCCACCCGCATTTCAGGGCCAGCAGACGGACGTCACGCACGTCCTTGGAATCCGCCATGAAGTCACTGAGCCAGGGCAACAGGCCAAGCGCCTGCATCGAGACCTGCATGTCATCGCCGAGTTCGTCGACACTGCTGGGAGCGAACTGCTTCGCAATGAGGTCGCTTCGAAGTACACGACCGTCGCTGGCGAACTGGAAAAACTGCCACGGCTGATCGGACCGACCCTGGTAGAGCATCCCGAAGTAGCCGTCGGTGAACGTCTTGGCGGCCGATTCGACGACCTTACCGAGTACCGAGACAACAGACCCGCTTGGCATCGCCGCGGCGTGGAATTCCGAAATCGCCTTGAGCACTCGCGCCTGCGCCTCGGCGTTTTCTGCTCGTTCTCGCATGCCGACATTGAGTCGCCCGAGAACCTCGTTGGCCCGGCTGATCGATCGCAGCAGCATTTCGGAACTCGTCTCGACGTCGAGCCCCATGTTCCTTCCGCGCGTACTGACTTCCTCGATCAATTTCGGGATGATGTGCTCGACGATCGCCGGATTGATCCCGAGGTGATCGCACATGGCCACCACGTCCTCGCCCTGGGCCGTGTGACCCACCATGGTGATGTGCTGCCGCTTCACGATCACGTCGGCCAGCGACACGAGTTCGATCATGTCGCGGTGCGGCAGGTCCGGCAGCGAGTCGAAGGGCTGACCGTGGAGCCAGAGCACGTCGCCCAGCGAATGGGGCAGGTGCCAGTGCTCGGCGAGCCGCTTTCCCGCCGTGTGGGTGTCGATACCGATAACGCGCCGGCACACCCGGTCCACCGACACGCCCTGCGCTTCGGCGAGTTCGATCACCCGGTCGAAGCTCGCGGGCATGATCAGGTGCAGGGCCAGCTGGCCGAGATCGTGCAGGAGACCGCTCACGTACGCCTCACCCTGGGCCAACCGGGCACGGAGGTTCGTCCCCTCGACGAGCATCTCGCAGGCGATCGCCACCGCCAGGCTGTGCCGCCAGAACATCTTGCGGTCGAAGACGTGCGGACCTTTGCGGAGTTCACCGCCGGGATTCGGCACGTTGTCGAACAGTTCGAGGATCTGCACGGACAACACGGCGCTGCGGACGGTCTCGAATCCGAGCAGTATGACCGCGCGGTCAATGCTCTTGACGATCGACGCCCGTCCACGCGAGTGGCGTCGGCAGAGTTTGAGGACCTTGCTCGAGAGCGCCGGATCCGACGCCACGAGGTCGATGACCTGCTTGGCGTCCGACGTCTCCGAAGTCGTCAGGTCGAGCAGTCGGACGGCCACGGCGCTGAGCGTCGGCAGCTCCTCCAGTTGCTGGAGAATCAACTCGACACGACGCACTTGTTGTGGGTGTGTCACCGGCCCCCCCGAACCGCGAGCGCAGACCCGCTCATCTGTGGTCACACCTGGAGCAGGTCCGCCATGCGGTCCACGAGCTCGCTGATATTGAACGGCTTCTTGACGAAGTCGTCTGCACCGCTCTGAAGCAACTCGTCGATCTCTTCGCGCTTCACGACGCCGGAAACGATGATGATCTTCGTATTGGCGGAATCCGGATTGGCGCGAACACGATCGCAGACGAGGTTGCCGTTGATGTCCGGCAGCATGTAGTCCAGCAGGATCAGGTGCGGCTTGAACTGTTCGGTGAGCAGGCCGGCGTCGTACCCGGTCTTGGCGGTCCTGACCTCGAAGCGATCGTCGCGGCCAAGCACGTCGACGAACATCTCGACGATCTGCTCGTCGTCATCGACGACGAGGATCCGCTTCCGCGTGCTCTCGAGCACGTCGGTCGGGATCTCGTTGGTTCTCATGAACCGCAGCAGCTCGGCTCGCGGAATGCGTCTGAACTTCGATCCCGGCACTCGGAATCCATTCAGCCGTCCGCTGTCGAAGCACCGGATAATGGTCTGCTGCGACACCTTGCAGATCTCCGCCGCTTCACCGGTGGTGAAGACCTGCTTCCCCGCCCAACCGTCGGCCCCATTCCCCTTAACCATTGCCAGCCTCACTGTTTATGGTAGGCAGCGAGGGGCGGACCAGTTCCTCCGCACCCCCTATATTACCACGCTTCTCATCGACAGGTTCGGTCGCCAGTTGAAGTCGGCGCACTATGGGTTGCGACTGGCTCCCGTCCAAGCGGTGCAAAGGTCACACGCTGCGGACCCGTACGGTCTGTTACGGGCGATATCGGTCGCGATCCGCGTTTGCGACCGCCGCCGGGGCCCTGGCGTAGATGGGAACGATTGCCAGCGGATCGGTCGTCGTGCCCTGATCGAACAGCCGCGACGTCACGGCGAGGCACGCAACCGGATCGAATATCGGCTCAACGACCGGGACGCCGGCCGCGGCGCAACGATCTCGAAGTGCCTTCGGCAGGTACCGATCGCCCAGGAGCGCCGTGAGGCCGTCGACGCGGACCGCGACGGCATCGCAGAGGCGTCCCGCTTGTTCGACCGTCCACGGGGCATCGTCGCCTGCTCGATCGAGACGCGTCTCCCATACCGATCCTTCCTTCGACGCCAGGGCCACGGCAATCGGCCCGGGGCCGGGCTGCCGCTCGGCGACCACCAGCGCGGTCGGGACCGCCACCAGCCGCGCACCGAGTGACTCGGCGAGCATCTTTGCCGTCGCGGCGGCGACACGCAGTCCGGTAAAGCCGCCGGGGCCCGTGGACACGCCGACGACCCCGGTGTCCGCCGGCGCGAGCCCAAGCCGCGCATACAGGCGGTCGACTGCGGCGAGCAGGCCGTCGTCGTGCTTCGCGGATTCACCGAGCCACTCGACGTGATCCAGGCTGTCGCGATCGCGCACGGCAACACCGCCGCGTCGCTGCGACGCTTCGATCGCCAGGAGCACGGGTGTCGCGGTCATCCCGTCAGTCCCGCAGGCGGAAGGCCGCCGAGCCGGATCGCGAGGAACATCGCCTCCTGGACCGACGGCGGGGCGGACAGGTCAATGGGGACCACCGTGCCCATCTCATGGTCGCTGTTGAGAATGATGGCCTGCCGGCCGCGCATCGCGATGCCGTTGTCCACGTGCTCGTGTCCGAGAAAGAACAGGTCCGTGCCCCAGTGGCCGCCGAGTGCCTGCACTTCGCGATCACCCCACCCGCGACCCCACACCATCAGGTAGGCCGAACCGTCGGGCGGGCGGCAATCCGATTCGACAAGCTCGCGGTCGAGGATCGACGGGTCGAAGACCGGGAGCTTCCGGGGCGATGGCAGCGAGTGCGCACAGAGAAGCCCGGACGCGGTGCGCGCCGCCAACGGCATGGCGCCGATAAACCGGTTGACTGCCCCGGCGACGTCCTCCCACGCGTTCCCGAATGCGAACTCCAGGCCGCCGTTGAACAGGGCGACGTTGTCGCCGGCCCCCTTGGTGACGCGCTGGCCCGTCATCTGGGCCAGTTCGTGGTTGGCCATCAGGACGTGGACCTGCCCGGGGTGGTCCGTGACCAGCCGGGCGACACGCGCCAGCATCCGGTGGCTCAGGTCGACACCGTTCACGAGGATTTCGCCGTGAATGATCTCGTGGAGGACCAGGTGATGGTCGCTCGACGCGCCCAGGTCGGCGAGCCGGACGATCTTCTCGAAGTGATCCGGGTTGTCGTGCAGGTCGCCGGTCACCAGCAACCGGCCACGCGCGGGCAGGTTGACCGCGGACCCGGCGCGGTACGGTGACGACCGCAGCGCATCGGCGGCGCCGTCGAACAGTTCACGGAATGCGGTCGCGTCGTTGATCGGGATCGAGACTGGCATGGGGGAAGAATACCCGGCTGTTCCCTGTACCACCCGCCTGTTCCCTGTACGACCCGCCTGTTCCTTATCGGTGGCAGCGGTGGGTTGCCCACCGCCGAGAACGTTCCAAGACGCACAAAGAACAGGGGCATCGAGCTGCCCCTGCCACGGCTTGTTTATGTCCAATTCGCCAGCAACGCCAGGAAGTCGTCGATCCCGACGTTGCAGTCGAAGTCGACGTCGCCGGTGCAGAACGGCGGGCACGAGGGGCAGGGGCCCCACGCGCCGAGCAGGTCCAGGAAGTCGTTGATCCCGACGGTTCCGTCGCCGTCGAGGTCACCGGGGATCCCGGTCCCGCCGTTGAGCTGGAGGATCACGACATCTTCGAGTTCGTCGATGAGCACGAGGTCGAGATCCGCATCGTTATCGATATCGACAAGGACCGCACACGACGCCGCATCCGGCGCGAGCAACTCCTGGTCGAACGTGAACGAGCCCGTCCCGTTGTTCGTGAACACGAACCAGTTGCCGCCGAAACTCGACGTCACCCAGTCGAGATCGCCGTCGCCGTCCAGGTCGCCCAGGTCCGTGGCCAGCGGGAACGGATCGGTGGGTCGGATCACGGGCGGGGCAAGCCCGCCGGCGCCGTCGCCGAACAGGATCGCGCCGTTACTCTGGCTGCTGTTGGCAGTCGCCACGTCCTCGGTGCCGTCGCCGTTCACGTCGCCGAAGACGAGCATCCACACGGAACCGCCGGCGCTCTGCGGGACCAGGGGCGTGAACGTGGCGTTGCCGTTGCCCCTGTTCACGATAATCGTCTGGCTGCTGCGGGCGCCGACGATCAGGTCGAGGATGCCGTCGTCGGTCATGTCCGCCGCGGCGAGCGCCCACTCGCCCGCGCCACCGCCCTCGAAAAACGTCGCTGCGCCGAAGACCCCGCTGCCGTCGTTGATGAGAATCGACACATTGCTGGAGCCCTGGTTGGTGTTGACGATGTCCATGTCGCCGTCGCCGTCGGCGTCGAGCACGGCGATGCCGCGTGGCTCCAATCCGACGGCGATCTCCTGCTGCGGGCCGTAGGTGCCGTCACCGTTGCCGAGGAGAATTGACACGCTGGCGGTGTCGATATTGGCGACGCAGACATCGGCGAAGCCGTCGTGGTTGAAGTCGCCTGGCTCCGACGGGCTGGCCCGCATGTTGATCGGGAACGTGGGCTGGAGGAACGGATCGTATTTGCCGGTGCCGTCGGCCCGGTTCATGAAGACGCGCAGGTCCGCGGTGTCCTCGTTGACGATCGTGATGTCCGCCCACCCGTCGTTGTTCAGGTCGGTCGCGATCCCGCCGTACGCGCGGCTCGACTGGGCCGGGATCGTGCGCGTCGTCATGCTGGCGAGGAACTCAAAGGTTCGCGTCGCCGGTGCCGCCGCGTTCCAGAACTGCCACGAGTACCCGGCGGATCGCAGGGGCATCCCCCCCGGTGTCTGTATGTCGTGCGAGAGGATCACCATCACCTGCTCGCCGAAGAAAAGATCGGCGTCGGGTTCGAGCGTGACCGTCCGGTTGCCGTTGGAGAAGCTGTAGGTGCCGAAGACCGTTCCGCTCCACTTCCCGAACGCCCAGAACGAGTCCGCGTTGATCGACGCCGGGTCAACGGCCGCGTCGAACGTGACCGAGATCGAACCGGTGACCAGGGCGTTCAGAGAATGACGCGCCGGCTGCACCGTCGAAACGGCGAGAACACCGGCTGTCGCCGTGCTCGACACGACCAGGACTGCCGCGACGGCCGACCCCAGACGCCCGGCGATGGGGGCGATGCGAGCCATGGGATGAAACCTTTCCTCTTTCGGGCCGAACGCGGGCGTGGACCGTCCATCATAACCCGCCGCCGGGTCTATCCAACAAAAAGATCCCGGCCGGTCTCCGACGGTTTCATGCGGCGCTTGCGGGGCTTGCGGGGCTGGAAGATCGGGCTGGAGCGACCGGCCGCCGCGCCCTGCCGGATCATGCCGACGTTCACGATGCGGTCCCACGCGCTCTCGGCATTGGCCTCGGCGTATTCGACGCCGATCGAGCGGCGGCCCAGCGCCCGGGCGACCGTGCCGGTCGTGCCGCTGCCCAGGAACGGGTCGAGCACGAGGTCACCGGCATTCGAGCATGCGCTGATCACGCGCTCGAGGTATACCTCCGGGATCTGGTTGTGGTGCTGCGGCCGCCGTTCCTTGTTGTTGCCCTGGATCCGCCCCCAGTACTGGCCGTACCAGACGTCCAGCGGCACGCGCATGCCCTTGTTGTTTTGCTTGGCCATGGTCCGCGGGTCGGCGTAGACGGTCGCACGGTCGGAAGGCTCGAGCACCGCGTCCGCGTTCCAGATTCGCTCGGCGCCGGCGCGAGCGAAGTACAGGGCGTGGACCTTGCTCATGATGAACGAGCTCTCGCGATGCTGGCCGAACCGGAAGTGCCAGATGCACCAGTTGATCATGTGCAGGCCGCGTCGCTTCAGGTGCACGACCGTTTCGGCGGCCGTGTCGTCGGGGATGTTGACCCACAGGCTGCCGTGGGGCGCCAGCATTTCGATGCAGGCGTCGAGCCACTCGAAGGTAAACCGCTCGTACGCCGCGCGTGGCATCCCGTCGTGCCAGTCTCCGTACGGGACGTCCCAGTTGAACGGCGGGTCGGCAAAGACCAGGTCGACCGCGCCGCGGTCCGGCAGGATCGCCAGTACGTCGCGGCAGTCGCCGATGTAGACCCGGGTGTCGGGGTCGTCGGCCTGGAACCGCGGCGTCGGGTCCGTCCGGGCAGACGGTGTGTGACCCGGCGCCGAGTCGCCGTACAACCGGATGTCGGCCTGGACGAGGTCTGCGGCGGCCTTCCGCTGCCCCTGTGCCGCGCCGCTGGGCATGGCGTACCCGCCGGGTCGATCGAACGTCGTGTTCTTTCGCTCAGCCATGCAAGGGTCCCTTATACTCGCGCGTCCGATGCCACGAACCCGTTGACGTTAGGTGGTGGCGGCACCGACCGCAAGCCCGGAGGACAACCATGCGTCATCTCTCCATGCCCGCGAGCCTGATCCTTGCGTTGGCATCCTCGTTTTCGGCCACGGCGCAGCAGCCACAGGCAACGCAGCCGGCCGTGCAGCCGGGTTCGCGGCCGACGGTGAAGCTTCTGAACCCCGGCGCTTCACCGCGTCAACTGTTGCGGATCGCGCCGCGTCCGGGCCTGGCGGGCGTCATCGAGCTCACGATGCGGATCACCGCCAGGCAATTGTTGGACGGCGCCGAGACGCCGGAAACGCCGTCGCCCGGCGTGCTCATGTCGTTCGCAACGACGGTCACGGGGGTCGAAGGCGAGCGGATCAGTTACACCTTCGAGTGCATCCGCGGCGACCTCATCGAGGATCCCGCAATTCCACCGGCGATCCTCGACATCTTGCGCGGTGGAATCCAGATGGTCGTGGGACTGCGGGGCACCGGTGTCATCTCGGACCGGGCCGAGAGCCTTGGCGCCACCGTGACCACGGTACCGGGTATGGATGCGGGCCTTCTCACGCATGCCGCGGCGATCGATCAACTGCTCGACCAGATCACCACACCGCTGCCGGCGGAGCCCGTGGGTGTCGGGGGCAGCTGGGAGATTACCAACACCATCACCCAGGATGGTCTGACCGTCCACGAGACGATCATCTGCACGCTGGCGGCCTCGGACGGCAAGACCGTCCGGATCGACATGGATATCCGGCGTCGCGCCGATCCGCAACCAGTGCGAGACCCGAACATGCCGCCCGGCGCCTCGGCCGATCTCAGCTCGTTCACCTTCTCCGGCACCGGCCGAGCGGTTCTGAGGCTCGACAGACTGCACCCGGTCGAGGCCGTCATCAACGTCAAGAGCTCAAGCACGATGCAGATGAAGTTTGGTGGCGCCAGTCACGAAGTCACGCATGACGTCACGATCGTGACTGAGCTGAAGGGAAATTAGGGCCCGTCCGAGAATAAGTGCAAGGTTTCGGCGAGGCATCGTCGTTCCTGGCAAGGCGCGCCGACGACGCGTATTCATGGATACTCGGAGGAGGCGCAACGCAGCCAAGGGGCGGCGAGGG
>Ga0114950_10004898_pt1 | contig 10410 bp, 6 predicted proteins | sample N075metaG_FD_83503 | JGI IMG/M metagenome (GOLD analysis project Ga0114950, IMG submission 83503) | Deep subsurface microbial communities from Kermadec Trench to uncover new lineages of life (NeLLi) - N075 metaG | ecosystem: Environmental > Aquatic > Marine > Ocean trench > Sediment | place... | reverse complement strand
GTGTGTGTAACCGGCCTCCTCCACGGCGGTGGCGATTTCCTCACTACTGAAGACATTGGTGGTTGAGATTGAAGCAGCGCCTGTAAGGATTGCCTGTTCCATCGACAACGTGGCCGCCGCAAATCAGGATGTCGAACGTATACTGTGCCGCAAAATCCGTGATGAAATGACCAGCATAGTTGGGTGAATGAGTCGGGGGATAAAGCGTATGTTACATTCTCGTGCAGTGTGGGATCGCATGTGCATCCCGTGTCGATCCGGAGCGCGACGTTAACGTGCTGACGGCATTGCACCTGCCCTGATCCAATCAAAACGTTTCAATCACTCTGCCTGAAGAGGATCGAGAATGATAAATCGCCTTAATATACGTCTGGTTTTATTGAGCGTGTTTCTTGTGTTTGAGGCTTCGACAACAGTGCACGCTCAATCCGAGTTGTGGCATGAGGCCAGCATCGAACTCAAGGGAGCAATCGATGCGCATGTCCATGGCGCACCGGACAGCGGTCCGCGGTCATTAGATGTCCTGGAGATGACTCGCATCGCTCGCCGATATGGCATGCGAGCACTGCTATTCAAAAACCACCATACGCATACCGCCTCGCTCGCCTACCTGGTCAACCAGACGATTCCAGGCATCGATGTTTACGGTGGCATCGTTCTGAATCGCAGTGTCGGTGGCATCAATCCCATCGCAGTAGAGCATATGGCGGTTACGACAGGCGGGTGGGGCCGTGTAGTCTGGATGCCAACCTGGGATTCGGAACACTATAGCCGGACATTGAAACCCAACCCGCAATTCGTACCGATTAGCCACGACGGTCAGCTCTTGCCTGACGTCAAAGAAGTGTTGACGTTGATGGCCAGGTTGGATCTATCCCTTGCTACAGGGCATTCCAGTCCGGACGAGTCATTGCTGCTGATTCACGAAGCCAAAGCTTTGGGTGTGGACCGCATCATCGTTACTCATCCCATGGCTCCGGCTGTGGGCATGACAATAGAGCAGCAGATGGAGGCTGCTCGTTTAGGGGCTTTCCTGGAATACTGTTTCAATCCGCTCCTGCCTGCCGATACTGGCAAGGCAAAACCTGATGGTGGTTTGCCCATCGAGACCATGGTCAATTCTATCCGCGCTGTCGGGACAGAGCATGCGATCATATCTACCGACCTGGGTCAGGAACTAAATCCCATTCCCACCGACGGTATGATTTCCTTTGTTCTGAAGCTGAAAGCCAACGGATTCACACAGAAAGAGATCGAGCAGATGAGCAAAACGAATCCAGCGAAGTTTCTTGGCCTGCAACCACTTCATGATGAATGAGGGAGGATTTGATAATCCCTTAATTAGGGAGATTACACCTTGGAATACCCTCGTATATGAAAGCTCGTAAGCTTGGCATTTTGACAGGCATATCATACGTGTCGGGTTTGGATTACTTCAAAGGTATCAATGAGGCTGTGCTCGCCGGTACGCCCCCGCACCATCTCATGTCTCCCAATCCGTCGATCGTAATGGCTTCAGTAGATTGTGATGAGTACGTTCATCTTCTTACCCTGGAATCGTTTTCGGAAGTCGACAAGCATCTTCTTGCTGGCGTCAGGCAACTTGTAGCATCAGGATGTGACACTCTGGTCATTGCTTCCAATACCGGGCACATCTGTGTGCCCGCGATCGAAAGAGCGTTTACAGATCTCAACATTTTGCATATCGCTGACTGCTGCGCTACAGAGTTGAATCGTCAAGGCCATGTCAATGTGGGGCTTATTGGGACAAAGCCGACAATGAAGGAAGACTATCTTAAGTCGCGATTATCGCTACATGGAATCACCACATTAGTACCGGAAGATGAGCAATTACAGGACGAAATATACGAAATCATCTGCCAGGAACTCTCCTACAATGTTTTTCGTGACGAGTCGCGAGAGAAGTTCGTGGAAGTGATACGGGAGTTAGAAGCACGAGGCGCCCAAGCGTGTATTCTGGGCTGCACAGAAATCGAGTTGTTGGTTAAGCAAGAACATATTCCAGACATTCCTTTGTTGCCATCGGCAGAAATCCATATCCAGGCAGCTGCCAACTTGCTGTTGGGGACGGTGGATCTGGCGGATTTATTGCCGCCCGGCGAGCGGTGAACATAATTACGAATACGGATGTTTGCGTCGTCGATTCGATCGCTCAACGTGCGGATCACGGAGAGATATATGAGCATTCGCCAGTGTCTCGGGGCACCTTCCTCCCGTGACGATGCGCGCCAGTCCAGGAATCGTATATCTGATGCAGATACCTACAGAATCTTCATTTTCATCCACCCTGAAGTGTTATGGAAATCCGTCACAACGCTTCCTGGCGGCACGAGTTCATCGCATGCTTGTCGGGTCTCATCGTCGAGCTTCATCTCGACGACCGGCAAAATTTCCTCCAGATGCTGCATCGTACGCGGCCCCATGAGCGGCGCTGTAATCCCGGGCTGATCTTTGACCCATAGAACTGCCAATTGTGCCGGGGTGATGTTGATCCGCTTCGCGATTTTCGCGAATTTTATTCCGACCTGTATTCCTCTTTCAGTAACTCGATCACTGTAGTATCCACCACGATACTTGGCCCGCGAGCCTGTGGGATAGTGATTCGGATCGTTGTATCTCCCTGCAAGGACGCCCATGGCCATAGGCACGAATGAGATAATGCCGACGCCATATTTGATTGCCATCGGGAGTAATTCGTTTTCGATGCGCCGATCGAGCAGATTATAGGGTGGCTGCTCGGCTGAAAATCGGTGGTAACCGAATTCCTTGCTAACCATCAGGGATTCCATAACCCGCCACGAAGGAAACGTTGAGCAGCCGACGTAGCGGACCTTTCCTGAGCGGATCAGAATATCCAGGGCGCCCAATGTTTCATCGATCGGTATATGTGGTTCCGGACGATGAACGTACAATAAGTCGATGTAATCGGTCTGAAAACTCTTCAGCGAATTTTCGCACGCGCGGATGATATTGTATCGTGACAGACCGTGTTTATTTACGGCTGCTTCGGGTTTATGGTCGTCAAGGGACGTTCCTGGAATACTCATTCCATGGTCAATCTTGGTTGACAAAAGCACGTCGTTTCGGCGGCCGTTTGCCTTCAACGCGCGACCTATCATCTTCTCGGCTTCACCGCCAGCATAACAATCTCCCGTATCCAATAGATTAATACCCGCATCCAGCGCAAGGTCGATCATTTGGGCTGCCTCGTCCTCAGGCGTAGGGTCCAAAAAGTTATCCGTGCCAAAGGCTATACACGAGACCTCCAAGCCGGTGCGTCCGAGCAATCTGTACTCCATTTTCGAGCATCTCCATTGATGTGATATTTCAGCTTGTAGTCTACAGCTTCCGTGGGCTTGCGTTTATTTCGCAGAAACGCTGCTGAATATCTGGCACATCTCTCTCAGCTTGCTCCAAGGTGTGAGATCGCCTTTGGTCACCACAATAACGCCGTAATCCTCTTAATAAATAGAACGTTAGATTAGGCCAAAGAAATTACAAGGTGTTATTAAATTGATTTATCTGAGAAGTGCTACTGTCACTCGGCCATGCCCGGAGATGTTGCAGTCCTTGCTACATGCACGTCTGGGCGATCATATATTCGGTGAAGACCAAACTGTCAATGCCCTTGAATCGTTGACTGCTGAGATGACGGGCAAGGAAGCTGCACTCTTTGTTTCAAGCGGAACACAGAGCAATCTCCTTGCACTGCTTGGCCACTGCGCACGAGGTGATGAGTTTATTGCTGGCCAGGATGTCCATGTTTACCGATTTGAAGCTGGCTGTTCAACCATCAGGTTAAGGTATCTCGTCAACGATGGGTCTGCCATCAGGACGCCTCTAACGATGACGTGCATCACGTTTTGTATCCTTGTCGGGAATTCAGCAACAGTAAGTTATTTTGACTCACGTCGAATGTCACCTGACTTTAAAACTTGATATTCCTCCAATAATTTTGGATTTCCCTGTCGTTATTTGAGCGCATCCTGACAGCCAGCTGTACACGCATTCCTTGCGCATCAGTCCAAAAGCCGCATCATTTGATCATCATGACCGGTCAATTCCCACCGCGATAAGGCAATCGGTATGATGCCGCCATTCATGAAATCATCATAGTGCCGGCGAATACTGAATGCATCACCCAATTGCTGGGCCCGTTCGACCATGAGCTGTTGGATCATGTTTTTTCCTACCGTGTAGTTCGCGCTGTGACCCGGTGCACGTAGTGTTTCTTCTATATCCCACCACACAGCATCGCTATCCACTTCTGCCCAACCATGAGGCACTCCATCGGCAAAATTCTTCAGCCCATCGTCCAAAGTGTATTCGTTGCTGTGCATCCTTAAGTCGGAAAGCGCACGGATTGCGCGAAACGCCAGCCAGGTATAGGTAATTTCCCGCGAGCGAGGCCGGTCATCGAAAAGCCCAAGTTGCATGAGCCACTCTTCGATGCCGAATGCCAGGGCTTCCGAGCGCGCTTCATGCATGTCGTAGAGTCGGATGTCACCGCGTATCGGCCGCTTGTCATGCTCCTGGTACCATAATTTTCTCCCGCCAAGGTAGTAGTGTCCAAAGAAAACGTGTGCCACATTGGTCATTGGCTCACGATCATTTGTCTCCTCGAAAAATCCACGGTCACCCTGCCTCAGGTACGCGCTTTTACCCCACATCCGCGGATAGAGGTGCGGCGGGAGCGGATCGAGATCTTCGGGGACAGTAATGATTTCTTCATCGCGGACGAAATCAATAACCTTTTGTGCGCACCCTCTCTGACGTTGATCATTTTCCTCTTGTGTTGCCGTAATCTCAAAGTGTGGCTCATTTCGATTTTTATGCTCTTCCAGTTTCAGGAAACACATCGCTCGATTGTATTCACTTTCGATCATCGTATGGAATTGTTCCCAGTCATAGGGAATGAGATGCACATTCCTCATCCACCAGTTGTAGTTCTCCTTGCCTATTCCGGACTGTGGTGGAAAACTTTCCAAATTCTCGGATAGCCAATCACGGAAGTCTTCTGTCGCGGCTATAGCCGCCTTGGTATCGGGAACAAGTTCTGGATGATGTTGCTTGAATTGTTCAGCAAACATTTCGAGCATTTGGATGTCCTTTTCCTTGACACGAATTGCAATCCTGGCCAGGTCGCCCACGGCTTCGGTAAGATTCGTTTTTGCCTGGAGGAACAGCTTCGATACTGTTTGCAACTTCACCCGGAAGTCTGCGACATCTGCGGTCGACATCGGGAGGTCAGGTTCAAACAACCCCCAATTGGAAAGACTACGCGAATGATGGACGAGCAGCCTTGGGTAGATCCCGTCGGTAAGATTGTAGAATCCAGGATCCCGTGCCCATTGCCGCAGAACCCGATGATCAAACTCCACACCGTTCATCTCTGCGCGCACCACATGGTAATCCACCTGTTGTTCCACAGGCCACCCACTAATGTCAATTGCCTTCAGTCGCCCTTGAAGCTCCTTCAGATCATCGAATTGCCTGGACATTGTCGCCGCGGTGAAATCCGGCACACCCTCACGAACCGTTGGCTTTATGAACTCACGAAACTCCTCGTATAAACCTAAAAGCTGGGCATAGTCATTCATCAAGATCTCCACCTACGTTGCGCCGTCATTCAGACGCTCGCATTATAAAAAACCCAACAATTGATAACGTATGAAAATACGACACTCGGGTGACTGTATGTCGACAGGCAATCTGGATGCACCCTATATTCAAAATCGTTAGGAACGATATTTCGGTAAACTATTGCGTCGCTTCCATACCCAGGTTCAACTCTTCGGCCTTGTTACTGAAGGCCGCCACCTCACCAGCCATCACTCGCCCGAGCGCCTGCTCAGCTTCCTGTACCGCATTTTGCGCGACTTTGATATTCCTTAGATTGCCCTGCGTCGGCCGGCCCCAATGGCTACCAAGGTGAGTCATTACCTTTGTGATTTTAAAATAAGCGAGGTCCCAGGTTGGCGCTGTCTCCTCGACCGTACCCGGTTTACTCCAGAGCCGGTACTCGACATCGTCCAGTGCCTGATTCATATCTTCAGCAAGTTCCGACAGAGTCTCATGAGCGCCGTCTCCTGAAATACCAGCAGCATCGTCACGCTGCATAGCCAGCATCAGGAGATTCTCCGCATCCCTGCGTGTGTCCCCAATGCGTTCTATGACGATGACGTTTCGCTCCTGCAGCCTGGCGGCTTGCATCAGCGCATCAAAGTTCGCCTGACGATCCTCAATGGCTATATCAAAGCGCGGGTCGGCAAGTACATTTATCGTTCCCCCAATTTTCTCTTGCTTATATGAAACGGTGAAGCCGTATTTACCCGGCAATGCGTGGACAGACGAGCGCGGCGGTGGCCCCGGCTGCGCACTCGGTTGACGTTCGCTCGGATATTGACGGATTTTTTCCAGACCCATATCCCATACTATGCGGTTGATGCCCTGGTGCACATTCGCGTCGAACGTTCGGATAATTCTGCCATCGGCGTTGCTGATATTGACTGTCGCTACGAATTTTCCGCCGACTTTGCCGTCTTCAAGGTCGGTTTGCGGCAACGCAACAGGATGGGGCAGGCCGGACCCGGATAACATGAAGGTAATCATGGCGCCATATGGTTCGTTCAGCGCGCGAAATTCGCCGGTGCGGTCTCCATCAGTACGTTTGGCCCGATACTGCTGTCCATCGGTAACTGACAAAAGCTTCATACGTCCGGAGAAATCCTTTTCCGTAAGGTTACGCAGCGCACTGAAATCGTCAATAATAAATATGCCGCGACCATGTGTTGCAACTACGAGGTCACTTTCTCGCGCCTGGATAGCAATATCTCGCACGGATGACGCCGGCACACCTTGTGTCCATTTGAACCAGTTCTCACCTCCGTCCAGCGTTACGAACAAGCCGAAAACCGTGCCGAGGAACAACAGGTCAGCATCTACCGGATCCTGTTTGACAGTGTAGGCATGGCCACGCAGATTTTTGCTGCCAAGGCTTGTCCAACTTTTGCCATACTGTTCCACCCGATACACGTAGGTAGTCGTATCGGATTGGCGGTGGTTGTCGAACACGATATAGGCGACCGATGCATCGTGCGGCGATGGTTCAATGTGCGGCACCTGCGTATTTTCAGGAACGCCCCTGACATTGTCTTCGATACTTGTCCAGGTCTCGCCACCATCCTCGGTCACATGAACCCTGCCATCATCGGTCCCGACCCAAAGAACGCCTTGCCGTATCGGGCTCGCCGCAATCGAAACAATAGTCGTGAAATTCTCGGCGCCCGTGGCATCGAGTGTGACACCGCCACTGAAATCCTGGCGTTGCCATGCTGGATTATTCGTCGTCATGTCGTCGCTGATAATTGCATAACTCTTGCCACGGTCAGTTGACTTATGTACGAATTGGCTGCCGAGATATATAGTATCCGGCTCAAACGGATCCAGTTCAAAACCGGCATTCCAGTTAAACCGGAGCTTTACCTGTGGATCCGGATGGACCGGTTGTAAATGCATTTTCTCCCCGGTGCGCATGTCCCAGTGGTACAGAATTCCCTGTTCGCCCAAGGTATAGCCGGTCATGCTGTCACGCGGGTCGGGAACCGTGTCCATGCCGTCACTGATCCCGACGTTTTCCCAGTGAAAGCGCTGAATACCATTGCTTTCCCACACTTCCGACGGCCCGCGTACCGCGCTGTTATCTTGCAGCCCTCCGTATACGTTGTACGGTTCATCGTCGTCGACGGCCACATGATAAAACTGGGACAGTGGCAGATCGCCGACGTAACGCCATATGTTGCCGCGGTCAAGGGTTATGCCGATACCGCCATCATTTCCTGAAATTGCGTGGCGCGGATCATGAGGATTGATCCATAGATAGTGATGATCGCCGTGAATGGCTTCGATTCCCTTCCAAGGTGCAAAAGTCTTGCCACCATCGACAGATATATGGATTCTGGTATTCAAGTTGTAAACCCGATCCGGGTCAACGGGATCGACCAGGATTTCGCCGAAATAGAACGGTCGACGTGCGACATTGTAATCCTGGTTAACTTTTGTCCAGCTTTGTCCTCCGTCATTAGAGCGGACAATGGCGCTTTTTCCGGCTTCGACAAGCGCATAGACAATATTTGCATCTCCCCGGAAATTCGTGAAGGTGATGCGTCCGAGATTGCCTTCCGGGAGGCCATCGTCGGCTGTTTTCCTGTCCCAAGACTCGCCTCCATCATGGCTGATATACATACCGGAACCTGGCCCGCCTGATTCGAAAAACCACGGCTGGCGTCGTACCTGCCACATGGCGGCGTAAAGCTTATTTGGATTCTCCCTGTCGATGACGATATCGCCACCACCGGTATCCTCATCGACATAAAGAATGTTTGCCCAAGTTTTGCCGCCATCGATGGTCTTGTAAATACCCCGCTCGTTATTGGGACCCCACAATTTCCCGAGTGCCGCCACGTAGGCCACATCAGGATCGGTTGGATCGAGGGCAATGCGAGTGACATGTTCGGAGTCTACGAGGCCAACATTCTTCCAGGTTCTGCCGGCGTCCATCGACTTGAAGACACCTGCACCAATAGAGACCGAGTTTCGGACATTGCTTTCGCCGGTGCCGACCCACACGATATCCGGATTACTCTGATTGATTGCGAGCGCACCTATCGAGGCGACATCCTCGCTGTCAAATACCGGCTCCCAGTTGAAGCCTGCATCGACGGACTTCCACACTCCACCGACCGCCGCACCGATATAGATGGTGTCAGTATCCGATTCCACCACATCGATAGAAGTTACGCGCCCACTATTGCCGGCAGGCCCTATACTGCGTGCCTTCAATCCCGCAAATAAATCGGCATCAATTTCGGCACAGGCAAAATTAGCCATGAATGAAGTAACAACTAGCAACATGGAATTTCGAATTATTGGGAACATGTCTGGTATCTTCCTGATTTATAAGACTTTTAATACGCGATTACATCACGGGCCACTGAGTTTTCCCGGTCACGATTTTCGTTACAGCTTTTGTTCAAGTAAGCAATGATCACCACTTGCTACCGAATCAGGAGAACATGATGCTGCGGCGGATACAGCCATTCGATGCCACGCTCGGTGATCAGTGCATTTTCTTCGACATGCACGGGGATTTTCGCGCCATTCCACTCAGCTGCTGGAAAAAATATTCTGTATTCCAACGAGATGATGCTGTTTGGTCTCACAACGTACTTGGTTCTCTCGGAAAAAATCTCGAATAACCCGGCAGCAACGTCATGGCCGATGTTGCCTGCGGCATGCATTCCGACATTCACCTCAATACCAGAGACGTCACTGGCGTACTCAACTTCGGTATATACATAGCCTGCGTCACGAATAATTTGCTTTAGATCGTTCAACTGTTCGCGGCCGGTGCGTCCCGACCGGACGTTTTTGCGAATGATCTCGCCCACTTTCTTCGCTTCCTCGAAAGCCTTCAGGACCCCCAGCGGCGCTTTAGTCTCGCCTTCTTTCAGGACATAGGCGAAGCGTTTGATATCTGTGCTGAAGTTGTTGCGACCGATACCCCAGTCAATTCGAAATACCTCGCCCCGCTGAATGACATGATCCGAGTCCCCAATCGACCGTCCACTTGGATAGCTGACAGTTATCGATGGATACCATCCCCGCTGCAAACCCATCTCTTCCCGTCGCTCCTCCAACCACAGGACCACGTCATTCAAGCTTGTCTTCCCAGGGGTAATGACTTCGTTCGAAAGGGCGCGTTCGATGACTTTCCGTGTTATGTCGCCGATTTTCGAGAATTCGATGATTTCGCCAGCGACGCGTTCACCGTGAAAGTCGGCGATAAGATGCTGTGCAGAGACGAAACGTGACGCGTATGTTTCACCCAATTCGTTTTCGAGGAACTTGTAGTCAGTATGCGAAATCCCATCCGCGAGGTGAAGCCCTTCGGTGATATTGGGGATAGCAAGAAAATTCAGCGCAATTTTTTTCGGGTCACGATTTACGACGATTGATTCAAGCTGTCTGACATCTCCGAACATATCGTATGCACCGCAATCCTCCGCCATATCCGTATCGGATCCAAGTTGGATCCGCTCGATACGGCCCTCACCCGAATCGAAGAATACGTATATCCCCTGACCGTTGACGGTATCACTGCCAAAATCGCGGGACATCGGCTCAGTACCGCGACCGCGGTCCAGGACAATCCACATGTCAATACCATTACGGCGCATAGCGCCAGGAAGCACGTAGTCAAACTTATCCTTGCGAATCATGCAGTTGACTTCCCAAAGCGAACGGGCTTCGCCGGCTGAAGTTGCACTTGGGCTAAGACAGCCAATGGTCGTCGTTATTACGTACATGAAGGTGATCGTGATTGCTGAT
>Ga0114950_10004897_pt1 | contig 10411 bp, 8 predicted proteins | sample N075metaG_FD_83503 | JGI IMG/M metagenome (GOLD analysis project Ga0114950, IMG submission 83503) | Deep subsurface microbial communities from Kermadec Trench to uncover new lineages of life (NeLLi) - N075 metaG | ecosystem: Environmental > Aquatic > Marine > Ocean trench > Sediment | place... | reverse complement strand
TCCGTTGCGGAATGCATTACCGCGACGCGGCTGTTCGAGACGTCAGTACTCCTTCGCTTCCCTCGGTCCAGCCGCGTCTCGACTCGCCACTACGTCGCGCTGCTCGAGACCCGGTCTGCCCACGCAACGCTACCTGACGCGGTCCGGAAGCATTTGTTGGCGGATATCGCCGAACTGGTAGACGCTGCTGGTGGGGAAATTGAGATGCACTACGAGACAGTCGTCCACCTCGCCAAGCGGCGGAGCTGAATCCCTTGCGAATCGACGTCCGTGAGATGCGGCAGCCTCTTTTTCTTTGTCTCCCCTGTCTGTTCTCATTATTCATCCGGTAGTATTCGACCCCGGTTTGGCAGCGGCGCTCCGCACCGATCAGACCGCTTCTCGCCACTCGTAGCGATGGTGGAGGCCGCCGACACGGGGCATCCAACGATCTGGGCATCCGGCAAGGTCGGTGACCGGTGGGACGGCCCAGTGGGGAATCGTGCAACTCGGTGTGGCCTCGGTCGGCGTCGTACATAGTCGACGTATTCGCGGAGGAAGCGCCGAAGGGGGTCCTCGCCCGCTCGATCGATCGCCGGATTCGCAGATGGCTTCTTGGATTCGGTCGTCGTGCGTCCGTCGAGAGCGGACAGCTTCGATTCGAAACGTATCGGCAGACGTATTCGCTAAGGTGGGGAGGCTCGAAAATGCACTGTGTTGTCAGGCCGTTGCAACTCCAACGAGTCGGGTCCAGAACGTCCTGAGACACAGCAGGGAAGCTCGCTACCTCATTCACGACCGCGATGTTCTGGTATTAACGAGGAGTCAATGCGTCGTCCGAGTCCCATGCTTGATGATCGAACCAGTCCGTACGCAAACTACGTGCTAGGGATGTTGCTGCTCGCTTACATTTTCTCCTTTGTCGATCGCAATATTCTCGCTTTGATGGTCGAGCCGCTTAGACGTGATCTGGGGATCAGCGATTTCGAGGTCAGCCTCCTGCAGGGGCCAGCGTTCGCCCTTTTCTACTGCACGATGGCGCTGCCAGTTGCCCATCTTGCCGATACCCGTCGACGGACCGCCATCATCGCCTGTGGCGTCGCGCTATGGAGCGCGATGACGGTGGGCTGCGGTCTGGCCCGCTCGTTTGGCACCTTGTTCACGTTGCGATTGGGCGTGGGCCTCGGTGAGGCCGCTCTCTCTCCTCCGGCGGCTTCGCTCCTCAGTGACTATTTCCATCCCAGCCGGTATCCCCGTGCGATGGCCGTTTTCAGTCTGGGAATCGGAGTCGGGACGGGCATGTCCTTCTTGATCGGTGGCGCCGTCGTCCAACTCGTGTCGGGCATGACCGCTGTCTCCCTTCCGCTCCTGGGTGACGTGAGACCCTGGCAGCTCATCTTCCTCGTCGTCGGGTTGCCGGGGCTCTTGATCGCAGCGCTGATGGCGACGATCAGGGAGCCCGAGCGACGCGGCGGCATTCTGGACGACGAGGGAAAGCTCGAGGTGATTCCCCTTCGTGACGTCTTTCGGTTCATCTGCCATCGCTGGCGCCTCTACATTTCGTTCCCCGTCGCATCAGGCTTTCTCGGCATTTTCGGATACGGCATGGCCGCCTGGTATCCCACGTTCTTGATCCGAACCTACGACTTATCCGTGGCTCAGGCCGGGACGGTCTTCGGTCTGATCTACGTCGTCATCGGGCCGCTGGGGACCCTCTTCGGCGTGCGACTCGCCGAACGACTACAGCGACGCGGGTATCGCGACGCTCACGTGCGGTTCATCGCGCTCGCGGCCCTCGGCATGGCCTTCTTCGGATGTGTGGGGCCGCTCATGCCCAGCGTCGAACTGGCACTTGCGATGTTGGTACCGGCCGTCTTTCTAAAATGCAGCTACCTGGGCAGCTCGTCGTCGGCTCTGCAGCTGGTCACCCCAAATCAACTTCGAGCCAAGGTGACCGCGCTGCAGATCTTCTTCGCGAATATCATCGGCATGACGATCGGGGCATCGGGGGTCGCGTTTCTGACCGACTTCGTGTTCGTCGATGATCTAGCGATCCGGTATTCGCTGGCGTGGATCGCTGTCGTGACCTGTCTACTGGGCGCCGCGCTGTTGGTTTCATGCCTGAAACCCTATTGCCGAGCCATCGATGAAGCGAACGAGCGAACATCGGCCGCTCCGTCTGCCGAGTCATCAATCGTCTAGGTCCCGCGGCCGTATCCTCATGCCGCAATATTTCGGCCGAACCGCGGACGAGCTTCGGCGAGGGCCAACGGGGGTATCATTCGCGACGAGTGGCCCATGGATCGGAATGTCGGAACCGACCCGAAAGCGCTCATCGAAAGGAATCGCCCATGCCGCCCCAATCGGATGCCAGGCTGTCGCCGGAGCTCGTGGCTTGGAAGCGCTTTTGCCAGCGCTTGGAGCGCCTCGGAGAGCGAATCCTCGAAGACGACTTCCCGAATCAGGCTTCGGACCAGGTCGAAGGTATCGCCCACCTCGCCACTCAGGTGTCGTGTTGGCTCGGTTGGGCGATCCCGCATGGCGATTCGACGGCTCCCTTCTTTCAGCGCACGAACGACCTCTTTACACAATGGGGCGGTCCCAACCAGGACAATATCTATCGCTGCGCGCGAATCGATCCGAAACGCCGCTATCGCGTCAGGGGCCGTATGCACAGCTGCGAACATTTCGCGATTACGCTGCGCGTAGGCTTCATGTTCATGAAAGAGTGGGGCACGAAAGGAGTGATCTCGTCGGTCGACCGGGGAATTACCCCTGGTAGTGATTTTGAAATCCTGCTCGGAGGGGATGGTACGGATCCCGACTTCTTTCCGATCCCGGAGGGCGTCACGACGCTGCACGTGCGCGAGTACTACATCGACTGGCAGCCTGCCGAGCCGGCCCATTTTACAATCGAGTGCCTCGATGATCTGCCCACCCCAGCGCCCAAGACCGGGGAGGGCCTCGCCGGCGAGATCGATTTCGCGCTCGAGCTCATTGAGTCCTCCATGCTCAACTGGAACGACTACTTGAAGGAGCATCGAGCCAGCGGAATCGACAACGAGTTTTCCTCGCAACAGACCCTGGCCAAGGGCCTGAGCGATGCACGCTATGCCTTTTTGATCTGGGAGCTGGGCCCAGACGAAATGCTGCTAGTCGAGACCGACTTGCCCCAAGCCCGATATTGGAACCTCCAACTGGCGACCCTCGGTTGGTTCGAGGCGGTCGACCCAATCCATCGCATCACCTCGATCAACCAGCACCAATGTTTTGTCGGAAGCGATGGACGTGCGCGCTTCGTGATCGCCCACGAGGACCCGGGTGTGCCCAACTGGCTCGACACGGCGCAACATCGCAGCGGTCTGCTGACCTACCGCTGGTTCTGGCCCGAGAGCGACCCGACACCGACGACCCGAGTCGTCAAACGAGGCGAGCTCCATGGTCTGCTGCCCGCGGACACCCCCAAGGTCGACGAGGCAGCGCGACGCAGGGACGTGCGGACAAGAAAGCAGCATCTGGCGTGGCGCTTCAGGACCTGAGACGTGGACTGGAGACCCCGGGGTCGCTTGTCGGTCGCATGACGGAGTCCTGTCCCATCGACGCGATGAGAGTGCCGTCCCGTGCGTACATGGCCCCGCGCGCAAATCCGAGCCCGCGCGTAGCCCGCGGGCTCTCCTGGAAGTAGAGCGTCCACGCATCGACGCGTGCGGGCGTGTGAAACCACATAGCATGGTCGACGGTGGACATCGCGCGCAGGGCGGGCTCGTCGGGGCCCGAGTGTGGACGGAAGGCGTTGTCGTTGAGACCGACGTCACTCGCGTAGGCGAGCAGACACTGGTGGAGTAACGGATCGTCGGGCAGTTCCGATTCGGCGCGAAACCACGTCAAGCTCGGATCCAAGGAGGGTTCGCCTCCCATGTAGCTTGGGGGGACGGCGAAACGAAACTCGAGGGGGCGCGTGTTGCCTGCCCATTCGGCGAACTGGTCAGGAAAGTGCGGGCGCATCTTTTCGACCAACTCTCGGAAGCTCGGTAACGACTCGGGATCGGGCGCCACGGGGACCGGGAGTTGATGCTCGTAGCCGGGCTCCTCGGCGTGGAAGGACGCTTGAAGGGTGAGGATCGCAGTGCCCGCCTGACGCGCGACCACGCGTCGAGCGGAGAAGGAGCGACCGTCGCGCAGCCGCTCGACTTCGAAATCGATGTTCTGGTCGGGATTTCCGGCTCTCAGAAAGAGTGCATGGATCGAATGGACCGGAAGAGGCAGAGCGGTTCTGCCAGCGGCCATCAACGCCTGGCTGAGCACCTGGCCGCCAAAAATGGGACCGCTGCGCCGGCGCCTTTCGCAGCGCCCTCGAAAAAGATCGCTGCCGTCCGAGCCGGGTGCTTTGGGCTCGAGATCCAGACACTCGAGCAGTTCGACGAGTAGGGGGTCCATCTCCCCATTATAGGAAGCGCGTCCCCAGACGCCGATCAATCGCGAAATGCGGGAGCGACCTCTCTCATGAAGCGCGTCAGCTCTTCGGGTTCATAGGGCGGCGTGTGGAGAATGATGCCGTTGATCCCCAGATCGAGGAGCCGTTGAATCTGTTGCTGTATCTGGGCGGGTGTACCCACCAGCATCGCGCTGCGAGTGTTCTCCTCCAAGCTGACATCGCTGGTGGCGTAGCGGTGGCGCAAGTTCTCAGCCTTCGTGGTGGCCCGCATGCTGGCTACCTGCTTTGCCACATAGGCGTTTGCTTCCGCCTCGTCGTCGGTGAGCTTGAGCGGCGTCCACCAGGTCCGTCGAATCTCCGCCGGGTCGCGCCCTTGCTCGGCGCACAGACGGTCGAGCGTCGCCAATCTTTCCGCGACGTAGGCCGGCGTCCCCAATCCATTCCAGATGTCTGCGTGACGCGCCGCCACAAGCAGGGTGCGATCGCTCGACCCGCCGATCAGAATGGGGGGATGAGGCTTTTGGACTGGCTTCGGCTCATGAGCCGCATCCTTCATGGAGACGTACTGGCCATTGAATGTCGTGTCGCGCTGTGTCCAAAGCAGTTTGGTCGCAGCCAGCTGCTCGTCGAGAGCCGCTACGCGGTCCGCGAAGGGTGGGAAGGGAATACCGAAGGGGTCGTGATCGCCTCGCGACCAGCCCGTGCCGATGCCGAACTCGAGGCGACCCCCGCTCACGATGTCCACCATCGTGGCCATCTTGGCGAGCACGGCGGGGTGCCGGTAGGTGGCCCCGGTGACCATGGTTCCGAGCCGGATCCTATGAGTCACAGCCGCGAGGCTGGCGAGGATCGTCCAGGCCTCGATGCAGTCGGCATGGGGGTCGCGGCCGGAAACGGGGGTGAGATGGTCTGCGACATAGTAGGCGTCGAAACCCTGCTCCTCGGCGCGGAGACACATGTCTCGCAGGAAGTTCCACGACTCCGATCCGAGCTGGTCGTCAGCGATGCCGGAACCGGCTAGCCCGAAGGTAATGGACACAAGAAGACTCCTCGTTCGATCGGAATCAAGAGTAGGCGACTCGATGCGTTGGTCCCACACCCCGCCCGCCTCTTCGAAGCCCGAGACACCGTTCGATTTTTCTCCGGACTTCGAGCAGAATACACTCGGTCCGGATCCCATGGAGTAGCGATGACGCCAGACGAGAGGACTCGCACATACGGCCAGTGGTGGGACTCGAGTGAGCGCTTTGTGCGCGCGTCGATCGAGGAACTGACCCGAATCGGAGGGGCGGCCTACGAATCCGTTGGCGCGAAGCCCGAGGACGCGCTCTTCCTCTTCGATACGAATCTCGACAAGGCGATCCAGGGTGACCACGCGCGGGGGCTCGGCAAGCTGCCGGGCCTGATCGCAGCGGCGCGCTCTGGCGCACTCGACGTGAATCCGGACATCGAGATCGTGAGAGAACGCTCGGCGACGGCCGTGGTCGACGGGGGGCCCAACGCTTCCGGGCGGCTGGTGTGTCGGTTCGGAATGGAGGTCGCCATCGCCAAGGCCCGCGAGCATGGAGTGGGCTGGGTGGGCGCTCGGTCCTCGGGCGAAATTCTCACGCCCTTTGTGTCCCAGGCCGTCGAGGCGGGGATGGTGGCCCTGGTGATGGTGCAGAGCTTCCCGTCCGTCGCTCCTCTGGGCGGATTCCAGCCGCTCCTCGGGAATGGGCCGATTGCGTTCGGCGTTCCGGCGGGAGATCGCGATCCGGTCATCCTCGACATGTCCACCACCCAGAGTTCGGCCAGCGGAGTTCTGATGGCCGCGGAACAGGGTGAGCAGATCGCTCCCGGACTCCTCCTCGATGGCGACGGCCACGCAACCACCGACGCACGCGACTTTCCCGATCGTGAGCTCATGGAGAAGCTTGGTGGCGGCTTCGCCGTGCGGGGAACGCTGGTTCCGTTAGGCGGGAATCACAAGGGCGCCGCGCTCGTGTTCATCATTGGGCTGCTCTCCCAGCTGCTGACCGACACGAGTCCGCCATGGGAACTCTTTTACGATCTCCCCGAGCGGGGACGTTATGGCACGGTGCTGGTGGCGGTTGATCCGACCGCTTTCGGAGCGAGCGACGAGGCTCCGGCCAAGGTCGACGCCTTCATCGATCGTGTGACGAGTGCGCCACGCAAGCCCGGCGCTGATGAGATCCTGTATCCCGGCCAGCGCTCCCAACAGTTGAAGCGCGAGCGTCGTGAATCCGGCGTCGTCGAGCTGCCCGAGAGCCATTTCGAGGGTATACGTGGACTCGCCCGAGAACTCGGGATGGACGATCCCGTTGCGACCCCCGTCGACGTTCATGAGGGGAGGACCTCGTGACGATCGAGCGCATGATCTCGTCCGATACCCATGTCATCGAGCCGCCGCAGCTCTGGACCGAACGCCTCGACGCGCCACTCCGCGATCGCGCGCCGCGAGTCGTTCTGCAGGATGGCCAGCAATGGTGGATCTGCGAAGGACAGCGTGGGCTCTCCTTCGCGGGCGGCGCCCAGACCGGAGACCGATTCGTCGCTCCGGAGCGTCTGCGCACGGCAGCCACCTTCGAGGAGGTGAGGCCTGGCGGGTACATCCCCCGTCTGTGTATCGAGGACAACGAAGCGGACGGGATCTGGGGGTCAGTCCTGTACCCGACCGAGGGCCTGCTGCTCTACGCCCAGGCCGACGAGGCCCTTCTTAACGCGTGCTGTCGAGCCTATAACGATTGGCTCGCCGAGTTCTGCAGCGAGGATCCCAGCCGGCTAAAGGGCGTGGCCATGCTCAACACAGATGACGTGGACATGGCCGTCGAGGAGATGGAGCGGGCCCGCCGCCTTGGACTGTCCGGGGCGATGATCCCCACGGCGGCTCGACCCGAGTCGCGCTACGACGATCCGCGTTACGAGCGGCTCTGGGCCGCGGCCCAGGACCTCGAGCTGCCGCTGAGTCTGCACCTGGGCGCCAATCGGGTGGGCGCCACCGGCGTGGACAAGAACATGGCCAAGATCCGACCGACCTACTTCGTGGTCTGCGAGTTGTGGGTGAAGGAGTCCCTTGCAGACCTGATCTTTTCGGGTGTCTTCGATCGCTACCCGCGTCTCAAGATCGGCAGCGTGGAACACGAGCTGGGCTGGATTCCGTTTTTCTTGGATCGGCTCGACTACACCTACACGCAACGCCAGGGCAATGCGAACTACTATCGGTACCAGACGGCTGAGGTCCCGAGCGACTTCTTCAAGCGCAACGTCTTCTGCAGTTTTCAGGACGACGCGCTTGGGATTCGCGAACGACATGGCATCGGTCTCGACAACCTGATGTTCGGCTCCGACTATCCGCACACCGAGTCGACGTTCCCGCGTTCGCGGGAGATCATGTCCGATCGCCTGGCAGACGTTCCCCCCGCCGAGCGCGAGAAGATCGTCTTTGGCAACGCGGCGATGCTCTACGGATTCGAGCGCTGAGCTGGATGATGAAGGCCGAACTACAGCTTGATGAGGAACGACTGCTCGAGCTTGCCGAAGAAAAGGCCGGGCTGGGAGATTTCGGAGAAGGGGGATTCCGAAAGCCGCTTCGCACGCTACTCGATTATCTGAACGCGGATGAGGAGCTTGCGCTCGCGGCTCGGAAGGCAGCCGCCCAGACGATCACAGAGCTTTTGGAAAACCGCCTGCGGTTCGTCGCCGACCGCAAGCGCTATCCGATCGCAGAGGAGCGGATCGAACGACCTATTCTCATCACGGGGCAGCCCCGCTCCGGAACGACGCTCATGCACTCGCTCCTGGGCGAGGATCCCGCCAATCGGCTCCCCCGCTTCTGGGAGGTGGCGCGGCCCTCGCCGCCCGTCGGTTTCGCGGAAGCCGACGATCCGCGGATCGCGCAGGGCGATGCCGACATGCAGATGTTCATTGCGCGCATGCAGAAGGGAATGGCCTCGCATCCCTACTGGGACGAGGAAGGCATGATGCCACTCGAGTGCACGCGGCTCACGACAATGGATTTTCGGAACATGTCGGCCATGGCCTACTGGCGGGTTCCGGTCTCCAAGGGCTGGGTGCTGAGCAGCGATACCTGCGCACACTACGCCTTTCACAAAATGATGTTGCAGAGCCTGCAATACGGTGCCGCGCGGGCGCGTTGGGTCTTGAAAGGGGCGGCGCACTATACCCAGCTCGCGGAGGCGCTCGAAACCTACCCCGACGCGATCATACTCTGGATGCATCGCGACCCCGTCAAGGCGACCGCATCACGTCTCGAGCTCGAAGCGCTCATGGCCGAGGGGATCACGGGGGAGCCTGTGGACCGGGCCGCAAGGGCTTCGGGCCAACTCGCTGCCGTGCGGCGGAGCCTCGAGGCCGTGCTCTCGGACCCGCTGGTCGATCATCCCGCGGTCTTCCACATCCGTTTTGGTGACTGGGTCGGAGATCCGATCGCGACCATTCGCCAGGTCTACCAGCACTTCGACCTCGAGTTCACGCGCGAAGCCGAGGGGCGGATGAAGCGTTGGCTTGCAAGCCCGAAGAACCGCTCCGATCGCTACGGCAAGTTCCGCTACTCGCTCGAGCCCTTCGGCATGAGCGCCGATGAAATGGACAAGATTTTTCGCCCCTACCGGGAGCGCTTCGAGATCCCTCGTGAGCCTGGCGCAGCGTGACTCGCGAAAATGCACCGATTCTGAGAATCCCATCCCTCAGACGTCGCTGAACTCTTCGCCCGTAAGCACGTGAAAGGGCAACCCGAAGTTCTCGGCATTCGCCTGGCTCAGCGCCTGGATGAGCGGAATTCGCGGGGTGGGCCAGATGGCTCGAATTCTCTTCCGGTTCGTGGCGCCCGGAACGAAAGTTGGCCCTCGACCGAGAAAATCGAGCGTCTCCTTGGCCACGTCACGCGGGTCCATCGCGTCCGGCATGCCGCCCGTGTCTTCGCGAAACGTCTCCGTATCCGTGGCGCCGGCGAGACACCCGACGACATCCACGCCTTTGGGCGTGAATTCCTGCCAGAGGCCTTCAGAAAAAATCGTGTCGAAGGCTTTGCTGGCGGCATACGTTGTGACGTAGGCGCTCCCGGAGAGAGAACCGAGCGACGACATCAAGACGAGGCCCCCGCGACCGCGCTCGCAGAGACGCCCGCCAAAATGATGTGCCAGCAAGACGGGGCCGCCGCAGCTGAGGTGAACCTGGTGCATCCAGTTCTCGACGCCGGATTCGAGAAAGGGGCCCATGTTTCGCCCCGATCCCGCGTTGTAGATGAAGAGACCGACATCGAGATCCGCCGTGAAATCGCCCGCGCGTGTGGCGACGTCCGCGCGCGTCAAGTCGATGCTCGCGTGCCTGACCTCGACGCCGTATCGGTCGCGAACCTGCGCCGCCTTCGCCGCAAGCTTCGATTCGTCTCTCGCGATCAGCGCCAGATTCAGGCCGCGACTCGCCAGCTCCCCGGCAAACGCGGAGCCGATCCCATCCGAGCCGCCCGCAATCACCGCCCACGGACCGAAGCGATCGGTAAAGGCATCTCCCTCGTAATTGGCCGTCATCCTTCTCGTATCCTCACGTTCGCGGGCCGAGTGTTTCCGTTCCGGCGATCGGGCGAGGGTAGCGTCTCGCCACCTCTCGATAGCCGCTCAGTCTGCCGTTGTAGAGACTTCGCGTGCGCATGTCGGGTCACCGCCTCCCGGTCGTTAAGGCCGGACGCCACCCCAAATTCCTGCCCGGTGGGCCTGAGATGCGCCTGAGACCACCTACGCAAATTCCCCTGGGTTCTCTCCCGGATTTCTCTTGCAATTTTCGGCTGCCCGAACATAGAATGCGTCATGGGAAGGGGCTCCTGGCTTAGGAGTCGATATGCACCCCTTTCTTGCTGCAAGCTTCATTCTCTTTCTTTTTGCTTCTCCCGCTCACGCGACCCTGTTCAATCTTTCCTCGTCGATCGATGGCGCCCAGGCCGATAGCGGATCGGCCGCCTCGGGTAGCGCCACCCTCACG
>Ga0114950_10004896_pt1 | contig 10411 bp, 4 predicted proteins | sample N075metaG_FD_83503 | JGI IMG/M metagenome (GOLD analysis project Ga0114950, IMG submission 83503) | Deep subsurface microbial communities from Kermadec Trench to uncover new lineages of life (NeLLi) - N075 metaG | ecosystem: Environmental > Aquatic > Marine > Ocean trench > Sediment | place... | reverse complement strand
GCGGAGGCGTGCTTGTCAGTACGTCGAGCACCCGAAACAAGCGCAACGTAGTACCCGCGCGCCATCGCGCCCGCGCCGCCGTGACCCGCTGAGATATTCGGGCTAGCCCGGGTCTTTGCCGGGTGGCCGGGGAGGCCGCAAGGACGTACCGGTGGACGAACAATCTCCTTTGCTACCGATGTTGCTCTGCGCCGGTTGCAGCTTTGTCGCCGGCTCGGCAGGCGCGCTGGGTCGAACCGTCGTAGACCGAACACGGGCTATTCCGGGACTGGGTTTCTGAATGCCCGAACGCCCGGAAAGCCTGCTACCTGACCGGTTCCAACGGAAAGGCTGTCAGCTAACCGGTCGGTCTCCTGACACTCGACCGAAGGACACCCGCCTGGGCGGCGTCGCATAGGGCAAGGAGGCGCGGCCGCGTTCACCGCTGAGAACCGGTTTCTCCTGGGCGTTCCAGACGGCGCACCTGTTGATGGTAGCTCCCGTGGAAGGCGGTCTGGCCACGACGCTTGCCGATGTGGCGCAGAGATTTCCGAGCGGCGGTTCCTTGGGGACCCGACGATACGGTCGTCTTCCCGATGAGTGGCAATTCTGGCCTTTTCAGGATTCCTGCAACGGGCGGAGATCCCCAGCCTTTGACTTCTTTGGATGAGTCGGCTGGGGAGCAAGGCCATCGGCGGCCGCAGGCACTTCCGAATGGTCGGTTTGTCCTCTTCACTGTGCATCGTGGGAGCCTCGAGGACTCTCAGATTGCTGTAGTAGAAGTGCAGACGGGCCGACCTGCGGATCATCGTGGAGGGCGCATGATCCGGCAACCGCGCGTTCAGCGTGTCTCCTGAAGCTGCTGCGGTAGCGCGCAAACCGGGTTCGGCCGCAGACGGTTGCCGGATCATGCGCCCACCGAGCCGGCGAGGAAGCATCAACCGGCAACAGCACATCGTAGCGAGCGGTGAGTTCGTCCCCGTTGCCGTCGCGCAGGGTCGGTGCAGAGGGTGGTCGCGGAGCCGGGAGCCGCGACTCGCAGGGACTCGCCGAGCGCAAAGTTCGGATGACCGAACCCCGGTTCGAAGGCAAGCCGATCCTTACGTACCTGCAAGGCTCGTCCGGCGGCCCCCCTGCGATCGCGGCTCACGGCTCCGCGACCGCCCGGCAAGCACCCTATCTTCGCTACGCCTTGGGCGACGACTCCTTGCCCTCGGGGGTCGCGACTTGGGCTGCCTCGGCTTCGGCGGCGGCCTCCGCCATACCGGCCAAGATGTCGGCCGGACGGCGACGCTCCGGCTCTTCCTCGACCAGGCGCACGCGCTTGTATTCCTTGAAGCCCGTGCCGGCCGGAATCAGCCGTCCCATGATGACGTTTTCTTTCAGACCGCGGAGGGTATCGACCGCACCGCTGATCGCGGCCTCGGTCAGCACCCGGGTGGTCTCCTGGAATGACGCCGCCGAGATAAACGAATCGGTCGACAACGAGGCCTTGGTGATGCCGAGCAACAGCGGACGGCCGGTGGCCGGTGTTTTCTTCTTCTTGCTGATACGCTCGTTTTCTTCGTGGAAGCGGAAGCGGTCGACCTGCTCGTCAATCAGAAACTCGGTGTCACCGACGTCCTCGACCTTCACCCAACGCATCATCTGACGCACGATGACTTCGATGTGCTTGTCGTTGATGGTGACACCCTGCAAGCGGTAGACCTCCTGGATCTCCTTGACCAGGTACTCCTGCAAGGCGCGCTCGCCGAGCACGTCGAGGATGTCGTGCGGGTTGATGGGGCCGTCGACGAGTGCCTCGCCGGCGCGCACCTCATCCTCCTCGCGAACGTTGACGTGGGTGCCGCGGGGTACCAAATAGTCGCGGATCTCACTGGTTTCCTTGTTGGTGACCACGACCTTGCGCAGGCCCTTCGTGATCTCCCCGAAATGGACCACCCCGTCGATCTCGGTAATGACGGCCGGCTCTTTCGGCTTGCGGGCCTCGAAGAGCTCGACGACACGCGGCAAGCCGCCGGTGATGTCGGTGGTCTTGGTGGTCTCGCGCGGTATCTTGGCGAGCACATCGCCGGCGTGCACATGGGCGCCGTCCGGGACGGTGATGTGGGCGCCGGAAGGCAAGTGGTAGCCACGCAACGCCTTCTTGCGCTTCGCGTCCTGGTCGAGGATCTGCATTTGAGGCTGCTTCTCCTCGGGTGAGTCGATGACCACCAGGTGCGACAGCCCGGTGACCTCGTCGACCTCTTCGTGGGTCGTCACGCCGGGGACCAGGTCCTTGTAGTCGACGATGCCTTCTTCTTCGGTGAGGATCGCGAACGAATACGGGTCCCACTCGACAAGCACGGCACCCGGCTCGACCTTGTCGCCCTCTTTGACCTTGAGGTGGGCGCCGTAGACGACCGAATAGCGCTCGCGGATGTTGCCGTCCTCGTCCTCGATCGCGATGGCGCCGTTGCGGTTCATGACCACGAGGTCGCCCTTCCTGCCGGCGACGGTGCGGAGCTTCAGAAAGGCGATCGTGCCGCCGTTCTTGGTCGCCAAGGTGCTTTCCTCGCTGACCCGGGACGCCGTACCACCGATGTGGAACGTCCTCATCGTCAGTTGCGTTCCCGGCTCGCCGATCGACTGGGCCGCGATGACACCAACGGCCTCACCCTTCTCGACCAGAGTGCCGGAGGCCAGGCTGCGCCCGTAGCACTTCTGGCACACACCTCGAACCGTCTCGCAGGTAAGCACCGAGCGGATCTTGACCTTCTCGAGACCGGAGTCCTGGATCTCGGCCGCGAGCTCGACGTCGATCTCATCGCCGGTCGCGCAGAGGATGTCGTCGGTGAACGGGTCCTTGATGTCGTCGAGCGCAACTCGACCAACGATACGATCGCGCAACGGTTCGATAATCTCGCCGCTCTCGACGATCGCCGCGACGAAGATACCGTCGAGTGTGCCGCAGTCCCCGGTGGTCACGATGACATCCTGCGCGACGTCAACCAGACGCCGGGTCAGATACCCCGAGTCGGCGGTCTTCAGAGCGGTATCCGCCAGGCCCTTGCGGGCGCCGTGGGTAGAGATGAAGTACTGAGCGACCGTAAGGCCCTCGCGGAAATTGGCAGTGATCGGCGTCTCGATGATCTCGCCAGACGGCTTGGCCATCAGCCCACGCATCCCGGCGAGCTGCCGGATCTGCTGGGCCGAGCCTCGTGCTCCCGAGTCCGCCATGCTGTAGATCGGGTTCGGAGCACCCTCGCGGTCGCTTTCCTCCATCTGCCGGAACATGGCTTCCGAGACCTTCTCGGTGACATCCGACCAGATGCCGATGACCTTGTTGTAGCGCTCACCGTTGGTGATCGCGCCCGCGAGGTACTGCTGCTCGACCTCGACGACCTGCTGGCGTGCCTCGGCGACAAGAGCTTCCTTGTTCAACGGCACGGTCATGTCGTCGATGCCGATCGAGAAGCCGGCCAACGTCGCGTACGTGAAGCCGAGGTCCTTGAGCGCATCGAGCGTCTCGACGGTCAGCTCGTTGCCAAAGCGGATGTAGCAGTAGTTGACCACCTGGCCGAGGCCGCGTTTCTTCAGCAAGCCGTTGATGAACGGGAAGCACTCGGGCAGCGCCATGTTGAAGAGCACCCGTCCGACCGTCGTTTCGATGATCTGGTTGGTGCACTCGGTCACCTCGGCGTGGACGACGTCCTGGTCGTCCGGGGCTTTCATCAGGTCGATGAACTCGCCGGTGTAGCGCAACCGAATCTCCGTCTGGGTGGCAACCGCGGTGGCCTCCAACGCCAGAACGACCTCGTCCATGTCGGCGAACAGACGGCCCTGCCCCGTCGCGTTCTTGCGTACCTTGGTCAGGTAGTAGCAGCCGAGAACGATGTCCTGGGTCGGAATTGTGATCGGCCGACCGTGGGCCGGCGAGAGCAGGTTGGTGGTGCTCTTCATCAAGACTTCCGCCTCGATCTGGGCGCGCGGCGACAGTGGCACGTGCACCGCCATCTGGTCACCGTCGAAGTCGGCGTTGAACGCGGTGCAGACGAGCGGGTGGATCTTGATGGCTTTGCCCTCGATCAGAATCGGCTGGAACGCCTGGATACCGAGGCGATGCAGCGTCGGGGCGCGGTTGAGCAAAATCGGGTGCTCCTGGACGACCTCCTCGAGGATGTCGTAGACCACCGGATCGTGCTGCTCGACCATCTCCTTGGCCGCCTTGATGGTGGCAACCATTCCCCGCTCCTCGAGCTTCTGATAGATGAACGGCTTGAAGAGCTCGAGCGCCATCTTCTTCGGCAGGCCACACTGGTCGAGGCGCAGCTCCGGACCGACGACGATGACCGAACGGCCCGAGTAGTCAACGCGCTTGCCGAGCAGGTTCTGGCGGAAACGCCCCTGCTTGCCCTTCAGGGTGTCGGAAAGCGACTTCAGCGGCCGGTTGTTGGCACCCCGCAGGGTGCGGCCGCGACGGCCGTTGTCGAACAGTGAATCGACCGCTTCCTGCAACATGCGCTTCTCGTTGCGGACGATGACATCAGGCGCCTTGAGCTCGATGAGCTTCTTGAGGCGATTGTTGCGGTTGATCACCCGGCGGTACAGATCGTTGAGGTCGGAGGTCGCGAAGCGGCCACCATCGAGCGGCACCAGCGGGCGCAGCTCGGGTGGAATGATCGGAATCACGTCGAGGATCATCCACTCCGGCTCGTTGCCCGACTTCAGAAACGCCTCGACGACCTTGAGACGCTTGGCGGTCTTGGTGCGGTTCTGCTTCGAGGTCTCGACCTTCATCTTGACGCGCAGCTCGACAGCCAGCGTCGCCACCTCGAGGCGCTTGAGGAGCTCCTTGACCGCCTCGCCGCCCATCATGGCCAGGAACGAGTCACCGAATTCGGCGCGCAGCTCGCGGAAATGCTCCTCGCCGATGAGCTCGCGCTCCTTCAACTCGGTCGGGCCGGGATCGATGACAACGTAGGCCTCGTAGTACAGCACCCGCTCCATGTCGCGCATGGTCATGTCGAGAAGGTGTCCCATGCGCGAGGGCAGGCCCTTGAAAAACCACACGTGCGACACCGGACAGGCGAGCTCGATGTGGCCCATGCGCTCGCGCCGCACCTTCGACTGCGTCACCTCGACGCCGCATTTATCGCAGATCACACCGCGGTGCTTCATGCGCTTGTACTTGCCGCACAGGCACTCCCAGTCGTTCACCGGACCGAAGATCTTGGCGCAGAACAGCCCGTCGCGCTCCGGCTTGAAGGTCCGATAGTTGATCGTTTCCGGCTTCGTCACCTCACCGTGCGACCATGACCGGATCTTCGCTGCCGACGCGAGGCCGATACGGATCGACTCGTACTCGTTAATGCTTACTGGCTTCGTCTCGAAGAGACCCAGGGCGCTTCTCACAGGCTTACCCCCCCTGCCGTTTCGTTCGTCCGCTCAACGGAACCCATAGTCGTCATGTGTTCTTTCAGTGTCATCAGTTACACCGCGGTCTCGACTTCGGAGTCGCTGCGGCGCCGGCGCCGCAACTCGACGTCGAGCGCCAGCCCCTGCAACTCCTTGAGCAGGACGTTGAGCGATTCCGGCAAGCCGGGCTCGATGCCGCCCTCGCCTTTGACGATCGACTCGAAGATCTTGGCGCGGCCGTACACGTCATCGCTCTTGACGGTGAGTAACTCCTGTAGCGTGTGCGCGGCTCCGTATGCCTCCAGCGCCCACACTTCCATCTCACCGAAGCGCTGGCCACCGAACTGTGCCTTGCCACCCAACGGTTGCTGGGTGATCAGCGAGTACGGGCCGATCGAGCGGGCGTGGATCTTGTCGTCCACCAGGTGGGCGAGCTTGAGCATGTACAGGTAACCGACGGTGATTTCCTGTTCGAATGGCAGGCCGGTCATGCCGTCGTACAGAATCGTCTTGCCGTGCTCCGGTAGCCCCGCCTCGCGCAGGCAATCCTTGATCTCGGCCTCGGAAGCCCCGTCGAAGACCGGCGTCGCGAAGTGCATTCCGAGTGCGTGGGCGGCCCATCCGAGGTGAGTCTCGAGAACCTGGCCGACGTTCATCCGCGACGGGACACCGAGCGGATTCAATACGATGTCGACGGGCGTGCCGTCGGGCAGGTATGGCATGTCCTCTTCGGGCATGATCTCGGAGATGACGCCCTTGTTGCCGTGACGCCCCGCCATCTTGTCGCCCGCCTGCAGCTTGCGCTTCATGGCGATGTACACCTTGACGCTCTTGATAACGCCGGGCGGCAGCTCGTCACCTCCACGGCGGGCTTCCTTACGCTCCTCGACGTTGGCGCGCAGCGCCTCGACGCGCTCGTCAGCTGCGGCGACCAGGGCGTGGATGTCCTTCTCGGCCTTCCTGTTGTTCTTCGCCAGGCGAATCTGCCTAAAGACGCCCACCGGGAGCGACTCCAGCAGCTCTTTGGTCAGGCTGTCGCCTGAGCCCGCCAGCTTCTCGTTGTCGTCATCCTTCAGGTCTGCCGCCAGCTTCTTGCCGACCGCCGCCTTGGCGACCAGGGCCGCCAGACCACGGCGGATGATGCGGATCTCATCGCCGAGGTCGCGCTCCATTACCTTGATCGCGGCTTCCTCGATCTCGATCGCACGATGGTCCTTGTCGATGCCCTTGCGGGTAAAGATCTTGACGTCGACCACCGTACCCTCGATGCCGGGCGGGCAGGTCAGCGAGGCGTCCTTCACGTCGCCGGCCTTCTCGCCGAAGATCGCGCGCAGCAGCTTCTCTTCGGGCGTCAACTGGGTCTCGCCCTTGGGCGCGACCTTGCCGACAAGGATGTTGCTGGGAATCACTTCGGCACCGATGCGAATGACGCCGCTGTCATCGAGGTCCTTGAGCGCTTCCTCGGAGACGTTCGGAATGTCGCGAGTGATCTCCTCGGGGCCGAGCTTGGTGTCGCGCGCCTCGATGGAAAGCTCCTCGATGTGGATCGAGGTGAACGCGTCGTTCTTCACCAGGCCCTCGGACACCAGGATGGCATCCTCGAAGTTGTAGCCACGCCACGGCATGAAGGCCACCAGCACGTTACGGCCGAGGGCCAACTCGCCCTTGTCGGTCGCAGGTCCGTCGGCGAGAACCTGGCCGACGGCGACCTTATCGCCCTCGAGGACAAGCGGCTTCTGGTTGATGCATGTGTTTTGGTTCGAGCGCTTGAACTTGACCAGGCGGTAAATATCGGCGTCGCCGTCCTCTGCGTTGCTCTTGTCGGCGCGCACGATGATGCGCTCGGAATCAACGGAGTCAATGACGCCGCTCCGCCTACAGATCACTACGGCGCCAGAGTCGCGCGCGGTGACGAATTCCATCCCCGTACCTACCAAGGGGGCCTCCGGCTTGTATAGCGGAACCGCCTGGCGCTGCATGTTCGATCCCATCAGGGCGCGGTTGGCGTCGTCGTTTTCCAGAAACGGGATCAGCGACGCGGCCACCGAAACGACCTGCTTCGGCGACACGTCGATGTAGTCGACCTCTTCAACCGACACCAGCTTGAAATCGCCGCCGACTCTTGCCGTGACCCGCTCGCGCAGAAACTTGCCGGTTTTCCTGTCGATCGGCGCGTTCGCCTGCGCGATAACGGCGCGGTCTTCCTGGATCGCCGAGAGGAAGAAGGGCTCGGCAACGTACTGCGCCGGCGTTTTCTTCAGCTTGGCGACGCGGGCGTTTTCCTTCTCGACCGCGTCGAGCATGAGCACGTCCCCGACCTTGAGCTGGGTGCTGCCCTTCGCCGTGATCACGACGTGGCTCTGGACCTTGGCGTCCACGACCTTGCTGTAGGGGCTCTCGATGAAGCCGAACTCGTTGATGCGGGCGTAACAGGCCAGCGACGAGATCAGACCGATGTTCGGGCCCTCCGGTGTCTCGATCGGGCAGATACGACCGTAGTGAGTCCGGTGCACATCCCGCACCTCGAAGCCGGCGCGCTCGCGCGAAAGACCACCGGGGCCGAGGGCCGAAAGCCGCCGCTTGTGGGTAACTTCGGAGAGCGGGTTGGTCTGGTCCATGAACTGCGACAGCTGCGACGAACCGAAGAATTCGCGCACCGCCGCCATGATCGGCTTGGCGTTGATCAGATCGTGCGGCATCGCCGTCTCGATCTCCTGATGGACGCTCATCTTCTCGCGCACGGCGCGCTCCATCCGAACCAGGCCGATGCGAAACTGGTTCTCGAGCAGCTCACCGACGGAGCGCACACGGCGGTTCCCCAGGTGGTCGATGTCGTCGACCTTGCGCGGATCGTCGGGGATCGACAGCAGGTAGCGCACCACGTCGACGAAGTCGTCGGCATCGAGCAGACGGTCGTCGAGATCCTTGTCGCCATCGAGCTTGAGGTTGAACTTCAGCCGACCGACCCGCGAGAAGTCGTAGCGCTGTGAATTCTGGAACATATTGGAAAACAGATTGCGCGAGCTCTCCGCCGTCGGCGGATCGCCGGGGCGCATCTTGCGGTAGATCTCGACCAACGCCTCCTTGCGGCTCGAGACGTTGTCCTTGCGCAGCGTGCTGCTGATCACGATGCCGCCGGGGTTGGCCTCCGGGAAGAAAATCTCCACCTTGGTGGCCTTCGCCTCGGCGAAACGATCGACCACACTGGGGGTGATTTCTTCGTTCGCCTCGACAATCACCTCGCCGCTCTCGGGGTCGGCGATATCGTGCAACGTGTAGGCGCCCTCGAGGTCGGCGACCTCCAGATCGATCTTCGTGACGCCGCCTTCACCGAGGCGCCGGAGCGAGCCGCGCGTCAGCTTGCTTCCGGGGGCGAGGATCTCCTTGCCGCGATTCTTACCCTTGATTCCCTCCAGCGCGTTGGAGAAGCTGCGACCGATGAGCCCCTCCTCGAGGGGAATGCTCAACCCACCCTTCACCTTCAACTCCACCGGGCGGTAGAAGGCGCGCAAAACGTCCTCGGAGGTCTCCAGGCCGAGCGCCTTCAGAAAGACCGTGGCGGGGAACTTGCGGCGCCGGTCGATGCGAACCTGCACGAGATCGCGGCTGTCGAGCTCGAACTCGACCCACGAGCCACGATACGGAATCACCTGGGCGATAAAGAGCGTACGGCCGCTGCCGGGATGAAAGAAGATTCCCGGCGAGCGGTGCAACTGCGACACGATGACGCGTTCGGTGCCGTTGATGATGAACGTGCCGCGCGCCGTCATCAGGGGGATGTCACCGAGGTAGACCTCTTGCTCCTTGATGTCGCGGATCGTCTTGGCGCCGGTTTCGGGATCCTTGTCCCAAACGACCAGGCGGATCGTCACCCGCAGCGCCACCGCGTAGGTCATACCGCGGCTCTGGCACTCCTCTTCGTCGAACGGCCACTCCCATTCGCCGATCGAATACTCGACGAACTCGAGGGTGGCGGTCTCCCGGAAGTCGCTGATCGGAAAGATGGTGCGGAAGACTTCCTGCAAGCCGAGTTCCTCCCGCTGGTCGGCGGGGACCCTCATCTGCAGAAAGCGGTCGTAGGACTTCCGCTGCACCTCGATGAGGTTCGGCAACTCGATTGCAGCAGGGATCTTGCCGAAGCTCACCCGCTCGCGCAGGGGCATCAGTGAGGTATCAGCCATGGGTACAAGACTCCTTGGCGGGGCTATCCGCTATCGATAAAATCTGGGACATTCTGGTCCCTCGAGCGCCGCCGCGCGGTACCCGAGAAAGCTGACGTGGTGTCTGGGTCTGCAAGGCAGCTTGTCTACTTGACCTCGACCTCGGCGCCGGCGTCCTCAAATTTCTTGGCCAGCTCGTCGGCCTCGTCCTTGTCGATCCCCTCTTTGACAGGGTTGGGCAGATTGTCTACGAGGTCCTTGGCCTCCTTGAGACCGAGGCTGGTGACCTCGCGGACCACCTTGATGACGTTGATCTTCTTCTCGCCGAAAGAGGTCAGAACGACGGCGAAGTCGGTCTGCTCTTCCTCTTCAGCGGCACCACCGCCGGCACCCGCGACCATCATGGGCGCGACCATGGCCTGGGCGCTGACACCAAATTTTTCCTCGAGCTCCTTGACCAGGTTGGCCAGTTCGAGGACCGACATACCCTCAATGTGCTCGATCAGATCCTCGGTCGAAACTTTCGCCTTTGCCACGGCTTCCTCCGTCTTTTTGCGTCGGCTGCTGACGTTCCGTCAGGCTGCCGTCACTATTCGTGTTGTTGGCTATTCTTCTTCTTGGGCCGCAGCTTCGTCGGACACGGGGTCGGCGGCGGGTGCTCCTTCTTCGGTCCCCGCCGACTCCTCGGCAACTTCCTGGATCTCTTCGGCTGCCGCGGCTTCCTCGACCTGGGTGGCGTCCTGAGCCTCCGAGGACACCTCTTCGGTGGTCTCCTGAACCGCGGCAGCGTCCTCGGCCGGCGCCTCTTCGGTGGTCTCCTGAACCGCGGCAACATCCTCAGCGGGCGCTTCGTCGGTGGCCTCTCGAGCGTCGGC
>Ga0114950_10004895_pt1 | contig 10412 bp, 10 predicted proteins | sample N075metaG_FD_83503 | JGI IMG/M metagenome (GOLD analysis project Ga0114950, IMG submission 83503) | Deep subsurface microbial communities from Kermadec Trench to uncover new lineages of life (NeLLi) - N075 metaG | ecosystem: Environmental > Aquatic > Marine > Ocean trench > Sediment | place... | reverse complement strand
CTAGATTATGAGCGAGGATTGCCAAAAGGACACCGCGAGTTTTCTCTCTGAACCAAAGCAGCAAAAGAGCAAGGCTCGAACTCTCGACCCTAACAAACAAGAAAGGCCGGTGACTTTCTGTTATTTTTGAATCTGCAAAGAATCTAATAACAACAAAAGGAAACCGACCTATGGCGCATATTTTGGCAGGTATTCATACGCAGGATCAACACATTAAAACCTGGTTAAACGATATTGATGCCTATCGTCCTGCCCAATGTCCTCACTGCGGCCGATCCGGCCTCTGGTCACATGGGGTTTATTACCGTCAAGCCCAGTGTGAAAGACCTAATGGCAATCCTGTGCCCATTCCCCGATTTCGCTGCCAGTATTGTAGCCGAACCTGTTCAACGCTGCCCGAGTACATCCCGCCAAAACGCTGGTATCACCCATAAACAGCTTACCGCCCATGCGTGACTCACCATATGTGATGGATGCAAGGCGTATTTCTGCTTCTTGTGCCCAACTCATAGTCCCTATGAGACATAAGCAGGCGATCAACAATTTTCTAAAATCCATGACTTACCCCTTCTATGTCAAAATTGAACGATAGATTATCTCAAACTAAACATGGGTAATTTGGGACAAGTCGCGTTGGATGTAAGGAAAAATTGCCTTGAACTTCTTCGACTCTGGTTGTAGATACCACAACGTAGTCGAAGAGTTCTCGAAACTGCGCCTGATGCTGGATATTTGCTGGATATGAGATACGGAAGAAACTTCTATCCGTCTTGAGGTCACTTAACCCGATTTTTTTATTGGTCGGGACGGCAGGATTTATCGCGCACGGCTGAGTGGTGCACGGCGAGTGCTACGACCACACCCACCACAGTCGAAAGCTGGTGACTGGGTAGACGAAATATGGTCGGGACGGCAGGATTTGTACGGGCACGCCGAGTGCTACGACCACACCCACTACAATCGAAAGCTGGTGACTGGGGAAATGAATAATGGTCGGGACGACAGGATTTGAACCTGTGACCACCACACCCCCAGTGTGGTGCGCTACCAGACTGCGCTACGCCCCGAAAGGCGCGCATTCTAACTGAATTCAATCAGCTTTTCGAGATAGATTCCCGTACCAGGATGCCTCACCACTTCCAGGGGGCCGCAGCATAACATCCAGACCGCGTTGTAAATCATAGGGTGGCCGCCAGTCAGCAGTCCGGAATGTCTCTGCCGTATCCAGTTCTAAATCACCAAACAAACTGGCCGCCCTGCGTCGTCCCAGCACTAGCGACCCTGCCAGGACAATCAATGATTTAGGAATCCTGTAGTTTTCTGGTGTTTTCCCCACGGCGACTGCGATGTTCTCTACCAGGAAAGCAAGGGAAGCGGAAGGCTCGTCTGCAATGTGATAGATACCGGTGGACAAATTTTTCCGTACTGACACGACCGACCCGGCGCTACTGTGACTGGCAGTATCTCTGTGAACACAATTAGCCAGAAAATCACAAAGATTCTGAATACCCAGGTAACTGCGTTTGTTTTTTATCTCTTTAAACAAGAGTGGGATTCTTGATCTCACCAGTTTGACCAGGCTTTGAAAATTTCCTTTTACGCCTTCGCCGTAAACGAGCGGAATTCGGATAATCAGAATTTCAATTCCCTGTTTATCGCGGCCAGGGTTGTTAACGGTGGGACTATCGGGGATTGAATAATCACGACTCGCGTCCCCTGAATCAGGGAACCCGGTATCTGAAAGTGCAAGTAGGAAATTTTCCGCAGCAAGTTTTGATTTGCCGTAATCATCACCGGGTGCTGGATGAACATCGGTTCGAAGTGGGACTTTCGAGTTTTCTGCAATGGCCTTCACCGAGCTGATAAAAACCAGCTTCTTAACGGATGCTTCAACACAACATTGTGCCAGGTGACGTGACCCTTCCACGTTGACCCGTTCAAATTCGGATTTTCTCACGCCATAGTCGTGTGCGACACCGGCAAGATGTATCACAACGTCGATTCCCGCCAACTGCGCTGAAGTGATGGCAGTGATGTCTGTTAAAACAGTGGTATGCGTCGCAGAAACGTTTTTCGAGGAAGCCGTCTCAACTGACCGGATTACCGCTGTCACTTCATGACCAAGGGCAAGCAGATGCCGGGAAAGGTGTAATCCAATAAATCCAGAGGCACCGGTGATTAGGACTTTCATTGTTCTCTTAAACGCTCTGGCAGGAATTTTGGCGAATGCTTTGGCGAAGGCTTTGGCGAAGGCTTTGGTAAAGGTTCTGGTGAAGGTTCTGGTAAAAGTTCTAGTGAAAGTTCTGGAGAAAGTTCTGGTAAAAGTTCCGGTAAGCGTTTTTCGTGAAAGGATCTTGTGAGCAATTCAATGTAGAAGGTTTGGAAGTATTCCAGGTCTTGCTTGTGCTCCAGCGCTATCAGAACCCTGGCAGGCTGCTGAAAAAAACCCTGTTGGACCAATTCGGCGTTAAAAATTTCTCGTGCGCGAGTCCGATTAAGATGCTCATTTACTGCGTGTAAACTCCGCTCTTTCAGCAATTTTCGCCTTGCCTTGTACCTAACAGGTACTTTATCAGTAGCCTGCTAGGAACTAAGTACCTGCAGCACCTCTTCCAGTTCGGCGATCATCTGGCGAATGAGTTGTTTGTACTGAGTCTTGTCTTCTTTTTGATCTTCACCAGAGAGTCGCTGCCGGGCGCCACCAATGGTAAATCCCTGATCATATAGTAAGGATCGGATCTGGCGAATCATCAGGACATCCTGTCGTTGATAGTAACGGCGGTTACCCCGTCGCTTAACCGGCTTGAGCTGCGGAAATTCTTGCTCCCAGTATCTCAAAACATGGGGTTTGACCGCGCACAAGCCGCTTACCTCACCAATCGTAAAGTATCGTTTTCCCGGTATGGGAGGTAATTCAGCGTTATGATCCGGGTCCAGCATATGCCTCTACTCTCGCCTTTAACTTCTGTCCAGGACGAAAAGTGACCACTCGCCTTGCGGTGATTGGTATCTCTTCGCCGGTTTTGGGGTTGCGTCCTGGTCGTTGGCTTTTATCACGAAGGTCAAAGTTTCCGAAACCGGATAATTTAACCTGTTCATTCCCTTCCAATGAAGCACGTACTTCTTCGAAAAAGAGTTCCACGACTTCTTTCGCTTCCCGCTTGTTTAAACCCAGCTCCTCAAATAGCTTTTCGGCCATCTCCGCTTTGGTTAACGCGCTCATTTATTGACCCTTTAGTTTCAGTTCCTTAGTGTCGCGTCGAACTCCACTTCAAGTGAAGTGACGATCTCATCCATGAAATTGTTTATTTCTTCATCTGTAAGAGTGCGGGAAGGATGCTGGAAGGTCAAGCCCAAAGCGAGACTTTTTCTATTGGTATCAATACCTTTGCCCTGATATACGTCAAACAACTTGAGGTTCTGAAGGCTGTCATCCGCCGTTTTTTCTATACAGGCGCCAATATCAGCTGCATTTACTGCCTGATCGACGATTATTGCAATATCACGACGAACTTCTGGAAACCGCGAAATAGATTTCATCCGGGATATAGGTTTTGTTATAAGAAGATCAATTTTTAGTTCAAAAAGGAATACGGGCATTTTGAGATCCAGGTTATGCTGAATTCCCGGATTAATGAGCCCCATGTAGCCGATATTATTGCCGTCACGCAGGATTTCAGCTGTCTGTCCAGGTTGTAAAGCAGGATGAACCGCGGTAGTAAACTCAAAACTACCGGGCATACCCGTGAGTGCGAAAATACTCTCAAGGTCACCTTTAATATCATAGAAATCAACAGGTTGTGCACTATCGGCCCAATTTTCATGGGACCGATTTCCGCATATAACCCCGGCAATGACCTTTTCCTGGGTGATGTTCTCCAGTTCCAGTGATTCCTGGTTAGGCTTCTGCCGGAACCTGAGCCCAACTTCAAACAAACGCACCCTGTCCTGTTGCCTGTTTACATTATAAATCAATGACTTAATCAGACCTGTCCAGAGCGTGGTCCGCATCACGGACATTTCACTGGAAAGTGGGTTGGCGAGCCCGACAGGCTCAAATTCCGGGTCCAGCTGGACCTGGATTTTGGGATCTACGAAGCTGTAGGTAATGGCTTCCTGGTATCCACGTGCCACCAGTTGGTCACGAATTCGCTCCAGGGTGAGTTGTCCTTCCGGCGCAGGTGCCATTTCGAGATGGCTGACAGGTGTCCTGATTGGCAGGTTGTTGTAGCCGTAGACGCGGCTGATTTCTTCGATCAGGTCTGCTTCAATGGCAATATCAAATCTATGTGAGGGAGCACTTACTAACCAACCTGGCTGACCGTCAAATTCTTCATGGTGATGCTCAAAACCCAGCCGGGTCAGCATGTTATCAACATCTTCATCGGGGATATCGACTCCAAGCAGACGTTTTATCCTGCCGGATCTCAGTTTGACCTGGTTATTGCCAGGCAAATGGTCAGGCTCAAATGTATCGACCAGAGGCCCGGCTTGCCCACCGGCAATGTCGAGCATCAGTGCAGTCGCTCGCTCCATGGCGGCTACTTGCCCCTGCCAGTCAACGCCGCGTTCAAACCGGTGCGCGGCGTCTGTACTCATACCATAAGATCGAGCACGTCCGGCTATGGCGGTAGGCTCAAAAAAGGCACATTCGAGGAAAATATCCTTACTATTTCCTGTCACCGCAGTGGACAGACCTCCCATCACACCACCCATGCCAATCGGTCCGGATGCATCGGTAATCAGCAGAGTATCTGCATTCAGTTCCATCTCGGATCCATCGAGCAGGGTGATTTTTTCACCTTTTGTCGACTGGCGCACCACGATCTTGTCTTTGAGTTTCTCAAAGTCATAGGCGTGCATGGGATGGTTCAATTCGAGCATGATGTAATTGGTGATATCAACGACAGGATCAATACTTCGTATCCCGGCGCGGCGCAGCTTCTCTTTCATCCACAGGGGCGATTGTGCGGCAAGATTGATGTTCCGAATGACCCGGCCTACAAATCGTGGGCATGCCTCCGGCGCTTGCAGTTCGACAGGGAAGGTATCATCAATGGTTTGCTCTACCGCCGGGATAACAGGATACCGGACATCAAGCGAATTGATTAAACCCGTTTCCCTGGCAAGCCCGGTCATGCCAAGGCAGTCACTGCGATTTGGCGTGAGATCAAGCTCAATGATGTAGTCATCCAGATCCAGGTATTCACGCACATCCTCACCAACAGGTGCATCGAGAGGCAATTCCATCAGCCCTTCATGGGCGTCGCTGATCCCGAGTTCCCGTTCGGAACACAACATGCCAAACGATTCTATCCCTCGAAGTTTTGCTTTCTTGATTTTGAAATCTTCGAGCCGTGCACCGATTAATGCGAACGGTACTTTTATGCCAACCCGTGCGTTAGGTGCGCCGCAAACGACCTGGTGTTTTTCTTCACCACTGCTGACTTTGCAAACAACCAGTTTATCTGCATCGGGATGAGGATTGACTTCCAGAATTTCACCGACGACAACATTGCTGAATTCAGCCGCAACGGGAGTCACATCATCGACTTCCAACCCCGCCATGGTGAGCTGTTCGACCAGTTCTTGTGTCGTCAAATCCGGGCTAACAAATTCCCGGAGCCAATTTTCGCTGAATTTCATTTATTCTTTCCAAAATAATCAGACCTGTTGCGAGCAATCTGTGGTGAACAACCATTAAGATAATGCGGTTGCACCGGGAATGAAAATGCTCTGGCAGGCTGCTAGTGGAACTGTTTCAAAAACCTTAGATCATTGTCGAGATAATGGCGCAGGTCATCGACGCCATAACGCAACATTGCCAATCTGTCGGGGCCCATACCAAAAGCAAATCCGGTAAATTCTTCCGGGTCGATACCCGAATACTCCAACACCTTCGGGTGCACCATACCGGAGCCCATTACCTCAATCCATCCCGTATTACTGCATACCCGGCATCCGTTTCCATTGCAATGCACACATTGCACGTCAACCTCAGCAGAAGGTTCAGTAAAGGGGAAATAGGAAGGTCGAAAGCGAACCTTGAGATCATCTCTTTCGAAAAAGACGCGAAGGAACTCAACGATCGTTCCTTTCAAATCAGCAAAACTGCTTTCATGGTCAATCAGCAACCCTTCTACCTGGTGAAACATGGGCAGGTGAGATGGGTCTGGCTGATCAACCCTGTAAACCCGACCAGGGCAAATAATCCTGAACGGAGGCTTACGCTCTTCCATCACCCGGACCTGGACTGGTGATGTATGTGTGCGCAGCAGCAGCCTGGGATTGAAATAAAAAGTATCGTGCATCGCGCGCGCGGGGTGGTGCGCGGGTAAATTCAATGCCTCGAAATTGTGATAGTCATCTTCAATCTCGGGCCCTTCCACCACGTCATAACCAACGCCGCGGAAGAAATGCTCAATTCTTTGCAGCACAATGGTGACAGGGTGCAAGCCGCCGAGCCCGGCGTTTCTGCCCGGCAAGGTGACATCAATTGCTTCTGCGTTCAGCCTGGCACTTATTTCGAGTTGTTCGAGCTTATCCCGCTTTTCTGAAATAGTTTCCTGCAGCGTGCTCTTTACCTTGTTGATCTCCGCGCCTGCAGCGGGTCGTTGCTCTGCGGATAGTTTTCCCAGCGCTTTGAGCAGGCTTGTTAACTCACCTTTTTTGCCAAGATACAATACCCGGACAGCATCAAGTGACGCCGCATCAGTTGCCGCGTCGATTGCTTCGAGTGCTGTTTTGTGGATCGATGTCAGGTCAGGCATATTACTTAGCCAGGATGACGCAACCTATGCGGCTGCAGCGATGCTTTCTTTTGCCTTCTCAGCCAGTGCGGCAAACGCTTCTTTCTCATTAACGGCCAGATCAGCAAGGACGCGGCGATCAATTTCAATATTCTGCTTCTTCAGGCCGTTTATCAGGCGACTGTAGGAAATACCGTGTTCCCTTGCAGCAGCGTTGATTCGTTGGATCCAAAGACCGCGGAACATTCTCTTCTTAACTTTACGATCCCGGTAGGCATACTGTCCCGCTTTTGTAACAGCCTGCTTGGCGACCCGGAATACCCGGCTACGTGCCCCGTAGTATCCTTTGGCTTGTTTTAAAACCTTCTTATGACGACGATGGGCTGTGACACCCCGTTTTACTCTTGGCATTGTTTTCTCCTTTCAAAAATGTTCCTCATCGGAACAATGCACGTTTAGCGGAACCTGCCCCGCTAAGGCGCATTCAATATATTATTCCTGTTTGCGCAGGATTGACGGTGGGTTAGTGTCCAAGCAGGCGCTTGATCAAAGGCACATCTGCAGGTGCGATATCTTTCAATTTACGCAGATGGCGCTTTCGCTTGGTACTCTTCTTCGTCAGGATATGATTTCTGAAGGATTGGCGGTGCTTGTAGCCTTTACCGGTTTTTTTGAACCGCTTGGCTGCACCACTATTGGGTTTCATTTTTGGCATCGTTAGATACTCCGCATTGTTAATTGCTAATTAATTTGTAGCTCACTCCAAACTGTCATTCCGGGCTGCTCGAAAAATTAATACTCTTCGTCGAGACTCAGGATGACCGTTAGAGGCCACATTGTTTTGGTTTAGGTATGCCGCGTACTCTCACATCTTTGCTTACACTTCTTAAGTCACACTAAGTGCTGCGGGATGCGTCGTTTCGATCACCTCGGATCAAGCTGAGGCTTGACCCTTTTTCTTACTATGTGGGGCAACCACCATGGTCAGCTGTCTGCCTTCCATTTTAGGAAATGTCTCTACGGTGCCGAGTTCAGCAAGATCATTTTCGATCCGCTTCAGCAGCTCCATGCCAATTTCCTGGTGAGCCATTTCGCGACCTCTGAATCTCAAAGTCACTTTGGCTTTATTCCCATCATTCAGGAAACGTGTCAGGTTGCGTAGTTTTACCTGATAATCTCCTTCTTCCGTCCCTGGGCGAAACTTCATTTCCTTGACATGCGTACGACGTTGCTTTTTCTTCGCCGCTGCCTTCTCCTTTTTAGCCTCGAATACGTGCTTGCCATAATCCATAATCTTGCAGACTATTGGCTGCGCATCAGGTGCAATTTCAACAAGATCCAAACTGGCATCTTCTGCTGCTCGCCTGGCGTCGCTTATCGATACCACACCAACTTGAGATCCATCTGCTCCGATCAGCCGCACCTCTTGTGCATCAATCTCATCGTTAACTCGTGACTTTTTAGTACTTCCTTTCTTAATTCCTTTGCTCCTTTGGCATCAGGGACGCGGATTATAGCAAAATCAGGCCGTACGTCCCTTTTTTTCTACCTCTTTTGTTAATAAAGACGAAAAACCCTCAATTGTCATTGTTCCGAGGTCCTCACCGCTGCGCGCGCGAACGGACACCTGGCCACTTTCAACCTCTCTGTCACCCACGACTAGCAGGTAGGGTACCTTCTGAATGGTATGTTCACGGATTTTGAACCCCACTTTTTCATTTCGCACGTCCGTTTCGACTCGAAACCCTTTTCTTTTCAATGCGTTAGATACTTCAAAACAATAGTCAGACTGGCTGTCGGTGATATTCATCACCACCACCTGCACGGGTGCCAACCAGGGAGGCATCTCTCCCGCGTGGTGCTCTATCAGGATACCGATAAATCTTTCAAATGATCCAATTATGGCCCGATGTAGCATCACCGGGACCTGGCGGCTACCGTCTTCTGCTACATATTGCGCATCCAATCTGCCAGGCATGGAAAAATCAACCTGCATGGTGCCGCACTGCCAGACTCGACCCAGGCAGTCCTTGAGGGAAAATTCGATCTTGGGCCCATAGAATGCGCCTTCGCCGGGCAATAACGCCCAATCGAGCCCCTGCACATCCATCGCTTCTGCAAGGGCCTTCTCTGCCCGGTCCCAGTCCGCGTCTGTCCCCACTCGATTTTCAGGTCTTGTGGATAATTTAATGATAATTTCATCAAAGCCAAAGTCCCGATATACCTCTGTCAGGATGTTAATAAAGTCGATAACCTCATCCTGAATCTGCTCTTCTGTACAGAAAATATGTGCGTCGTCCTGAACAAATGCGCGGACTCGCATGGTGCCCAGCAAGGTACCGGAGGGTTCATCCCGGTGGCAAGATCCAAATTCCGCTAGTCTTATGGGCAATTCCCGGTAACTTTTAAGTCCCTGGTTAAAAACCTGCACATGGCACGGGCAATTCATGGGTTTGATCGCATAGAGCCGATTGCCCGCATGAACGGAGAACATATCGTCACCAAACTTGTCGACATGTCCGGACTTTTCCCACAGGGACATATCAACCAATTGTGGTGTTCTTATCTCCTGGTAACCATTCTCGTTCTGGACATCACGAATATAGCCTTCGATGACCTGCCAGATTTGCCAGCCTTTCGGATGCCAGAAGACCATACCCGGCGCTTCTTCCTGGGTATGAAACAGGTCAAGCTTTTTACCCAGTTTACGGTGGTCCCGTTTTTCTGCTTCCTCAAGCCGGTGCAGGTACAACTTGAGCGCCTTCTTGTCTGCCCAGGCTGTGCCGTAGATTCTTTGTAACATCTCGTTGCTGGAATCACCTCGCCAGTATGCCCCGGCAACCCTGGTGAGTTTAAATGCCTTTATTTTCCCCGTATCCGGCACATGAGGCCCACGGCATAGATCGATAAAGTCACCCTGCTTGTAAAAGGAAATATCTTCATCGGTTGGAATACTTTCCAGGATTTGTACCTTGTAGCTCTCCCCCATCCTGGTGAACAGTTCGACCGCGTCGGTACGGGACATGAGTGAGCGTTCAACTGTAAGTCCCAGCTTGCTAATCTCCAGCATCTTTTTTTCAATCTTCTGAAGATCTTCAGGGGTAAACGGTCGCTCATAGGCAAAATCATAAAAGAAGCCATCTTCGATCACCGGCCCGATCGTGACTTGAACCGAAGGAAAGAGTGCCTGCACCGCCTGCGCCATCAGGTGAGCACATGAATGGCGGATCACTTCAAGCCCTTCCGGGTCCCTTGCGGTGATAATCGAAATATCGGCGTCTTTTTCAATGATATGGGAAGTATCAACCAGTGTGCCATCGACCTTTCCGGCCAGGGCGGCGCTGGCTAGCCCTGGACCGATGGATTCGGCAACCTGGTGAACAGTTACGGGGGAATCGAATTGTTTCTGGCTGCCGTCAGGCAGTGTCATCGTTAACATATCATTCTCGCTTTCAGTGGTGACCCTTACTAGAGGCCACATGGTTTTAGCTGTGGGTTTTGCTTGAAGCTTTACCCGTGGTTTAGGTATATCTTGCCTTTCGTGATTTTCCGCTGGGCGGAAAACACTTTCGCTGTTTGTGTTTGGCCTTTGGCCAAGCCACTTCCTCGCTTTCGTGATTTTCCGCTGTGCGGAAAACACTTTCGCTGTTTGTGTTTGGCCTT
>Ga0114950_10004894_pt1 | contig 10413 bp, 5 predicted proteins | sample N075metaG_FD_83503 | JGI IMG/M metagenome (GOLD analysis project Ga0114950, IMG submission 83503) | Deep subsurface microbial communities from Kermadec Trench to uncover new lineages of life (NeLLi) - N075 metaG | ecosystem: Environmental > Aquatic > Marine > Ocean trench > Sediment | place... | reverse complement strand
GGACTGTAGACGTGCCTAGTCAGTGACAGATACTCCTGCACCTGGTGGAGTCCGGAGGTGACGATGTTACTCAGCGGATTCTCCTGGCCATCCATGACGCCGGTCTGCAAAGCCATAAAGAGTTCGGAGAACGACAAAGGAGACGGGTTCGCCCCGAACACCTCGAACACCTTCACGCGCCAGGGACTTCTCGGCGTACGCAGCTTGAGACCGTGCAAGTCGCCGGGTGTGACAATGGGCCGAGTATTGTTGGTCACGTGTCGAAAGCCGTTTTCCCAAACCGCCAACACCTTGTAGCCCTCCGCTTCGACGCGCGGCTCCAGGGTTGACCAAAACAGCTCTTCCTCGATGCGCCTCATGTGTTGGCGGTCTCTCACCAGGTAGGGCATCTCGAAGAGGGCCAGCGCATCGACGATGGACGACAATACCGTGGACGTCACGGACATGTCCACCGTGCCCAGCTTGAGCTTCTGGAGCACCACTTCGTCCCCACCCAGGAGGCTGGACCCGAAAACCACGACTGTCGCCCGATCTCCCAGTTTTTCGTTGGCACGGCGGGCGAACTCGTCGGCCGACAGTCCGATTAGCGATTCGGGGGAGGCCGAGTGAGCCACCTTCAGCTCCAGGGGTCCTTCCCCCGAGCCGCATCCCGACAGGCCCGCCGTAAAGCCGAAAACCGCAATCCCCTGGGCGATCACGCCGCCCCGTGCCAGGGTCGTGGCCAGGACTCGTCTGAGCCTCCGGAATACGTCATTCATGGCGATTAAGATATAGCTCTTCACATAGGGCCCGCGAGGGTGCACATAGCGGGTTTCAGTTCTGGGCACCTATCTCATATCCGTTCGGCGGCTCCACGCCTCACGAAGTAACCGAATCCGGCCCTCGCGCAAGGCCGGATCGCCAGACAACTTCATCTCAAACATTATCCACTCGGAGGGTCTCATGCGCCCACCAGCAGTTCACGTTGTCTGGCTTCGATCGCTATCTGCACGCTGATGATTTCGGCCAGTCCGACGCACGCCCAGACGCCCACCGGCTCCCGCTGGTGGCCCTCCGAATGGGGGCCCGACGATCAGCGGGGTGCCGCCAACCGCCTCACCCCCGCCAAGGTTATCGAGGCAGTGGGCCTTATATAAGGAAGGGAAGATCTACCCGTGCCGTTCAAAGGCGCGATAGGACTCCCCGGGGAGTCCTATCGCAATCAAGTAGGAAGTAGGATGTGGGAAGTGGGAAGCACTTCCTACTTCCTTGGCTCACCACCGTCGAAAACCAAACTTATGATGGTCTGGCCGGCCTTCACCGGGACCTTGCGCTGCGCTTCAAGCACCCGGAGCTTGCCGGCCTCGGTCACGACGAAGAGGGGGAGGGCGGCTCCCCGATAGTGCTCGACGAATTCGTCGAACCCGAACTCGTCGGTTAGTCCCGTTCGCTTGATGGTGGCGCCCTGCGCAAACCGCTTCGTGATCTCGGCGTACGTCGCCACCGCGTCGAACAAGATCCGCCCCTGGAGGTGTGCCGGCATCTCTGTGAGGCGTCCTCCTTCGTCGGCACCCTCGGGGGCGAGCTGGTACACATTGGATCGCTCGAAGATGTCGCTTGCGTGAACCGTCGCCAACGAGTTCACCTCGTCGTTGGGAGTCAGGGCGAGAAACCGTCCGATTCCGTCCAACTCCAGATCCTCAAAGGCGTATTCCGCCAGGATGTTATCGCATTTCGCTTCGAGCCCATCCTGACGCGCCTGGGCCACGTTCTTCCGATTGGAGTCCACCAGCGTCACGTCCACACCTTCGGCCTTCAACGCCTGCGCCACCGCACGAACCCAGCCACTCGCACCAAGCAGCAACATTCCTTGAGGGTTGGGTGTCGCCACACCAAGCCACCGTGCGACACGCCCCGCTCCCAGCCCGTAGAGGGCCACGGTTCCCACGATGACGAGGAACATGACCGGAGCGAGCTTCTCGGCTCCGGGATAGCCCAACTCCATCAATTCCAGCGAGAAGATCGACGCTATCGCGGCGGCGACGATTCCCCGAGGCGCCATGAAACCCAAGAAGATCCGCTCTCGCCACGTGAGAAACGTGCCGATGGTGGACAGGGCGACCGAAGCGGGCCGCACCACGAGTATCAACACCGCAAGGAACAACAAACTGCCGGGATCGGAGTACGCCGGATCGCTGATGGGGAGCCGTGCGGCGAGGATGACGAATAGCGCCGAGATGAGCAGCACACGGAGGTTCTCCTTGAACTCGACGATGTGCCGTACGGTGACGACGTTCTGGCTGGCCAAGGCACTCCCCATCACCGTCACCGCGAGCAGCCCCGACTCGGACAGGACGAGGTCCGCCAAGGAGAAGACCACCATCACTACCGCCAAGGTCACGGGGCTTTGCAGGAAATCGGGCACCCAGTAGCGCTTGAGGAGCAGCACGATCAGGCCGGCGCCGGCCAGCCCCAACGCGCCGCCGGCGCCCAACGCCTTCACTACACCCAGGACGGCGGCTGTGATTCCCTCCTGCCCTTCCCCCACGACGATTGCATTGAAGACCAGCACAGCGAGGATGGCACCTGTGGGATCGTTGACGATCGCCTCCCAGCGGATCGCCGAGCCGAGTTTGGCGGTGGGACGGATGTGCCGCAGCAGCGGAATGATGACGGTCGGACCGGTCACCACCAGGATCGCCCCGAGCAAGGCCGACAGGGGCCAATCGAAGCCGAGGAGGAAGCGGGCCGCTACGGCCGAGAGCACCCAAGTGGCCACTACGCCGATGCTCGCCAAGTTGCGTACCACACGACCGATCTTTGCCAACTCTGCGATGTCGAGGCTCAGACCACCCTCGAAGAGAATGATCGCGACCGAAAGCGAGACGATGGGAAACAGCGCTGCGCCGAGCAATTCGTCGGGATCGATCCATCCGGTGACCCCGCCTGCGACAAAACCGGCGAGCAGCAACAGAAAGATCGCAGGCAACCGCAAGCGCCATGACAGCCACTGGGCCGCTATTCCGATGACGACGATGCCGGCTAGGCCGATGAGAGGATGTTCCACTATTGCTGGATCACGTCATAACGGCCCAGTTTGCCATTGAGGTCCTTAGCGGCACCCATCGCTAGAACCCCTCATCGTACAGGTCTGCCAATTTCTCGAGCGTGTCACCGTAATTACCCGTCTCGTCTGCAACTCTTAGCGCAGCCAGCATCTCAGGCGGCGCCATCTTCAGATCGGCAAACGTCTTTTCGAGCGGCTGACCGCGGAGTTGTTGCGGCGGGATGCGCGCCACGTGCTCGGCAATGCTGCGACTCGCGGCTGAGTCCACGGCCAGCTTTACCACGCGATCCAACGGCAAACCAGACTCCACCCCCAAGGCCATAGCACGGCACATCCTCGCCAGGACTACCTTGGGTCGACTGCGGAACCATTGAGCCACCGCCAAGAGCACCGTGCCGCCGAATGCAATCGCAACGAACAGTCCAGCGGTTACCGTAAGAACATACCTCGTCACGTCGCCGAAGAAGAGAACGGGAAAGGGAAGAATGAAGATCGCCGCGACCATGTTCATCATCGGGTAGGCCATTTTCTTCTTCACCCACAACATCATACGATGCTCGGCTTGGAAGTAGGTGCCCAGGAGTTGGAGAATCTTTTCGAGACCACCGGCCTCTTCCCCCAACGCCAACAACGCCGCCTCGAACGGGATGAAGAGGTCGCGGCGTTCTCGAACCGTTTCTTCCAACGACTTCCGCTGCTGTGCACCTTGTAGTAGGTGTAGCCGCATCCGCTCCACCGTGGGCGAACGGCGAAACTCCCCGGCGGTGGAAAGCACCTTCTCGTGCGACAGGCCCGCCCGGTAACCCACGTGCCACATGCGATACAGCTCGGCCTTGTAGCGTGCGACATCCAACTCGTTCCAGGCACCTGCGAGCGAGAGACTCATATGTGTTCAAAAGTGTACGCTGAACTCGACCTGCGCGATGGCGCCGCCATGATTGCTGCCGAGTTCGAAATCGAACGTGGTCACACGCTCGTATCCTGCGAGCATCCTGATGAGAAATGATTGCCGTAGGGGTCGGTGGGTCCAAGACCCTACAACGCGGTAGCGGCGCTCCTGGGGCAGGGATTGGACTTTCCTAGGCCGATCAGGATCGAATGCATCGTTACTCCGACCTTCGTACGCAGCATTGAGCGACAGGGTGTTACTGTACGTCGCATCCCAGTTGAACTCGACATAGCCCGCCCGTCCCTCGGGACCCAGGATATTTCCCCAAAACAACCGATCGAACGTGAGGCCTGTGAGGAACTGAGAGTGACGATAAAGGCGGAGTCCACCGTATTGGTATTCGAAGGAGAAATCCAACCTCCCCGTTCGATCCACTCTGGGAACATAGATCCCAGCCAGGTAACCACTATCCTGGATAAGCCATTTGCGTATGTCGGATGGCGTGATATCGTCGAACACGGCCTCGCCGTAAAGTTGAAGGCCTCGTAGGCCCGGGACATTGACCCGGATATCGAAACCCCCGATCTTGTTCGAAAAGAACACATCTGCATCGGTCACGAATAGGTCGACGAGAAAGAGGTGATCGGTTATCCGCTTACCCAGCGACGCTTCGGGCGCACCCTCACCTCCGGCCTCCACCACGAAGCCCCCTCCAATCTCGAGCCACTCCACCGGCCTAACACTCACCTTGTAGCCAAAGATGTACGAATTCAAGAAGTGGCGAGAGTGGTCGGCCGCCGTAGTCGCAAAGAACAGCGACGCCTTGAAAGATCCGAGAAAACGAAAGATCCCGGGAGGCACGCGCGGCTCCGCATTCGATAGCTTGACCATGTCGAACCCGCGGGCATTCTCCGACAGCATCAAGCCAGCATGGCGGCCTTGTCCCCAAACCATGTTCGCACGACCGGCTTGAACGGCAAAGTTACCCAGCACCAACTTCCCGTACGCCTCTTGAACTGCAACGCCGTTGACATTGGCAGCGGAACCACGGACTTCAGAGAGCTGCAGCCGTGGATGAGCGTACACCGCAACCCGCCTCGACAGACGTGCCCAGTGAACAGTCTCGACCGACGCGGTCAGGCCGTCCACCAGCTTTCTGCCCTGACGATAACCCAGCATCGGGTTGATCGCTGCATCCACACCTCCACCGTTGGGTCGCACCAGCCGGGGAGGACTCCGGGCCCCAGTGAACTCAACATAGAGTTGATCGACGGAGCGAAACGCTGTAAGGGTCTCGAGTTCCGCACCGAATCGCCGCTCGAGTCGCTCTACAATGTCACGGACGTAATCAGAAGGTGTTGCGTCTAGTCGACTGCGGGCTTGCTGGGCGAAACGAGCAAAATCCAGCCGGGTGTACGGCCGCTGACCTACGATCCCGGGATCTACCAAACCAAACGACTTCAATTTCTCGAGATCGCGATATACCAGATCCGATGTTGAGACATTTACGGACGCCTGCCCCACAGCTTGGTGCGTACAAGTGAGGGTTATAAGCAGGCAAGCTCCGACAGATCGGATTACTCTCACAATCAGCGTCCACACAACCTTGTGTTGGTTCAGTTACTAGAGTGAACGTAATGGCGGTTGGCACAAGCGGATAGACACGACGAAGGTTTTTCGAGATGACTCTCGGCGTTATCCTCATGGCATCGCTATGGCATCGCTTTGCTACGGCTCACATCAACTTGCTTACCCCTGACCCCGGATCTTCATCGGCGTTCTGCTGCAGCGACGTCCACTGCACCTCTCGGTGGTCGAGGCCCAAGCTTGGCGTGTTATGAAACTTAGAACACGCGCACTCCGTCTTCCATAGAGATACCGACATTCACGTTTCGCACGGTAAATGCGGCACGGGAGGGAGAGCGTGGCGCGCCGCGGGAGATCGGCGACGCTGGCCGGGAGTCTCGAAGATCTGCTCCACCAGACCGGGCACGAGTACGCGTTTCTCGATCTGCGACAGATACCGTCCGGCGGCGAGTGGCTGAGAGAGCCGCTGTCGAGTCGTGCTATAGGTCACTCTCCCATGACGGCCGACTGGACCCGTGTCGCCGACGCGGTGTTCTTCATACGAGAGATGCAGCCTAGCACGGTGGCCCGGCAGGGCCCCTTACGCGATACGCGATCGACCGTCCCAGCTATTGGTGGTGGTCGTGCTGCTCGTAGTGTTTCCGAAGGAGGTCTTCGCCGAAATCGTCCTCCAAGTCGCGCCATACCGAATGCACGTGATTGGCGTTCCCCTGGGTGTTGTCGTACTCCAAGAGCAAGGTCGGACCGTGCACCCGGTAGTAATGCCCTTCGCCGCGCCGCACGCTGCCTGCCCAGGCGAAGTAGAGGTTATCGATTCCGGCCTCATGGATCTTCTCCATTTGCGCCCGAGCGATGTCCGGTCTCGCGTTGTGGACGTACTCGCCGATCAAATACAGGAGTGCTTCGCGCTGCACGTCGTTCATCTCCGACGCCGGGAGTCCCTCGAATCTCTCGAGTCGCGCCTGCCGATCGTTGCCTGTGATGATGTCCCGGGGAGCCGAGTCGGCGATGATCGCCTTGGTCCGCTGGGCTTCATTTAGCAACGCGAGCAGCTCCCGCGCTCGATCTTCCTCCGCCCCCAAGAGCCGCCAGCCGGCGTACGGGCCGCCACGCACCTCGTGGGGATTGGATCCCAGAAACGATGGAGTCGTAACTGTCACGTCGTTCGTGGGCGACGTGAAGTTGAGGGAGATGTGGTGACCCTCGAACCGCCAACCCCACGGATCGTCGTGGCCCGGCGTCCCGAAGATCTGAAAATAGTAATCCTCCGGGTTGCGCCGAGTGCTGTTCGTGAGCGCGCCGAGGATCCCTTCCAACTGCATCACCCCGGTTGCCTTGAGATACCCCTGGGAGCTGAGAACGCTTTGCAGCAATGCATGGGCCGCCCTTCGCTGGTCCGGCGTCATGGCCTCGAGGGGCAACCCCTTTCGCTCACGCGGTACAAAGTGCCAGTCGAACCGCTCCTCGCCGTCAAACGGAAAGACGGCCCTGGTACGTGCCGCGTCATCCAAGGATTCGAGAAACGCCTGCGCCACTTCGGCGGCATCACCACCATACCCCAGCGTGAGTGGGCGCCACGGTCTGGAGTCGGACGATGTTAAGGAGACGGCAAAACAGACCGCGATGAGACCCGTGGGAACCCATTCAGTCTTTCCAGCGCGCATAGCAGACCTCCTGGTCAAGGCAAGGGCGGCGGGCACAAGCTGATAGACACGACGAAAGCGGTTGCCCCACCATTCAAAGAATACGTCACCGCTCGCCAATCGTCCTTCTCGATCAGTTCTTCTGTCAAGTCGTGCGGGGGATAGCGAATCTTTGGGCGAGCAAAGCGACAACTCTCGGCGTCATCCTCCTGGCATCGGCTTGCTACGGCTCACATCAACTTGCTTACCGCTGACCCCGGATCTTCATCGGCGTTCTGCTGCAGGGACGTCCACTGCACGTCTCGGTGGTCGACGCCCCAAGCTTGGCGTGTTCATTCGATCCCCAGCAATACACGACGCGGTTGGTGGTGACCCCGCAAGTATGATCCGCACCAACACTCACCGACCGGAACCGAAGCCGGCCGGAAACACGCGCAGGAACGGCACGGACATCGCCTGCACCCACCCGAGAGCCGTCTCCAAGCTGGCCGCTGCCATTGGCACCCCAGCAGTACGCCTCATCATTGGTCGTTATCCCGCAGCTATGACCACCTACACTTACCATCCGGAAGGAGAGGCCGCTTGAGACGGCCACAGGAACGGCACTGCTGGTCCTGCCGCCCGTGCCGAGTTGCCCAGTGCTATTGGATCCCCAACAGTACATCTCACCGCTGGTACTCACGGCGCAGGCATAGGCCAAAGCAGCGGCCACTGACCGAAACGTGACATCAGCGCGAACTGGTTCCGGGGAGGGATGAGCGTCCTGGTCTGTGGAACCGTTGCCGAGCTGCCCGCTCCGGTTCATGCCCCAACAGTACGCCTGGCCGCCAACGGTGACGCCGCAGGTGAAAAAGCCCCCAGCGCTTATCGACTGGAAAGCAAGCTGGCCGGAAACTCGAACGGGTAAGCTGGATCCGCGCTCCGTCCCGTTACCGAGGGCGCCAAGCGTGTTATCCCCCCAACAGTAAGCTTCGCCGCTGGTGGTCACGCCGCAGGTATGCCGAAAACCGGCGCTTACGGCGGCAAACGTGAACCCACCCCGGACAGGGGCACCAGCAGCAACCGTCGATCCGACGCCGAGTCGGCCCGAGGTATTACGTCCCCAACAGTTGAGTACACCGGCAGCCGTGAGGCCACATGTGTGTGCCGCCTGGTCGTTGTGGCCGCTGTCCAGGGCTTGGAACCTGACTCCACCGGCGACGGGCGCGGGCATGATCCGGTCAATGCGCGAGCCGTCGCCCAGCTGGCCTTCGCTGTTCGCCCCCCAGCAGTAGGCAGGGCCGCTCACAGTGAGGGCGCAAGTGTGCCGGACCCCGGCAGTTACAGCAGCAAATTCGAGAGCCGTCACCTTCAGCGCCGAGCCGCCCGCCGCCGGTCCACTCATGGCGTTGATCGTCGTCGATCCCCTTGCCCGCCCCCTTACCTGGCCCGTGGAGTTGACCGTGGCGACCAGCGTATTCGAACTGGACCAGGTAACCGTGGCGTCACCCACGGTGTGGCCGTTTGCATCTCTTGGTATGGCCGTGAAGCGGGTCGTGTCATCCTTCAGGATGGAATCAATCTCCCCGGTTACCTCGACGGTGAATGTCACCTGATTCACAGTGAGCAGGACCGACCCGGCAACGCCATCGGGTGTCGTGGCGGTGATCGTCGCCGATCCGTTCGCTACGGCTGTTGCGAAACCGGCGGTATCCACGGTGACCACCTGAGAATCTGAGACCGTCCAGGTGAACGCTGCGCCAGAGATAGGATTACCGCTCGATCCGCGCGCAACTGCGTTAAGCCGCACGCTGTCGCCAACCGCAGTGAGTGTGGCAAGCAGCCGGATGACTTCCACCGTCGCGACCGCCTCGGGCGGATCCACATCCTCCGCAACCAGTATGCTCACGGTCAGCTCAGTAGAACTGGAGACTCCGCCCGTCGTGGCCGTGATCGTGGTCGTTCCCGCTCCCGCCGTCACGACTTTCCCCATCCTATCGACCGTGGCAACACTGGTATCCGAGGAACCCCAGTTGAAGATCCGGCCGGAGAGCGTGTTGTTCGAGGTATCCCGCGCGATCGCCTCAAACTGAACTATCACGCCTAGGGCTGTCACCGTGTCTGAGGCCGGACTGATATCGAGGGCTGCGACCGCAACGCCGGACACCTCGCAATACGTGTAGACGTCCATGTCGCTCGGTGGTGATGGAATTTCCATCTCACCCCTGCGCACGGCACTCCAGGTTTCCATGCTCTCCACACACACAGCACCATTCTGAAAGGCCCACTCAAGAAAGCCATCGGGCGAATTCCGGACACTGCGGAGATTGGCTCCCGTCACACTCCGAATTTCGCGCCAGCCGCGGATATCCAACAGCGATGCCCCGATGAGGTTCACACTCTGAAGGTCGGCGCCTCGAACATCGCTACTGTCCAGTGTAGCACCAAGAAGCGTCGCTCCACCAAGACGGATATCGGCAAGCGAGGCTCCCCTGAGCGAGGCGTTACTCAAGTCAGAACCCGCGAAGTTGGATGACGATAAGACGGCACCATCGAGGTTGGCCCCACGGAGGTTGGCATTCCCAAAAAACGCAGCGCCAGCTCTGGCATATCGAAGGTCGACCCCCTCGAGATCAGCGGCCTGTATTAGAATGGTATCACCAGGCGTCCAGCCATCGAGTTTAGTGGATACCTGTTGCTCGGTAACGTCGGCATAGGCCCGATAACCTATCATCCGCAAGGTGGTCTGTAGTCGAGAGTCTACGGACTCTGACAACGGCTTCCATCCGGAAAACGCCGCGGCCGAGAGGAAAACAACGCCTGCGAGGCCGATGACAGCCGCAACACCCGGGGCCGTGCCCAACCCCTTCACCAGTTGGCTCAGTCGGAACGGAGTCTTCTCTTCGCCTCGCAGCGTCTCGGTTGCACCGCGATAAGACGCGAAGCCGAAGCCGACACAAGCCGCAACAAGGACGACATGCAACGCCGTTACCGGAAGGTCATGCCTCGGCACAAGTCTTGCCCAGAAGAGATAAAGCGTGAATGGCACAACCCACCACCCGAGCATCACTTCGATCATCGAGCGGAGTCGGGACCAAGACGAACGTTCCGCCGGCAGCCACGTGGCGTGGGAACGTATCAAGCCCGCCAGAGGCCAGGGGGCGAATACCTCATCTAGCCGTCGGGCGTCCGGGAACACGGCTGGGAGTTTCGCCAGTTCCCTGAAGACGCGCGGCGTATAGCGGTGGAATTCGACAAAAAACGCGAGC
>Ga0114950_10004890_pt1 | contig 10417 bp, 5 predicted proteins | sample N075metaG_FD_83503 | JGI IMG/M metagenome (GOLD analysis project Ga0114950, IMG submission 83503) | Deep subsurface microbial communities from Kermadec Trench to uncover new lineages of life (NeLLi) - N075 metaG | ecosystem: Environmental > Aquatic > Marine > Ocean trench > Sediment | place... | reverse complement strand
TGATCTTCTGGATGCCACCGGCGACGTGGCCACCCTGGGCAAGGATGTCCGGCAGGATAAGGGGCGCACGACCTTCGCAACTCTCTGCGGCGTGGAGGGCGCCCGGTCCCTGTCCCATGAATTCATCGCCCAAGCCGTGAGTGCCCCCGAGCCCCTGGGCCGGCGCGGTGCCCGCCTGCAGGATCTTGCCGAGACCATCCGGGATCGCCATGCCTGAGGCCGGCGGGGAGGGGATGATCCCCGCAGAACGCCTGGAAGCGGTGCGGGCCGAACTTCGCGCCCGCGGGTACCTGGATTCTCCTCTCCAGCGTTTCCTGTTGCGCGATGTTCTGCGCCGCCAGGTTTCGCGTGCCCGGGCGGTGTGCTCGATCGGCGTGCGGGTCGGATTGCTGGGCGGGCCGCTGGTCGGCCTGCCGGTGGCCGCAGCGACTTTCGCGGTCGCCGGGGGGCAGGGCGGATGGACCGGACTCGCGCTCCTGGCGCTTCTCCTCTCCACCGCGTTCGGTCTGGTTCTGGGAGTGCTGGAGCTTTTGACCGCTCTGGTTCTGACCATGCCCTGGCTGCAACGCACGCCCGGCCGCGCCAGTAGGCTGGCCGTTCGCGGGGCCGTGGTGGTCAGCGGTCTCGGTGTTGTCTATCTCGCCCTCTGGTGGCGCGCCCGCCGCGGCGAACTGGGCGCCGCCGGCTGGCTGGATAGTCTCTCACTCCTGCTCATCACCATTCTGGCTCTGGGCCTGGTCCGCCTGACCTCGGCAGCCGGAACCCTTCTTGTGGCGCAGGCTGAGGTCGCCAGGAAGGCGCCGGGACCGGCCCGCCCACGCGGCCGTCTCCTGCCTCTGGCCCTGGTGCTGGCCGCGGCAGCCAGCACGGTGGTCTTTCTGCGCTGGCCCGTGCCCGCGGCACCTCCACCGGTGGTTGAGCGATCGCCTGTGGCAGGCCGCCTTCTGGTTCTGGGTATCGATGGGCTCGGGGCGGCCGGCGTCAAAGCCGTCCAGAGGCGCCACCTCATGCCTGAACTGGAGAAGTTGATGTCCCATGCCGCCATCCGCCGGCTGGCCCCGGCGGCCGGGTCGTCTCCCCCGGCGGTCTGGACGTCCTACGCCACGGGTCAGGATCCCTCCGGGCACGGAGTGGAGGGGGCTGAGTGGAACAGCCTCGCCGGGGTGCCGGCGCCGCGGCAGGCCGGCGCCCTGGTCACCGCCCTGGCTCAGACCGTCGATGCCCTCCTGCCGTTGGGCCGGCCGCTGGCGCGGCGGCGCCCTGTTTCGGCGCTGATCCGGCGGGCTCCCGCAGTCTGGGAGATTCTGGCCGAGCAAGGGATGCCGGTGGCGGTTTCGCATTGGTGGGCCACCTCGCCTCTCCCGGACCTCCCCGGGTGCCAGGCCAGTGATCGGGCTTTTTTCCTCCTGGAGTCAGGTCGTGATGTGGCCGTGGATATCAGGCCTGCAGATGCTGCCCGAGCCTGGGCTGCGCGGTTCGCAGGGTGGCGTGCGCAAGCCGGGTCGGATGGGAGCTCAACGGGTGGCGGCCGCCACCAGCATGGCCTTGCCATGCTGGCAGATCGTTTTCATGCGGATCATTTTTTTGACTGTCTGGCGGCACGCGATCTCGGAGCAGGCTTTCTCTACGTCTGGTCCATGGACGTGGTTCGCGCAATCCCCGGGCAGGGCTTGCCGGATCTTCTGGCCGGGGCCGAGGAAGTCAACGCGGCGGCCCGGCTGGTGGACAGCATTGTCGGCCGGGCGCGCAGGGCCATGCAGGCAGATGATCGCCTCATTCTGATCCTGGATCCCGGCCGTGGCGGCCGCGGTGACGATGGTCTTCTCGTGGTCAGCGGGAGAGGGGTGTCGGCAGGGCGGGGGGCAGCGGGGCCCATCGAGGCCACTCGCATCATGGCGACCCTCCTCTGGCTGGCGGGCTTTCCTGTGCCTTCACAGCCGGCGGCAGGACCGATCACCGATATCCTGACTCCCGCCGCGACTCGCCTGCTCCCGGTCCGGACCGTGTCCGGGTTCAGGCTGCCCGCCCGGCCACCCATGGAAATGGAGGCCCCTCAGGAGGCTGAAACCCGGGACTATCTTCGTTCCCTGGGCTATATTGAATAATATTCTTTGACGGAAGCCAATTTCGCCGGTATATTCCTGGATTGAAGCGCGCCACGCATGGCTCTCCCCTCAGCCCCTTTCCGGGAAGGCAGGGGCTTAGGGTCATGACAGCACTCACTTTAAGGTAGACAGTATGAATATGACATCCAGACCTCGGCGCCATCCCGATGCCGTGTACAAGATTGTCGATGATGAGGCGTTGATCGTCGTCCCGGGTTCGGACGCTCAGCACCTGGTTCTCAACGTCGTCGGGGCCAGGGCCTGGGAACTCATGGACGGAGACCACGACCTCAAGAGCATCTCCGAGCAGCTCACCATGGAATTCGACGTGGATCTGGACGAGGCCGGCCGGGATCTCAACGAACTCATCGCAGATTTGCAGGAGCATGGTGCCATGGACACCACCACGAACTGAGAGGACGCCATGATCGAGGTCAGCAAGAGTGCCCCCGGGGGGCGAACAGACAACGTGGTCACCGATCACTATCGGCGAATTCTCAAGAAGGAGTGGAACCGGGGTAACCCGCTGTCGGCGAATTTCGAGCTGACTTTCCGTTGCAATCTCAAATGTGAATTCTGCTACAACGTGGATGACCCGGTTTCCCGGGAATTGACCACGCCCCAGATTCTGGACAGTCTGCGCAAGCTCAAGAATCTCGGTGTTCTTTACTGTTCCCTCACGGGCGGCGAACCCATGGTCCACCCGGATTTCTGGGAAATCGCCCGGGGCGTCAAGCGGAATGGCATGGCTCTGCGGATCTATACCAATGGCTGTTATATCGATGACCGGGCCGCCGCGAGATTTGCCGGAGATGTACGGGCCCTGGAGATCGAGATCAGTATCCACGGGGCGAAGGCTGAAACCCATGACCGTCTCACGGGGATCAGGGGTTCTCTGGACAAGGCGGTGCACGGTGTCCGCCTCCTGCGCCGGCAGGGTGTGAAGGTCATCATCAAGACGCCCATCACCTGCACCAATGAGAATGAAGTGTGGGATATTCAGCGCCTGGGCCGCGATCTCGACGCCTTCGTCACATTTGATCCTGTAGTCACGCCCCGGGATGACGGCGACATGGACCCTCTGCGCCTGCAGGCCACGCCGGACTTCCTCCGGCGGTTCTGGTCCGAAGAGTGGAAAGAACTGCGTGGTGGTCATGACGTCACCCCCATGGACCACACGGAGGTGCGTGCCAACTGTGGGACCGGTCGCACCACCATCGCGCTGGACCCCTACGGCAACATATTCCCCTGTATCCAGTGGCGGCGAAAGGCCGGCAATATCCTCGAGGTCGAGGATCTGGCCGAACTCTGGCAGCAGTCTCCTGTCCTGCAGGAAGTCAGGGATGTGGCCTTGAAGGTGCCTCAGACCACGCTGAAGGGATGCGACTCGGGGGAGTTCTGCACCTTCTGTCCGGGAGTCGCCGAGGTTCAGACAGGCGACCCCATGGGGATGTATCCCCAGGCGCTGACCAATGCGCGCGCCAAGTTGAAGTCCTACAACATGAAACACAACGCCGGGGCCGGTGTCGTGTCAGCCGGCTCGTAAGGAAGACCGGAACAGGTCGCCATCGACGGGGGCTGGTGACGCCGCGCCGCACCGTACTGGTGGGGCGTACCGCCGTCGGAGATGAAGATGCTGGTTGCCTGGCGAACCTTGGTTGCAGCAGGTGTGATACTGGCCGTGGCTCCCGCCCTGCCCAGGTCCGCTCCCGCTCTCCCTGATGGGGCGGTCATCAGCGCGTCAGGGCCGGGCTTCGTCGTCCTGGATATTCGCCCGCCTCAACCGGTCTGGCGGGAGGATCCATTGCGGGGCCGGCGTGTCGTTTTACCCGGGTACGATCTGCAGGTGGTCGGGGACTGGCCCTGGCTTCCGGAGGCTCGGATTCGGATCGCCATGGGAAAGCCGGAGGGCGCGCGCCTGCGGGTGGAGATTCTCTCCCGTCGCTTCCTGGACGGGTTGCAACCCGCCAGACCCCTGGAACCCGTGCGCCTGACCGACCCGGCCGACCCCGCGGGTCCGGGGACTGTTCTCTGGCGGCAGGCGGATCGCAGGCCCTTTCCCCTGGCCCTGGCCCCCGCACGCCTGGGGCCTCCGGGTGCGTTGCGCCGGGCGCTGTTCATCGAGTTGATCCTGGCCCCCATCCGTCCCGTCACCACCCAGGGCGCTCTGGAATTCATCGAGCATTACCGGGTCACCATCCAGTGGCCTGCCGACGCACATGAGAGATCTGTGCCCCCAGGCCCGGTGACCACGGGTATGGCGGCCCCCTTCGTCCGCCAGGCGGAGAGCTGGCTGCTCCATCCCGGGAGGGATGGTCGGGATGGTGTGCAGGCACCGCAGGAGGTGGACGCGGGCGATCGAACTTTCAGTTCCCAGTCCGCCACAACGTCCGTGGCTGCGGACCCGAGTGCTGCCACGCCCGTGCTGCGCCCGGCTCTGCCTCTCACCCCCACCCCCGGCAGCGTTGTCTACCGCCTGGATGTGCAAACGGATGGCGTCTACCGTCTCGACGGCGCCTGGCTGGCGTCGTTGGCCCCCGATCTGACCGGCCGGCCGGTGACCGACATCTTCGTCGCGGCCAACGGCGTGGAAATTCCCATCCAGGTTCTGGATGACGGGGATGGAGTGGTCTCGGCGGGTGACGATGTGATCTTTTTCGGTGAAGGGGTCCATGACGATTTTCTGGACCCCGATGATTGGGAGGCAGGGGACTACACCGATATCCGGCCTTTCTACCTGGGGGTGTCCACCGGAACGCGGGCGCGCATGTCCACAGCCCGCAGCGGTGCGCCCGTGTCCGGATTCGCCCCCCTGACGTCCTATGAGGCGGTGGTCCATAGCGAAGAGGATGATCTTTTTCTCAACAGCGTGCCTGACGACCTCGCCACCCACTGGTATGACGAGCCGTTCCTGCTGCAGACCGCGCCGCTGCGCTCGCTGACCCTGGCCCTGCCGGCGGCCGCCCCCGGTGGTGTGGCGACGCTGAAGGTCCGCATGCTGGGCGAACTCATCGGTGGGAACACCAGCGGCCTGCACCGCACCCGGCTGAGCGTGAACAGCCTGCAGGTGGATGAGGCGGACTGGGATGGTGTGGTGGTGTTCACCCAGGGGGAGGACAACGGCGCGGTGACCTTCCCGGCGTCCCAGCTCAGTGATTCCACCACGGTGGAGGTGGAGCTGCCGCTCACGCGTCTGGATGGAGGTGTGCCGTTGACCACGGACCTGGTGGCCCTGGACTGGGTGGAAGTCGCCTATGAGCGCCTGTTCACTGCCGCCGGTAACACCCTCCTGTTCACGGTGCCCAACCAGGATGCCACCATCACGGTGGATGGACTCACCAGCGGCGACGCCATGGTGTACGAAACGACCGAAGCCAGCGGGGGGGTGGTTGCCCCCCTGCACCTGGCGGGTGCCCAGGTCACCGGCATGGGGTCCTTTCAGGTGACCTTTGAACTGGCCGCCGCCGATGGAGTGGGTGGCAGCCGCAGCTTCGCGGTGATGGCCGGGGCGGGCTTGCAGCCGGCCCCGGACGCTGTTTCGGTTCGACCGCCGACCCTGGATCTGAGCAGTGGAGGTGCCGACTGGCTGCTCATTGGACCCGACGATTTTCTCGATCTCTCGCCGGCCTCCGGTCTCTCCAGCCTGGTGAGCCTCCGCCAGAGCCAGGGTCTGCAGACCAGTGTGGTGCCCCTTGCAGCCGTGTACGACCAGTTCTCCTTCGGCGTCACCGAGCCCCAGGCCATCCGGGACTTCATCGCCTGGAGCCTGGCGCAGTGGTCTCCGGCCCCGGCCTTCGTGGTCCTGGTGGGCGACGCCAGTTTCGACTACAAGAACAATTTCCAGCATGCCGTCCCGCGCAGCATCCTCCCGACCTACATGGTCAGCAAGGTCAGCTCCCCCGAGTTGACCTACTTCTCCATGGATAACAAGTATGCCGCTGTGCTGGGCGCCGACGATGTCCCCGATGTCTTGCTGGGGAGGCTGCCGGTTCATGATTTTACCGAAGCCGAGAGCCTGTTCACCAAGCTGGCCGACTATGGAGCCATTGCACCCGGTCCGGCCTGGACGCGCCGCGGCTTGTTCCTGAGCGATGCGGAGAGCGGCGGCTTCGAGTTCACTCTGCGCCTGCCCATTGACAGGTATATCGACCGGCCGGAGAACCCGGGCGTTCTGGATCCCACCGGCCCCTGCTTTTCAACCGGCACTTGCCGGAACGATCAGGCCGGTGCCGGGGAACAGTTCGCCACGGCCAGCATGCAGGCCCTCATCTCCCGCAATCCGGGCGCGCCCCTCACATCCCTCAGCGAGATCATGCGCCAGTGGATCAAGGACGGCCTCGACGCCGGGGCCGCGGTGACCCATTACAACGGCCATGGTGGTTTCCAGTCCTGGGGACGGGATGTGGAGATCTACAGGACCCGGTCCGCGGATCCCGATGATGTCGATGACCTGACCAATGGTGCCATGCCGACCTTTCTGATCAACATCAACTGCATCACCGGAGGCTTTCACGCCGACTCCTCCACCACGGCCGTCAACGATCTGAGCTACTCCCTGGCGGAAGACATGCTGGTCACGTCTGGCCGGGGTGCCATCGGGGTCCTGGCGCCCTCTCACCTGACGTTCATTTCCCTCCTGGGGGTGGCGGCCAATGCCATCTGGGATCGGCTCCTGGGAGACGAGAGGGGCCGGCTGCTGGGAGAACTGAACCTGGCCTTGCGGCTGGCGTTCAGCGATGCGGGAGCCATCACCGATCTCCGCTCCTTCGCCTTTCTCGGGGATCCTGCCACCCGGCTGGTGCTGCCCGATCCGGAGCCGCCCGGAGTCCCTGTGGCCGTGGCGGGCGATGGCGTTGTCGGCCTGAGCTGGACCGCCGGACCAGATGCGTTGACGTTTCAACTGGAACGCTCGGAGAGCGGAGCCACGGGCGCCTATGTGGAGTTGACCCCCCCGGGTTTCACCTCTCTCACCTTCAGCGATACGGCGGTGAGCAACGGCGTTCAATATTTTTATCGGTTGCGTGGCCGCGACAGCAACGGCATGAGCACGGTTCCTGCCAACACCAACGCGGACTGCCCGGCAGGCCCGGGATGCGTGGTGGCGACCCCTTTGAATCCTGATCCGCCCGGAATGCCGGCCGGGTTTGCCGCTGTCGATAACGGCAGGGGGCAGGAGCTCGAACTGGCATGGCTGGCCAACCCCGAGTCCGATATCGATTTTTACCGGGTCCGATATGGAGTCGATCCCGCAGTCCTGGACCAGGAGGCCACATTCAAGGGCGGTTCGACCACCGGGCTGCTGTCCGGCCTGGTCAAGGACCAGCTCGTCATCCTCACCCTGGAGGCGGTGAACACCTCAGGCCTGGCCGGCCCGCCGACAGCGCCGGTGTCGGCCACGCCGCGCTTCGTGCTCGGCCTGCGCCCGCCGCGCGCCATCACCGACGTGATGGTGTCTCGCGATGGCAACGATGTTGTCCTTGCCTGGACCTCGGTGACCGAGGATCTGTATGGCGACCCCATCACCGTCAGTTCGTACGGAATCCACTCCAGCAGTGTCAGCCCCGTCTTCATCCTGTCCCCGGGCAACCAGCTCGGCACCGTGGGGGACCTGCCGAGTCCGTCGTACCGGCACCTGGGCGGTATCAATGGCGTGGGGGCGCGGTTCTACCTGGTGCAGGCTACCGACACCACCGGCGGGCAGTCGGCCGCCGGTTCCGGACTGCCCCTGGCCATCACGGATCTGGTCCTGAGCCGGCCGGTCGCCGGCACGGTGCACCTGAGCTGGCCGCCGGTCACCGTTGATGTGGACGGCGCCCGCCTGGCGGTGGATCATTACGAGGTTTACGCGGCCACAGCTCCGTTTTCGCGCGCCGATCTGCCCTCCATGACGCCGGTGCGGGCCATGGTCCTGGAGACGGGGGTTGACCTGCTGGATAGCGAAGGGGATTTTTTCTCGGTGGTGGCGGTCAACGCGCACGGGGATCTCAGTCCTTTCTAGGCGGACTCCCGTCCTCCCCGGCGGCGGTCAACAGACGCAGGCGCTGGCGGGCGTGCAGGCGAAAGCCTTCCTCCGCCTTCTGCCCGGCGGAGCGCTCCATGTAGGTCTCGAGGGCAGCCATTTCTTCGTTCCGGGCAGCCGGCAGACGGGCCAGCGTGCCGGCGTACTCCCACCAGAGAGAGGGTAGGCCGGGGGCCACGTCCAGGGCATGGCGCAGAAGGACAAGGGCCTCGTCGATCCGGCCGTCGGTCCTGAGCAGATTCGCCAGCTGGGTCAGGCTGGCCAGATCATCGGGGTCCAGGTCCAGGGCCCGGCGGAATTGCTCCGTGGCGGCCGCAGGCTCGTTCAGATGCTGCCAGAGGATCTCCGCCAGGCGGGCATGGGCCGCGGCCCGGCCGGGATCCTGCAGCAGACTTCGCCGGTAGAGCGCGGCGGCCTCCTCGTACCGCTGAGCATCCTCCGCCTCCATGCCCCTGCCGATGAGGAACTTGGCCCGCGAGGTGGTCTCGGTGGCCAGGGCTGTGGTGGTGTCCATACTGGCAAGGGACGCTCCGCCCACCAGGGCCAGTGCGAGAACCCAGGCCACGCTTTCCAGCGCGGGTTGGCGCCGCCCCAGGAGGCGAGGCAGCAGCGCGGCCCCCACGGCACCCAGGCCGGCCAGAGTCGCCGCAGGCGGGGTGGGGAAGCCCAGGGCCGCCGCGAGGAGTCCCGCCGGGAGAAGGAAGAAGGGCGCCTTCGCCTGGATGAGGCGCAGGCGGCCCGGCGCCGTCTCGCGTCGCTGCGGTGTGGCGGCCAGGGAGGCCAGGGCAAGGCCGGCCACCAGGCTGATCGCCATGGCGTGGGGCATCAGCATGAGAGCCTCCTGTCCCAGTGCCCAGGCCATGCCGGCCCCGAACAGGGCCAGGCCCGCCACCCCGGTGGACAGAGCCCCCGCCGGCTGGAGCCGATCCAGGGCCAGGGGAGGAAGGCGGCGGACCAGCCCCAGGAAGAGGGCGACCAGGAGGAGGGCGCCTGCCGAAGTTCCTGAGCAATGGGCCAGAATTGTGGCTGCAAGGGCCAGGACGGCGCCGGTCACAGGCGCCGGTTTCCGGGCCGCCAGGAGCCGGGCCGCGGCGGGGATCAGGATGCCGGCCACGACCAGGGCCGCCGCCGCCAGGAGATCCACCGGGGTGAGGGGCCCCAGCTCTGGTTCCAGAAGACGGCGGGTCGCACTCCCGAGAAGCAGGCCGAACACCACCAGGACTCCTGCGGCCAGTCCTGCGGGGCCGGGCAGGTGGAGGGATTTCATGTCGTCCCGTGTGCGCCCTGCACGCCAGACACAGATGGCCGCCAGGAGCAGGCAGAGAGGCACCAGGTAGAGCGTATAGAGGCGATCGAGCACCGTGATGGAGACCGGTTCCGGCAGCTTCAGGAACACCGGCAGAAGGTAGAGGTGGGACGTCTCCCAGCCCGTCAGGCGGAAAGTGGCCGCCTCGAACAGGCGTGGCAGGGTGAAGAAGCCCAGGGCAGTGACATAGACGCCTGCTGCGGCTCCCAGGCAGGCGGCCAGCAGGGACGGCCAGGACCGGTGCCGCCGTCCCCGGAGGTAGACGTAGGCCGCACCGAGAAGGCAGGCCACGGCCGTTTCGACCCGGATCCCCGGGGTGGTGCCGGCGAACGAGGCAGTGGGGTCAAGAAAGCGCAGGAACATCTCGCCGACGCCTCTGTTTCCGGGCCGCAGGTAGCCGATGGCTTCACCGCCCCGCCCGAGCAGGAGGTCCACCAGCGGTGGCAGCAGGGTCAGGGCCCAGACATGGAGCATGAGGCGGGCTACCCGCGCAATGGGCACGAGGGCGAAGGTGTGCAGGACCAGGATCAGGGCCAGGAAGGGCGCCACGTAGGCCAGGGCGTAGTGGATGTAGAACTGGAAGGGGAAGTAGACCGGGTTCTGTCCCGCCAGGATCTCCAGGAGGTGCCGGGCCATGACGATGGCGGCAAAGGTAGCGCCGTAGGTCATGGCGTTGCCGGGCGCCTCCTCCAGGCGGCGGGCTTGGCGGTCGATCCAGTCGAGCACAGGGTCACTCCCCTGAAAATGATGACGGGGCCCCGGCCGGACATGACCGAGTTGACCCGCCGGAAGGCTATTCTATAATCCAGTCCGCGCAAAGGCCGGGCCCTTGCCGGAACTGGCCGCGGTACGGAGGCGGCGACGTCCGATCTGGTCCAGCGGGCCCTTCGGGGCGAAGAGGAGGCTTTTGACGAGCTGGTGGTGTCCCACGAGCGCCGGATCTGGGCCCTTGCCTATCAGATCGTCGGCAATGCCGAGGACGCGCGG
>Ga0114950_10004889_pt1 | contig 10418 bp, 11 predicted proteins | sample N075metaG_FD_83503 | JGI IMG/M metagenome (GOLD analysis project Ga0114950, IMG submission 83503) | Deep subsurface microbial communities from Kermadec Trench to uncover new lineages of life (NeLLi) - N075 metaG | ecosystem: Environmental > Aquatic > Marine > Ocean trench > Sediment | place... | reverse complement strand
CCAAATCAGAAAATCTACAATGATGGTCAGAATTAATGGTTTGCCGGGAGAAAAAGCAATCCTTAGTTAAACCTTTGATGTCCGAAGCGAACAGAGGCCGGTGGTTAGGATCCGATCGCACGGCTTCAATAGGAAAACTGAGAATCACGTTAGAAATACTAAACCAAATACATGGAGGTTGCCAGCCCTCGGCACGCTTAATGGCGTTCGCTTCCGGAGATAAGCGTGATGGCGCTGGTTCACAAGTGTGTCGAGTTGAAACGCCATGACGTATTTTCCCGCTTTCATCAACGTATCGGACCGGACCTGCCTGGTCGTCGGTGGCGGCGGTAAGGCGCTCAAAAAGGCGCGATTGCTCATAAATGCCGGCGCGCGGCTGGATATTGCAACGGCTCTCGTATCCCCTGACATGACCGCGGAATTGGCGGATCTAGTCGCCGAGGGCCGGGTGCGTTATGTCGACCGGGCGGCGGAGGCGGCCGATCTTGCTCCCTATGAGCTGATTATCGTGGCGACGGAGGAGCGGTCCCATGATGAGGCCTATGCGCGCGCCGCGCGCCAAGCCAACCGGCCGGTCAATGTGGTGGACCGGCCTGATCTGAGTACTTTCATCACACCGGCCATCGTCACACGCGGTGACGTGGTGATCGGTATATCGACAAACGGCGCCTCACCGGTCCTCGCCCGCCTCATTCGGACACGGATTGAGAGTGTCCTGCCGGCTCGGCTGGGACATCTGGTCGCTTTCTGTGCGCGGTTCCGGCGCGCGGTCAAAGCCAAGCTTGGCGCGCACGCACGCCGAGCGTTTTGGGAGCAGGTGATCGGCGGGCCGGTCGGTGCCCATATCCTAGCCGGACGCAACCAAGCGGCGCACAAGCAAATGCTTGAAGCGCTCAATCGGCAAACGCCGCCGGACACCACCGGCATGGTGCATATCGTCGGAACCGGCCCCGGTGATCCCGATTTGCTGACACTGCGCGCGCTGCACGTCATGCAACAAGCCGATGTTGTGCTTTACGATAAGCTTGTGGGGCCTGGAATTCTCGACTATGTGAGGCGGGATGCGGATCGGATTTATGTCGGCAAATCCAGATCCAATCACTTCCGTACACAGACGGAAATCAATCACTTGCTGCTTCATCATGCAAAGGCCGGCCGTCGTGTGGTTCGATTGAAAGGGGGCGACCCTTATATTTTCGGGCGGGGCGGTGAAGAAATTGATTTCTTGCGTGACCACCATATTGCAACGGAAGTCGTGCCGGGTGTTACGGCCGCAACCGGATGTGCCGCAGCGGCAAAGATCCCTTTGACCCATCGCAACGTCGCTCAAGCCGTCACATTCGTAACCGGCCATGGCGAAAACGGCGAACCGGATATTGATTGGCGGCACCTTGCCCAATTGGATCATACGCTGGTTGTCTACATGGGCGTTGCCCGTGCCGGTCAAATCAGCCAGCAGCTTATGGATCACGGTATGGCCGCTTCGACTCCCGTGGCCGTCGTAGAAAACGGTACGCTCGAGCAACAAAAAGTCATTGCCGGCCAACTGCATGAACTTGGCGCTCTGATCGCGGAACGGCAGGTCAACGGACCGGCCGTGTTGATCATTGGTGAGGTGGCGGCCTATGCCAACAAAGACAATGTTGCCGAGCTCGCCGAACTTAACGACCGGAGGATTGCATGACACACCAAATGGTCACCTCCAATCGGTTGAGTGACGGTGAGGTCGTGTATCTCACATCGGCCGGACATTGGTCGGAACGGCTGGAGGACGGCGCGGTCACAGACGACGCTGAAGCGGCCGCCAGGCACCTTGCGACGGCGCAACAACTGCCAGAGCATATGGTTCAAGTGGTGGACCCCTATCTCATGAAGGTAACCGCACAGGGCGATCGAATCCTTCCAATAAGTCAACGAGAGATTATTCGGGCGAAGGGTCCAACCACACATCTCCATTTTGGCAAACAAGCTGATCGGGACTCGAACCATGTATAGGTATGACGAATTCGACCAGCAAATCGTGAACGAGCGAGTCGAACAGTTTCGCGGGCAAGTGGCAAGACGACTATCCGGTGAGCTCACAGAGGACCAATTCAAGCCGCTACGCTTGATGAACGGGCTCTATTTACAGCTGCATGCCTATATGATTCGGATCGCGGTTCCCTATGGCACGCTTTCGCCACGCCAGATGCGCATGCTGGCACATATCGCGCGCAAATATGATCGCGGATACGGCCATTTCACCACACGCCAGAACATTCAGTTCAATTGGCCAAAGCTGGGCGATGTGCCCGATATTCTTGCCGATTTGTCGACGGTGCAGATGCATGCGATTCAAACCAGCGGCAATTGCATCCGCAATGTGACAGCCGACCATTTTGCCGGCGTTGCGGCTGACGAGATCGAAGACCCTCGAATTTATTGCGAGATTATTCGTCAATGGTCGACGTTTCATCCGGAATTTTCTTTCTTGCCACGCAAGTTCAAAATCGCCGTCAACGGTGCCGGTCACGACCGCGCCGCCGTGCGCTTGCACGACATCGGCCTTAATCTAATACGCGATGAAAACGGCGAGATTGGTTTTGAGGTCTTGGTTGGCGGCGGGCAAGGGCGGACACCGATGATCGGCGTCACCATCCGTGACTTTTTGCCCAAGGAACATCTTCTGTCTTATTTGGAAGCCATTTTGCGCGTCTATAATCAGCTTGGGCGCCGGGATAACATCTATAAGGCCCGGATAAAAATTCTCGTGCAAAGTACCGGAGCCGATGAGTTCCGTCGTCTTGTGGAAGAAGAATGGAGCCATCTCAAAGATGGCCCGCTTGATCTTCCTGCAGAAGAAATCGCGCGCATTCAAGCTTATTTCGCGCCGCCCGCTTATGAAAAGCTCGAGAGTCCGGATCCCGGTTTCAAATTGAGAGAATCGGAAGTGGCGGAATTCCACAATTGGGTGAGCACCAATGTCGCCGCTCATGCGCAGCCGGGCTATGCCATTGCGACTATTTCATTGAAACCTATTGGCGGCATACCGGGTGACGCAACGGCTGAACAAATGGATTTGGTTGCCGACTTAGCCGAACAATACAGCCTTAACGAAATCCGCGTGAGCCATGAACAGAATCTGATCCTGCCTGACGTCAAGCAGGCGGATCTGTTCGCACTCTGGCAAGCCTTAGCAAAAGCCGAATTGGCCACTGCGAATTATGGACTTATCTCCGACATGATCGTCTGTCCCGGCCTGGATTATTGCAATTTGGCGAATGCCCGCTCGATTCCCGTGGCCCAGCGCATATCGGAACGGTTCGCCGACATTCAACGCCAGCACGATATAGGCGAGCTTAAGATCAAGATTTCCGGCTGCATTAATGCCTGTGGCCATCACCATGTCGGTCATATCGGCATTCTCGGAGTCGATAAAAAGGGGACCGAGTATTACCAGATCACCCTGGGCGGCAGTGCGGATGAAAATTCAGCTTTAGGCCGTATCGTCGGTCCTGCTTTCTCCTACGATGATGTGACCGATGCGGTCGAGACAATTGTAAATGTCTATCTCGCGCAACGCCGAGATGGAGAAAAGTTCAACGCGACTTATAACCGCGTTGGCTTAGGACCATTCAAGGAGAAACTCTATGGCGCTGATTAAAGATAATCAGTTAGCTGAGGATCCTTGGATCTTTCTCGCTGACGATGCGCCCGTGCCGGGGAATAACCAGCATATTGTGGTGAGTTTGGATCGTTGGCAGCAAGAGCGCGATCAATTGATTGAGCGCCAAGGCCCGATAGGGGTAAAGCTCGCGAGCGATCAATCTCCCGCACTGATCGCGGATGATTTGACTAAACTTGCACTCGTCGCGCTTGAATTCCCGGTATTCAAAGATGGTCGCGCCTTTTCTTATGCTCGGTTGTTGCGGGAACGGTATGGCTTTGACGGCGAGGTGCGCGCCGTCGGAGATGTGCTGCGCGACCAGCTTTTCTTCATGCATAGATGCGGCATCGATGCCTTCCAAGTCAAAGACGAGCACGTGCTTCAAGACTGGTTGGAAGCAGCCCAGGAACTTAGCGTGGTGTATCAGCCGGCAGCCGATGATCGCCGCTCAATTCTTCAATTGCGTCGCTGGAAACGCGACGCGGCGGAGTAATGGAATGAGTCAGACCGCGGTCAAAGAGCAGGAACGGGATCAAGCAAAGATCCTGGCGGAAGAATTAACAAGGCCCAAATCGTTCGCACCTGAACGAACGAGTCCTGTTGAACGGGTCAAGCAGCTTGACCTAAAATACGCCGATGCCGATACGGAAGAATTTCTCCGTGCCATGATCCAAGACGAGTTCGCAGGGCGCATTGCGCTTGTCTCTTCTTTCGGATCGGAAGCGGCGGTGCTGTTGGATTTCGTGTCCAGAATCAAACGCGATTTGCCGGTGATATTTATCGATACGGGCATGCATTTTGCCCAGACCCTCGAGTACCGCGAGAAAGTCTCGGAATTATTGGGCCTCAAAGACGTGAGGTCCATCACCCCCGACCCAGAGGACATCGCGACCCATGATCCCGATGAAACGTTGTGGCAAAAGGATACGGACAAATGCTGCAACATTCGAAAAGTCAAACCGCTCGATCGGGGGCTTCAAGGTTTCGACGCATGGATAAACGGTCGCAAACAAATTCATGGCGGCGAACGTATTCGTCTGCCTCGGCTCGAAGCGAGCGGCAAATTCATCAAGATCAATCCGCTGGCACATTGGACGCGGGAAGATATTGACCGCGCTTTCGAGCGAAGCGGTCTGCCCCACCACCCAATGGTCGAGCAGGGCTACCTGTCCATCGGATGCTGGCCCTGCACCATGCCGTCTCGAAGCGGCGATATCCGCTCAGGCCGTTGGAAAGAAATCGACAAGACCGAATGCGGCATACATGAGCCTCTCACGGGCATTGGGTCGTGATCGCCGCGATCATGGGCCATCGCCTGTTTTCCCCTTAGGGTCTTTCCGGTTTTGATAGAATCAAAACCCGACCCTAAGTTATTGATTTGTCGTGTTTCCGGACGGAAAACCGGCGTCCACCCCGGCCTTCGCCGGGGCATGCTTTTCCTGGAAACACTCTAAGGTTCGAAAGCGATAAACTGAGCCCGCTATCGGCTGCAACCATGGGAGGCTATATGGGGTCAGGAGATTACGTATTCGTCGACGAGCAACGGCTTGAGCGCCGTTTGGCGCAATTGCGCGCCGATGCCGACAAACCCATTGACGGTCTCTTCGGACCGGGCTCGATGACCTGGCGGGTAAACCGCGAGGCCATCTTATTTCTCGGTGCCGGCCGGGCGGCTCTGTTGCAAACAGCCCATCCCTGGGTCGGCGCCGCCATGGACCAACAATCGACGACCAAGGAAGATCCGATCGGCCGTTTCCACCGTACGTTCATTGTGGTTTTTTCCATGGTGTTCGGCAGTGTCGATCAGGCCACCGCCATGGCACGCCGTCTACACACAGTGCATAGCGCCATTGGCGGGCAGCTTGACGAAGCAACCGGCCCGTTCAAGGCCGGCAGCCCCTATTACGCCAATGAGATCGAGGCCCTGCGTTGGGTCTATGCCACCCTGGTCGACACATCGGTCAAAATGTACGAGCTCGTTTACCCGCCTCTTACGGATGGGGAAAAAGCCGATTTCTACAAGGAATCGATCCGATTTGCCGGTCTTTACGGCCTGGCATCAACGGATTTGCCGGAGGATTGGCGCGCCTTCGACGCCTATATGGACGAGACCTATCGATCGGGACTGTTGGATGTTAAGCGCGCCGCGCGAGAAATGGGCGACTTCCTCATGTCGGGAAAGACCAAAGACGGCAGACGCAAAGGCCCTCCCATGCCCCATTGGTATCGCGCTGTGACCAGCCAATTCCTGCCGGCACCCTTGCGCGCTGGCTATGGCCTGCCGTTTGACGGTCCCGAGCGCCAAGCGGCGGCCGCGGGGCTGCGTTGGATCCGTCGGACTTATCCGCGCCTGCCCACGGCATTTCGCTATGTACCGGCTTATCTTGAAGCCTTGGGACGAATTGACGGGCGCGCCCGGCCAGACTTTCTGACCCGGAAACTCAACCGGTTTTGGGTAGGGCGCGCGCAGCTCGTGTCATGACGCCATGGGCGAGATCCGGCTCTAGATTCCTAGTTTGGTCGCGTTTTCGGACGGAAAACCGGATCCACCCCGGCCTTCGCCGGGGCATGCTTTTCCTGAAAACGCTCTAAGGTCTGTGAAACTATATTGCGGCCAGATAGCTGGCGAATCTACTTGGATTTATAACGATCCTTAAAGTAAGAATGAGGGTGCGACCAATTGTCCCAAACAGGGTCTGCTGGGGTGACAATGGCTTAGCGACCGGTTCTTATCGGGCAAATCGACTTGAAGTGGGATCGCCGCCGTGACCGATGAAAAGAAACAAGTGAGTGAAGACAACGTCTTGGCCTGTGGCTCGGTCAAGTATGGCCTTCTAGCACTTGGATTTGGCTGTGTCGGTTTAGGCGTGTTAGGCATGTTTTTGCCTGTCTTGCCGACCACAATCTTTTTCATTATTGCCCTCTGGGCGTTTTCCAAAAGCTCCGTGCGGGCCCATCAATGGCTCTACAATCACCCCCGTTTTGGCGCCCAATTACGGGATTGGCATCAGCACAAAATGATCCCGCTAAAAGCTAAAGTATTGGCGGTCACAATGATCACAGGAAGCTTTCTTTATATTACGGTCTATCTGGCCAACGGGTGGCTTGTGCCGATCTTGACGGGCGTTATTTTGGGTAGCGTCATTATCTACATTGTCACGCGGCCTCACCGAATTGCCGACACCGTCTGAGCTGTTGCCTTATTGATTTACATCGTGAGCGCGACCAAGCGGTCGCGGGTTCAATGTCGGCTAACAAAACCCCATGGCATCCCGAACACTCGAGCACGCTAATATCAATTGGAAGGATGGCCGGACGCCGGTCTCCCAACGGTTTGGCGATATCTATTTTTCTGCTGAGGACGGCCTTGCCGAGAGTCGCCATGTTTTTCTTGGAGGCAATGGACTGCCGGCTGCGTGGCAGGGTCGCGATTTCTTTTCGATCGGCGAAACCGGGTTTGGTGCCGGCCTTAATTTCCTTGCAACTTGGGACAAATGGCGCCGGACAAGACAGCCACATTGCCGGCTTCATTACGTTTCGGTCGAAGAATTTCCTTTAACCCGCGCTGACCTGAAGCGAGCGCTTAATCCGTGGGCCGAGCTGTTCAATCTCGCGCGCGACCTGATCGCCTGTTATCCGGAGCCGGGTAGAGGATTTCACCGTCTTCAATTCGATGACGGTGTGACACTGACCCTGCTGTTCGACGAAGCCGGATCCGCCCTTAGCTCTTTAGAGGCGGATATCGACGTTTGGTATCTCGACGGCTTCGCGCCGTCGAGCAATCCCGATATGTGGCGGCCCGCGCTATTTGAGGAAATTGCCCGACTGTCGCGACCGGGCGCCACCTTAGCCACATTCACCGTGGCCGGCGCGGTCCGCCGGGGTCTGTCCGAAGTCGGATTCACACTGGACAAAGCCGTTGGTTATGGCGGAAAACGCCATATGCTGACCGGCCGCCTGACCGGCAGGTCCGTGGCGCACCACGACGCGCCATGGTACCGCGCTGCCAAGCCCACATTTAGCGACAAGCGGGCCATCATTCTTGGCGGTGGGATCGCCGGTACCTCGACCGCGGCAGCCTTGGCGCGCCGAGATTGGCAGACGATTCTGATCGATCGGCATGAGGACCTTGCGATGGAAGCTTCGGGCAATCCTGTGGGCATAATGATGCCTAGACTGGAACGCCAAGATACGGCCTATAGCGCCTTTTATGCCCAAGCCTTTCAGTACACCAACCATATTCTTTCAAGACTGAGACAAACTTCTTCCAACATTGAGCATGAAGCCTGCGGTGTATTGGCGCTTGCCCTAACGCAAACGGAAAAGGATCGGCAAAGGGCGCTGATTGACGGCGGCGTGTTACCGCCCGCTCTTATGAGTCTGCTCAACGCGTCGCAAGCGAGCGCTCTCGCCGGTATAAAAATCGACCATCAAGCCGTTTACTTTCCGACCGGCGGAACCCTCGGGCCGCCATCTGTCTGCAAGCAATTGAGTGCCGGCATAGAACTCAAACTGGGGTGTGACGTACAGTCATTGAGTTGGCAGGACGGTCACTGGCATCTGTGGGACAGACAGGAGGCATTGATTGCCACAGCACCCCACCTTGTTCTGGCCAATGGAGCCGAAGCAAAGCGCTTCGCGCAATGTGCTTATCTTCCTCTACAAGCTCTCCGGGGGCAGATGACATTGGCGCCGCAAGACGCAACGAGCGAGCAACTCAAAACTGTCCTGTCGTTCGGCCATTACATAACGCCTGCTGCGCGCGGTTACCACGCCGTTGGGGCAACTTTTAATCGGATCGAGGGGGACCCCTCAACAGCCTTGCAAGTCGTGGAGGCAACCGATCATGATCGCAACATTAATGCCGTAAGACAGGCACTGCCGCACCTGTTTCAGAAAATTCGAGGAACGCAATTGGACGGGCGGACCGCCATGCGCTGTACCACGCCCGACGCACACCCGATCATCGGCGCTCTGCCCGATCCGGTTTTTTACCGCCAGGCCTATGCCGGGCTTCGCCATGGCCGCCAGGAGGCTTACCCGCCGGCACAATATTTCACCGGCCTTTACGGCCATTTGGCCTTGGGCTCGCGGGGTCTCACTTCGGCCATGCTCGGAGCCGAGCTGCTGGCCAGTCAAATGTCGGGAGAACCTTGGCCGGTCGAACGAAGGGTGGCGCACAGCCTCCATCCGGGCCGGTTCCTCGTCCGCGGGCTTAAACGAGGTCAAATCGACCCCATCGAGTGACGAGCACAATGGCAAACAGGAATTAGGGGCTTGCGGAAGTAGCCGTCGCCTCGCTTAACGGCCGGCGTAAGCTTACCCAGCGCAATGGATCTTGAGTGGATTGGCGAGTCGACCAAACGTAAGGTGTATGCCGCCACGGCAAAATGGTGCCGATTTGATTGTCGAGCACATAATCTCCCTGGCTGGTGGTTACGACCAAAACCGCATGGGCAGCACCATCCCGGTCATAGGCGACCGAAATCAGCAAAGCATTCGCCGGCCAGCCCAGTTCAAGCAGGCGCTTGCGCTTGAGTAAAACGAAATCCTCGCAATCCCCAGCGACAGAAGGATAGGTCCAGTATTCACGCCGCTGATAAAGCTCTTGGTCCGTGAGAGGTGTCACGGTTTCATTGACGTTGTCATTAACTCGATTGAGTTGCTGCCATCTGGCTGCCGTCAGTCTTACCGGCCGCCTCGTGCCCGATGCCGGCCGGCAATCTTGCGGCATACGGTCGCAGAATTCCATGAAGCCAAAGGGAGGAACAGCGGTTTCACCCAAGTGCATCGGTGCGCTCAATTCAACGCCCGCTACGTTCTGACATGCAGCAACCAGTATGGATAAGAAACAAAGCGAGATATTTTGGACAATTGCCACCGCGCCGGCCCCCAACTTCAAATCGGGACCAGTGTAGCGGGACGACTTTGAGCCTCATTGAAACGAACCGCTCAACTATGATTCAAATTCATCTAAAATCTTAGGGTCCGGCGTCACAAAATGGGCACTTTTTCCCTCGAGACTTGAGAACCGCCATTGAAGAGGATATGCCTTGCCCGGCACGAGGACTTTCGCCGGACCCTGCATTTGAGTATGGTGCACCGCTTTAAAGAGGGGCCGGGGGGGGCTTGCCGATCAAACCGTTCCAAATATGAGGGGTAACAGGAGAGTTATGGAGAAGATTGTTGGTCTTGTCATCGCAATTGCATTTGTTTGTCTTGCCGCACCCGGCAATGCTCAGGAAATCGTGACGGACGAAATGCTCGCAAGCGCGGATATCACGAAGGGCAAAACGACATTCTTGAGATGCCGCGCGTGCCACACTTTAGCCGAAGGGGACCGCGATAGAGTAGGACCCAATCTATGGGGGTTGTTCGATAGTGAAGTCGGCTTTCGGGAAGAGTTCAAATACTCGCAAGCGCTGCAAGACGCCGATTTCACATGGACCCCAGACAAGCTCAATGGCTGGCTGGCCAAGCCGAAGGATTTCTTGCCGAATAATAAGATGGCGTTTGTCGGGCTCAATCGCGAACAGGACCGAATCAATCTAATCGTCTATTTGATGGAACAAACCAAGGCGGCCGATGACGTTACATCACAGACCGATGAGACCGGTGATTCGGGTTCCGAAAGTGATGAAGGGCAATCGGAAAACATGCCGGCGGAGTCGACCGAGGGAGACGACGGCGAAACGAGCGAAACCGGTTCAGACGAAAGTGAAAGTGCGGAACAATAATTAACGACCTGCGCTGATTGTCATGACGTGCGGAT
>Ga0114950_10004887_pt1 | contig 10421 bp, 6 predicted proteins | sample N075metaG_FD_83503 | JGI IMG/M metagenome (GOLD analysis project Ga0114950, IMG submission 83503) | Deep subsurface microbial communities from Kermadec Trench to uncover new lineages of life (NeLLi) - N075 metaG | ecosystem: Environmental > Aquatic > Marine > Ocean trench > Sediment | place... | reverse complement strand
TTCATGATTTCGGGCCTCGAGCACGAGATCACCCGCCTCAACGTGATCGACCCGAAGCCGCGCAGTGTCGAGGAGTTGAGTGCAGGCGAGGTCGGCATGGTCATCGCGGGCGTGAAGACGCTCTCCGATGTCCAGATCGGAGATACGATCACGACGGCTGCCGGTGGCGCGACCGAACCGCTCAAGGGCTTTCAAAAGGTCAAGCCGATGGTCTTTTCCGGGCTCTATCCCGTGGAATCCGAGGACTACGAGGATCTGAAGGCCGCGCTCGAGAAGCTCAAGCTCAACGATTCCTCTTTCAGCTACGAACCGGAGACCAGTGTCGCGCTCGGATTCGGTTATCGCTGCGGCTTTCTGGGCTTCCTGCATGCCGAGATCGTGCAGGAGCGCCTCGAACGAGAATACAACCTCAACCTGATTACGACGGCACCGACCGTGTGTTACCGCGTCGTGCCCAAGGTGGGGGAGCCTTTCGAGATCGAGACGCCCTCGGCACTGCCCGAGTCGCAGGACATCGCGCAGATCGAAGAGCCGCTGGTGCTCGCGACGATCCATGTTCCCTCGGATCACCTCGGTGCGGTTCTCGGGTTGTGTCAGGATCGGCGTGGCACGCAGAAGGACATGGGCGTTCACGGGACCCGGGTCCAGGTCCGCTACGAGCTGCCGCTGAACGAGATCGTGACGGATTTCCACGATAAGTTGAAGAGCGTCACGCGGGGCTATGGCTCCTTCGACTACGAACTGGTCGGCTTTCGAGCGGCCGATCTGGTGAAACTCGACGTTCTTGTGAACGGCGAACCGGTCGACGCGCTCTCCCTCATCGTGCACAGGGACAAGGCCTTCGGCCGGGGTTCCGAGCTCGTGAAAAAGCTCAAGGAGTTCATCCCGAGGCAGCAATTTCCGATCGCGATCCAGGCGGCGGTGGGGACACGGGTAATCGCGCGGACGACGGTTCGGGCCGTGCGAAAGAACGTTCTGGCGAAGTGTTATGGCGGTGACATCTCGCGCAAGCGAAAGTTGCTCGAAAAGCAGAAGGCGGGGAAGAAGAGAATGAAGATGGTGGGTTCTGTCGAGATTCCGCAGGAGGCCTTCCTGGCTGCCCTGCGGTTGGGAGACGACTAGCGTGTCACTCTCACACGCCGATGGCTCGGAAGAACCGAATGGCGAGAACGCGCCCGGACCGACTCCGCCCGAAGAGTCGAATACGGTTTCGGCGATCCTCGATCAGGTCGTCACGCTCGTGATCGCGATCTCGATCGCGCTGGCAATCCGACATTTTCTGATCGAGCCCTTTCGGATTCCGTCGGGTTCGATGTTTCCGACGCTCCTGATCGGGGACCATCTCTTCGTGAACAAGCTGGCCTACGGTCCGCGGATTCCGTTCACGGAAATGCGACTCCCCGGATGGCGCGAGCCCGAGCGAGGGGACGTGGTGGTCTTCGAGGTCGCGAGGCCGATCAACAAGCGTGGCTCTCGGGACATCATGCCTGTGGACCTCGCGCCGGACGGCACGCCGACCGAGGATTTCGTGAAGCGGCTGGTCGGCCTGCCGGGTGACAAGATCACCTGGAGACGCGGACAGCTCTTCGTGAACGACGCGCCCGCCGAGTTGCATCCGGCGGAGGATGAGTTCATCGACGATGGCGGTCAGCATTATGAGAAATTCTGGGAAGATCTCGGAGATTGCCGCCACGCGGTGCTCGACGATCCGCGGCCGCGTGATCCGCGCTTCGATCGGGGCGCCTACATCGTCGAGTCCGACCGCTACTTCATGATGGGCGACAACCGGGACAACTCGAACGACAGCCGCGGCTGGGGCACCGTCCGGCTCGAAGAGATGAAGGGCCCGGCATTCATCCTCTACTGGTCCTGGGACGTGAACGGCAACATGCTCTCGTTTTTCAACCCGCTCAATTGGTGGAACGCCGATAAGCGCTGGGATCGGATCTTCCAGCGCGTCCAATGCGAGCCCGTCGAATAAGGCGCGACGGTGAGCTGCTCCCGGGCGGGCGAGCGACCGGGAGGCGGGCCAATGCGGCGCTGAACCCGCTTTCAACCCCCGAGGATTCGCGGGGCCCGCAGGTCCGATCTGCGACTCCGCCGCAGCGGGCCGGCAGGGCCGGATTTCTCACACAATCTGTGCCGAGCGGTCCCCCAAACGATTGCCCCCGTCGAGCGCCGCGGTACTCTTCCGCGCGATCCACTTCATCCTTTAAGCCCGTCCAGTGAGTCGGGGAAGGATCGAGGCCATACTTGACGACACCGCCCCGAAAAACTTCGCCCGAAGCGACTGTGCCCGCAGATCCAGACGCTTCCTTCTCCCCCCGGACCCCCCCCCGGACCCCCCGGCCGTCCGCTTCGGTAGACCCGACGGACCCGACCGAAAGAGTCGTTCTCGACGACCAGGCGATTCGCCGGACCCTCATGCGCATGGCGCACGAGATCGTTGAGAGCGCCGATGGGCTCGATCGACTCTATCTGGTCGCGATTCCGAATGGCGGAGTACCCCTCGGCCGGATCCTCGTGGAGAACCTCGAGAGCCTGACGGGGGTGCACGTTCCTCTCGGCATCCTGGATACGACTCTCTACCGCGACGACCTGGCGATCCGGGGCAGCCGCCCACAGCTTCGCCGGACCGAGATGCCTTCCTCCGTCGACGACCGGGTGGTCGTGCTCGTCGAGGATGTGGTCAGTACCGGGCGGACGATCCGCGCGGGCATGGATGCGCTGATGGATTTCGGTCGCCCCTCGCATGTCCGCGTCGTCGCACTCATCGATCGTGGACATCGCGAGCTGCCGATCAAGATCGATTATGTCGGGAAGAATATTCCGACTCAATACGATGACAAGGTGATTCTCCACGTCGAGGTTGCGGACGCCGACGAAGCGATGATCGAAAATGAAGCCGGCGGCGAGCCCCAAGCGAAGGTCGGTGAATTGCGGATCGTCGTGCGAACGGGGCAGGCGGGTCGCCCGCCGGAGTCCCCCCACCGCGAACCTGCCGAAACACGGGAGGCGGGAGCATGATTGGTCGCGACATTCTTGGGATCGAGGATCTCTCCCGCGAAGACATCGAAACGATTCTCGAGACCGCCGAGCGGATGCAGGAAATCGGGACCCGCGAGGTCAAGAAGGTTCCGACGCTTCGTGGGCGAACACTGATCAATCTCTTCTTCGAACCCTCGACGCGTACACAGACGAGCTTCGAGATCGCAGGCAAGCGGCTCGCGGCGGACGTCGTGAATTTTTCGGTGGCGGACTCCAGCGTGTCGAAGCGCGAGTCGCTCCTCGATACCGCCAAGACACTCGATGCGATGGATCCCGACGTGGTGGTGGTTCGTCACAAGGTGGCTGGCGTGCCCCATCGCCTGGCGGAGGTACTCAAGGCCCCCGTCATCAATGCCGGCGACGGGGCCCACGAGCATCCTTCCCAGGCGCTGCTCGACATGCTGACAGTGCGCGAGCAGAAGGGTCAGATCGAAGGGCTCACGGTCACGATCATCGGTGATATCGCCCATAGTCGTGTGGCGCGCTCGAATATCTACGGCTTCACGAAGCTCGGTGCCGAGGTCCGCGTCGCGGGGCCGCCGACGATGCTCCCGGCGCAGATCGAGAGCCTCGGGGTGAAGGCGTTCACGAACCTCAGAGACGCCATCGAAGGGGCCGACGTCGTGATGGCGCTTCGGATCCAGACCGAGCGACTCGAGGGCGCGTGTTTCCCGAGCGTGCGCGAATACGCGGCGACTTTTGGTCTGGATCGGGCCAAGCTGCGCTTTGCCAAGGAGGACGCGATCGTGATGCATCCCGGGCCGGTGAATCGCGGCGTCGAACTCGCCCACGAACTCGCTGACAATCGCCCGAGCGTGATCCTCGACCAGGTTCGCAACGGTGTCGCGCTACGGATGGCTCTTCTCTATCAGGTCGCAGGCCGGGGAGGGCATTAGGCCATGTCACGCCTGTTGATTCGAAACGGTCGGGTCATCGATCCCGCGAGCGATACCGATGCCCCCGTCGGGCAGGTCGAGTGCCTGATCGAGGACGGGAAGGTCGTCGAAATCGGTGCAGCACTCGACCGTGAGGGAGCTGAGGTGCTCGACGCCGAGGGCGCATGGGTCGTGCCCGGACTGATCGACGTCCACGCGCATCTTCGTGAGCCGGGTGAGGAATACAAGGAAGACCTCTCGACCGGCGGAACCGCCGCAGTCGCGGGTGGATTCACCCAGGTCGCCTGTATGGCCAATACCAGCCCGGTGAACGATGACCCTTCGGTCACGAAGTACATCCTCGATCGTGCAGAGAAAGAATCACCGGCGAAGATTCTTCCGATTGCCGCCGCCACCCGTGGCCTTCGGGGCGAGGTGATGACCGAGATGGTGGCCCTACGTGACGCAGGCGCCGTCGCTTTCAGCGATGATGGGGCCACGATCATGGACGCTTCGGTCATGCGCCAGGTCCTCGACTACTCCCGGATGACCGAGCTGCCGGTGATCGTCCACGCTGAAGACCGTCATCTACGTGCCGGTGGCGTCGTCAACGAAGGGCCCGTCTCGACGCGTCTCGGATTGCCGGGCAATCCCGCAGCAGCCGAAGAGGTGATGATCGCGCGGGATATTCGATTGGCTGAATTGACCGGTGCCCATCTGCACATCGCACACGTCTCCACGGCCGGTTCGGTCGATCTCATTCGCAGAGCCCGAGACCAGGGCCTGCGCGTGACCGCCGAAGTCACGCCCCATCATCTCACGCTCACCGATGAAGCCACGATGAGCTACGACACCAATACCTGCGTTGCCCCGCCGCTGCGCTCGGCCGAGGACATAGAGGTCCTCCGAAACGCCTTGGCCGAAGGCGTGATCGATGTGATCGCGACGGACCATGCGCCTCACGCGGGATACGAAAAAGAAGTCGAGTTCACCGAAGCGCCGCCCGGCATGCTCGGCCTGGAGACGGCGGTCGCGGTGACTCTCGATCTGGTTCGTGATGGCCTTTTGTCTCCGCTCGAGTTCATCCGACGACTTTCTACGAATGCGGCGAAGCTGCTTAGCGTCGAAGGCGGTAGCCTCGCCGTGGGCTCGCCGGGCGATGTCACATTGATCGATCCCGAGCGGGAATGGACCTATGACCCGGCAGAGGGTTTTTCCAAGAGCCGCAACTCTCCGTGGGCGGGCAAGCGCCTCACGGGTCGCGTGGTCGCGACCGTCGTCGACGGGCGGCTCGTCTACCACCATGAACGTGGAGTGTTGACTCGATGACCTCGAACCAGAACGAGTCCCCGGCGAGCCCGGCAGATCTGTTGGGCTATGAGCCGGCGCCGGCGGCACTCGCGCTCGCGGATGGCAGCGTTTTCCGTGGCCGGGCCTTTGGCGCGCGCACGGTCAGGTCGGGTGAGGTCGTATTCAATACGAGCATGACCGGATATCAGGAGATCGCGACCGACCCTTCCTATGCCGGTCAGATCGTGGTGATGACCTACACGCAGATCGGCAACGTCGGCGTGAACGGGATGGACGATGAAGCGGGCAAGCCCTTCCTGTCCGGCTTCATCGTGAAAGAACTCTGCGAAGCGCCTAGCAATTTCAGATCGACGGGTAGCTTGAGTTCGAAGCTGGCTGCGGCGGGGGTGCCCGGTCTCTCGGGGATCGATACCCGATCGTTGGTTCGGCGGATTCGGGATGGGGGCGCCCAGGTCGGTGTATTGTCGACGGATCCGGCGTTTCAGGATACCGCTCAGTTGATCGCGCGGGCGCAAGAAGCGCCGGGGCTCGATGGGCATGATTGGGTCGCCCGGGTGACCTGTGACGCAGCCTATGATTTCGACGAAGGAGCGTGGTCGGGAATCGAAGGCCAGCTTCCCCGGGCGCCGCGTCCCGAACCGCGGCTCAGGATCGTGGCCTACGACTTCGGGATAAAGCGAAATATCCTGAGGCTGCTCGTCGAGCAGGGTTTCGACGTGACGGTCGTGCCGGCGACGACGCCCGCGGCGGATGCGCTTGCGATGAAGCCCGACGGCATTTTTCTTTCGAATGGTCCGGGGGATCCCGCGGCGGTCGAGGGTGTCCAGTCGATCGTGCGAGAGCTGGTCGAACACAAGCCCGTCTTTGGAATCTGCCTGGGGCATCAGATTCTGGGTCTGGCCCTCGGCGGCACGACGCGCAAGCTCAAGTTCGGCCATCACGGCGGCAACCAGCCCAGTCAGGATCTCGCGACGGGAAAGGTCGCGATCTGCGCCGAGAATCATGGTTATGCGGTCGAAGCCGAGAGCCTGCGGGAGGCGGGTGAGCCGGTCGAGATCACCCATATCAATTTGAACGACGGAACCGTCGAGGGGCTCGCGCATGCGAGGCGTCCGCTCTTTTCGGTGCAATACCATCCGGAGGCTTCGCCGGGACCCCACGACGCCGCCTACCTCTTTGGCCGCTTCCGGCAACTGGTCGAACGGACGACCGCGGGGGAGCAGGTGACCGGGGTGGAGATCTGTCGTCCGGGCGCGACCTTCGATTCAGGCGATTCAGGCGATTCAGGCGATTCTGGAAAAATGGGCGCGCCGAGCGCGGAAAGGGTGGAGTAGAGCGTGCCGCGAAGAGACGATATCAAGACGATCCTCGTGATCGGATCTGGGCCGATCGTCATCGGGCAGGCCTGCGAGTTCGACTATTCTGGGACCCAGGCGTGCAAGGCACTGCGCGAGGAGGGCTATCGCGTCGTCCTCCTGAATTCGAATCCCGCGACGATCATGACCGATCCGGAGACCGCGGACCGGACCTATATCGAGCCGATGACCGTCTCCGCCGTCGAGCAGATCATCGCGATTGAACGGCCGGATGCGCTGCTTCCGACGATTGGTGGCCAGACGGCACTCAATCTTGCGATCGATCTCGCCGAGGCGGGGGTGCTCGCGCGCTACGACGTCCAGCTGATCGGTGCAAATCTCGAGGCGATCAACAAGGCCGAGGATCGAGAGCTCTTTCGCGCGGCGATGGATCGGATCGGGCTGAAGATGCCCGCCTCGGGAATCGCGACGAGTGTGGCAGAAGCGCGCACCATCCTCGAGCGGACGAAGCTGCCCTCGATCATTCGACCCAGCTTTACGATGGGGGGATCGGGCGGTGGTGTCTGTGAGAAAGATGAAGACTTCGATCGGATGGTGCAGTGGGCACTCGACCAGTCCCCGACCACCCAAATCCTCGTCGAACAGAGTGTGATGGGTTGGAAGGAATACGAGCTCGAGGTCATGCGCGATCGCGCGGACAACGTGGTCGTGATCTGTTCGATCGAGAATTTCGACCCGATGGGCGTGCACACGGGGGACTCGATCACGGTCGCGCCGGCGCAGACGCTCACGGATCGTGAGTATCAGGAGATGCGCGACGCCGCGGTCGCCATCATGCGGGAGATCGGTGTCGATACGGGTGGCTCGAACGTTCAATTCGGCGTGAACCCGGAAGACGGAACGCTGATCGTGATCGAAATGAATCCGCGGGTGTCCCGGTCCTCGGCACTGGCGTCGAAGGCGACGGGTTTTCCGATTGCGAAGATCGCCGCGAAGCTCGCGGTCGGCTATTCGCTCGATGAGCTCCGCAACGATATCACGGAAGAAACGCCGGCCTCGTTCGAACCGACGATCGATTATGTCGTGACGAAGATCCCACGCTTCACCTTCGAGAAGTTCCCGCTGGCGGACTCCGAGCTGACGACGCAGATGAAATCGGTCGGCGAGGTCATGGCGATCGGGCGGACCTTCAAGGAGAGCTTCCAGAAGGCGATCCGGTCCCTCGAAATCGGGCATGTCGGCTTCGATCCACCGGATCTCGCCGAGGGCGAAGCCGGCGAGAGGCAACTCTGGGCACAGATCGACACGCCGCGTCCGGGTCGTCCCTGGGCCATCGTCGAAGCGTTTCGGCGTGGTGCCAGCGTCGAAGAAATCTTCGATCGCACGAAAATCGACCCGTGGTTCCTGCGTAATCTGGAGGAGATCGCGACGGCGGAGCGTCGACTCGTCTCCGCGTCCATGGAGGAACGCGAACTGTGGCTGCGACCCGCGAAGCAGCTCGGGTTCTCCGATGCCCGGATCGCCGCGCTCTGGGACACGAGCGAGGCGAAACTCCGCGCGATGCGCGCGCGACTCGGTATCCGGCCCGTCTTCAAGCGAGTCGATACCTGTGGCGCCGAATTCGAGGCCCGTACCCCCTACCTCTATTCGACGTATGAAGACGAATGTGAGGCGGAGCCGACCGACAAGCGCAAGATCATGATTCTGGGCGGCGGTCCGAACCGGATCGGGCAGGGGATCGAGTTCGACTACTGCTGCGTCCACGCCGTGTTCGCGCTTCGCGAAGCGGGCTTCGAGACGATCATGGTCAATTGCAATCCCGAGACGGTGTCGACGGATTACGACACGAGTGATCGGCTCTACTTCGAGCCGCTCACCCTCGAAGACGTGCTCGAGATCATCGAGACCGAGAAACCCGATGGCGTGATCGTTCAGTTCGGAGGGCAGACACCGCTCAAGCTGGCGATGGCGCTGGAGGCCGCGGGTGCCCCGATCATCGGGACATCACCCGACGCGATCGATCGGGCGGAGGATCGCGAGCGTTTCGATGCCGTGCTCGAGAAGCTCGGACTCGAACGCCCGGAGGGCGACGTGGCGCGCAGCGCCGAGGAAGCGGAAGTGATCGCCGACCGAATCGGCTACCCGGTGCTCGTGCGACCGTCCTATGTGCTCGGCGGGCGTGCGATGCAGATCGTTCAGGACGTGGATGGCCTGCGCCAATACATGCGCTTCGCGGTTCGAGCCTCCGCGGAACGTCCCGTGCTGATCGACCGCTTCCTGGCGGATGCGATCGAAGTCGACGTCGACGCGATCTGCGACGGCGAATGCGTCGTGGTGGGCGGGATCATGGAACATATCGAAGAGGCCGGCGTCCACTCCGGCGATAGTGCCTGCTCGCTGCCGCCGTATTCTCTCGCGCCCGAGCGAGTCGAAGAGATCATCGTCGCAACCCGCAAGCTTGCGCTCGAGATCGGTGTGCTCGGTCTGATGAACGTTCAATTCGCCGTGAAGGACGAACAGATCTATGTGATCGAAGTCAACCCGCGCGCATCCAGAACGGTGCCCTTCGTGTCCAAGGCGATCGGCAAGCCGCTGGCCAAGCTGGCGGCGCTCGTGATGACAGGAAAGACATTGGCCGAACTCGACTTCACGAGCGAGATCGTGCCGACATACTTCTCGGTCAAGGAAGCGGTGTTCCCCTTCATCAAGTTTGCGGGTGTCGACGTCCTGCTCGGTCCGGAAATGAAGAGTACGGGCGAGGTCATGGGGATCGACTCCGAATTTGGCCGTGCCTTCGCCAAAGCCCAGATCCAGGCGGGCAATAGCCTACCCACCGAGGGAGGAACCGTGCTCGTCTCCGTCCGCGCGGACGAGCACGAGCGAGTCTACGAGCCGATCAAGGTACTCGTCGATCTCGGCTTCGATATCCTCGCGACGCGTGGGACCGCTGCGAAGCTCGAAGGCCTGGGCATCGAGGTCGAAACCGTCAACAAGGTCTTTGAGGGCAAGCCGCACACGGCGGATCGGGTCGAATCCGGGGACGTGGTCCTCGTGATCAATACGGTCGACAGTGATCCCAAATCCATCGAGGATTCGAAATCGCTGCGCCGGGCCGCGCTGCTTCGGGGAGTGCCCTACTGCACGACACTGGCGGCGGCGCGGGCTTCGGCCGACGCGATCAAGGCCATGCGCGCAGAAAGCATCGGCGTTCGCTCGCTGCAGGAGATCCACGAGCACGGCCTCGGCGCGAACTAGCCCGAATCATTCATCACGGGAATCATCACGCGCGGGAGGGGCCGGACGCCGATGTCGGACACGCTGTACGCGGAGATCGATGCGCTGCATCGCGCGGTGACCGCGATCGGACGCGCGGAAGAGGCCGCCGCGAAGGGTCTCGGCGAGTCGAAGCCTCCGCGGGCCGTGGGCAAAGCAGTGGCCGCGAAGCTTCCGGCGAAGGTCGAGGCCGCTGCCCTCGAGCGGCTGGAGCGGATTCTCGACCGAACGTTGCCCAAGGATTTGCGCGGCCGACTCGCCAAGCTCCAGAAGCGTCTCGGCGCCCGCAAAGCCGGCAAGCCACGAGCCGATCTGGCACGCGAGATTCTCGAGTTGATCGATCCGCTCGGCCGGGCGGGCTGGTCCGACGAATTGCTGGGTCGATCGCTGGCGGCTTTGCCGGGCGTCGGTCCGAAAAGGGCCGATGGATTCGCACGTCGGGGACTCGAACGGGTCAGCGATCTGCTCTTCATGCTCCCGATCCGCTATGAAGATCGCCGTCGCGTATCCGGTGTCGGGGACATCAAGGTCGGTCAAAATGCAACCTTTGTGGCGGAGGTCAAGGTCGTTGATTGGGTGTCGACACGTCGCGGCGGTC
>Ga0114950_10004882_pt1 | contig 10430 bp, 5 predicted proteins | sample N075metaG_FD_83503 | JGI IMG/M metagenome (GOLD analysis project Ga0114950, IMG submission 83503) | Deep subsurface microbial communities from Kermadec Trench to uncover new lineages of life (NeLLi) - N075 metaG | ecosystem: Environmental > Aquatic > Marine > Ocean trench > Sediment | place... | reverse complement strand
CCACCACGGAGTGCACGCCGATCGTTTCGTCGTCCGCTGGTCCAAACAGACGCCCCAGCGCCGGCTGCACGCCCAATACCGGAAAATAGGAACCCGAAACGAGCATCCCCCGACCGTTCACGGTCTGGTTGGTGTGGGCCAGGTTCGCGCCGAACGCGACGTGAGCGGCGATGCCCGCGAAGCCATCCGTCGCTTGTTCCTCCAGATCGCGAAACATCGCGTAGCTGAAGACCTGTTCGCAGTCCCCCGCTTGATTGCACGACTGTGAGCCCGGCTTCGGCCCGGGCGCGACCAGGTTGACCAAGCGGTCCGGCTCCTGCACCGGGAGCGCCCGCAGCAGCATCTGGTCGAACAGCGAGAAGATCGCGGCGTTGGCCCCGATACCCAGCGCCAGCGAGAGCACGGCAACGGCCGTAACGAACGGGGTCTTCTTGAGGGTTCGAAAAGCAAGTCTCAGATTGGCCATGGATCGTCCCTCGGGGCTGCCGGGCGTTGTTGCCCGTGCAGTACCAGACGCCACCTAACTACGTGGAGTTTCAAGGGGAGCGGCCGCCGCCCGATCGAATACTGAATATTGAATACTGAATATTGGATATCGGATATTCAATATTGGATATTCGATATTCGTTCTCCTACCACCGATAGAACGTTCGTATGTCGTACCGCAGCAGCGTGGAACCGTTGTTGCGTTTCTCGTAGTCGAACGAGGCGCCGACTCCCACGTTGCTCCGAATGTCCCAATCGACTCCCAGGAGAACGTGGTTCGCCGAGAAGCCGGCAAACGGGTCTGCCGGATTGCCTGATTCGAAACTTTCATTGGCCCGAACGTACCCGGCGGAGACTGTGACCGGATCGGTCACGCTCCAATGCACGCGTGTGAAGGCCGAATGGGTGGTCGTATTCCGGTCCCCGAACACGCTGACGGCCAGGTAATACCGCACGAGCCAGTACGCTCGGTGGAAGTACCAGGTAACCTCTGGCATGATCATATGGGTATCCGCGGTCGCATAGTCGGCAAACCGGTAGCCCAGTAAGGGCACGAGGCCGTGGGGCAAGGTTCGGCTGATCTGGACGGTGTACGCCTGGCGGGGGACGACGATTTGTTGGGGCGCCACCTCGATATTCAGCGTGACGACGGTGCTCCTGTCTGCCCAGTAGCTCGCACCCATCCGCAAACCGGGAGCCGAGTCATCGAACTTGTTGACGTAATCGAAGCCCGCCCAGACGCTCCAGGCTCTGGTCCGCTCGACGCTCAGCAGCATGGTTACGCCCTGGGCATCGGACGCGAAGCTCAAGTCCTGATAACTGAGACCCGAGCGGACTGTAAAGCGCAGCGGAGATTCTCCACTGGCACCGATGTCTTGCTGGACGGATCGTCCCAGGAGGGAAGCAGAGGGGGCCGGAGCGAGCGTGAGCGCCGCCACCGCCAACGGGATCCGCAGGTGCAGGCTCCTGAACGCCACAGCGCGGGTGCAGCTCACCGCTGGCCTTCGAGCCACGGTCGGTAACTCTCGTAGGAATGGATTGCGAACCCATAGAGACTCTCGAATTGTTGAAGTTCCAAGGCTGTCTGCTCGATCACGCGCTCGAGTTCGCTCCTGTCGTGCCGTGCAAACGACAACTTGCCCGATGGCACGTCTGTCGCCCGCGATTCCCTCAGGATCACAGTCCCCGTCGTCGTCTCTTGCCGCCTGCCGAGCCGGTCCCACGCCTCCTCGGCGATCCAGCTGACACGCGCCCGCTCGTCGTCGATTTGCTCGACGACCACGCGCGAGCCACCCGACCCCTGGGAGCTGAACGAAAAATCCGTCTCGTCCGGTAACTCGATGGTCTCGAGACCGAGAAAGACTCGCTTCCCCACGCTCGCCGCATACCGCAGCTCGCCCTGTGCATGTGCGATCGTTCCATCGGCGCCATATGCCCGTGTTCGGTAATCCATGATGCCCACGTTGTCCACGATGTCGATGATCAGCTCGCTCACGGGCCGCCCTTCCACGGCCGCCACCGGCTCGAAGAACTCGTTTCGTTCGTCAAACCACGCTGGGATGTCTACCCCGTACACGAGACCGGCCTGTGCCGCTATTGCTCGAGATGCAGCTATGATCGAGAGGTACTGTTGCAGTATCTGCGTGCGGCGCACGCCGCCGAATCCTGGCAGGAGGTAGGGCTCAATGTCGTATCGAATGCCGTCGAACCGCTCGGCGGGCGGGCTCTCCCGATTGTACTCCGTAATGCTTTGGATCGTCGCGATGACCTGCCCATGCCATTCCGGGAGGCTGAACCGGGGATCCCCGTCCAAAGCGTACACGGTCACCCCGGCGGCGTGGAGTTCGGCGATGAGCGGGCGCAGGCGCTCTCGATCCCACGAGATCATCCACCGTTCGCCGACGTGCTCTGCCTCGTACGGCAGTTGCAGGAACAGATCAGTGATGCCCTTGGTGCGGCAAAACTGCACAAGGCGTCGACGCGCGTCCGGACCACTCGTAACCGCCGGAGTGTCCCAGAGCCACATCGCTTGTCTCAGGGTTCTGTCCGGTTTCTGGGTCCTCCCGGCTGTTGGTATTTTGGCGTCGGGGTGCGTCGTGAAGGCTATGTCCTTCAGGAATACTCGCCCACTTCCTTCCCCCTTCGTCAGGAAAACGAGGCTGGCCAGTTCTCGCCTGTTCAATCCGGGAGGCCACTTGTCGCGGGGAACCCACGCGCGCTGCCACGTCGCCTCCACACGTCCGCTAGCGAGGAACGACGCAACGTCCCCGATTGGCAGCGATCCTTCTCGCTGCTCCCACGCGCGATCGGCAATGTGCAGCGCCAGGTCCTCCCCACCCCGCTCGCCGCGAATGGCGAACGTAAGGTAGGTAAACGGACTGGCGTCGAAGAACACCCGTTCCGTGGGATGTCGCTTGAAATCAAAGAGGTGAATCCAAAATCCGGCATAGCTCCGAGCCGCTTTGTCGTACGAATAGGTCAAGGCTGGGCCGTCATCCGGCGCACGGGCAATTGATACCGCCGACATGGACGGCGCCTTGGCGAAGCCGTTGAAGTAGCCACCAAGGCGGTTGGTGTTGCCCCGGTCGAAATGCCCCAGCAGAAACACGCCCCCGGTGTGCGGCGGCGTGCGGTGCTGCGGATCGCTTGGCCATTGGACCACCGGCGTGCGGTGTCTAACGTCATAGACAGCCAGCTTGTTTCCTCGGCCGTCATGGAGCACACCGGCGTGCAGGTATCCGATCTCCGAGACATCCGACATGCCCCAGTCAGCCAGCACGATCACTTGGGACGGAAAGACGTCGGGGACCGATTGCGCCGCGAGCGATCCAGTCAGGAGCCACAGGGGCAGGAGCCAGCAGATGGTGGGGCGGTGACGCCGGTCGAGCCACGGTCCTGGCTGCATGCGTGCCATCGCATCCAACTGCGGCGAGACGTCGAGGCGTCTCGATGCCCTAGAATCGACCACGCTTGAATTTTCCCCACGTTTGACGTCCCTTCAAAAATCCCACAAAGCCCTTGCCCAGGTAGTAGAGTTGCATCTGTCGATATCCGACCATAGACAAGGTCGCATAACTCACCAATATGATGGCGTTCAGTACGCCGCCATAACGAAACAGGGAAACGGAGTTACGCCCGTCTGCCAGCCGACCTTCTGTCCAGAGGCCCATCAACACGGCGGCAATCGAGAGTAGGGTGCCGTACAGAATCGAGACGGCGAAGAACAGCATAAGGTGTTCGGTGCTCACGAGCCCGGACAAATAGAGGAGGGGAAGCAGGACATAGCCCAAGATTTCCACGAGCGGCCCTAGAAACTCGAATACGAACTGATACGGCATGGCGAAGAGTCCCACCTGCCGGTACCGAGGATTGAACATCATCTTGCGGTGGTAGAATAGCACCTGGGCGAGGCCACGGAACCAACGGTCACGCTGGCGCCCATAGTCTGCGATGCGTTCCGGAACCTGAGAAAGCGTGATCGGATAGGGAAGGAATTCGATCCTTGCCGGAATCTTCTTTTCCAGCAGATACCGCTGCAGTCGCACGATGATCTCCATGTCCTCGCATACGGTCTCCTTGCCGCCCCCGCAGTATTCCTTCACAATCCGCGATGTGAGTCGGCCGCTCAGGAACCCGCCGACTTCGAACAAGAGGCTCTTCCGGAACACGGCCGACACCCCGGAAAGGATGAGCAGCGAGTTCAAGCTGCCCAGCGCGGTTCGGCCCGCGGTGAACGAGCGCATGTACTCCACGACTTGAAACCTGGCGAGCGAATTATTGGGCAGGCGGACGTCGATGACCTTGCCGTCCTCAATGGTGCAGCCGTTGGCGACGCCGACCTGGCCGCCGCACGCCGCAACACCCTCCGGATCTTCTACCATCGGTTGCATGACCTCGAGGAGAGAGTCGCGCTGGAGGATCGAGTCGGCATCGATGCAGCACACAAAGGGGGCGAGCGCCGCGTTGAGACCGGCGTTCAAGGCATCCGCCTTACCACCGTTCTCTTTGTCCAGGAGGATGAGGCGCGTCACATTTCCCGTCGGCCTCGCTTCGTAGGAATCCCGAATGGGGCGAGTGGGGATCACCGATTCGTACCCCAGTTTCCGACGGCTGAAAGAGAACGCGGCCTTGAGTGCCTCGAGCGTGCCGTCGCTCGACCCGTCGTTGATGACGACGATCTCGTAGCGGGGATAGTACAGGTTCATCAGCGCTCGGACACTCTCGACGATGGTTTCCTCCTCGTTGTAGGCGGGGACTATGATCGAGACGGCCGGCGTCGAACTCGAGCTGTAGAGCGTCTCCAAGCTGCCAATGGCCTTGAGGCGGAGAAAGAAACGCACCTTGATCCAGGCAACGAGCAAGAGGAAGAGATTGATGGTGTTGTACAGGATGAAATAGCTGATGATGATGATTTCGAGGACCCGAACGACTGCAAGCATGGATCACGCCTGCTTGCGCGGCCACAACGGGCGCAGTCGGCGGCGCTGAACGGCACCCCGCACGGCGTCCACGGGGTCGCTGCCCAACGCTTCGATTGCCTTCTGAATGCCCGGGTCTTCGTGCTGGCCCAGTGCTTCGATCGCCTCGATGCGGACCACGCTGGCCGGATCCTGCAGCGCAAGAGCGATGTCGGGGGCGTAATGCTCGAGGTCCGCCTGGGCGAGGAAGTACACGGCATCCGCTCGCTTCTGCGCGCCGCGGTCGGTCTTCATGATCTCGACCATCTGGTAGAGCGTTCCGTCCTTGTTCAACCGGGCGCGCAGCGCGATGAGGTCCGCTTCATCCAGATCCCGACAGGCCTCCTGGAAGATCTTGCGTTGCCCCGTCACGCCCAGTCGGATGAGGGACGCCAGCGCCTGCGCACGGACGAGCACGCTGCCGTCCTTGGCCATTTTCGTGAGGACCTGAACCGGCCGCTCGTCCTCGAGATCGTTCGCCCGGCCAAACGCAGCCGCCACCTCCTGGCGCACCAGTGGGGAGGGATCCAGCATTCGCTCGACCAGGGGGGCCACGATCTCCGCACCCATATGCTTCCCCAGGCACCGGACGATCGCCGTGCGCACGCGCTCGTTGGGGTCTTCCAGATACCGCACCAAGCTTTCCCGGGACAGCCGGGAGCCGACGTGGTACAACTGCTCAGCGGCCAGCTCTCGGATGTGGCCCTCCTGATGATCGAGGATAGGCAAGAAGAGCACGCCGATCTGTGGGTCGCCGATGAGACTGAGTGTCCGAATGAGCCCCCGGAGACTAGTGCTCTTCTCGGTCCCCATTAGGCGATCGGCGAGCGTCCTCCAATCGCGCTGGTAGCATTTGGAGAGAAGTTTGCAGGCAGCCTTCTGGAGTTCGTCGTTCTCTGTCTCCAGCAACTCGATGAGTCGCTCGCGGTGGGGCCTGACGTCGTCGGGGTTCAACCCGCTGAGGGTGTGGGCTGCCTGAATCCAGACCTCTTCAGCGGGATCCCTCAGAGCCACGACCAGCCGGTCGAGGAGTTCGGGCACCTCGAGGAACTGACCGAGGGACGCTAGCGCCTGGGCGCGTACGGTTGCGTTGGGATCTCTGGTAAGGCTGGCTTCCAGGATTGGCGCGCACCGGCTCTCCGCGAACAGGGCCAGGGCCCGCATGGCACGGACGCGGGCGGAAGGTTGTCGGCTGGAGCGCAGCAGATCTACGTAGTGTTCCACCACCCTGGAGCGAAACTCTTCTGGGTCTTCGAGCCAAAAGAGGGTCGGATCGAGTGCCAGGAGGGCGAAGAATCGCTGCTGCGCTTGCTCGGTACACGTCCGAATCAGATCGCGCAACGCTCGGGCGAGCCGGGGATTTTGCAGCCCGTCGAGAATCGTCTCCAGACCGGTTTGGTCGCCCAAGAGTGCCAGACCGATCAGCGCCGCGGCCTGGGAGATGGGGTCGACGGCCCGGGCGTGGAAGCGCTGGACATGTGTGATCCCCGTTGGATGGCCCAGTTGTCCGATGGCCAAGGCGGCCTGGCGACCAACAGCGAGGTCGGGATCGGCCAACAGGGGGACGAGCGGGTTTGCCAGCTTGGCTTCCTGGCACCGGCCCAGGCTAGCCACCGTGGCGGCACGGACCCGGGCCGCGGGATCCTCGAGGAAGGGCAGCAGGAGCTCACCTATCTCAGGGGAGGCGAATTCGCCTAGCGCGCGTGCCGCGCTCGAGCGCACGAGAGGGTCATCGTCCTTGAGGAACGCTTCCAGCAGGCGCAGGGCCCGCTGGTCGCGCTTCAGGCCGAGCGCCCAGGCTACCCCGGCCCGGGCCTCCGCCGAGCGCAACCCCATGAGCAGATCCGTGAGGGCGAGCACGTCGTCCTGCTTCATGGCGGCCAACGCCCGGGCGATGTCGTCGCGATAGCTGTCGTCGGCGTTCTCGAAGGCCTGGGCGAGGGCCGGAATGGAAGTGGAGTCCTTGATCTTGCCCAATGCGCGAACCGCGCTCCCCCGCACGAGTGACTCGGGGTCTTCGAGACACTGTTCCAGGGCTCGCACGGCGTCCTTCTGGGAGAAGCGGCCCAACACGTTTGCGGCCTGCGCTCGCACGTCAGCCCCCGGGTCCTTGAGGGACTCGATGAGCGCCCCCAAGACCTGCTCCGAGCGGACCGAGCCAATGAGCGCAACCATCAACGTGCGGATCTTGAGATTGGGATCGTGGAGAAAGGGTAGAAGATCCGGCAGCATTGGCTGCAACACGCTGGGTGGGAGTTCGCGCATCGACTCCAAGATTACCTCCCGCACGTCTTCTTCTTCTTCCCGCAGGTGACGCAGCCACAGCGGTCGTGTCTGGTCGTCGCCGATCCGGATCAGGGCCGCCAGGGCGCGGGCCCGCACCGCCCATTCGGAGTCGTTCCGCGCCACGTCGCTGAGGGGGTCCAACGCGCTCTTGCTACGGGCCTCGCCCAAGAGTTGGCAAATCCGCACGCGCACCCGCAGGTCCGGGTACGAGAGGGCCTGAATGAGCGACTCGACGACGCCGGTCCTGGCAACCTTCAGCAGGATTCGAAACGATGGCCCACCGGTTTTTCCGGGATCTTCCGCCAGGCGCTCGATGAGCCGGCTGACATGGCCGCTGCGCTCGAGTGCGGTCGCGGCCTGTGTGCGCGTCCGCTTGTCGTCCTCGTCCAGGGCCTGGAGAAAGAGGGGGATCGCCTCGTCACCCATCTTCTCCATGGCGGCCAGCGCGCCGGCTCGTACCTCGTACGGCAGTTCGCCCAGGGCCTCTTTCAACGCTTCCAAGGCGCGCACATCGCCGATTTCGCCCAAGGCGCGCGCCGCTTCTTCCCGCACTGGCGGTCGGGGATCCCGCAGCAGAGTGTCGGTGAGCGGGTGAATGGCCTGGCGAGCTTTCATCCTTCCGAGCGCTCGAGCGGCTTCGGCTCGGACTTTCTCGCTGCGATCCTGCAGCGCGGCGATCAAGGGAACGGCGGTTTGGGAATCGGTTGATGCCCCGAGGATCCTAGCGGCCCAATACCGCTGGCCGACCGTCTTGGAGTTTTGCAGCACCTCGAGCAAGACAGGCATTGAGTGCGGCAGAAGTCCCTCGAGTACATCGGCCACCGGACGGCTGATGGCCGCATCGTCCCCTCCCAGCGCCTCGACCAGCGGTTCGATGGCTCGGAGATCGCGGATTTTTAGCAGCGCCGAGGTGGCGATTGTCTTGACCTGCTTGTCTTCGCTCTGGTCCTGGAGCACGGCGAGGAGTGGCAACACGGCCTCTGAATGCCCGATGCGTCCCAGCCGCTCTGCCGCCGCCGCACGCTCAGGCCACGAGCTCGCGTTTCTCAGGACGTCGATGCGTGCCTGGACAATGCCGAGGTCCTGGTTGACTTGCACGAGCTTTTGGCGCATGTGTGTCTCCGATTGCTCGCTTAGTTCCTCGAGACACTTTTCAATGACGGGAAGGGGAAACGACTCTTGAAGCCGAGTGGCTAGTTCTTCGGACTCCAAGTACTGCATCACCTGCACCCGTGCGGTACAGGCTTTCCTCAGGCGCTCAAAACGCCGACGCTCCCGGGCGCGCCATGTCTCCCGGAGGAAGACACCCAGCAGCATAAGGCTGATCGCCCCGATAAGAACGTAGACAATCCACCCTAGTATCACTCGTCGAGCAATCCACCGATTTTTTCCATCAGCTCTTCCATATCAAACGGTTTTGTGAGATAGTCATCTGCCCCGGCCTCTTTTCCCCAGAATTTGTCACTCTCCTGGGACTTGGCGGTCAGCATCAGGATTGGGATGGAACTCGTTTCGGCGTTTCCCTTCAGTTCGCGGCACACCTGATAGCCGTTCATCGTCGGCATCATGATGTCCAACAGGATCAGGTCCGGCTTTTCGTGGATGATCCGCTGCAAGGCATCCTTGCCGTCCGCGGCTGTCGTGACCCCGTATCCTTCGAACTCGAGTCGGGACCTCAGGGTCGATACGAAGTCCAACTCATCGTCCGCAATGAATATCGTCCTATCCATTAGTAGCCAACTCCTCAACCAGGTTATCGACGGCGGCAACCAACGCGTCCGGGTCCTGCGCGTCCTCCGGACAGGAGATTGCGGTGACCATGAAGGGGCAGCGTTTCTCATAGGGCACGAGCGCGCTCACGACCCGCTTCCGCACCGAGGTGGCCCCCGTCTTCGACGTATCGCGCAAGAAAAGGATCATACGTCCATTCCCGTACTGAATCACGGCGTCACGCATGCTGCGCCGGACGACCTGCCGGATTTTTGTCTCTACGTCTTCCAGCATGTTCTTCCACTGCTCGACGCCACTCCCCTCTTTTATTGTCTCGAATTCGGCTTGCTTGAATGTAAGGACTATAAGGGAAAGGTGATTGCCCTGACCACACCTTTTGAATTCGGCGTGTACAGCCTCCCGCAGCATCGCCTCCAAACTATAGATGGGTAACGTGAAGCTGAAAGTGCTGCCCTTCCCCAGCTCACTCTGCACCGAGATCATCCCACCATGAAGTTCCACCAGGTCTTTCGCAATGGCAAGGCCGAGACCGGTGCCCTTATCTCCTTCGACGTCGAGCCGATCGACCTGCTGAAACCGCTCGAAGATGCGCTCCTGGTTCTCGTCGGCTATGCCACGTCCCGTATCGGATACTGAGATTCGGGCGTCTTCACGTCCGTTCTGGACGGCGATGGAGATCGTTCCGCCCTCTGGCGTGAACTTGAGCGCGTTCCCCACCAGATTCGTGAGGACGCGCACGATCTTCATCGGATCGCAAAAGACCAGCGGGAGGTCCGGATCGTGTGATGCCACGAGCGCGACGCCCTTTTCTTTCGCCTTTGCTTTGGCAGATTCGATGACGCTTTGAATCAGCGCGGGCATGTCGATTTGCGACTTGTCGAGGGAGACACGTCCGGCTTGGATCGTCGACATGTCCAGCAGGTTGTTGACCATGCTTGCCAGTCGCTTCGCGTTGGTGTGGCCGGTGCGCAACTCGCTGCGCGCCTCGTCACTGAGCGCTCCCAAAACGCCGGCCAACGCATTGGCGAGCACGTTGGAGATGGTCGCGAGTGGCGTGCGGAGTTCATGGGAGACGTTGGCGATGAAGTCGTCCTTGATTTGATTTGCTCGGCGCAGCTTCGCATTGGTGCGCTTCGCCTCGGCCAAGAGCTGCTTCCGCTCGGTGACATCCCGGAGCGTCGCCAGGTACGCGTCTTGGCCGCGCCATTCCGTGTCGTCCATGCGCATCTCGGCGATGCACCTGTCATCGTCCAACCGGATGATCTCGAGTTCGGTGGTCTCCCCGGCCGTCAGAGGAAAGCCGAAGAGTTGACCCACCAACTCCTTCTCCTGCCGGCCGAAGAGGACTGCCGCAGCCGGATTGGCATAGAGGACGACACCTTCCTTGTCCACGATCAGAATGCCATCTCTCGTCTTCTCGACGATGCTGCTGAAATTGGCTTTCGTGACCTCCAGTTCCGTGGCCACGCT
>Ga0114950_10004881_pt1 | contig 10431 bp, 8 predicted proteins | sample N075metaG_FD_83503 | JGI IMG/M metagenome (GOLD analysis project Ga0114950, IMG submission 83503) | Deep subsurface microbial communities from Kermadec Trench to uncover new lineages of life (NeLLi) - N075 metaG | ecosystem: Environmental > Aquatic > Marine > Ocean trench > Sediment | place... | reverse complement strand
ATCAAACTATAAACCATTTCACTTGAGCCGGCCATCCAACATTCGTGGCCAGTCATTGACTTGGTAGAACTTACCGGTACCTGGCCAAAGACTTCACCAATTGCCATTGCCTCCTGGCTATCTCCGCCAGGAGTGGAAGTTGCATGTGCATTCAAATAATCAACTTCTCCTGCAGTAATTTCTGCCATTTTGAGGGCCATATTCATTGCTCTTATCTGCCCATCTTTATTAGCATTGGAGATATGATCTCCATTGGATGAAAAACCATAACCAATTATTTCGGCAATAATATTTGCTCCTCTTTCCATAGCTGAGTCAAGCGATTCAACGATTAATGTTGCACCACCACCACTCGTTATCAGTCCATCGCGGTCTTTATCAAAAGGCCTTGACGCTTTAGTTGGCTCATCTTCTCTGGCTGAGAATACGCCCAATCCATCAAAGCTGCCAAAAGCAAATTTATTCACCTCCTGGGCGCCTCCACAAATTATTATTTTTTCTAATCCTGATTTTATAAGGTGATAGCCAATGCCTATTGAATGTGAACCTGAGGCACAGGCAGCACTGATGGTAAAATTTATCCCCTTCAGTTTAAAAATTGTTGCCAGGTTCATGGTAATGGTACTATTCATCGACTGAAAAATGGAGCCAGAACCTACAAGCATAGTGTCTTTTTTCTCCCTAATAATATCTACAGCTTCAATTACCGCTCGGGCCGAGGAGTCATTTCCGAAGAGGATTCCAACAATATTCTCATCAAGAAAAGCCATATCAATGCCAGCCATTTTTAAAGCCTCCAACGTTGAAACATAAGCATATTTAGCTTCTTCTGAAAGGCCAACTCGTTGACGCCTACTTAGTAATCCCTTCAATTCGGGTTCTTTAACAATGCCAGTTATAGCTGATCGATAACCAAAAGCTTTGCGCTCTGGGTCAATTCCAATGCCGCTCTTACCTTCAAATAATGATTTTGTAACCTCTCCAATGTTTTCACCTAAACAAGAATACAATCCCATTCCGGTAATTACAACTCTTTTCATCCCACTCCTCTATTATTAAGTAATACCTCCATTAATATTAATTACTTCACCAGTAATATAAGCCGCTTTGTCGGAGGCGATAAAACTTACCAAGTCAGCAACTTCTTCAGCGGTACCAAAACGGTTCATTGGTACAAGTTTTTTTAGCATGTCCTCATCAAGGTCTTGTGTCATATCGCTGGCAATAAATCCAGGAGCAACCGCATTAACAGTTATATTCCGCTTAGCTACTTCCTGTGCCAGAGATTTTGTTGCAGCTATCATGCCTCCCTTAGCAGCAGAATAGTTAAACTGCCCGGGAACGCCTTTTATTCCTGAAAGTGAGGCCATATTGATAATTCGACCCTGCCGGTTACGAATCATATGCTTAATGATATTGCGCGTTACATTATACATACCCTTAAGGCTGATGTTCACCACATCATCAAATTGTGATTCTTCCATAAACACCAACAAATTATCTTTTGTAATACCGGCATTATTAACCACAACAGCAATAGTCGCATCTTCATTTTCTTTTAACCAATTGCTAATTACTTCGGCAACTTGCTGCCCATTCTCTACTTTAAAAGGCATGAGTTCAGCTGAGCCACCCGCATCTTCTATCACTTTTTTAGTTTCTTGTGCAGCCTTTTCATTAGAGGCAAAATTTATTAAAATATGTAAGCCTAAATCCTTGGCCAATTTTATGGCAACCGACCTTCCTAGTCCTCTCGATGCTCCGGTTACAAGTGCACATTTTTTCATATTACAAAATTGATCCTAATTGTTCTCAAAAAAGTTGATAATTTCTAAAAATAGAGAAGTCGTTCAATAACTCCCAGCGTTATTTATGAATTACTTAAGTTTTTGATTTGCCAACAAACGGTTTTTTAGCTGGCCCAAGTTATAATTCAAAGAAATGTCATCTTTTAAGAAGGGAACTTCTTCTCGTACCAGGCGATGTAAGGCCTTTGCAGAGCTTGAAAATTCATCTAAATTATTACTAAGATCTATGGCTTGAGCGATAGCCACCATATGTATTGAAAGCACATCAAATGTATTATCAATAACCTTTTTGGTTAGTAGTGCGGCATTGGTTCCCATACTAACAATATCCTGGTTGTCACCATTATTTGAAATACTATGTATCGACATAGGATTGCTCAAAGTTTGATTCTCTGCCGTAGTTGACACAGCCGTAAACTGCATGCCTTGCAGGCCAAAATTGAAGCCTAATTTGCCACTATTTAGAAAAGGAGGAAATTTATCATTAAGCTTAGCATTCATCAGGTAATTAAGTTGTCTCTCCATCAGAATACTTAACTTGGTCATACCTATTTTTAATTTATCCATTTCATAGGCAATGTAATCACCATGGAAATTGCCCCCATGATATACATTTTCAGAATCTTTGCAGATAATGGGGTTATCATTGGCGGAATTATATTCGTTTTCAACTACCTCTCTGGCATATTCCCAGGCATCTAGAATAGGGCCAATAACCTGTGGTATGCACCGTAGCGAGTAGTACTCCTGTACTTTTTCGGAAAAATATTCCTTACCACGAATTTCATCACCGTTAAATAGGTGTTCGTGCCTGATTTTTAATACTTTGCCATCAACCACATGCTCACGCATATTCGCTGCTACCCTTCTTTGGCCCTTGTGCAGCTTAGTTTCATTCAACTCAACAGAAAAAGAATCATCGTAAGAAGCAGTAAGCTCATTCATAACTGAAGAGGCCAGTATAGCCCAATCGATCAATCTGCCTGCATAAACCAGGTTGATGGCTGCGATTCCACTCATACAAGAGGTGCCATTAATTACCGCAATCCCATCTCGCAGCTTTAATTTCACTGGTTCTATTCCGAGCTCGTCAAGCACAGTTTTGGTGTCCTGCTCAAGTCCATTATGTATTACCTTCCCTTCTCCGATTAAAGCCAGAGCCACATGAGCCAACTGTACCAAATCTCCACTAGCACCTACTCCTCCGTGTTCAGGAATAATTGGGTAGATTTCGTTTGTTATAAAAAGTTCCAGAGTATTAGTTAGCTCACTGCTAACACCAGAAAAACCCAGAGCCAGGGTGTGTAAACGCGAAATCATTACAGCTTTTACATATTTTACAGGTAAAGATTTGCCCATGCCATTGGAATGAGAGCGAATAAGGTTATACTGGAGTTGATTTATTTTATCATTTGAAATTACGTGTTGGGCCATAGGCCCAAAACCGGTATTGATACCATAAATAACCTTCTCTTTAGAAAAGGTTACCAGGAATTCATATGATGCTATGATTCTTTCTTTTTGATCCTCGGAAAGGCGATACTCCTCTCCAAAAAACAGCATCTTTTCTAAATTATCTAGGGTGATATTCTTCAATGGAGGTTTAAAATAATGTGTAAATAAAAAAATTTATTCTTACAATTCTTTAAAATATTATATAAAAAGAAGTTTAAAGATTTGGTTAATTCTTGTTAGTTAGGGCGGTCAAAGATAGCCCAAACTTTATATAACCTCACTCAGGCAGTTAAATATTATAAGAAAGGTGATATCTACTCTTCTTAATTTATATCAATATCAAATTAATGTATTTAGTAACAATAGCGTCCTAAACGATTAAGAAGAGAGAAGGAAATTTTGTTCCTCAATTTATCTTTGAGGTGCATAACAAAACTTTACATTCTCTCATGTCAAAAGTCACATTGTTCAGCCAAATCATCTCTAAGTTAAATCGTTCAAAATTCACCAAGCTTGTTATTAATCATCAAACTGACAAGCATCAGAATGGCTATAATAGTTGGACTCATTTAGTTTTTTGCTATTTTGCCAGTTTGCAAAAAGCCAATCTATTCGGGATATTAGCAATGGTTTACGTTCGGCCATAGGCAACCTCAATCATTTGGGGATAGACAAAGTACACTCCAAGTCAACAATCAGTTACCAGAACAAGCACCGCAGTTGGGAACTCTTCTGGGATTATTACTATGAACTGTTGCAAAGTTTAGGACAGCATCCTAAGTTCAAACAAGCTAAGTTCAGGATAAAATCTAAAATATTCCTGCTGGATGCCACCACCATAAGCCTTTGTTTAAGCCTGTTTGATTGGGCTAAATAAAAACAGCCAAAGGAGTAATTAAGATGCACAGTTTGCTTGATTATGACGGGGAGTTACCAGCCTACATCAAACATTACCGATGGCAAGACAGCCGATAACTGCGGGGCTTATAATATTCCCTTGCTAAAAGGAAGCGTAATCGTAGCCGATCGTTACTATAACGACTTTTCTTTATTAAATACCAGGAATAGCAAAGGGGTTTATTTTGTGGTCGGGCATAAAGAAAACAACCGCTTCAAAACCAATAAGGAGAATGATTTGCTTGGCAATAGGCACGAGCATATACTCATAAATGAAATTATTGAGTTAACCGGTGTTTAGTCTAAGGGTAAGTATGCTGGCAAACTTAGAAGGGTTGCCATCTGGGATGAGGAAAACGAACAAGTAATAGAGGTTATTACTAATCAGTCTTGGACAGCCCGCCTGACGGACGGGCAGGCAAACACGATCAGTGAGCTATACAAGAGCAGGTGGCAGGTAGAAATCTTCTTCAGAGAGATAAAACAACTGCTACATATCAAATCCTTCATTGGAACAAGCCAGAAAGCTGTGATGATTCAGGTATGGACTGCCCTAATAACAATACTTATCCTAAAGGCACTCAAGGCAATGGCTAAATTCAATTGGCACCTATCAAACTTAGTCGCCTTTATCAGGCTAAACTTATTTGTGAAAATAGACTTACAAAAATGGATAGATAAGCCCTTTGAAGAATTCCTTGACCCACTCCCACAAATACAGGGGGTTCTCTTTTGAAAAGAGAACGATTTAGCCAGTATAGACGGCTAAATCAATATATTTACTGAAATCTAAAACGTTTAGGCCACTATTGTTCTCAATCCATTAATTATTAAAAGACAGCTCAAATAATTACCCAATAATCCAAACTGACAGCGATTTGAATCACTAATTATTTGGGGTTAGAATAGATGCAAGTTAATGCACCCATCTCTATACTCTAATAAAATGGAAAAGTTCGGAAATTTAACTCCCTAAAATATACCTACTAGGGAATATAAGACACCATGTTGTGATGCATTTTTTGCAACCATTTGGAATAATAATCGTCAGAGGTAGTTTCATTTTCCAATTTAATGGTCATTTGTGCAATTTCTGATATAGACTTGTCGAACATGTATGAAAAAGCACCTTCTACTTCATTATTTACCGTATGAGTACTGTCCAGTGCCTTTGCAGCAAGAGCTGATCCGATATTAAAACTTAAGCGGAAATCACCGGTAAAATTCAATATTTTCTTAAAAAAGTCAAGGTCATAAGCGCCAACAAAAGAAACAGCAATTCCAATTCCCCTCCAGATATCGGGCAACCTGCTTTTGTCAAACCTTGATACCAAATCCATCATTTTTTGAAGATCTGCTCTGCTTTCATACCAGATCAATCTACCAATACCCTCATCATAGGCATTCACATATTCTAATGGAACTCTGTGGGCCCGGTCCATTTTGTTAAATATCAAAGATTTCTTAAAGATGGCGTCATGGTATCCCCATCCACCAAATGTTCTCCAATACATCTTGACATCAACATCCTTTAAAGTTGTTAAGTCAAAATCAGTCCATTTTGCCAAAGCCCAGCCCAAACCAATGAAATTAAATGTGTTGAATGCTTTTGGTGTTTTTTCAGTAAATTTTTTCCATTCTGTAAGACGACCATTGTTATATTTATCGTACTGGGCGTATCCCATGGACGCTCCTTCAAATACCAGTGCATGGTAAAATAAGTCCTGTTTTTCTAAAAACACTTTAAACTCATCCCATGTTGTGTTTTGGAAGCCCATTTGTTTACTGATTTGAAAAGTCTTAGATATTATATCCATACGACTTTTGATCTTTTCAGACATTGTGGAATTTTTTTGAAATGCTTTATCCATTATGAATTGGCAATGGGGTATTTTGAAAACCAAAAAATATCTACATCTTTAATTATGGCTGGATCAGGACTCACCAAAGAATCGTCTTTGTAATTTTCGCCATTTCCGGAAAGTGTCATATTGTAAGGATCTACTTTAAGATTTGCTTGGCCATCATTTAGCTTTTGATTGACCCTTCTGAATATTTCAGAAGCAATGTTTTCTAGTATCCCCATGTTTAAGCGCAATTTTTCTATCAGATCATTTCCTCGATATTGATTTTCAGAATCTGTATGAAATTCTTTCATAAAGTTAATGTCAAAGAAATCAAGGTAGTGATCTTCATAGGGTACATTTTCCTTTTCCGCCCAATCCAAAAAGAATTGTTGCATTTTGATATTCAATCCGCCAAGTTTTTGCAAAACACTGTCTTTTGCAGCAAAGAGCTTTTTCAAGAGTTGAATGTCTGTTGTTCCTTTATTTGTAAATAGGAGGGTAGAAATAGCCCAATAGGTGGCCCAATCCCAGGTTATCTTAGCAACCATAACTTGGGTATTGCCCATCAATTGATATTTATTTTGATATACGGGCAACCAATTTTCTATAAAGGCATTGTGTACTTGTTCATACACATTGGCCCTCAAATGGATGTCTTCTCCATCTAAATCACGGCTAATTAAATCCGTAACCCAGGTATTTGAATATGCAATGAAATCTGTTCCTGGAGAGTAAAAAGGATCTAAGAATGCACCTGCTTCTCCAACAACAGCCCAACGCTCCGGTGAATAAAATTTACCACTGTGGTAAGAGAAATGTTTGAGGATTTTAAAATCCATCAAATCATCTTTCATGGGATATATTTTATCGTATGCCTGTGGCTCATGTTCTTTCAGCCAGTCCATGGCTTTGTCAAACTTGTTGAAACCACTAAAGTCATGAATTTCGGCATCCGCCACGATACCAACACTTGTTGCTCCAGAAACCAAAGGAATAATCCATACCCAATATCCGGTATCCATTAAATGTATGGTGCCCAATCGCCTTAATCCCGGTTCAAGTTTGTGTTTCCACTGTTCATCCTCAGACCAATCATCAATATCAATAACTTGATTGATTCTAAACCATGCTGAGTTGATGTTGTGATCAAGTTCTTTGGTGAATCCCAATTTTCTTTTTAAGAAACTTCTTCTTCCTGTAGCATCGGTTACCCATCTTGCTTTAACGACATTCAAAGCTCCTGATAATTCAAAAGAAACTTCATGAATTTCTTCATTGAGATCAACATTTTTTACGGAAGCACCCATGATGACTTCATTTCCTTTTTCCCTGTTGAATTTGATGAGATCGTTCTCAAAAATTCCTCTATCTATCTGGTGACTGGGGACAGGAAGTCTTTCTTTTGGGCCTAATTCTACCCGCCTTGTGATGTCTTTTTTGTGCTGTGGACTAAGAAAAAACCGCAAGCCATGTTTTGGCAATTGGAATTCATCCAAATAATCTTTGAGGTTCAAAACCTCTCTGATGTAATGTGTACCCAGTTCAACTGTTGATTCTCCAACTTTATGTGCTGCAGCTGGAGCATTGTTCTCTCTTCTCTCTAAAATTAATATGGAAGTCTCAGGCCTTTTATCTTTCAATTGAAGTCCAAGGGTCAAACCTGCAAGTCCACCACCTAAAATAACCACATCATATTCTTTTGATTCAGCACCCATCATTGCAAATATTATTGTTGATTAGAATGCTGCAAATTTAATTGATTTACTTAGATAAGGAGCGGCAAATTGAATCGTACTTATCACAATGATCGCTTATAAATTCTGTTCATTCCAGACTTACTTTTTAATATTAAATTCTCGGTGTTTGCCTCAATGATTTAAAAGGAATCTGTAAACGGCAAGGTTAGTCTGTTGTCAATGCTGTATCTTGAAAGAATCAATAAATTGCAATAGCGTCCTAAACGATTAAGAAGAGAGAAGGAAATTTTGTTCCTCAATTTATCTTTGAGATGCATAACAAAACTTTACATTCTCTCATGTTAAAAGTCACATTGTTTAGCCAAATCATCTCTAAGTTAAATCATTCAAAATTCACCAAGCTTGTTATTAATCATCAAACTGACAAGCATCAGAAGGGCTATAATAGTTGGACTCATTTAGTTTCTATGCTATTTTGCCAGTTTGCAAAAAACCAATCTGTACAGGATATTAGCCATGGTATACGTTCGGCCACAGGCAACCTCAATCATTTGGGGATAGACAAAGCACCCTTCAATTCAACAATCAGTTACCAGAACAAGCACCGCAGTTGGGAACTCTTTGTGGCTATATGAAGTTGGTATTATAAAGATCAGGTGTTTAGTTCAATCTTTAATCAGGATTAATATATATTTTCTATTACCTGATAACTGCTCATTATTATTAATACCACAATTTTGTTTTTGCTTTATTGTTACGCAATTTTATTGTTTGGGGAGAACTAACTAATCTTGAAACGAAGTGTAAATATCAGCGGCTGGAGCAAAAAGCGGATTAACTTAGGATACCTAATTGTTTTGGCATTGTTTTTATCCGGATTCATTGTAGATCAATTTTCGCGACAAGAGTATTACAAAGTGTTTTCAGAGGATTACTTAAATGATATGGAGGTCCTATCAAAAAAAATTGAGGAGCTAAAAGATGTTGATGCCTATAAAGGCGCACTGCTTATGAAGATGTCCGGCCTGCTTGATGGCGTAGGATTAAAACTACGAACATTCAAACGCGGTCGTGAACTTCTTGAAACGGCTATTGATAAAAACCCTCAAAATGCAGAATGGCGATTTCTTAGATATGCAGTGCAAGAATATGCGCCATCAATTGTTCACTACGATAATAATATGGAGGAGGATAGGGCAATAATTATAAATAATTTTTCTTCTTTTGATGTTGACATACAGATCATTATTAGAAATTTCGCTCGTAAGTCTGAGTCATTTAATCCTGTCGATCTACCGAAATAAATATAAAGTCTTGTGGTTGCCAACTTTTTCTGCCTATGAAGCATATTCTCGTCATTAACTATAGTCAATCAGGTCAACTAAATGACATCCTGGATAGATTTACAGAACCTTTTACTGAACCAGATGATATTGAGATAGAGTTTGTAGAGGTATTACCTTCGAAGTCTTTTCCTTTCCCATGGACCGGAGATGCATTTTGGGGAGCGATGCCCGCTTGTGTGCTTGAGGATGGGATGGATATTGAAGAAATTAACTTAAAGAGAGAAAACTATGATTTGGTAATTTTTGGCTACCAGGTATGGTTCCTCTCCTTATCATTGCCGACTATGGCTATTTTGAAGGATAGCAACTTTAAGAAGGTAATTAGAGATACGCCTGTTGTAACGGTTATTGGTGCCCGAAATATGTGGCTGAACGCCCATGAAAGAATGAAGAAACATATTACAGAAGCCGGTGGTCAGCTCGTGGCCAACATTCCATTAATAGATAGGAACAGCAATTTAATAAGCGATATTACTATATTTTATTGGATGCTTACAGGGAAGAAACAGCGGATGTGGGGAGTATTCCCTTATCCGGGCGTACATAGTCGGGACATCAAAGAGGCAAACAAACCGGGAGAACTTGTATTGCAATCGCTGACAAATAATGACTACAACCAACTTCAACAAGATATCCATAATCTTGGTCAGATAAATATTAGCTCCTCTGTTTTGTTTATGGAGCTAAGAATCAAGAAAATATTTATTCTTTGGGCTAAGTTGATTCGCAGAAAAGGAACTACAGAAAAAAAATTTAAATTTTGGACAAACCTCTTTAAGTATTATTTGCTAATTGCCTTATTTTTGGTTTCGCCAATTGTACTATCGGTGTACAGTATTTTTATTTTGCCTTTCACTAAAGCATCAGTAAAAAGTAAAAAGATGTATTTTTATGGCCTTAATTAGACCTAAACTATGAGTGAAGTTTATATTACCAATATTGCCCGGTTTTTACCTAACAAGCCGGTTGCAAATGAGGAGATGGAAGAATATTTGGGGCTGATAAGTGAGCGACATTCTAAAACAAAAGGTGTAATTCTAAGAAATAACAAAATCAAAAATAGGTATTATGCCCTTGATAAAAACAGCAGAATAACACATTCTAATGCCGAAATCGCAGCTGCATCGGTAAGAGCACTATTTCCTGAAAATGAAAGTGAGCTTGCCAGTATTGACCTTCTATGCTGCGGAACTTCATCACCAGACCAGTTGATGCCATCTCATGGAGTAATGACCCATGGCTGTCTTCCCGAAATTGGTAGTATAGAGGTGGCTTCAGCTTCAGGAGTATGCTGTGCAGGAATGCATGCGCTAAAGTATGCCTACTTAGCGGTAAAAGCCGGAGATAGAAAAAAAGCTGTTGCTCTTGGCTCAGAAAGATT
>Ga0114950_10004879_pt1 | contig 10431 bp, 8 predicted proteins | sample N075metaG_FD_83503 | JGI IMG/M metagenome (GOLD analysis project Ga0114950, IMG submission 83503) | Deep subsurface microbial communities from Kermadec Trench to uncover new lineages of life (NeLLi) - N075 metaG | ecosystem: Environmental > Aquatic > Marine > Ocean trench > Sediment | place... | reverse complement strand
TGCGGCTGTCGGGCGCGGTGACCTGGACGCCCGACCAGGCCTTCACCAGCTCCGGTTGGCCGGTGAAAGATTCATCCAGAATCAGGCTGATGGTGAACAACACGTCCGCGGAGTCCACCAGGACACCGTCATGCCACTCAAGCCCATCGAGGAGGGTAAAGGTATACGTCCGGCCGCCCTCGCTAATGACGGGAATATCAGCGAGATCCGCCTGGACGGTCCCGTCGCTGCCCAACTTCACGAGCCCAGAGAAGATCAGCCGCGAAAGGTCCGCATCCACCTGATTCTCTGTCGCGAACAACGGGTTGATACGCTGGGCCTCACCGGCAACGCCCTCGATGTAGACGGAGTCCTGACTGGGGATCAGCAAGATGCCAGCGTCGTCGCCGCTCAGCTGCAGGAAGATCGCTCCGGCGGCGGCGGCAAGCGCCACGAGCAATCCGGCGAGGAAAATCAGTGCACGCGGGGAGGCGCCAGCCAACGGCATAATCCAGCGTTACCGCTGCGACTGCACGCTCAGGAACGACAGGAACAGGAAGACGATGACGAGGATAATCGTCGCCTGAAACAGGGTTCGTTCGAGGCCACGTTTCGTCCGGTAAGCGGACCCGCCGGTCATTCCGCCGAGCGCGGCGCCGAACCCCGAACCTTTCACCTGAAGGAGAACGGTGATGATCAGGAGCAGCGAAACGACGATCTGTAGAAGGTTCATAATGAGTTGGTTACCGGGAGGAGGCTGCCACCGCGGTCTGTGGCCGGCTTAGGACCACTTCCGCCACCAGTCCCCGGCGATCATCGTACAACCGCATGACCATAGCTGCGAGCTTGTCTGGGTCATGGCGATAGCGATTGTCCTCGGATACGACGTCCCCCTCGACAATCCGCACTCCTTCGAAAATCTTCGCGCCGGGGCGGCTTAACTCAACCGGTTGAGAGTGCCATTCTTCCGGAAGGTCGGCGGCCACATTGTTGTTCACCACGACGGCGTGGATGAGATGCTTTCCGGTGTGGCGTTCCAATGCTTCGAGGTGCTCGGCAACGCCGAATTCGTCTGTCTCTCCGTGCTGCGTGGCTACGTTGCAGACGAAGACTTTCGTTGCGCTGGTGGCGTGGACGGCTTTCTGAATGTCCTGAACGAGGAGGTTGGGCAGAACGCTGGTGTAGAGGCTGCCAGGGCCGATGACGAGCAGTTCCGCTTCCATGATCGCGCGCACGGCATCGGGATGAGCTTGGGCATCGCTCGGGTTCAAGAAGACGTCTTGGATGGAGGCGCCATGCTGGGTGATGTTGTGCTCGCCATGGACGACTTCGTCCTCATGCGTACGGGCGCTGAGGGTCACATCTTCCAAAGTCGAAGGAAGGATCGTGCCTCGCACGTTCAACACGCGTGAGGTTTCGTGGATCGCTGTTTCAAAGTTTCCGGTCACATCGGCCATCGCGACGATGAAGAGGTTCCCGAATGAGTGCCCCTCCAACCCTTCGCCATCGGTAAAGCGGTACTGGAACAGCCTCGTCATCAGCGGCTCGGCCTCGGCAAGGGCGGCGATGCACTGGCGAATGTCCCCGGGAGGCATGACGCCAAAGTCTTCGCGCAGCCGCCCCGAGCTACCACCGTCATCCGCGACCGTGACGATGGCCGTGAGGTTACTGGTGTGGGTCTTGAGGCCACGGAGCAGCATGGACAGTCCCGTGCCCCCGCCGATGGTGACGACATTAGGTCCCCGGCTGAGCACGCGCTTGTCGATGATGGTCTGGGCCATCCCCTTGTCACTGCCCGGCCGTACGAATGCGTACAGCAGCGACTCGTTAAGCTTCCAAATCGAAACGCCTACCGTCCCCAGCGCCAGCGAGAGGAACGTGAGGCCACGTACCCAGCGGGGGAGAAACTGGAGCGTCAGTTCCCGGGCGTAATTCGGAAACTCGTAGCTGAGGTATGCCTCTTTGAGGAGGTAAGCCGCGCCGAGGCCCATCAGAGCCATCCCGACCATCATCAACAGCAGCCACCGCTTGATATGCATGCCCGGCGTGAGCCAAGCGAGGATGCTGTGGTTTCTGATGCGTGCTGGGGTCATCGCCAGTCAGTATAGCAGCGCATGGCGCTATCGCTAGGCAATCTAATCATTTTCATCGAGCTCCGCGGCGATCAATTCGCCTACGGTTTGAGGGTTGGCGCGCCCCTTGGTCGCACGCATCACTTGGCCTATGAGGAACTTGATAGCGGTGTCTTTTCCGGCGCGATAGTCCGCGACAGCCTTTACGTTTTGCGCGATGACTTCGCGGACGATGCCGGTTAGCTCGTCAGCGCCGTCGATTTGGGCGAGCCCCTGCTCGTCGATGACCTCATCCGCGGACTTGCCGGTCTCGATTATCGCCTCGAACACCTGCTTGGCGACCGTGCCGGTAATGTTGCCTTCTTCCGCTGTTTGAACAAGCTTCGCCAGCGCTTCGGGTTCGATGGGGAAGTCAGCCACATCACGGGCGTGTTCGTTGCACCAGCGACCAACTTCGCCGAGCACCCAGTTCGTGGCCAGCTTGGCGGCCCGCTTGGCGTCGCCGCCAATGGCCTCTGCCAATGCATCGGTGTAGTCAGAACGGTCGCGGGCGTCGGCCAGCGTCGTCGCTTCAAATTCGGACAGACCGAGTTCGCGGTAGCGGTCGTATCGCCGGGCAGGCAGCTCCGGGAGGCTGGCGCGAAGCTCTTCCACGTACTCGCGGGAGAGGGTCAGGGGCGGAAGGTCTGGGTCCGGAAAGTAGCGGTAGTCCTCAGCCTCTTCTTTCGACCGCTGGCTCACCGTCACTTGGCGTTCTTCCACCCAGCCTCTGGTTTCCTGGACCACTCGCCCACCGGAATTTAGCACCTCCGCCTGCCGGATCTCTTCGAACTTCAGTGCGTCGAACACGGCGCGGAAGCTGTTCATGTTCTTTACTTCAGAGCGGGTGCCTAACTTTTCGGTGCCACGCGGCCGAAGGCTGATGTTTGCGTCGCAGCGCATCTGGCCTTCTTCCATGTTCGCCTTGCTCACGCCCGTATAGCGGAGCAGCCGGCGAATGGCGACAAGATACGCGCGCGCCTCTTCCGGGGAGCGTATGTCCGGTTCGCTGACGATCTCCATCAGCGGGGTGCCGGACCGGTTGAGGTCGACCAGGCTGTATCCCTCGCCTGTCCGGCCGTCAGTGCGATGCAAAAGCCTGGCCGTGTCCTCTTCCATGTGAATTCGGGTGAGCTGAATGCGGCGTTCTTCGCCTTCAACCTCGATGTCCATCCAGCCGCCGACGCAGAGCGGCAGGTCAAACTGACTGATCTGGTAGCCCTTCACGAGGTCCGGATAGAGGTAGTTTTTGCGGTCGAATTTACTGAACTCGGCGATTTCGCAATTCAGCGCCAATCCGGCCGTCACGATGTAGCGAATGGCCTGTTCGTTGATGACCGGCAGCATGCCCGGCATGCCCATGCAAACGGGGCACACATGCGTGTTCGGCTCAGCGCCTGAGTAGTCAGAGCTACACGAGCAGAACATCTTGCTGTTGGTATCAAGTTGAACATGAACTTCGAGGCCAATAACGGTCTCGTAGTCAGTCGCGACGGTGGTCATTGAACCTCCACCAGCGCAATGGCAGGTTCATCGAGTATAGGTTCGAGAAGGAGCACGAACAATGAAGGTTTCCCCTCAACCCGGCCCGGCCTTAACGGCTGAAGGTCAGCACCATCGAAAATGTCAGCGGCCCGCGGGGATGTCCGCCGTGATACCGGCGCTGTACAGGTCTTCTATCCGCTCCCGATCGAGTCCCATCCCGGCGAGCACCTCGCGCGTGTGCTGCGAAAACAGCGGCGCCGCCTTGGTTACGGCGGCGGGCGTCCGGGAGAAGCGCCAGGGCCAGGAAGCGTGCGGATAGACGCCCACGACAGGATGTTCGATGTCCACGAAAAAGCCACGCGCGTGAAGGTGCGGTTCCGGCAACATCTGCCAGTTCGCGAGCACCGGCGCCGCAGACACGCCCACGTCCTGCAGGGCGCGTGCGACCTGGTACTGCTCCAGCGTCTCCGTCCATTCGCGAATGGCGGCGTCCAACTCATCGTGGCGGCGTTGGCGCCCGGAAAGGTTGGCGAGGTCTAAATCGCGTGCCAGATCGTCGCGACCAATGACCGCGCACAGCTTGGGCCAATCGTCATTGTTTTGAACGCTGATCGCAACCCATTTGTCGACGCCGATCGCGGGGTACGCGCCTTGGGGCGCGAAGCGAACATCCCGGTTTGCCATCGGGGGTGGTACCGCGCCTGTCGCTTGATAAGTCAGCAACGACTCGAAACAGAATGAGGTGCCACCTTCGTTCAGCGAGAGGTCTACCCACTGTCCCTCGCCTGTCTTTCGGCGATGTTCCAGGGCGGCCATGATGGCGATTGCGCCGTGGATGCCCGCCACGGGGTCCGCGTAGAACAGTGTCGTGCGATAGCGAGCCCCTTCGGCCTCGTAGCCGGTCACGGCCGTGAGCCCGCAAGTAGCCTCGATATTGGAACCGTAAGCGACCCAGTCCTTGGCCGGACCGGTGGCGCCGAATCCGGACATGCTGACCATGATCAGCCTTGGGTTCACGGCCTTCAGATCGTCCCAGCCGAGGCCAAGATTAGGCATGACGCGGGCGCTGTTGTTTTCGATTAGCACATCGGCGTCACGGATGAGCTCTTTGAACAGCTCTTTGCCGCGATCCCGCGACAGGTCGAGCACAAGGTCGCGTTTGTTCCGGTTGAGGAGATTGAAGTACATGGCGCGGTTGTAGCCCTGGCCTTGCATGTCCATATCCGGACCGGGCCAATAGAGTGCCCGCGTCGCCGGCCGCGCCGCCCACTCGACCTTGATGACGTCTGCTCCGAGGTCTCCGAGGGGGCGGCCCGCGATCGGCCCGGCCCAGTTCGCGGTGACCTCGACAACCTTCAGGCCCCGCAACGGCGGGATGCCGCGCGCGGCGCCGCGGGGCGGCTCCTGTCCGTCGCTACCCGCGATGGCGTCCCGAATTTCATCCGTATGAGCTCCTAGTAACGGCGCGCTACCGCCTCTCGCCGAAGGGGAAGCGCTGAAACGGAACGGTTGGCCGGGAAATCGCAGCGGTTCGCCGCCGGGGCCGTCCGGCCAGACATCGTCGCCGGTCTCCCAGTAGCCGCGCTCGTGTGTGTGGTCGTCCGCGTATAACTTTTCAGCGTCGAGGACAGCCGTGCAGGCGACACGAAGCGATTGACACTTTGCAGCAACTTCAACCGCCGACTCGTTCACGGCCCACGCCTCGAACATCCGCTGAATTTCCGGGACGTGCTCCGCCCACCGCCTGAGGTCCGTGGCGATGTCCTCAGCCATCAGTTCGGGCCGCTCAATGACCAGAAAGATGTTCGGGTTCGGCACGCGGTCCATGAGGAAGACCCAGCCGTCGTTGCAGCGCACGAGGTCATGTGTGTCCCGATCGAGCAGCTGCCCGGTGGCACTCCAGGAAGAGATGAGCCATGCGTGCGCCGAGAGGGCCGCCTCAAGGTCCGTGACTTCGATCTGCTGTCCCGAGCCGGAGCGCCGTTTCTCGTACAGCGCGGCCAGCGCCGCGAAAGCGGCATGGCTGCCACTGTGCATCTGGCTCTGACTGCCGGGCAGGCTGAGCGGCTCGCGCGTCTTTTCGCCGGTAAAGTACATGTACCCGCCCATGGCCCAGGTAGCGATGTCCGAACCGCGCCAGTCCGCGTAGGGGCCGCTCCGGCCGAACGGCGACAGGTTCACCTCGATCAGATGCTTCGGCAGGCCTCGAGGGAGGGCGTCTTGATAGGGCGAATTTCCGTCCGTGAGGAGGATGTCCGCGCGATCGAGGAGCGAGGCCAGCAGAGCCCGGGCATCATCTGCATTTTCCGGCTGGAGCGACTGCTTTCCGCCCGCGAGGTGGGCCCAGATCACGCCGTAGGGTTTTCCATCGCCCAGTGGCGGCCGACTGCGCAACGGGTGCCCGCTGGGGCCTTCGACCAAGACGACCTGGGCGCCCAGGTCGGAAAGGAGCTTCGAGGCGTACGCGCCGTTGACGTCGCTGGTCATATCCACGACCAAGAGCCCATGCAAGGGGGGATCAGTCATGGCGCGTCCTCTCAGGGCGGCAAGCAGCCACCGAGCGCTAGTCTAAGCGTGCTCGCGACGGTGCGTCCGTGCCGGTGATCGGTTGCTAGACAAGTTCAATGCGCGGGTCACCGCCGCGCACACGGCCAATTCGCCACAGCGAGAGCCCATCAGCCGCGAAGGACGCTTCGAAGGCCTTCGCCTTGCGCGGCGGACAGGCAAGGAGCAGGCCGCCGGATGTCTGCGGGTCGAACGCTAGCGCTGCGACATCCGGGTGGACGCTCTCGGCGACGGAGACATGCTCTTCGAGGAACTCCCGGTTGCGGCCCTCGCCGCCCGTATGGACGCCTGAAGACATGCACTCACGGGCGCCGGACAGGAGCGGCATCGCCTCGGCGTTGATGGTGGCGGTGACACCGGACCGTTCGGCCATCTCCCACAGATGGCCCATGAGGCCGAAGCCCGTGATATCGGTCGCGGCCCGAAGGCGGTGCTTGCACGCAATGTGGGACACGTGCCGGTTCAGCACTTTCATGCAATCGGTCGCTTCACGCACCCAGACATCTTCCGCCTCGCCGTGCTTGGCCGCCGACAGGATGGTCCCGGTGCCGAGCGGCTTCGTGAGGTAGAGGACATCGCCCGGCCGCAGGCCATCCTTCCTCAGAATTCTCTTCGGGTGGACGATGCCGAGGACGCTGAGGCCGTACTTCGGCTCTTCGTCCCACACCGTGTGGCCTCCCGCCACGACACCGCCGGCCTCAGCAACTTTCTCGGCGCCGCCGAGCAAAATAGCCGTAACAGCTTCAGGGTCGAGGTCTTGCGGGAAGGCGGCGATGTTGAGCGCCAGGATCACTTCGGCACCCATCGCATAAACGTCGGAGAGCGCGTTCGCCGCGGCGATCTGCCCGAACTCACGAGGGTCATCCACGATCGGCGCGAAGAAGTCCACCGTTGCAACGACGGCGGTCTGAGAATTGATGCGGTAAACGGCCGCGTCGTCGGGCACGCCAAGGCCAACGAGCAGATCTGGGTGTTGCTCGCTATCAAACATCCCTGCGAGCGGCGTCAAAACTTGCGCCAGGGCCTCTGGGCCCGCTTTAGACGCTCAGCCGCCGCATTCGGTCAGGGTTGTGAGCCGAATCTCCTCACGTGTCATGCGCCGATCGTAGCGGACACTCACGCAACCTGCCGACGGCGGCTAAGATCGCGCCATGGCGAAGCGAAAGCGGCTGTCTCCGGAAACCATCATCGAGCGGCTGAGCAGCGTCTATGGCATGCCCGAGAACCAGCCGAGCGACGATCCGTTGGCGGAACTGATTCTGACTGTGCTTTCGCAGAACACGGCCGATACCAACAGCGGGCGCGCGTTCACGCGAATGCTCCGCAAGTACCCTTCCTGGGACGCTATAGCCGACGCCCCACCAGACGAACTGATCGCGACCATCCAGAGCGGCGGGCTCGCGAATCAGAAAGGCCCACGGATACAGAAGATCCTGCGGGCCGTGGCCGAACGCTCGCCGGACCGAGACATGTCGTTCCTTGCCGAAGAGCCCCTCGAAAAGGCCCGCAGCTGGCTGCGCTCCTTGCCGGGGGTCGGCCCCAAGACCGCGGCATGCGTGCTGCTGTTCGCGCTAGACCGCCCCGCGATGCCGGTGGACACCCACGTAGAGCGCGTGGCGAAGCGGCTGAAGCTCATCGGGCCGAAGGTAACCGCGGAAAAGGCCCACGAGCAGCTAGAGAAGCTGGTGGACGGGTCGCTGTACTACGCCTTCCACATGTCGTTGATCAAGCACGGCCGCCGGACATGTTCGGCGCGCAAGCCAAAGTGCGCGGGCTGCATCCTTGAACCGGACTGTCCGAGCAGCGAAGCGAGCTAGTCCTCGCCGCCATCTTCCGCGACGAGCTGGTCGACTTCCGGAGCCAACGGAGCGTCGCGAACCGGTTCCGGCGCAGGCGGGCGTTCGGGGATGAAGCGGTCCGCAAGCTCTAGAAGCACGGAGGCGATCACAATCAGCGTGCCCAATACACCAACGATGAGGTAGTTGCGCTGTCCCACGTCCAGCATCGCGTCCGCGAGGGCCCGAAGGTCAACCCAGTACGGGTCGCCGCCGCCGATGCGCCTCAAGAGCCAGCCGATCACCCAGGCGCCCGCGTATCCCGGCAACGCCGAAAGCAGCACGGCCAAACCGAACGTCCTGAATCGCCGAAGCCCTTGAGTCATCGCGAGCGAGGCTGCTCCGGCCACCGTGACCACCATGAGCAGGACGACGGCCGCGTAGCCAGCGCGTTGGTGGGTTGAGCCGGTAAGGGCGCCCAAGAGCTGGTCCAGCGCCCCTTGGACCGAGAGGAACGCTAGTGTCTGGTTGCCCGTCTGGTCAAAAGGAGCCAGCCCCGTCACGTAGATGATCGCCGCGGACCTTGCGAGCACAAGCTCGCGCAGTTCGTCATCGTTGAGCGCGAGCACTTCCTCGGGCTCGATGTTCACCGGCAAAGGGTAGTCAGGGATAGAGAGCAGGTCGCCGTCTTCCGCAGCCGCGGCGGACTCCCGCAGGGCGTCTCCGTGTACGGCCAGCAGACGATCGACATCCGTGGTGGCGCGGATCCCTTCCGAGATGACGTGCACGGCAGCGTCCTGGTCCGTTACCTGGCGGATGCTGTAGAAGCCGATAAGCAGGAACATCGAGATGGCCAGAATCGCCCCGGCAACGGTCGCGCCACCACCTTCAGCGGACTTGTGCGCCTCGCTGAACACACGGTCACGGATGGACTCTCGATCCATCGCGTCAAATTCAGGCCGTTGGCTCATACAGCATTACTCACGGCGGACCACAATCGTCCCCGCGATTCGGTCGTGCAACGTCCGCCGGCGAGGGTCGAAGGCGGACCAGAGCACGCCCGCGACCGCAAGCAGAAGAGCGGTGGCGATAGCAAGGACGGCGATAGGCAGCGAGTCCCGGAACGCGAATGCAACCATCGCTCCCAGGCCGACGATGAGCAGATAGACGAGCATGCCGATGAGCCTGGCGAGAGCGCCAAGGACGCCGAGTCCTCCCCCGTCAGAGCGGAGGACCGTCACTTGCATCACCGCTGCCCCAGCGGTCTGTCCGCGCCATGCCAAACAAACGAACAGATACAGCGCAAAGCTTGGCGGAATGGCCAAGACACAGGCCCAAAACAGGTTGATGGCCGAACCGGATGCTTGCGTCTTCTCGAAGTCTGAAGAGATCAAGATGGCGATCGAGCCAATCGAGACCAGCAGCGAAGAGATGATGAACAGGACGAGGACATCGAGCGTGCCAGCCACCACGCGTGACTCGAACGAGGCGTACCGCAGAGCGGCAGCTTTGGGGGATTGGCCCGGCACTTGTGGTGTTTCACGCGTCATCGCCATGGGGCTCGTGTTCATTCTAGCGCGAGACTGATAAGGGTCTTGGGTGGTCGTTTTCGCAACGTTTGCGGTCTCCCGGATATGCTGGGGATATGGCCGTCCCGCACCTCGCAGCCGCCGCCCCCAAGGTTGAACCCTCGCCGTGGAAACCCAACCCGTGGGCGCTGATGTCGACGGTGGCGATGCTCGTGGGGATTGTTGCCGGGCTGGTGCTCACGCTGATCACCATTGGACCGCTTTCGCGCGACGAGTTCCGAATCTGGCAATGGACGACGGACAACCTCCCCTCAACGGTCTTCCAACTGACCGGCGTGGCGCGTGACACCGACATCGCGACGGGCGAAGCTGCGGCGCGCGAGTACTTCCGGCTCACGAGCCGGATCCGCGCGGAGCTGCAAAACGCCGAGCCGGATCTGGCCCTGCTGGACGTGCTCGCAAACGAACGCGCGGCTTACGAAAACGATGTCGAACGGCTCGTTGAAACGTACGTCACGGAGGCGATCGAGCAGGCTGGGCTGAAGAGAGCTTTCCCCCTGTTCGAGGACTGGCGAATCGTTTGGCCGCCCGTGGAAATCGAACTCACAAGTCCACCGAAGCTACTGGTCACATCCCCGCGGGACGAAATCGTCCGCAGCGACAACCTGCTGCGGAACGACCTCACGCTGGACGAGATCGTCGCAATCGAGGAGAAGGCGGACGGCGCGAACGAGGTGTCGCTCGTCATCTCCATCGGCGGCATCGCCGCCTATCCGGCGATTATCCGGGACGAACGGTCATACGACTCGTTGCTGAGCGTCACGGGCCACGAATGGGCCCATCACTACCTCTCGTTTTTCCCGCTCGGCCTGCGGTGGACGTCCGGGCAGACCGGCCGGACGTTGAACGAGTCCACGGCGGACATCGTGGGGCGGGAGCTTGCGATCCTGATCCGCCAAAACCATCCAATTGAGTTCGCGCCCGGCG
>Ga0114950_10004878_pt1 | contig 10431 bp, 7 predicted proteins | sample N075metaG_FD_83503 | JGI IMG/M metagenome (GOLD analysis project Ga0114950, IMG submission 83503) | Deep subsurface microbial communities from Kermadec Trench to uncover new lineages of life (NeLLi) - N075 metaG | ecosystem: Environmental > Aquatic > Marine > Ocean trench > Sediment | place... | reverse complement strand
CTTCTGGTGGACGACGATCGGGCTCTTCGTGGGCTCGTTCCTCAACGTGGCCATCTACCGGCTGCCGCTCGAGGACAAGACCGTGTCGCGGCCGGCTCGGTCGCGCTGCCCCGAGTGCAAGACCGAGCTCGCCTGGAGCGACAACATCCCGATCCTCTCGTGGCTCCTCCTGCGGGGCCGCTGTCGGACCTGTCGGTGCCGGATCTCCATCCGGTACCCCCTGGTGGAGGGCCTGACCGCGCTGCTCTGGGGGCTCGCCGCCGCTTCGCTCCCTCCCAGTGACTTGGCACTCACCGGCGTGCGGGTGCTCGTGTTGTCGGGCCTCGTCGTGGCGACCTTCGTCGACTTCGACTACTTCGAGATCCCCGACGAGGTGTCGATCGGCGGAATCTGGCTCGCGGTCATCCTCACCCTCTTGATCCCAGAGCTCCACGAGGCCACCTGGCTGGCCCGTGTGGCCTCTGGAACGGCGGACGGGGGCATCGACCGGTTCGGTGCTCTCGTCGGCTGCCTGGGAGGCATGGTCGTCGGTGGCGGGGTCCTGTGGCTGATCGGCTGGCTGGGCGGGAAGGTGTTCGGCGGCGAGGCGATGGGCTTCGGGGACGTGAAGCTCCTGGCCGCGGGGGGCGGGTTCGTGGGCCCCGGTGGGGTGTTGGTCGCCCTGATGGTGGCGGCGTTCGTGGCTTCGATCGTCGGCGTCGGCAACATGGCGCGGTTCTTCTGCCTGACATGGGGCCGCGCCGGGCGCCGCGGACGGCGTCCCGAGCTCGGCCGGTCGATTCGGGTCGCCCGCATCGCCGGTCGGTACCTGCCCTTTGGCCCGTATCTCGCGCTCGGGATTGGAATCGTTCTCCTCTATTGGAATCATGTGTCCGTACTGGCCTTCTGACCCGCGACCGGCGGGGGATTCAGCAGGCCGCTGTCGCGCCTACGAGGGGAAGAATGAAGAACAACACGAGTCGGCTCGCCTTGATCGCCGCCTTGATCGCAGGGACGGCACCTCTCATCACGAGTTGTGCCTCGCAATCCGCCATGCGGGCCGCGCTCAACGACCGTGATGCCGAGCTGCGTCAGCTGCGCGACGAGCGCGTCCAGTTGAAGGAGCGCATCCAGCTGCTGCTGCGCGAGAAGGAGGGGATGGAGATCGCCCTGCTCGACGCGAGCTTCCAGGCCGCCGAGGCCGCCGAAGTGCAGGCGGTCATGCCCATGTTCCCCGAGCTCGAGGAGCTGGGGATCGGCGTGAGCCGGCGCGATGGCCATGTGGTCATCACCCTTCCGTCTGCGATCACGTTTCAATCGGGCCGAGCCGACCTCTCGCAGACCGGCCGGCGAGGACTCGCGGCGGTCGCCGTGCGGTTGCGAAACGAGTTCGGCGGAGCCGCCTTCTACGTCGAGGGACACACGGACTCCGACCCGATCCGGAAGTCGAAGTTCGCTTCGAATCGTGCGCTGTCGCTGTCCCGGGCGATGGCCGTGCTCGACTACCTCGTGGGCGAGTGCCAGATACTCGACGACGACTGCGTCGTCGTGGGTCACGGCCAGTACGCGCCGCTCGCGCCCAACAACGGGGACAGCAACAAGGCCATGAACCGTCGCGTGGAGATCGTCGTGTACGCGCGAGACTAGAGCGCCCTTGAAGGGCAGGTGCGTGGACGGAAGAGGGAGCTGGCTCCTTCGGGATCCCGGCCCCGCCGTGCAGGCGCAGACGTCGTAGCGCAGCACCAGGCGTGAATTCTTCGGCCCGCAGGCCCGTCCGGCAACCTCGTCGCGCGTGCCCTGCGATCGAGCGCCGCCCGTTCGCGGTTCCTCTGCCAATCCGGTACTCCCGAGGATAGGATGCGCGCCCCTCTCGCGTGACACCCCTCCGCCTCGAGCGAACGGCTACATGACGACCCCAGACACCTTCCACAACATCGCGTTCGTCGGGCACCCGTCATCGGGCAAGACGACGCTGGTCGACGCACTGGCCCACCTCACGGGCGCCTCGACGCGGAAGGGGTCGGTCGCCGAGAAGACCAGCATCTGCGACACGGAGCCCGAAGAGCAGGAGAAACAGCACACGCTGCAGATGTCTTCCGTGTGGGCCGATTGGAGCGGGAGAACCTGGACGTTCTTCGATACGCCGGGCTACCCGGAGTTCGTGGGTGAAGTTCAATCGGCCCAGTTCGGCGCCGATCTCGTCATCGGAGTCGTGAGCTGTTCGAGCGGAGTGACGTTCAATCTGCGCACCAAGATGGAGATGGCGGCGCAGCTCGGCCGCGGGCGCGCGATCGTGTTGACGCACCTGGACGGCGAGAACGCCGTCTTCGACGACATCGTCGTTCAACTCCGCGAAGCGGTGGGGGAGGAATGCGTGCCCGTGCTCCTCCCGGATGCCAGCGGCCCTGCATTCTCCTCCGTGCGCCGTACGATGCTCGATCCCGAGAGCGCCTGGTGCCCGCGTCTCAAGGACCGTGTCATGGACTCCTGCGAGGACGAGGAGCGCCTCATGGAGTACCTCGATACGCAGGAGCTCTCCGAGGAGCAACTCGATGAGTTCATGCCCGCCGCGATCGCAAAGGGCACGCTCGTGCCCGTGCTCGTTTGCAATCCGGAGAGCGGCCTCGGGGTCGAGAACGTGCTGGAGTTCCTCAAGCGCTTCGCTCCGACTCCGGCCAGCAGACCCCGGGAAAACGCCGATGGCGAGCCCATCCTGGCGGACCCCTCAGGCGCGCTCTCCGGGACTGTTATCAACGTCAAGGCCGATCCGCACGTCGGCCGCATCCTCGTCGCCCGAATCAACACGGGGACGCTGAAGGTGGGTGATGCCATCATCGGCCCTGATTCAGACCGGCCCGAGAAGTTGGGTGGGTTGTTCCACCTCGTGGGCAAGAAGCGTGAGCCGATCGAATCCGCGGGTCCGGGCGAGATCGTCGCGATCTCCAAGGTGGAGAAAATCAAGATCTGGCAGGGGTTCACCAAGCCCGGTGGCGACATTCTCGCGATCCCGACGCCTGAGACGCCGACCCCGATGGTCGCCCTCGCGGTCGTTCCCAAGTCACGGGCGGACGAGCAGAAGATCGGCGAGGCGCTCAAGAAGTTGGCCTCCGAGGACCCGACCTTCCAGGTCGAGCACGCGAAGGAGACCCAGGAGCTCGTGATCCACGGGATGAGCGACCTGCACCTGCAGGTCATGATCGATCGCCTCAAACGGCGGTACGGCGTGGAAGTGGAGACGCACATTCCGACGATCTCCTATCGGGAGACGATTACGAAGAGAGCCGACGGACACCACCGGCACAAGAAGCAGAGCGGTGGCCGCGGTCAGTTCGGCGAGTGCTTCCTCCATCTGCGTCCGCTCGAGTCCGGATCCGGCCTCGTATTCAACGACAAGGTTACCGGAGGGGCGATCCCGCGCAACTTGATCCCCGCGGTCGAGAAGGGGATTCGCGAGATCGCCGCGGCAGGGATCATGACCACAGGTCAAGTCCTCGACCTGGAGATCGAGCTCTACGACGGCAAATTCCACGCCGTCGATTCGGACGAGGCGAGCTTCAAGATGGCCGGCGCGCGTGCATTCCGCGCAGGCTTCCAGAAAGCAGGCCCCGTCCTGCTCGAGCCGATCATGGAACTCAACATCAAGGTCCCCACGACCGACGCGGGGACGGTGTTCAGCGACATCACGAGCCACCGTCGCGGACACGTCGTCGACCAGTCCAACGAGGCGGGGGGCGCGATCACGGTGATCAAGGCGGAGGTCCCCCTGGCCACCGTCCAGACCTATCACCGCGACTTGAAGTCCCAGACGGCGGGAGAGGGGACATACAGCATGGTGTTCAAGCACTTCGCGGCCTTGCCGGCTATCGAGCAACAGAAGATCCTGGCGACCGCCGGCAAGCAACACGCGGACGACTGAACGGCATGGGTTGCCTGGGCGCGGCCACGGTCCAGACGGCGGTGCGGGCACCTTTGCCTGACCAGGAGAGGACATAGCGGGGACGCAAGGACAGTAGGAAGGCAGGGACGGAGAGGAAACGGACTGCTCTGCCAGACGCCATGGGCGCCGCAAGGCCCGAGGCGGTCTTGCAAACTGCCTCGGGCCTTGCGGCGCCCAGGGCATCTGGGGGCCCTGGCAGAGGACATTCCTGGCCGCTTGCCTCCGGGGCCGGGGCCGTGGCAGTCCCGGCCGCTCCGTTCCCACTTTTCTCCTGTCCCTGCGTCCCTGCCATGTCCTCTTCTGGTCGGGCACAGGCGGAGGATCAGCCGGCGCGGGTAACGCGCACAGCGGGAGCCAGGGGACGGGCGAGGATGCCGAGGGGACCGCGCACAGGTGGAAAAGAATTCCGGATCCGACCACGACCCCCAATTCTTCGCTCGTCTCCCCAAACCCCCCTCATGTCGCCGTCCATGTGAGTCCGATGTCTGGGACGTCCCTCCAGGATCCCGCATAGGACTTCGCATGATTACGATGGAAGAGCTCTTGGCGCTCATGGTGCGTCAGGGAGGTTCGGACCTTCACCTCTCGGTTGGCAGCCCCCCGCGGATTCGCGTGGACGGTATGCTCCTGCCTGTCGAACACGATGCGCTCGATAGCGACGCGACGCGCAGGCTCGCGACGAGCATCTTGACGTCCGACCAGATTGCGAAGCTGGATCGAGATCTCGAACTGGACTGCTCGTTCGGGCTCGAGGGACTCGGTCGATTCCGGGTGAACGTGTTCTTTCAGCAGGGCACCGTGGCCGGGGTCTTGCGGTCGATTCCGAGCGCAATTCCGAACTTCGAGATGCTCGGGATGCCGCAGGAGGTTTGCCGGCGCATCTGCGGCCTGCACTCGGGGCTCGTGCTCGTGACTGGGGCGACGGGTTCCGGCAAGTCGACGTCGCTGGCGGCGATGATCGACTACGTCAACGTAAACAGGCAGGCGCACATCGTAACGATCGAGGATCCTGTCGAGTTCACGCACCAGCACAAGAACTGCATGATCACCCAGCGGGAGGTGGGAGGAGACACGCGGTCGTTCAAGAACGCGCTTCGGAGCGTGCTCCGGCAGGACCCCGACATTGTCCTCGTCGGTGAGCTCCGTGACCTCGAGACGGTCGAAGCCGCGCTGACGTTGGCCGAGACCGGACACCTGACCTTCGGCACGCTGCACACGTCGGACGCGGTTCAAACGATGAACCGGATCATCGACGTGTTCCCATCGCACCAGCAGTCGCAGATCCGGACGATGCTCTCCTTCACCCTGGAGGCGGTGTTCAGCCAGAAGCTCCTGCCCTCCGCCACGGGCAAAGGGCGTTGCCTCGCCGCGGAAGTGTTGATCGCGACTCCCGGTGTCCGCGCCCTCATCCGCGACGGCAAGGCGCACCAGGTCTACTCGCAGATCCAGACGGGCGGCCGGCTGGGCATGACGACGATGGCACAGTCCCTCTCGCGGCTCGTCATCGCCCGTCGCGTCAAGCAAGCGGACGCGGAAGCGGTCCTCTCCGATCCCAGCGAGCTGCGTGCATCCGTCGCGGCGGCCGCCTGATGGTCAAAGTCTCGAGGAAGATCCGAAGCCTTCTCCTGAAGGAGGGGCTGGTCACGCCTGAGGCCTGGGACAAGGCCAAGGGCGACGGACCGGACGTACTCGAGACGCTGCTCTCACGTGGGGCCGTCGAAGAGAAGGCCCTCATGGACGTCCTGGGGCGATCGGCCGGCGTGCCACCCGTCGAGCTTCGGGATATCGTACCGGATCCGTCCGCGCTCGAGTGCCTGCCCAAGGAGACGTGCGAGGAGCAGGGCATCCTGCCGCTGTCGAAGAACGGCAACGTCTTGACGATCGCTGTCTCCGACCCGTTCGACGTGCTGTTGTTCGACGACCTTCGGCGCTCGACCGGCTGCCACATCCGAACGGTCTTCGCGCACGGGGGCATGCTCAAGGACGCGCTCGAGGCGGTCTTCCAGACGAGCAAGCAGAAGGTAGACGATCTCATCAACGACGTCGCCGGGGCGACGGATCTGGAGGTCCGGGAGGAGCAGAGCGAAGACCTCGAGATGACCGCGGCTGCCGGAAACGAAGAAGCGCCCGCAGTCAAGCTCGCGAACGGGATCCTCCTGAAGGCACTCAAGGAGGGGGCGAGCGACATCCACATCGAGCCGGGCAGGAATCATCTCACCATCCGGTTCCGCGTCGACGGTCGCATGTACGTGGTGATGAAGCCGCCCAAGGGGATCCTGAATGCCCTCATCTCGCGCATCAAGATCCTCTGCCACCTCGACATCGCGGAGCGCAACAAGCCGCAGGACGGCAAGTTCCAGATCCGCTACGAAGGGCGAGCGATCGACTTCCGCGTCTCGGTCCTGCCCGTGGTCGGCGGCGAGAAGGCGGTGCTCCGGATCCTCGACACGGGGACCATGTCCCTGAAGCTGGACACGATGGGGCACGAGCAAAAGGCCCTCGATGACATCATGGCGGCGATCCAGTCGCCCTACGGGATGGTGCTCGTGACCGGTCCGACGGGTTCGGGCAAGTCGACGACGCTCTATTCGTGCGTCCAGGAAGTTGCGAGCGAGGAAATCAACGTCGTGACCGTCGAGGATCCCGTCGAGTACCAGATGGATGGGATCAATCAGGTCCCGGTGAATCCCAAACGCGGACTGACCTTCGCAGGCGCTCTGCGGTCCATCCTCCGCCAAGACCCCGATGTCGTCCTCGTCGGTGAGATCCGGGACCTCGAGACGGCTGAGATCGCGATCAAGGCCGCCCTCACGGGGCACCTCGTGCTCTCGACGCTGCACACCAACGACGCCGTCGGAACGATCACGCGCCTCGTCGACATGGGGATCGATCCATTCATGGTCTCGAGTTCACTCTTGTGCGTGTGCGCGCAGCGTCTGGGCAGGCGGCTGTGCAAGCGATGCAAGGTTGCGCTCACGGACGTCCCGAAGAAAAAGCTGCTCTCGATCGGTTTCTTGAAAGAAGACTTCGAGACCCTGGATCTCTTCGAGCCGAACCCGGATGGCTGCCCCCAGTGCAACCAGGGCTACAAGGGCCGCTTCGCGATCCTGGAGACACTCCCCATATCCTTGAAGCTCCGGCGGATGATCGTGGAAGGCAAGTCCATCGACGACCTCAAGGCTCAGGCGATGAGCGAAGGCATGATGACCCTACGGAGGGTCGGCATCCTCAACGCGATGAGGGGCGTCACGTCCATCGAAGAAGTGCTTCGAATCACCCTCGACGACTAGCACCGAATAACCCCCACCAGACGAGAACAAGACCTTGATCCAATTCAAGTACGCAGCCAAGGGCCCCGGCGGAAAAACGGTGGAGGGCACGATTGCCGCCGCGAGCAAGTCCGAGGCGGTCACGGAACTCCGCAAGCAGAACCTCGTCGTCATGCGACTGGATGAGTCCGGCGGGAAGGGGAAGAAGTCGAAGGGCTTCTCCCTCAACATGACGCTCGGCTCGAAGACCCCGAGGGCCAAGAAGTCCGAGGTGGTCATCTTCACGCGCCAACTCGCGACGATGGTCGGAGCGGGGCTCTCCCTGCTCGAGTCCCTCGAGGTCCTCGGTGACCAGGCCGACTCGGTAGGGATGAAGGCGACGTGCGAGAAGCTCGTCAGCGAGGTTCGGGGGGGCAACGACCTCTCGGCCGCGATGGAGAAGTGCCCGAAGGTCTTCAACCACCTCTACGTCAGCATGGTCAGGGCGGGGGAGATCTCGGGCCAGATGGACATCATCCTGAACCGCCTAGCGGACTATCAGGAAGCGGCCGAGGAGCTCACTCGCGAGATCAAGGCGGCGATGACCTACCCCATCATCTCGATGGTGCTCGTGCTCGGCATCACGGCCTTCCTGATGATCGGCGTCGTACCCACGTTCAAGGAAGTCTTCGCTTCCATGGACGCGGAGTTGCCGGGGATCACTAAATTCGTGCTGGCGATCTCCGACTTCCTGCGCGGCAACCTCCTACTGGTCTGCGCCGGGATCTTCGCGGGGGTCTTCTCGATCGCCACGTTCAAGAAGACCGACAGGGGCGCTTACCTCTGGGATTGCATGATGCTCAAGCTGCCCGTCTTCGGGGTGCTCTTCAGCAAGGTGTGCCTGGCGCGCTTCAGCCGGACCTTCGCGACCCTGATCCGGTCCGGCGTGCCGATCATGTCCACGCTCGAGATCGTGGCGGACACCGCCGGCAACCGGGTGGTCTCCGTCGCCGTCCTCAGGTCGCGCGACAGCGTCCGGAACGGCAACCTGCTCTCCGAGCCGCTGGGACAATCGAAGGTCTTTCCGCCCATGGTCGTCCGCATGATCGCGATCGGCGAGCGGACCGGCGCGCTCGAGACCCTGCTGGAGAAGATTGCCGAGTTCTACGACTCGCAGGTCAAGGCCCAGGTCAAGGCGCTCACGAGCCTCATCGAACCCCTGCTGATCACCTTCATGGGGGTCATCGTGGGCGGCGTCGTGCTCGCCATCTTCGCGCCGATCCTCGACATGATTGGAAAACTCTCCGGATGATTGGAGAACTCTGGGGCGGTGAGCCTCAAGTTCCCGCAAGAGCGTCGACGATAAGCACTCACGAGCGCACCGCTTCAGCGGGTCTTCCCAGGAAGAGGTGGCGAACGAGGCTCCACGCGAGCCACCCAAGTACTAGGAACGTCTGAGGTCAGGTCCTTCGGGGCCCGGCAGGGAGTCAGTCAAATCGACTCGGTCGCACCCCGATCAGGGTGCCTGAAGGAAACTATTCTAGCATGATGATTCGTAACCGTCGAAACTCAGGTTTCACCCTCATTGAACTCATGATCGTTGTCGCGATCATCGCGATCATCGCGGCGATCGCCATCCCGAAACTGTTGAGCGCGCGTATCTCCGCGAATGAGAACGCCGCGATCGCGACCTTGCGTTCGATCGCAGCCGCGCAGCAGCAATTCCAGGCGGGGTCAGTCGTCGACACCGATGCCGATGGCGGCGGTGAGTACGGCTTCTTCGGCGAACTCGCCGGCAACGCGGTGCTTCGCGGCTTCGACGGCACGGTCGCGTTCATGTCAGCCAACGTCCTCCAGCCGCCGTTCCTCGCGACGGCATTCGGTGACATCAACTTGTCCTGCGTCGAGCGCCAAGGCTACCTGTACCAGATCTTCCTGCCCGGCCCGGGCAACGCCGCGGTTGCGGTCACCGGTTTCGCCGAGCTCGTCGGCGGCGGTGCCGACGCCGCGATCCTCGCCAGCCTCGACGCGGCCAACAACGAGATCTTCTGGTGCTGCTACGCTTGGCCGCAGCAAGCCATGAAGACGGGTAACCGCGCCTTCTTCATCGACCAGGAAGGCGACGTGATCCAGTTCGTGAACCAGGCCCAGACCTACAACGGCACCGCCGCCGCCTCGCGCCCGCTCTTCAGCGACGCCTACGACAATGCCGTGCTCCTCAGCATGGGCGAGGCCCTCGGCCTCGGCGCGCTGGGCAACACGGCGAACGCCAATATCTGGACGTCGGTCGGCAACTGATCGCCTGACCCTGATAGGTACTTCACAGGGCGTCACCGCATTGCGGTGGCGCCCTTCTTCGTTTGCGGAGCGCGCGCCACCCTCCGCTGCCGCGACAGCATTCCCGTCGAATCAGCTTGGCGGAGACCCTGGCGGGGCTGGGTCTCAGACCGACGAGGCATGCTGACGGTGGCTCTGCGTCCAGGCCGCGCGCTGCTGATGGAGAACATCCGGAACGGCCCTGCAGGCCGAGGGATTCGCGCTTGGCGCGAGATGCTGGCGGTGCCACGGCGGCTGTGCCGCCGGCCCGCCTCACGGCGGGCGCTGGATCCATCGAAGGAGAGAACGGACTCACCTGTCCGTGTCGCTGGCCCCCGAGGGATCTAGCCCGAAGAGCCGACTCGCATTCGTACTCGTGCGCTGCGCCAGCGCCGTGAAGTCGTCGCCGCGGGCTTCGGCCACGACTTCGAGCACGCGGCGTACGAACGCCGGCTCGTTGCGCCGGCCCCGGTGGCCCTGGGGCGCGAGGAACGGGCAATCCGTCTCGACGAGGAGCCGGTCCTCTGGAACCGCCTTCGCCGCCTCGCGGTTCGCCTCGTTCTTCGGGTAGGTGACGATCCCCGAGAACGAGATGTGGAAGCCGGATTCGAGGTACGGGGCGAGTTCGCGCGTGCCCATCGTGTAGCAGTGCATCACGCCGCGGACGCCGGGATACTCGTCGATCAGGCGGACGGTCTCCTCGTGCGCGTCTCGGCAGTGGACGATCACGGGCTTATCGAGGCGTCGGGCGAGCTCGAGGTGCCACCGGAAGCTCTCGAGCTGGTCCCTCCGGGGCGAGTACTCCTTGAAGAAGTCGAGCCCTGTCTCCCCGACCGCGACGCAATCGGGGCGCTCGCACAAGCTGGCGATGGCCGCCCTCTCAGTCGGACCGACGTTGCTTGCATCGTGGGGGTGGATGCCTGCGGTGGGGAACAGCCCCTCGCGTCCGGT
>Ga0114950_10004877_pt1 | contig 10437 bp, 6 predicted proteins | sample N075metaG_FD_83503 | JGI IMG/M metagenome (GOLD analysis project Ga0114950, IMG submission 83503) | Deep subsurface microbial communities from Kermadec Trench to uncover new lineages of life (NeLLi) - N075 metaG | ecosystem: Environmental > Aquatic > Marine > Ocean trench > Sediment | place... | reverse complement strand
GCCACACGCTTTGGTCCGATGCGGCGGGTTGGTGTTCGGGGATCGATCCGGGCCGCAAACAGAATTTCGTCCGCGTAGATGTTGCCTATTCCTGAAACCACCGATTGATCCAAAAGCGCCGCCTTAATAGAACGGGATCCTCTTCCCAGTCGGTCGGCAAATTCCCGCGTGTCCACATCGAAGGGTTCGGGTCCCCAACCCTTTTGGGTCAGGTATTCTTCGAGGTCCCCGGTGACTACAATTCGCATTCGGCCAAATCGCCTTACATCGTTGTAGCGCAAGCTCACTTGCGTGGGTTCGATTCGCCATTCCACATGGTCATGTTTTTCAAGAGGCGTCGTGCCTGGTACAATCAGGAATCGTCCCGTCATGCGCAGGTGCGCAAGTATGGAAACTTCATCGGCCAAATCGATGACAATCCATTTGCCCCGGCGTCGTACATCGATCACGAGAGCCTGCGAAGTGGCTTTGACAAACGATTCTACATCCGAGTCCACCACCCCGGGATGGTGTACCCGGGCGTGGCGCAGCGTCTTTCCCTTGAGCGCAGTTCTCAGGCCTCGAACGACCGTTTCTACCTCGGGAAGTTCCGGCAAGACTAATCCTCTGGCGGTGGGCGCAGCGTTCGGTTCAAGAAGGCATAGATCTCTGTCCATGCCATGTTGGCGGCCTCGGGCGTGTAACCGCGTTTGTTGTTGGGGTTCATAAACGCGTGACCTGAGCTGTCGTAGACTAAAACCGTCACATCTTTCTTGAGCGCCCGACCCTGGGCTTGAAATTGAAGAACGCTTTCGGTAGGAATACCGCGATCTAAGCCTCCAAAGATTCCCAGCACCGATGCACCCAGGAGGGACAGTGTTGAGTCTTCGGTGACCAGTCTGCCGTAGCATATTACAGACGCCGTCAGATCGGGCACGACCAGTGCAGTCTGCAGCGAGAAGCCTCCACCCATGCACCAGCCGATCGATCCGATCTTGGTGGCGTCCACGCCTTTCTGCATTTTGAGGAATTCTACGGCCACCTGCAAATCGCGGGCGGCCCGGTCTTCGGGTACACCTCGCATGAGTTCATGTGCGGTCTCGGCATCCGTCGCGACTTCACCGCGATACAAGTCGATCGCCATTGTTACATACCCTCGTCTGGCGATCTGCTTTGCACTCTCTTTCACCCAGGTATTCAGTCCCCACCATTCATGAATCACGATAACGCCCGGATGAGTTTCTTCACCATCGGGCCTGTAGATTAATCCTCTTACGGTGTCCGGACCGCTTGAGTAACGGACCGGTTCTGACGACACCTCGTAGAGAGAATCCGAATTCCCGGGTTCCGATACTTCGTCTTCGGCTGCGCCCCATGCGGTGAGTGTGCACAGGATTAAAAGTGCATTCAGAAATGTCCTGGCGTGCTTTTTCATTGATCTCTCCCATTCAGTGACCTGAGTCCGCACACGACTACTTTTAAGATTTCAGATTCTCTCTTGTCACTTAAAGAACATAGCCACACGTGGGGCACAGGCAAAGGTGCAAATGCCCCCTTGCCAGATCCACGCCTTATCTGTAGTATGGGTCGCTCAAAAGCCGGTGCCAGAGCGGTATAGAACACCACTCACAGGAGTTTACTTCATGTTCGTGCCACGATCTTTGTTTCTCACTCGCGGTGTAGGGAATCACACAGAGCATCTCGCCAGTTTTGAGCTCGCCCTCAGAGATGCGCAGGTGGCCGAGTATAATCTGGTCAGTGTTTCGAGCATCTTTCCTCCCGGGTGCAAGCTGATTCCTCGCTCACAGGGGCTGCGTCAGCTTTCACCGGGCCAGATTGTTTTTTCTGTCATCGCGAGGCAGCAAACGCGCGAACCCAATCGCCTCATATCGGCATCCATCGGCGTGGCCATTCCGAACGATTCCAGCCAGTATGGTTATCTGTCCGAGCATCATGCCTTTGGCCTGAAGGGGCAGGTTGCGGGGGACTATGCAGAAGATCTCGCGGCTCAAATGCTGGCCACAACGCTGGGTATTGATTTCGACGTGTACAAGAGTTATGACGAGAAAAAAGAAATCTAGCGAATTTCCGGTAAGATTGTTCATAGCACTAATGTCACGCAGTCCGCCAAAGGTGACAAATCAGGATTGTGGACCACGGTCGTGGCCACGGCCATACTATTGCCGAATTAGAAAGGGCCCCATGTCAACTCACAAGCCCCCCACAAGGCTCAGACCGAGGATATCGGACATTCCGCCTACCCGACCGTTCGAGGTGAACCCCGATGATCGTCTTCCGGATGTGCTCGACAAGATGACACGAATCTCCTTTCAGGGCCGCAATCTGGGGAAGGCTTATCAGGCCTGGGCGGACATGATTAAAGAAGAAACCACGATCATGCTGGGTCTGTCAGGCGCGATGACCGCGGGTGGCATGCGTTGCCTCATCGTGTACCTGCTCGAAAACAGGCTGATCGACTGTGTGGTATCCACAGGAGCCAATCTGTTCCATGACGTCTACGAGACGCTCGGACATCCACACTATATGGGTTCAGAAAGTGTCGATGATGTGGAATTATATCAAAAACGTCTCGATCGCGTGTTTGATACCTATGTGGACGAAGTTCAGTTTCGTAAGCTTGACTGGTATCTCGGACATTTCATGCAGGAAGTTGCAAAGGATCAACGACTGGGTACGCGCGAGTTTTTCGAATTGCTGGCCGATCGCCTTGAGCCGCACAAAGTAACTGACGGAATTGTGACGACGGCACGCCGAATCGGGGTACCGCTGTACAGCCCCGCCATTGCGGACTCATCCTTTGGCATTGCGGCCGCGGAAATCGGATTTCCGCTGCGCAGCATCCCTCAAATTGATGTCATGATTGACGCCGTTGAAACCGCAGAGATTGCCTATCACTCCAAGTCGACCTCCGTGATTTACATAGGTGGCGGGACGCCCAAAAACTTTATTAATCAAAGTGGTTTGACGGCCAGCGGCTGGATGATGGATGAACTCCCCGGACACGACTATGCAATACAATTTACCACCGACGCTCCACATTGGGGCGGTCTCTCGGGCTGCACGTTCCAGGAGGCGCAATCGTGGGGAAAGATTGCGGAACGGGCACGCATGGTCACCGTGCACGTGGACGCGACGATCGCTCTGCCCATTGTCGTGACCGCCCTTGCTCAGGACATTGCCCGCGGCAAGACCCGGGTGTATATTCCAGACATGAAGAAGTTGTATGCTCAAACGCCTCCGGCCGATGCACCCCGCAGAGAGTTTGTCGTAGACCCTCTATCTCAAAAGCTTGACGATGCCGAGCCCGATACCGATGAGGTGATAGAGACTTCATGAACAGATTCCTTGGATTGGAAGATGCGGACGGCGCCACCGCCAAAGCTCCGTTTCAGATACTGCCCGTGCCCTATGAGAAAACGGTCACCTATGGCACCGGGTGTGCAAAGGGTCCCGCGGCCATCCTGCATGCTTCACGCGAAGTCGAATTGTTCGACGAGGAGCTCGAGTCTGAGCCATATCGTGTGGGCATCGGCACCTTAGACCCCCTCGGGGTATCGGCTGACGGTCCCGAGGCGATGGCGAACGACCTGCAGCGTAAAGTGCAAACCTTACTCGCATCAGATATGACGGTGATCACGCTGGGCGGAGAGCATTCAATTACGCCAGGTGCCGTAAGAGCTTGCCAGGAGAAATTTCCCGATCTCTCTGTGTTGCAGATTGACGCACATGCAGATCTCCGCGATGGCTACCAGGGCTACGCATATTCGCACGCTTCGGCCATGCGCCGTGTACGCGATACCGTATCGACCACCGTGGGTGTGGGCATTCGAAATCTGTGCCGCGAAGAATTCGACTACTATCGCCGGCACGATGGATGTCAGCTCTACTTTGCACATCAGCGAGATGCCGGTGGGCTCTGGATTAACGAGGCGATCGATGCGTTAAGTCCGAATGTCTATATCACCTTCGACTTAGATGGGCTGGATGTCTCGATCATGCCCGCAGTAGGTACTCCAGAGCCCGGGGGTCTGAGCTGGGAAGAAGTTTGCGGGATTCTTCGAAGGGTCAGTCTACGGCGAAATATAGTGGGTGCGGACGTAGTCGAGCTTGCGCCCATTGAGGGCATGCATGCGCCTGATTTTGTGGCGGCGAGACTTGTATACAAGATGATTGGTTACATCGACCGCGGTCGCAAAGCTGTGCGTCAGATCGACAAGACCTGACGTCACAGGCGGTCCATTCGGCCGGATTCTATGTCCTCGGCCGACTAACGAATATATACCCTCCGAAAGTATAGGAGGGTTTTCTCTGTTGGTGAAAGGCAACCATGTCCGGTTCTAAGACTCGCGCCCGTGCTCACCACATCCTGGAGTTTCCCGATCATGGGAAGCAGATGCTGGACAGGATGACCCTGGCGGCGCCTGTGCAAACGGTCTTGAGCCAACTGGATCAAGACGCGCCGGTAGATATTTCAGGGCTTGTAGGTGCGGGTCGTTCGGCCGCGGTCGCCGCGATTGCGAAGGCCGCCGGACGACTCATCGTTTGGGTGGTGCCAAACAGCGATGCATTCGATACCGCACAAACAGAACTGGCTACAATGCTTGGGTCAGGACTTCTCTCGTATCCGGCACGCGACACGCGCCCGTATCAGTGGGCGGTCCCGGCTGCAGCTTTAGTGGCCGAACGGCTGCGCACACTCACGCGGCTTCAGTCTATGCGAAAGCCAGGATCGGTGGTGCTCGCCACGGTGGAATCCTGGTTTGATGCTACTCTTCCACCGAACGATCTCAAAGGAAGATGTTTCACGCTGCGTACGGATGAGTCTCTTTCTCGCGAGGATCTGGTGTCCAGACTCAATGAACATGGATATTTGAGATCTGAAGTCGTGGAAGAGGTGGGTCAGTATGCGGTGCGCGGTGGTATTGTAGATCTGTTTGCCACCAGCCAGGAACGACCTCTCCGCGTAGAATTCTGGGGCGACGAAATTGCGTCGCTCAGACTTTTCGATGTGGGCAGTCAGCGCACCGTCCGGACCCTCCACACAGCCGAAATCTGGCCGCAGCGTGAATCGATGGCCGATGCCTCCGATCTGGATATCTGGATGTCGATGTTGTCAGCTAAGGCACAGGACGCAATCGAAATACATCGGGATCCGGCCGCCGAACCCCCCGGGCTTGAGTGGCTGTTCAGCGTTTTTGGAGTTTCTGCGGCATCCCTTTCGGACTTTCTGCCCCCACACACGATCGTGTGGCTGACCGATCCTGAAATCATTGAGGAAGCGGAGAAGCGCATGCGGCTCGGATTGGATTCAGCCTATGAGTCCGGTCGTGCGCATATCAACGCATTTCCGACTCCGTCAGACGTGTTGCCAGATGCCCGTCCGCTCTCTGTTCAATGGAAGTCATACACACAGATTCATGACCGAGAATTGGGACGTGGCCGGGGCACCAATTTCGGGATGAAGCCGCATCCCACGATTCATGGCAATCTTCCGCTCATCAAGAATCTCGCAGAGGTGGTGCCCGCCCTCTTTCTTTGGGGGGACTCGAGCGGACAACTTACTCACATCTTCGAGCTGACCGATGCGCCCGAACGCCTCAACCTGTGCCGCGGCGATATTGTAAGCGGATTTGAATTCGAGGCTGGCGGGCTGGTGTGTCTTACAGAGCACGAAGTATTTGCACGCAGGCCCAGGCCCAAAGTGGCTCGAAGGTTTCGCGAAGGTCTGGCCCTGTCTTCATACACGGCGCTGAAGCAGGGCGATTTCGTAGTGCACACTGATTACGGGGTCGGCCGTTATCACGGATTTAAGACACTGGAGGTGGACGGCAAGCCCTGCGACACACTTGAGATTCGATACGTAGACGATGACAAAGTATTTGTGCCCATCGAGGCCTTCAACAGGGTTCGGAAATTCACCGGTTCTCAGGGTGAGCCGAAGTTGGCGAAACTGGGCTCTGGTCTTTGGGAAAAAATCAAGGCGCGAACGCGACAAAAAATCCTCGAGATGGCGGAGGAACTGGTCAAATTATATGCGGCCCGAAAGTCGCAGTCGGGATTTGCTTTTGGCGCAGACGACACGATGATGGCAGAGCTCGAAGAATCCTTTCCGTACCAGGAGACCCCCGATCAGGCCTCGGCGCTTTTGTCTATCAAAGAAGATATGGAATCGTCTGCACCTATGGATCGCCTGATCTGCGGTGACGTCGGATTTGGAAAGACCGAACTGGCGGTTCGTGCGGCACTCAAGGCGGTCAGTTCCGGCAAACAGGTGGCCGTGCTTGTGCCCACGACCATTCTGGCCGCGCAGCATCTGGAAACATTTGCCGATCGCCTTGCCCCGTTTCCCATTCGCGTCGAAATGTTATCGAGATTTAAGTCTCCGGCCCAACAGAAATTGATCATCGCCGATCTGGCCGCGGGAAAGGTCGACGTGGTGGTGGGTACACATCGCCTGCTATCTAAGGACGTGGTGTATCGGGACCTCGGACTTCTTGTGGTGGATGAAGAGCATCGATTTGGGGTTCGGCACAAAGAGCGCATCAAGCAGATCAGAATGCTTGTGGACTGCCTGACTTTAACGGCCACGCCGATACCGAGAACGCTTCAGATGTCTCTTCTGGGGGCTAGAGATCTCACCGTGATCAATACTCCACCGCAGGGACGATTGCCCGTACACACCGAAGTGGTGGCCCTTACTGATGAAATTGTGACCACTGCTATTCGCCGAGAAATAGACCGGGGCGGGCAGGTCTTTATCGTCCACAATCGTGTGCAGTCGATTGGGTCCATGTATACGTACATCAAATCGCTGTGTCCTGAAGTTGATGTAGCCATTGCGCACGGTCAGATGAAAGAATCCGATCTCGAAAGGGTGATGATGGAATTTTCCCATCAGCAACATCAAGTGCTGCTCTCCACGGCCATCATCGAATCGGGTCTCGACATTCCGCTGGTGAATACTATTCTCATCAACCGGGCACATACGCTGGGACTGGCACAACTATATCAGCTGCGGGGACGTGTGGGGCGCTCTAAACGCCAGGCCTACGCCTACCTCATGGTACCGCCTGCGGGTTCGTTGTCCCCACAGGCCCGGCGAAGGCTGGCCGCAGTCGAGCAGCATTCAGACCTCGGTTCTGGTTTCCATCTTGCCATGCGTGATCTGGAAATTCGAGGTTCGGGAAATCTGTTGGGCGCTCAGCAACATGGATTCATTGATGCCGTAGGATTTGATCTTTACACCCGGCTGGTGGAGGAAGCCGTGGCCGAAGTGAAGGGCGAGGAACACACCGTGTTGCCCGAAGTCCGGCTCGATACTTCACTGACCATGAGGTTACCTGAAGAATTTGTCCCTCAGTCGACCATTCGCGTGGATCTCTATCAGAGGCTGGCGGATGCCCGAAATCCTGAGACCATCGACGAGTTGAAACAGGAAGTGGTAGACCGGTTTGGGACCCTGCCCGAGCCGGCGTCGGATCTGTTCGATGCCGCGGTTTGCCGGCTCATCTGGGGTCAGATCGGGGTCGTGAGAGTTCGCCTGTCTGATGGTGAGGCCCGCTGGGAGTGGGGACCGGGCCAGCCGCCCTCAAAAAAGCTGCTTGAGAAGCTGGCCTCACAGATTTCCGAACCCCACCAATATTCCTGGGGTAAGACACTTGTATTGAAGCTGGAATGGGGGGCGCAGGCACCTCTGGAGCGCTTCAGAAAACTCTTGCAAGATTTCTGGAATGCCTCATAATTGGCGGCTTACTTGGACCCTGATGGTTCTTGTGCGCCGGGGGATGCCCCCGTATTTCGCTCTGTTTTTTTGGACCCTCAGGGAGAATTTGGTCGATAAAGCTGGGTAAGGAGATGTAAGCATATGATGTGGACACTATTACGGGTTGCGGCACCGGGACTGCTGCTCATTTGGGCCGTCGGTTGCAGCACGAATAAGACTGATCTGGTCGCCACCGTGGGTGACCAGGTGATCACCACCGAAGATTTCGAAGCGGGGTTCAGTTCGAACTCACAGTCCTTCGCCAGCTATGAATACGAGCTGCAACAGCGGCGCGAATTTCTGGAAGGCATGATCGATCAGAAGCTTCTGGTCATTGGCGCGTACAAACAGGGCCTTGATCAGAATCAGGAGATTCAACGACTCCTCGAGCAACAGCAGGGAAAGTTTTTGCTGGACCAGCTTTACAAACAGGAGGTGGTCGATCGCGTGGTTGTGACCGATGAGGAAGTTCGTGCGCATTACGAAAACCTCGGTATGGAAATCCATGCTCGCCACATTCTTCTAAAGACGGAAGAGGAAGCGAATTCTGTGCAAAGTGCCCTGGCGGGGGGTGCCGATTTTGCTGAACTGGCCAAGGAAAAATCGATTGATCCTTCTGCCACGCAAAATGCCGGCGATCTGTCCTGGTTTCGATGGGGCGCAATGGTGCCTGCATTTCAAGACGTTGCGTTTGCACTTTCTGAAAACGACATCTCCAGTCCTGTGCAAACCAATTTTGGCTGGCATGTGATTCAACATCTCGGTCGGCGAGAAGTAGACCGGCAGCCGTACGATCAGATCAAGCTTGGTATCGAGCAACAACTGATACAGCAGCGGACAGAAACCAAAGTTGCTGAATTCCTGGCAGCCATCAAGGCCAAAGCAGAGCTCAGGTTCGATTTAGACCAGCTCAAGCTGATCCAGGAAACCTATCGAGATACGACCGGGGGCCCGCTGCCCTTTAAAGCTAATCTCGATCCGGAAGAGCTTAACTACAAGCTCCAACTCAGACCTATCGTGAGGTACCTTGATACTTCCCTGGCCACGGGCGAATTCCTGAGACTTGCGAATCAGGCGCCCCCGATGAATCGTCCTGATTTTGACGACACGCTGGCCCTGAAGGAATTCATTTTTCAGATGGTGTATACCAAGACACTCGAGCGTGAAGCCCGACAGCTGCGCATTGATCACTCCGATGCGTATCGAGAGAGCTTCAAGAAGTTCAAGGAGGTCTTGATGGCCGATAAGATGCGCACCGATCTGGTGTCGCGTCCGGTAGACGTCACGGCCGAACAGATCCTTGCATACTATGAAGAGCACTCTGAAGAGTTTTCCTCTCCGCCGCAGGTCAATGTACGCGAGGCTCTGGTGGCGACCCAAAAGGAAGCAGATCAAATCCTGGAGAGGGTAAGGCGTGGCGAAAAATTTGCAAACATTTGTAAAAAGGTGACGCTCAGGCAGGGATTCAGGGCGAAGAGTGGAGATCTCGGGACGTTTCGTCGCTTTGAGTATCCCAACTTGTTCGATGCGGCACAAAAGATGGGCCTCCGGCAGGTGGGCGGTCCGGTGTTTCACGCCACCAAAGGGGGGGGCCAGTGGTCCGTGATCGAACTCATTTCAAAAAAAGACGCGATCACGCAGGACTTTGTTTCAGTAGAGTCAAGAATTCTGGGCAAGCTCAAGAGCAGTGAACGATCCGCCGCCTATGAGTCCTGGCTTGACGAAATACGCCAGGCATCCAATGTGCAGATCAACGAAGAAGCACTCTCGAGTACGATTGACGAATCCAAGTACCCCGAGAAAGGATAGACACGCTCTGAAGCAGATCCTTCGTGAGTCCGCAACCCTGCTCGTATTTGTTTGGGTGGCCCTGTGGGCGGGTCCGCCGATGGAGGTCCGCGCCGAGGTCGTAGACCGCATTGTGGCCGTAGTGGCCCATCATATTATTCTCGCGTCTGAGCTTGAAACCCAGGTGATTGAGTTTGCCATCTCACAGCGTCTGGATATTTCAACTGGCGCAGTACGTGATTCACTGGCCGCAGAATTATTGGATCAAATGGTCAACGACCGGCTTATGCTGATTCAGGCCGAGCGTGATACGACGATCAAAGCCAGCGATCACACTGTGGAGAGCGAGCTCGACGATCATCTTAAGCGTATTCAAAGTCAGTTTCCATCGCCCGAAGATTTCTACAAGCAGCTTGCTCGCGAAGGCATGACGATTGCCGAGCTGAAGCGAAAGTATCGACGAGAAGTTCGAGATCAAATTCTAAAGAACAAATTGATCGAAAGCCGGATACGGTCCGTAGACATATCCGCGCCCGAAGTGGACATGTTTTATGCCCAATACAAAGACAGTCTGCCTGCGCAGGTCGCCGCCGTTCATTTATTGGATATTCGGCTCGCCGTTGAACCGTCAGACGCTACGAGAGATTCAATACAAACCCGCGCCCAGGCCGTCTTAGACACCATTCTTGCGGGTGCAGACTTTGAAGCCATGGCAAGGCGATACTCGGGTGATCCCAGCGGAAAGGACGGGGGCGATCTCGGGTCGTTTGGACGGGGCGCGATGGTCCCGGAATTTGAAAAAGTCGCATTCGGGCTGGCCGTGGGTGAAATATCGGGCGTGGTAGAGACTGCGTTCGGCTATCATATTATTAAATCCCTGGGTCGAG
>Ga0114950_10004875_pt1 | contig 10437 bp, 10 predicted proteins | sample N075metaG_FD_83503 | JGI IMG/M metagenome (GOLD analysis project Ga0114950, IMG submission 83503) | Deep subsurface microbial communities from Kermadec Trench to uncover new lineages of life (NeLLi) - N075 metaG | ecosystem: Environmental > Aquatic > Marine > Ocean trench > Sediment | place... | reverse complement strand
TTCGACGATCCGACAATTGCGGTCGCGGTCGTAGTGGAGAACGGCAGCAGTGGAAGCCGCGTCGCGGCGCCAATTGCGCGCGCGCTGATGGACCATCATCTGGGATACGGTATCGTCGATGCAATTCAGTGATACTCATCGCCTGATCATGGGCAAGGCCGAGCCACTCGGCGATATCAATCGACTCCTGCGCCGCGTGCACATTGACAATGTGTTGCTCGGCAGTCTGTTGTTGTTGTGCACACTTGGGCTGATGGTCCTGTATAGCGCAGTCGGACAGAATGCAGACCTGTGGTTTCGCCAGTTCTTAAGGCTGGGCGTTGCAATCGTCGGCATGGTGATCATTGCCCAATTGCCACCGGATCTCATGCGACGCTGGACCCCATGGGCATACCTGTTTGGCCTGGGGTTGCTCATCCTCGTATTGCTGCTTGGCGAGGTCGGGCAAGGCGCGCAGCGCTGGCTCAACCTGGGCATTCGTTTTCAGCCATCGGAAGTAATGAAACTCGCCGTACCCATGATGGTTGCCTGGTATTTGCATGACCGTCAGATTCCGCCGCGGCCAATGCACTTGCTGGTGATCGCCGTCATCATCGCCGTGCCCACCGTATTGATCGCAAAACAGCCTGATCTCGGCACGTCGCTGCTGATCGCCGCCGCCGGCATCCTGGTCGTGATTCTTGCCGGCTTGTCGGTGCGGCTGATGCTCTTTATGGCGGCGCTTTCCGTGCCGGGGGCGTGGGTACTCTGGAGCTTCATGAAGGACTATCAAAAGCAGCGCGTGCTTACGCTCATCAACCCGGATTCGGATCCGCTTGGTGCCGGGTACAACATTATTCAATCAAAAATCGCAATTGGCTCCGGCGGTTTGTTTGGCAAGGGCTGGACCAACGGCAGCCAGGTGCAACTTGAGTTTCTTCCCGAAAGGGACACCGATTTTATTTTCGCTGTGATCGGCGAAGAATTTGGCTTGATGGGTGTTTTGAGTTTGCTGGCAATTTACGTTTTTATCGTTGGTCGTGGCCTCTACATTGCGATGCAAGCTCGCGATACCTATACACGATTGCTTGCTGGCAGCATTAGCCTGACCTTCTTTGTTTACGTCTTCGTCAATACGGCAATGGTCACGGGCCTGGTGCCAGTTGTTGGAATACCATTACCGTTGGTTAGCTACGGCGGAACATCGATGGTGACCCTTATGGCAGGATTCGGTATTCTCATGTCTATTCATACTCACCGAAAACTGCTGCCACGCTAATTAATCAATAATGCGTTTACGATATATTGCTTTCACCCTTATCATTCTTTGCAGTGTGCCCGTCGTGCAAGCCATCGACACAGATCGACCCGAGGTAGAGAAATTTATCGACCAAATAGTCGAGAAAAGTGATTACGATCGCGAATCCCTCAAGGCGATTTTAGCTGACGCGGAAACAAAACAATCCATACTCGATGCGATCAGCCGGCCGGCCGAAAAATCCAAAGAGTGGTACGAGTACCGGGCTATTTTCATCACCGAAGAACGGATCAAGGCCGGCGTCACGTTCTGGCGTGAGCATGAACAGGCGCTCCATCGTATAAGTAAGGAAACCGGCGTGTCGAAGGAAATTCTCGTCGGCATCATCGGCGTTGAAACCTATTTTGGGCGAATTACCGGCAGCTATCGCGTTATAGACGCGCTGGCAACGCTCGCCTTTGACTATCCACCGCGGTCGAAATTCTTCAGCAAGGAATTGCGGGAGTTCCTGCTGCTCGTTCTTGAAGAGGACATGGACGCGGCGGACGCGACCGGATCGTATGCCGGCGCCATGGGCAGGCCACAGTTCATGCCCTCAAGCTTCAGGGCCTACGCAGTCGATTCAAACAATGACGGCAAGCGTGATATTTGGAGTAACTGGGAAGACGTCATTGGCAGTATTGCCAACTATTTTGTCAGGCATCACTGGCGTCATGGCGAGGACGTGGTCACACAGGCGGCACTTGGGCCAAAATGGCATGGCGACCTGCCTGCAAATTCTCTTAAGCCCAAGGCCACCGTTTCATCGCTGAGCCAGCAAGGCGTGATGTTTGCAACCAGCCTGCCTGCGGATAGCAAAGCACAACTAATAAGTCTGCAAGGTGCCGATGCCGAACAGTACTGGGTCGGTTTTCACAATTTATTTGTCATCACGCGCTACAACACCAGCGTGATGTATGCGCTGGCAGTGCATCAACTCGGACAGAAAATAGCGCTTGAGGTCGGCCGTGACCCGTCCTGATCACATTTTCAGGCTGGTCATACTGGCATTCATTCTCGCTCTCGCTGGCTGCGCTTCAAAATCCAGCGACGGCCCACCGCGCAGCGGCTCTTCTGGCACGCTTGTGCCCGATGCAGTGCCGCGCAAAGAAACCAAAAGCCGCTACGGCAATCCCGCGGTTTACGAGGTTTATGGCGTTCGCTATTCCGTGATGGACTCCAGCTACGGCTTTAAGGAACGCGGCGTAGCCTCGTGGTATGGCAAGAAGTTTCATGGTCGGAAGACTTCGAGCCAGGAGCCTTATGACATGTATGCGATGACGGCAGCGCACAAGACATTGCCGCTACCCACCTACGTGAGCGTGCGAAATTTGCGCAACAACAAGACTATCGTCGTGCGCGTTAATGATCGCGGCCCATTTATTGATAACCGCATAATCGATCTGTCGTATTCCGCGGCCATCAAACTCGACATGATCGGCGCTGGCACGGCACTCGTTGAAATCACAGCGCTTAGCTATGACGACCCACCGCCGGTTGAGCGACGCGATACGCCCGCACGGACCGTGAAATCGGCACCGCTAGCCTCGCAGGATATTTTTGTTCAAGTCGGCGCGTTCGGTGATATTGACAATGCCAGGCGTCGTTACGCGCTGCTGCGCGAAAGTGGTATCAGCGGCGCGTTCGTGCACAAGGACGAAAGCCGATCGCCTGCACTTTACCGGATACGCATTGGACCGATACGGAGCGTCGCCGATTACGACACCTTGGTCCTGAAATTGGCGAACATCGGCGTAACCGAGTCGCATCTGGTCACAAATTAGCGAGCACTCGACGAATCGCGTATTTTTGGGCTCGCAGACGTTACAATACGCGCCTTTCGCCACCGACGTTTCTTTACCTATGCGCACATCTCGCACTATCTACTTGCTTTTACTTGTCTTTTCGCTTGTTTTTGCAGCAAAAGCAACGGCGCAAGACTCGCCGACGCCAGCGCCGCCGATCATTGGCGCCAAGAGCTACCTGCTCATCGACGCGAATTCCGGATTTGAGCTGGCATCACTAAATCCCGACCAGCGCCTCGCGCCCGCAAGCCTGACAAAACTCATGTCGGCTTACGCGATCTTCCACGCCTTGAAAGAAGAACAGGTGCGCCTTGAAGACCAGGTGACGGTAAGTGAAAAGGCGTGGCGTACGGAAGGGTCGCGCATGTTTATCGAAGTTGGCTCACGTGTCAGCGTGCGGGACCTGCTGATGGGCATGATCGTCCAGTCGGGCAATGATGCCAGCGTCGCGCTTGCCGAACATGTCGCGGGCACTGAATCGGTATTCGCCGATGTCATGAACCAATATGCAGTCGCGCTCGGTATGCATTCAAGCAATTTTCGAAATGCGACCGGCTTGCCGGACGATAACCACTATTCAACTGCGCGAGATCTGGCGACATTAGCGCGCGCGATCGTTACCGAGTTTCCTGACTATTACAAATGGTACTCGATAAAGGAATTCACTTACGGCGACATCAAACAAAACAATCGCAACTCGTTACTGTGGCGCGATTCCAGTGTCGATGGCATGAAAACCGGTCACACCGACGATGCGGGCTATTGCCTGGTCTCATCCGCCAGTCGCGACGGTATGCGTATTGTTTCTGTGGTGCTTGGCACCGCCAGCGCAAAAGCGCGACTGGATGGCAGTCAGGCCCTGCTCAATTACGGCTTCCGTTTTTACGAAACGCGGCTATTGTATAAAGCCAACTCGAAAATCACGACCGCAACGATCTGGAAAGGATTGCTTGAGTCAACCGATCTCGGTGTTCTCTCAGACTTGTATATAACCATTCCCAGGGGAAGTTTTGACAAGGTCGAATCGGTTGTGAATATGAAGTCTGTATTGCTTGCGCCGGTTGCCCTGGGTCAGCCTTTGGCCGAACTGCAGATAAACCTCTATGGCGCAAACCTTATTACAGAACCCTTGCGTGCACTGCAGGAAAACCCGGTTGGCAGCCTGTGGCAGCGCATGCGTGATAGCGTGAGACTCTGGTTCGAATAAACCGGAAGCGCAATGAGCGAAGAAAAACCGGAACAAGAGCAACTACTGCAGTTTCCATGCAGCTTTCCCATTAAGGTTATGGGCCGGGACGAGGGCGCATTTCGGGACACGGTCGTCAAGATTGTGCAGAAACACGCAGGCGAAGTCAGTGACGGTGATATCCGAATTGCACCGAGTCGCAAAGGCAACTTCGTTTCACTCACGATAACCATCCAGGCCGAAAGCCAGCAACAGCTGGACGATATTTACGGCGATCTGACCGCTTACGAAGACGTCCTGTTCAGCCTGTGATGGAAGCCGCTGACACGATTGTGGTCCGCAAGCTTGGTTTGCAGGACTACGAACCATTGTGGCGCGCCATGCAGCAGTTTACCGAGCGGCGTGATGAGCAAACAGCCGATGAGATCTGGTTTACCGAGCACCCACCTGTTTTCACTCTCGGACTGAACGCCAGCCGCGAACACTTGCTCGCGCCAGGCGATATTCCTGTTGTCCAGATAGACCGGGGGGGGCAAGTGACGTATCACGGCCCCGGCCAGCTAATGATCTATCCACTGATTGACCTGAAACGAGGCAAGCTTGGTGTGCGCGATCTTGTAACAGCGCTTGAGCGTACCGTTGTTGGCGTGGCAGCGGATCTCAATATCGATGCGATGGCCCGCGCAGATGCGCCGGGCGTGTACGTAGACGGCCGCAAACTGGCGAGCGTTGGCTTACGCATTCGACGGGGCGCCAGCTATCACGGCATGGCGTTCAATGTTGCGGTGGACCTCGAGCCGTTTTCCCGTATCAACCCTTGTGGCTACAGCGACCTTGAATTGACAGACCTGAATCGGCTGGGCGTCAAAGAGTCAATCGGGGAAATTGCTGAGCGGGTATTAACGCGCTTGCTCGAAAACTTAAGCTTTTCAGACAGGACGATTACCGAGTCCTCCGACATTGCGAAGGAATAAACGCTAGCGGGCTGCCACGGCCTGATTTTCTTTCAGCACCAGCGATATATACGAAAAGTTAATACACATTTCGTCATCCGATCCGAATCCACCAAAAACCATTTTGTCAGTGTGATTCGCAAACGTGCATTCAACGACCAGCGTCGTGCTATCCCATTCGTCCTGTTCTATGCGAATTGCATCTTCGAACGTGAAGTCTCGCTGCCAGTTCAGATCCCATCGCGGAATATTCAGCAACATCTGTTTTCGACCGTTGCCATCAATCAGACTGGTATTGCCAGAAGCGCCGTACGCATGCATATGGACATTTACCGAGCGCAATTCAATTGCCGCCACTTCTGAATGATCGATCTGCAGCACGCGCGTCGCGTAATTGCGGATGTTTTCGAACGTCCTGCTGAACTGATAGGTTGACCGGCCGCCTTCCGGAATGAGCATCGATTTATTTCTTCGGGATCCCAGCCATGCCTGGTTTGTCAGCGGGAAATTGACGGATGGCTTTTCAACCGTGTCTGCAACCTGAAAATGCATTGCCGAGCCCTGGTCCGTCTCGCCTGGCGCAAACGCAGAGTAGTAATGCATCTGCACGACGACGACGGAACCGGGTTTCATCAAAATGCCCGTATTGGCCGGGAACTCAAAACCACTCATGCCAGGCGCCCAGTGCGACAGCCAGAAATTGTCCCGCCGCAACTTGTCCCAGCCACCGGGATGTCGTTCTTCCAGTTTCGCGCGTTCTTCCTCATCTGCCATGCGATCGGGAAGAGGGCCGCCGAAACAGCGGTGACCTTCGCCCTCCTCGTCGGCAGACAGCTCGCGAATCAGGTCCGCTGACTCAGGTCCGACGGCGTAATTGACCAAATGATGTGCTATCCGCAGATTGCCGGGCTCGGCTTTGAACCCCGTAACGTACTTGTCGGTGTCAAATGGCCAGTCAATGATAAAACAACGATATTCATCCTTCATTTTCTGATTCGGCAGGAAACTTCGGCCAGAAATAAGCTCAACGGAAAAATCGGATGCAAAAACCGGAGGGCTCGCAGCCATTGTGGCCTGGTGTAATTCCTGCTGTTCGGCATCCCGTGGATATCCGGCATTCGCCCAGTCGGCAAATATCGCTTTCTCCCCGGCACTCAACGAGTAGTCGTCGACGTATTTTCTGTGACCGCTCTGCGCCAGCCAGGGCGGCATGCGATCATCGGCGACAGCGGAGGACATTGCGGCACGAAATGAATACGTGAGCTCCGGATCCTCAAACGAAAACGATACACCCGCTTCGGAATGACAGGCCAGGCAGTTCTGTTCTACGAGCGGCAAAATGTCGGCGTAGTATTCTGCCGCCTCTACGGCGTTGGCAAGACTGCCCAGATACAAAGCAGGCAGCAATACGAACATTCCCGTTTTTTTCACTTTTTGATTTCTCCAGAGTGACTTTCCGCGATCGATTTCATGCCTGCAGACAGTTGCAGCAGATCGTTACTGTTCAAATGACCGGACCTGCGCACGACCTCATTACGCTCAGCATCAAACAGAATGACCGTTGGCACGGTTTCAACACCGAGTTTCGTTGCAAGAATCTTATCGTAATCTAAAAAAAAGTGATCGTTGTATTTCTTGTAAAGAGCGTGCTTTTGAATGTATTGCAAAGCATCGTCTCGTTCCTCATCCATGCTTACAGCCAAATAGTCGGTGTCCGGGTAAAGCTTAAGCAACTTGTCCAGATCAAACATGATCGAGCTGCAGCTGTGGCACCAGCTGGCCCAGAACTGCAGCAGCACAGGCTTGCCCTGAAATTTTGCGACGTAGCCGTCCGAGTGACCCAACGATTGCAGTTGCGCCAGCGGCAGCCTGTCATCATCGGACACTGCGGCGACAGCGACCCGGCCATCGTCGAGACCCGCCACCAGCAGCAACATGGCTGAAAGCACGAACGATATTTTTGCGGCTCTTGAAGTCATTTAAGATTCGATAAAAAGAGGTCTAAAAAGGGGTCGGATCCAATTTATCATATTTAGCCGGCGTGACGGGCCCTTGCTGCTTCGAGCCTCTCCACCGTACCAATATCGGCCCATGCTCCTTCAAGCATGGATGCGGAAATCTGCCCCGCGTCAGCACCGTCCGCCAGCATGGGAGGCAACGGTGCGCTGCCGGCGTCCATTCCATGGAAAAACTCCGGGCGGTACAGCGCGATACCGCTGTAGGTGAGCGTCGGCTGCTCGCTGTTTATTAGTAAGCCGCAGGCGAGGTCAAAGTCACCATGCGCTTTGTATTCAGGCGTCGGAACCAGCAATAAATGCGCCATGATATTGTCCGCGAGGGTGATCTCCGGCAGGTCAATATCAACCAATACGTCGGCGTTAACCGCCCAGAAAGGATCCCTGCCGAGCATGGGCAACGCGCGCTGCATGCCACCGGCACTTTCCAAAGCTCCTTCGAACTCGGGGCTGTAGGTCACCTGCAAACCAAATCGGTGACCGTCTCCGATGCGGTCAATAATTTGCTCGCTGAGCCAATGCAGATTGATCACCACATTCCTGATGCCATACCGCGCGATCATTCGCAGATGTCGTTCGAGCAAGCTCTCACCTGCGACCTCGAGTAACGCCTTCGGCACTGTGTCAGTTAGCGGGCGCATTCGTTCGCCGCGGCCCGCGGCCAGAATCATTGCTGTCATGTCGAAGATCGAATGAGCTGAGGAAGTACACGCTCGCTTAAGAGCGCACTCAGGAATGAAAGTTCTTTGTATTGCCCGGCGATCGCGACAATGTAATTCAACGTTAACGGTATGTCGCGCATATAGCCCGCCTTGCCGTCGCGGTGATTCAGTCTCGCGAATATGCCCGCCGCCTTCAATTGTCGCTGCACTCCCATGAGATGGAAGTGGCGTAAAAATTTGTCCTCGTCAATCGCGGGCCCAAGAGCTGCTTGACGCTGACCGTAAAATGACAATGCCCAGGCGGAAACCCGGTCCGGCGGCCAGGAGATATAGCAGTCTTTTAACAGTGATACGAGATCGTAGGTATACGGACCGCAAACGGCGTCCTGGAAATCCAGAATTCCCGGATTGTTTGCGTTTGTTCGCATCAGGTTTCGCGAGTGAAAGTCTCGATGAACAAATACTGTTGGTTGATCCAGCGCATTGTCTACCAGAACATCGCAAATGGTGTTCCATTGCTGTTGCTCATCGTCGCTGAACGTGATGCTCAAATGGGTAGCGCACAACCAGTCGCTGAACAGGGACATCTCAAAACGCAGCAATTCGTCATCGTAAGCTGGCAGTAGCGACTGGTATGCGCCGCCGTTGCTTTGCATTCGTATTAGCGCATCGATTGCGTCGGCGTAGAGTTGCTCACTGCTCTGCGCATCTGCATTTAGTGATTCGAGATACTGAGTCCGACCAAGATCGGTCAACAACAGGAAACCTTGTGTAAGGTCCGCCTCGACCACACGTGGCGCATTCAGGTTCATTTTCTCCAGATATTGCGAAATCTTCACGAACGGCCGGCTGTCTTCTTTCTCTGGCGGTGCATCCATCACGATCCAGCTTTTGCTTTCTTTGCTGGCACGAAAGTAGCGCCGGAAGCTCGCATCTTCAGACGCAGGAGTAAGAATCGCACCGGCAACCTCATCAAATTGTTGCAGCCAAAGCGTAATCGCCTGAACTCTGGCATCAGGCATTGGGTCAGAATTGATTATCGTGGAACTCCCGGCTTCGTTGAAGGCTATTGTGAACTATGCGAAGGTAGCAAATCGTAATACCTGTTAACATCTTTTCTTCGTAACATCTTGTCTCTATTCAATTTTGTCAGATAGGTCAGTCCTGATTTTGTCCAGAATTCCCGTTTTTGGCGCATTCTTTTGCCTGCTGCTTGCAGCATCGCCCGGCCGTGCGCAGGAAAGCCTCAGCTGCGATACGCCGCGAGTCGGCAGCCTTTCGAATTACTCGCTGGAGTCAGGCTTCGGCGACCCGAACGACCTGACCGTCCAGTTTCAGGCGGGACGTATCGACGCGCAGATGCTGCCGACGCCGACCGCATCCATGTCCGGTGGTGTGTTGGTGCGCAGAGGAGATCGACTGGCGGGGGCCGACAGTGCCGACTACAACCCCGAAACGCAGGCTTTATCGCTGCACGGCGATGTGCGTTACCTCGATCCCGCTACAGAAATCATCAGTCAGTCTGCGGAGTTCGCGTTCGAAACCGGGCATATTCGATTCGAGGACGCGCAGTTCTTGCTTGGCGCCAACAACTCACGCGGCGCCGCCAGCGTGTTACAGATCAGCCAGGATGGCACACTTGATCTGAAAGATGTCAGTTACACAACCTGCCCGCCCGACTCGGTTGACTGGTTAATTGAAGCCAGCAACATCAACATAGACTCAAGCACTGGAGTAGGCACAGCGAGAGGCGTCAAGCTTCGCTTCAAAGGCGTACCCATTCTCTATGCGCCGTATTTTTCGTTTCCAATAAGCGATGCACGCAAATCCGGGGTACTGACGCCCACTATCGGCAGCGCGGGTCGCAGCGGAAACGAAATCAGCCTGCCGTATTACTGGAATATTCGCGAGAATTACGACGCCACTATTTCGCCTCGCTGGCTCTCCAGTCGCGGACTGCAGATCGGCACAGAGTTTCGTTACCTGACAAAGCGAAATGAAGGTACCGCATTCGTAGAATACCTGGCCGACGACAGTTTGATTGACCGCAGCCGTTATCTCATTGCGCTTGAGCACCGCACGTTGTTTGACAATGGCTGGCGAAACCTTCTTGATTTTCGCGAAGTCTCGGATTCACAATATTTTGAGGATCTCGGTGGAACACTAAGCCTGGCCAGCACCACGCACCTCAATCGCAATTTGCAGTTCGATTATTTCGGTGAGCATTGGGCCTTGTTCGCGCAGGTTCAGGATTATCAAACACTCGACGAATCCATCGTGCCCTCGGACGAACCTTACCGTCGTGTACCGCAGGTACGAGTGGCGGGTCATTACCCGGATCAACTCGGCGGATTGAGCCTGAGATTCACTGGCGAGGTTGTCAATTTTGAGCGTGATGTAGGCGTTACCGGATGGCGATTTGACGCAGCACCGAGCATCGAATGGCCGCTTGAGCAACCGGGATGGTTCGTCAAGCCGGCGGTCGTCCTGGAGTACACCGCCTATGAATTGCAAGACACGCTTCCTGGCCAGCCGAAAGA
>Ga0114950_10004873_pt1 | contig 10438 bp, 8 predicted proteins | sample N075metaG_FD_83503 | JGI IMG/M metagenome (GOLD analysis project Ga0114950, IMG submission 83503) | Deep subsurface microbial communities from Kermadec Trench to uncover new lineages of life (NeLLi) - N075 metaG | ecosystem: Environmental > Aquatic > Marine > Ocean trench > Sediment | place... | reverse complement strand
TTCATTCACTACCTCACGACCGCACATCCCGACTGGTCGATCCTCAATCTCGACAAGCTGACCTATGCTGGGAACCTCGAGAATCTTCGCGAAATCGAAGATAGGCCCAACTATCGTTTCATCCAAGGCGACATTTGTGACCGGGAGACGGTCGAGCCGCTCGTAGCCGAAGCCGATTTCCTCGTGAACTTCGCGGCGGAAACGCACGTCGACCGCTCGATACACGACGCCGGCGACTTCATCATCACAGATGTATTCGGAACCTACGTCCTGCTCGAAGCGTTTCGCGCGGCGGATCGCCCCAAGCGTTTCATCCAGATCTCGACCGACGAAGTCTACGGCTCCATCGAAACGGGCTCGGCGCGCGAAACCAACATTCTCGCGCCGCGCAATCCCTATTCCGCGAGCAAGGTGGGCGCCGATCGCCTCGCTTATTCCTACTTCGTCACCTACGGTGTCCCCGTGATCGTAACGCGGGCATCCAATAATTACGGCCCCCGTCAATATCCCGAGAAACTGATCCCGCTCTTCGTGACGAACGCGCTCGAAGACCGTCCGCTGCCGCTATACGGAGACGGCCTGCAGGTGCGCGACTGGCTCCACGTCGACGACCATTGTCGCGCGATCGACCTAGTGCTCGAGCACGGTATCGATGGCGAAACCTACAATATCGGCGGCGGGCATGAGCTCACCAACCTCGAGCTGACGAAGACCGTCCTCGCACTCCTCGGCAAACCCGAAAGCCTCATCGAGCCCGTCGCGGATCGCCCAGGCCACGACCGGCGCTATAGCGTGAACACCGAAAAGCTGCGCGGCCTCGGATGGAAACCGGAGATACCCTTCGCGAGCGGCCTCGAAGGCACGGTTCGCTGGTATCGCGAGAACCCGGAATGGTGGCAGCCGATCAAGAACAAAAGCAAGGAGTATCGTGAATTTCAGAAAAAGCACTACGGCACGCCCTAGCGTCGCAACCGCCGTGTTGTTGTTGCTGATCTAATATCTCCAGCTGAGCGAATTGGCTAGTCGCTCGCCGTCTTTCAGGGTGAGGGTCACCGTCAAGATAACGGGGCCTTCCTCGTGGGCGGGCGTCCATCGTCCTGACACAGAATAGAGCACGGCGCTTTCACGGGCGTCGACATGGGCAATATCAAGGGGCACGGCGCCCCCCGTTTTCTTGCCTGCGAAAGACCAGTCGAGACGCAGGCTCGTCGCGTCCAAAGCGTGGTTGCTGCGATTTACGAGACGCACCTCGAGCTCGTAACTTTGGCCTAGCGCGACTTTGTCCGGGCGCAGCTCGATCAGAAGATGGGCAGGGTTGGCAGGAAGCGCGGTGGCCCGGTGGACCTTTTCGTCTTCGATGATGAAGCCACGGACTCCGCCCCCTGCCACCGTCGGGTCTTCGAAAAGCGTTTCGCCGAGCCGAAACCGCTTCTCCGGGCTTTCGATGAGTTGGCTCGACTCGGACGGGTCACGCTCTTCGATAGCGTCGAGTAGGTCCGCACGTTGAGTGGCGAGCTTGTACCAAAGCGCCTGATTGGCCTCGCGGAGCGCCGCGAGCTCGTTCTTGGGGTCGCGGATGGAGGCGATCTTTCTGTGGGCTTCTTGAATGGCCGTTAGATCCCGTGTGGCGGCAGTTCGAATCGCCGTCAGCTCTCGCTGCTGCCGGGCAAGGTCGAGTGACAGCGCTCGCGTCCTCGTGTGCGAGTCTTCGTTGACCGCCGAAACGTCGCGCTGCAGCTTCCACATCTGATCGCCGAGTCGCCAGCCGTAAAAGCCGACCAGCCCCACGGAAACCAGCGCGCTGAGGCCGATCACAGAGAGGGCTACCACGAGATAGACGTGATTCCGCCGCAGCTGCCCTCTAAGCTCCGCAATCTCTTGTTCTAGTTTGCTCAAGAATGTGGCTCCAGCGTAGGGCTTATTGTGGAAGCTTCAGTTTCTGGTTGCAAGCTCGCGCCGGATGGGTTCGGCTAGCTGCTGCCAGCTTCCAGCTACCCCGCGCTCCTCTCTCTAGCTGAAGGGTCGTCGTCGAGTCCTGAGAGACGAGCGCGAGAAGGCACATCGCGACGGGCCCTTTCATGAGAGAACCCGCACCGGCAGCTTCACGCTAGCTCATCGAGATATTGCGGAAACATCTTCCGCCACGTGACCCAGTCGTGGTGCCATTCAGCGCCCCAGGAATCGACGCGGTTCGGAACGCCTTTCGCGCCCAGAAGCTCCGCCATCCGCCAGGACTCCTCGATGTCCTCGGCCTCGCCTTCCCCGGAAGCCAAAAGCACGAAACGCGATCTGAGCGTCTCGAGTAGCTCTCCTTCGAGCTTGGGAAGGAAATGGAGCGGCGAGGAGAAATGCCAGTCCTCCGTCGCCTCGGCCCGCAAGAAGCGATCGAGATTATAGGTCCCGCTCAAACACACGGCATGGGTGAACGCGTCCGGGTAGCGGGCTAAAACCGCCAGTGCGTTGAACGCGCCTATCGAAGATCCCGCGGTGATGATGCCGATATCCTGCGACTGACAATCTTCCCGGATCGCGGGAACGAGCTCGTGATACACGAACTGCTCGAACTGATTCTGAATCCACATGCGGTGCTGCGGCGTTCCCTCTTCCGTGAAAAGCGACTGGCCGGCAACGCTGTCACAGGAAAAGATCTTCACGCGACCCGCTTCGAGAAGAGGGCCCAGAGCGTCTATGACGTGGAAGCGCTCGATCTCCTCGGCATCACCGCCCGCCGTCGGGAACAGGAGCACCGGCGTTCCCATCTCGCCCCAGCGCACAACACCCACGTCAGCGCGGACGCGCTGTGAGTACCAGCCGGTCCTGAGCTTCGTCACCTATTCGTAAACCATCCAAAGCGGGCCGGGAAAGAGCCATGAAAGCCCCTCGCGCATGCGATCGCGCCAATTCTCCCAGTTGTGCCCATCCCGCGCTTCGACGTAGCGGAGCTCCATTCCCGTTTTCTGCAGGAACGGAACGAGCGATCGATTCTCGTAGATATTTGCTTCATAGGTCCCGCAGCTGATGAAGACTTTTTCGCTCACGGATTTGGGCTTCTCGCGAAAGGCGTTCATGAACTCCACCACGGGATCGAAGGCAGGACCACGCTGATGCTCACCGATGTCGCTGAACGCGAACGAGCCCGATTGCAGCAGAAGACGTCCGTAAAAACCCGGATAGCGCCAGGCTGTCGCGAGCGAAGCCACTGCGCCAAAACTCGCGCCCATGAGTCCGCGATGGCGCGGCTGCTTCAGAAGGGGAAGCTCCGATTCGAGAAACGGGACGAGCTCCTCCGTGAGGTAGCGGGCGTGGGGCTGATGGTTCGCGTATTCGGTCAAGCGCTTTTCCGGATGAGTGAGCGCCACGATCATGCCCGGGATCTCCAGCCGATAGATCAAATTGTCGAGCACGGTCTTCATGCCCGAATATTTCAGATATTCCGGTCCATCGTGGACGACCAGCAGCGGATAGCGCCGCGTTGTCCGGAATCGCGCCGGCAAATAGAGCACTACTTTTCGTGCGCTTCCGAACGCGGCGCTTTCGAAGACCATTTCTTTGAGCGTGCCCGGGCGCGCCTCCGGGTCGGGCTGGGCCCATTCCGGTATCTCGTATCCCGCGGTATGGCACACCGAGTTCTCGCCGAACGGATCCGAGGCTTTGTGAGGATTGAGCGGATCGAGCAACCATTCCAGTTTTCCGTGATGGGTTCTCTGAAGCTTGTACTCGATGCGGGAGTCCGGCGGAAGCTCCATGACGAGATACCACAGGTCGGTCCCTACGACGCGCTTGAACTGTTGGGACGAAGGAAGGCCGTAGATCCAATGCCCGAGAAAGACGGCTTCCGCGGGTCCTCGGTAGACGAACGTTGTGTACGACCCTTCGACGAGCGGAAATTCATGCGACTCGATGAATGCGTCGATCTCCGTGCGCGTCGGTTTCTGGTCCACTACGCCGTGGATCGCGAGCTCGCGCTCGGTGATGTCCTCTCGCTCTCGCGTTACCACGATGTCACTTTCTCCACGGTGCCGTTCGGGCTGAGACGAAGCACTCCTTCTTCTGCGGAGAACGTCTCGCCATCGAATGCGACGCAGTCGCCGTCCCCCATGACGATGCAATAAGCCGGAAGGAACCGGTTCGCGAACGAGGCGACCCCATCCTCCTCACTCAAATCGAGTCGTTTCTTGCCGTCGGGAAGCGCCACCAGTCGGGGGCAGAGACCGAGCCCTTCCTCCATGACCTCGGCATTGCCCGGGCCCTGCGGTGGATGGTCGTGAAAGAGAACCACCCGCTCGGTGAGTACCATGGCGCCCGCCGACCAGGCGACGATCGTCTTGTCTCGAGCAAGCTCTTTCATCCCGAAGAGACGAAGCCGGTTGAGAAGAACCGCAACATGGCCGCCGGTGATCACGAGCGCTGGCGCGCCCTCGAGAATAGTGCGGATCTCCTCGCGCTCGCGTGCGATCACTTCCCGCTCGAGAGGCTTCAAGGTCGTCTCGAACTCTCCTCGAATATCAAGAATGCGCTTCAAATGCCAGGCGTCGAGCTCCCGCAGTTGCTCGATCGCATGTTCTTGTTCCGGACGCAGCAGCTCTTCGAGCCCTTCGGCCTTCAGAAGGCGCCGGACGCTCCCGACGACGTAGGAGAGGCGCAAGTCGTAAAGCCCTTCGACCTCCCTCAGCTTGTGCTGCATTTCACGGTGGGCTTCGCGAAATTCCGGGTCTTCCCGGAACACGCGATCGGCGCGGCGATAGAGCTCGAGATCGAGCGATCGGCCGCCGAGATGACCGTCGAGCTCTTCGTCCTCGCCTTCACGCTCCTGCCAACCGGCGGTCACGACGGCGATCGGGCCGTCGGGTAGATCGAGCTTCTCGTAGAGCTCGCCTAGAGTCGGCTGGTGGTACTGCGGACCCAGGAGCCAGATCGTACGGTTCTCGGATGTCACTCTGCTCGTACCTTCACGGTTTCGCCGACGTGATTCAACATTTGGCGAAGCTCATCGTAATTCGGATGGCGCATGCGGAGCCACGCATTCGCCATATAGCCGGCCTCGACAGGCTGGGTCGGCTCTCCCGCACGCGGAAGATGATAGTCGATGATCCACTGGCCAAGCTCGTTCTCGATCGAGGCGATCCCCTCGTAACCGATGATCGTTCCATCTCGCTCGGGACGCAGCGCAATGATACCGGCCGCGTAGGCACGCGAAGCCTTCTGGCTCGTGCTTTTCGACGTGACGGCGACGGCCCATTCGCGATAGAGGTCCATTTCGTTGCCGACACCATAAAGGTCCCAGGCGCCGACACCAGGCGGCCGGCAGCCGATCTCCGAGAACTTTAGACCCTTTGGCCCGAAGAACCACTCCATGTGAGTCGAGGAGGTCTCGATCCCGAGCAGCGAGATGACTTTCTTCCCCATCTCCCGCACTTGCTCGTAGTCCGGGGCGGTATCGACTTGATTGGTCGCGATGAACTGCGGCGAGATGAAGCGCTCGCGCATCGCTTCTAGAACGTTCGGGTAGTAATGCGAGATGAAGTCGTGAGCCACTTCACCGTTGATGGTGATGGTGTCGTAGAAGCCCTCGTGGCCCTCGATGAACTCCTCGACCGCCACGCTCGCGCCTTGATCCACTCCCATCTCGCCGAGCACAGCGTCGAGCTCGGCGTCGTTATCCGCGCGGGCGGTGCCTGCGGCACCCGCCCCGCTCGGCGGTTTGATGATGACGGGATAGCCCACACCGGCGACGAAGTCGCAAATCTCCGAACGAGAGCTGCTGCCCATCGATTGCGCACAAGCAATGCCGCCCTCGCGAAGAACTTGTTTCATCGCGGGCTTGTCGCGGCACAAGAAGGCTGTCTTCGAGGATGTCCCCGCGATCGCGCAGACTTCCCGCACATGGGCGGCAGGCAAGATATGGGCCTCGATCGTCGCTTCGAGCCGATCGATGGGAAGCTTGGACTGAAGCCAGCGAACCTTCTCAGAAACGGCGCCCTCGTCCACGACCGACGGCACTTGCTCGTAGTGGGTCAACCAGCGCCGGAGCTCGTCATCGAGCGCTTCTTTCGGGCGCTCGCCAATGCCGGTAACCGTGGCGCCGACTTCGTGGAGGGCTCGGGCAAACTCCCGCTGGTTCTTGGGAAAGCAAGGTTCGATGAGAACGACATGCACGGCGCTGACCCAGTACAGAATAGAAGAGGCGCTAATCTATCAGCAATTGGCAGTAATTGGCAGCAATTGGCGGCAATTGGCAGCAATTAGCGGTCTTTGGCGACAACTCAAAAAGGCGGATGCAGCCTTTCAATCCTGCAAGAGTCGCCGATAGATCGCGACATAGGCCTCGGCCTGGCGTTCCCAGGAAAAATCCTGAGCCATTCCGTTCGCGACGAGCCGGCGCCAGGACGGGCGGTCACGGTAGAGCTCGAGCGCGGTGCCGAGAGCCCAACGGAGCCCGTCCGCCGTGAAGTGTTCGAACACGATGCCCGTGCCCTCGCCGGTCGCGGGGTCGAAGAGCTTCACGCTATCCGCAAGACCTCCCGTCTTGCGCACGATAGGAGCCGTCCCATATTTGAGGCTGTACATCTGATTGAGACCACAGGGCTCGTAGCGGGACGGCATGAGAAACATGTCCGCTGCCGCCTCGATCCAATGCGCGAGCGGGTTGTGAAAGCCACGATAGAAACAGACGCGATCGGGGTAGTGTTCTTGGAGCGAGGCGAAGAACTCTTCGTATGGCGCCTCGCCCGTGCCGAGGAGAACGAGTGTGAAGGACTCGCGTGACAAGAGCTCGGGAAGAGCCTCGACGAGCAAGTCGAGGCCTTTTTGCGCCGACAAGCGCGTCACCATGCCGACGAGCGGCACGTCCTCCAGTTGCGAAAGGCTCAGCTCCTTCAAGAGAGCTTTTTTGTTCTGTTCCTTGCCGTCGAGATTCTTTTCCGTGTAGCGGAACGGGATGAGTGTGTCCTTCGCGGGGCTCCACGTTTCATAATCTACGCCGTTCAGAATCCCGACGAGCTCGTCGCGCCGACGTCGCAGGAGCGCGTCGAGACCGTATCCTTGCTCGGGGGTCTGGATCTCCTCGGCATAGGTCGGGCTCACGGTGGAAAGAAGGTCCGCGTGCACGAGCCCGGTCTCAAGGAAATTGACGATACCGTCCTTCGACTCTCGGGCGCCGATGGCGTTCGCGACATCCGCGGAGAAAACGCCCTGGTAGGCGAGGTTATGGATCGTGAGGAGCGTCTTCGCGCTGTCAAAGAGGCGGGCCTTCTTCAAGAGAAGGGGCACGAGCGCCGTTTGCCAATCGTTCAGATGAAAAACCTCCGGCGGGAAGGCCAGATGCTGGCAGGCCTCGATCACCGCACGGCAAAAAAACAGGAAACGGAACGGCTCGTCCTCGTCATTGGTATAGATCGCCTCGCGCGCAAAAAATCGAGGCGCATCGATGAAGTAGACCGGCACGCGAGAGCGCGGGAGCACCCCCTTTCTGAGCGCGAAGCCCTCCGTACTCACTTCAACGCGCTCGAGTCCGTGGGCGGCGAAATCGATACTGCCATAGAGCGGCACGAAAACACGCACGTCATGGCCGAGCTTCCCAAGCGTTCGGGGAAGCGCCTCGGCCACATCGGCGAGGCCGCCGGTCTTGGCGAAGGGCGTGAGCTCGGACGCGAGAAAAGCGATCCGGAGCATGGGAGGGATTATAATCCCTCCCATGACGAACGTAGTTTTCGTCGCGCCTTATTTCGCCGAAACGACACTTCGCTTTGTCAGCGCCGCGGCAGGTCTTCCAAACGTAAGGCTCGGACTCATCAGTCAGGATCCCGAAGAAAAGCTCCCCGACAGCTTGCGGAGAAAGCTCGCGGGCCATTACCGCGTCGAAGCGGGTCTTTCGCGGAGCGCCATCGAAAAGGCCACGCGCGCGATGAAGCGCAGCTTGGGCTCGGTCGATCGTTTGCTCGGTACGCTCGAGCAGCTTCAGGTGCCCCTCGGCCACGTTCGCGACGAGCTCGCTATCTCCGGCATGGGCGCCGACGCCGCGCGAAACTTTCGTGACAAAGCGCTCATGAAAACGGTGCTCACGCGCCACGGGCTCCCCTGCGCGCGCCATCGGCTCGTGCGCGATCCGAGAGAGGCCTTCGCCTTCGTGCAAGAGGTCGGCTTCCCGCTCGTCGCCAAGCCGCCCGCGGGCGCAGGTGCGCAGTCGACGTTTCGCCTCGACGACGATCGCGCTCTCTCGGAATGTCTCGCTTCCATGCCGCCCTCGGATTCGAGGCCGACGCTCCTCGAGGAGTTCATCGTCGGGGAAGAACATTCTTTCGACAGCGTGGTGCTCGGCGGTAAGCTCACGTGGTACTCGATCAACGACTACTACCCCGCACCCATAGAAGTCTTGCGCCATCCTTGGATTCAGTGGAGCGTGGTCTCACCCATCGAGCTCGACCATCCGCGCTATGCGGCCATCCGTGAGGTCGCGGGCCCGGCTCTATCCGCTCTCGGTCTCGAGAATGGCCTGAGCCACATGGAGTGGTTTGCGCGCACGGACGGAAGCGTTGCGATTTCGGAGGTGGCGGCTCGACCTCCCGGCGCGCAGTTCGCGACTCTTCTTTCTTATGCCCATGATTTCGATTTCTACAGCGCTTGGGCGCAGCTCATGGTCGAGGACGTCTTCGAGCCGCCGCCGCGGCGATACGCGGTGGGCGCGGCTTACTTGCGTGGTCAGGGCACGGGCAAACGCGTTACCGCCATTCGCGGGCTCGAAGAAGCCCAGCGCGACGTGGGCGATCTCGTCGTCGAGGTCAAGCTTCCGGAGCTAGGCCAATCGCCATCGGGAACTTACGAAGGCGAGGGCTTCGTCATCCTGCGTCACGAAGACACCGAAGTCGTTAAGCGCGGCCTCAAGCGTGTCATCGAGCAAATCTATGTGGAGCTGGCATGATGAACGTGCTCATGATGAGTCCGGGTTTTCCGGCGGAGATGCCTTTTTTCACGCGCGGTCTCGCGCGCGTCGGCGCCAACGCCATCGGCATAGGTGACCAAGCGCAATCCGCGCTCCCCGACCGCGCGCGCGAGAGCCTCAGCGCTTACTTCCAAGTGCCCTCGTTCACCGATGAAGATGCGATCTTTCGGCAAGTCGAGGCCATCCACAAAGAAGCGCGACTCGATCGCATCGAATGCCTATGGGAGCCTTTCATGATCCTCGCGGCGAAGCTTCGGGAGCATCTCGACCTACCCGGCATGACGGTCGAGGAGACGATCCCGTTCCGTGACAAAGAGGTCATGAAAAAGCGCCTCGACGAGGCCGGTATCCGCACGCCGCGACATGCGAGCGTGACCACCGTCGACGGCTGCCGGAAAGCCGCGGCAGCAATCGGCTTTCCGGAAAGGTCGATCGTCGTCAAGCCTATCGCCGGGGCGGGCGCGGCCGACACCTATCACCTACGAACCGCCGAGGAGCTCGAAGCCGTGCTCCCAGCGCTCGGCCATGTGCCCAAGGTGAGCGTCGAGGAGTTCATTGACGGCGACGACTATACCTACGAGACGATTTGCATCAACGGCAGGATCGAGCATTTCAGCATCTCCTTTTATCGACCTCGGGCCCTTCAAGCCCGGACTTACGAGTGGGTAAGCCCGCAAACCGTCGTCGTGCGCCGAGTCGAGGATGAAGCCCTTCGATCCGGCTGCGAGATGGGCGAGGCGGTCGTAAAAGCATTGAACTTTCGCACGGGCTTCACCCACATGGAATGGTTCAAAACCCCTTCGGGCGAGGCCGTGTTCGGCGAGATCGCGGCTCGGCCACCGGGTGCGCACCTCGTCGACCTCATCAACTACGCCTCCGATATCGACGTCTTCACAGGCTGGGCCGAGGCCATTTGTCACGGCCGCTTCACCCAAACCGTCGATCGCAAATACAACGCCGCCTGGATCTACAAACGCGCTGAAGGCGAGGGCGTCATCCACAAGATCGAGGGCCTCGCGCCCTTGATGGCGGAGCTCGGCGAGCACGTCATGTTATTGGATCTCCTTCCGATCGGGGCGCCCCGCCGCAACTGGAAACAGACCCTCGTTTCAGACGGGATGATCATCGTGCGCCACCCCGACCTCGAGCGCACGTTGGAAATCGCCGATCGCTTTGCCACCGAGCTCCGAATCTACGCGCACTGACGCCGCGGCTTGCAATAAGCAAATTTTGTGCGATTTCTAACTTCTAGCCAGGGCCTGTTGCAAAAGCCCGTTAGCGTCAAGGCACTGATTGGGTGGCCAGGTAAACCTGAAAGCGTTCTAAATCCAAACCACACAGCTGACTCTCATCCCCACATCCCCTTGCCTTTAAAAACGCCGCTAAAAGCAAGGAGAGCTGGGGATAGGAGGGGATGTGGGGATAAGAAAGAATTTGCTTCAGAACGTGGTACAAAATCCTCGGTTCTGACGGGTTAGAGCCTAGGCGGCGTCCGGGACT
>Ga0114950_10004870_pt1 | contig 10440 bp, 5 predicted proteins | sample N075metaG_FD_83503 | JGI IMG/M metagenome (GOLD analysis project Ga0114950, IMG submission 83503) | Deep subsurface microbial communities from Kermadec Trench to uncover new lineages of life (NeLLi) - N075 metaG | ecosystem: Environmental > Aquatic > Marine > Ocean trench > Sediment | place... | reverse complement strand
TTGTTGATCGGCATCCAGATACTTATCAGGAGCCCGGCCAAAATCAGCCACGCACCGGCGACGAAGAGCCCGTTCAATTTCTCCGGATCAGTTTTATCGTCTCGGCGCATCCAGTAGCCTGTGAGAATTCCCAGCAGAACCGAACACGTCGCGGGAATCGTGCTGATCAATCCTTCCGGATCAAACGACCAGATGAGAGCCCCGGCGCCATCTCTGAGTTGCCTGACTCCCCACGTGTGCTCGCCGAGAATGTGGTAATCGATATAGAAGGCCCAGTTCGAGAACAGCTCCGACGCGGGCGTTTCTGATGTCGGGAAACTGCGCGATAAATCCGGCATTCCGAAGCCGGGAATGGGGACATACAACATCCACACCATATACGCAGCCAACAATCCCGTGGTCCATTTGATGATGGACGAGCGGGTCGGTGTCAGGAAATAAATGCCGGACGCCAGCAGATAACACCACGCGATTCGGACCAATACACCGGGCACGCGGAGCGCGGCAATTCTTGCCAGAAGCGAGTCGTCAAATCCGAGAGAGGCGGCACCCACCAGAAATAACACGGCTCCACCACCAAAAACTGACCACCAGAGCCGTTTTCGTTCGGTGCCCGCGAGTAGAACAATCACACCGGCCGCGGCGGCTACAAAACCAAGGCGCAATACAAGCGACATGACGCCAGTCGATTCTGCCCCCGGCCACAACACAGACGACCACGATGCTCCCCAGTACCCGAGCAACATCAGCGCTGCCGCCCGTCTGGCAACGTGTCCGAACAGTGCGAGCCGCGAGGTCCCGGCTTCAAGTCTTTTCGGGAAGGAATACATCATGGCCATTCCAACCATGAACAGAAAAAACGGGAATATCAGGTCGGTGAATGTCCAGCCGTTCCACGCGGCATGTTCGAGTGGCCAGTAAATATTACTCCAGGAGCCGGGATTATTTACCAGCAACATTGCGGCAATCGTAAGTCCCCGGAGGGCGTCCAGAGATTCAAGCCGGCGGCTTGTGCTCGGAATGGTCACGATGATGGATTCCGGTCTGTGAGAATGGGCGAATAATCTATCCATGGGCCGACGGCAGGCGAATACTGCTTTGCCATGACGCGCGCCAGTTGCGCGATATGACCCAGGTCGTGCACCACCCAGGCAGAAAGTAACTGCGATAACGTTACCGTCCCAAAGGCCGGATGCGTACCCTCCCGGGCAAAGTCGAGATCTGGGCCGAGCAGCGTTCTCAATTCGGCGAGATTTCCGACCCTCAGTTTACGGAATTTGTCCAGCAGGCCCTCTATCGACCGGTCAGCAGGTCGTTTGAACTGCAGATATCGATCGAACGGTTCAAAGGGTTTTTCCGTGCCGTACTCAAGAATCATGCTTTTATTCCCTTCATTTTCTTGGTGGTTTATACGGTTCTTCTGTATGGCTTTGCGCGAATTTCAGCGATAGAATTTATTCTAATAACGGGACCTCTCTATTCGACAACGGCCGCGATGAGCAGCAGCCTTGCGAGGCTGGCGGTATCTACCGGCTGATCGATATGGGTAGCACTACGGCAAACTGTATGAGTGACCTAGCGGGCACCAAGATTATCGCCTACTCGGAGGCCCAGTTGACTCTGGAATCGTAGCCTCGAATAACCGGCAGGATATTTTTATTATGGCGCCTGGAGATCGAAGGAACCCAACGATATCACCGCGCCATTCACCTGGGCATCGACGACGTGCGCACCCGGATAATGTTTTCGCGTCGACATCTCCCTGAGCGAAATCGACTTTTTAACCTTGATCGATTCTCCCGGTGAGAGGTCGATTTGTTTCATCTTAAACACTTTCGGTCTGGCAGAGCCGTTCGCTTTGATATAGTGGATCCGAAAATCTATAAGAGCAGGCTTGATCTGTTTTCCTGTATTGGTAAGGGTGAAGGCAATGGATACTTTTTCTCCAATGTTTGGATGGTCGGGGGAGATCACGACGCCCGATAATTCGATTCCGGAATCATCGCCATAACCAAGAATTCCGAGTGCCGCCCGGTCGGCTCTTTTTATGGCAGAGCGGAGTCCGTGTTTGACAATCCATTGACGATCCCGTGAGGCATCCTTCATCCACCGCTGTGCTACGTCAATCAGCACATCCGGGTGGTCCTTGCCGATATCGTTCAGATTGTTTGCGACCGAGCGCCGAACATACAATTCCGGATCATCTCTGAGCAGCTCGAGAAGTTCGAGCACAGGCGATGGATCCTTTTGAAAGTTGCGAAGCCGTGAAGCCCATGGCAGGCGCGGCCGGGTTCCTTCAGATACGAGCCGCCGGACGTGTTGGCTCTCGTCCGTAGTCCACTCTCGAAGTCGGGCCAGCGTCCTGTCGGTATGCTGTTCGAGAAAAGGTCTGATACTGAACTCTGCCGTAAACCGTTGAGTCAATTCGTATTGGGCTGTCATAGACGCCTCGAAATGATCAAGACCGAAGTCGTGGACGAACAATACATGAGGGAAATACAGAAATGAAGACATTCCACCAACTTGCTCCTCGTCCAGGGTAGGTCCCAGAGAGGAGAGTAGAATTTCGATTGCCTCCTCATAATTCTCTGGCAGGAAATCACGCAACGTTCGGCCGATTTTCACCCCGCGCTCCTTGAGTTCAAGCGGCTCATATCCGTCGATGACGGCGGAGAGAAACCCATCACCATCAAAAGAACGATATACGCCCGTAATCATGCTGGCAATTTTAGCCGGGATTTCTGGTCCAAAAGAATTCTTCAGAGGCTCGGCCATGGCGCGGTATATCCGTTATTCGATTCTCATAATATCTGCAGGGCGGGCATTACGGATGCCACGCGTCTGAGTGGAAATCGTCAAGGCAGTCGTCGCGATAATAAGTAGATAGGTCAAGATAAACGGAAGCGCGTTCAGATCCATCCGATACGCGTACATATCATCCAGAAGAGCATCCAACCCGTAGTAGGCCAACGGACCGGCGACTACGGCCGCCGCAGTCATGAAAAAAAACAGTCTTCGATTTACCAGCTGAGCGATTGAGGCCGGTGATCCTCCAAGCACTTTTCTGACACCTATTTCCTTCATCCGATTGGCCACATTCTGAGAAGACAGCGCATAAATACTCAGGCACGAAATGAGTAGCGACAACAGGGCAATAAATGAGAAAATGTTCGTTATTCCCTTGCTCTCTTCCAGAAAACCCTCAAAGGCCTGGTTCTGAAAATAATATATTGGTTCACGCCCTTCGAACGCCTGTTTGTAGCGTTCCTGTATTGAACTCGCCGAGGCAATTCCGGTACCGGCCTGCACCGTCATGGTTACAAATTTGATGTCTTCATCCTCAGAAAGGCGGAAGATAGAGGGCTCGATGAACGAGAATAAATCTTCAGAATGGAAATCCTTTAACACGCCCGCAATCGCATATTCTGTCGAGTCGATCAGAATATATTTCCCGATTGGTTCCACCAGCCCGGCTTGACTGACAAACGATTCATTGACCAGAATACTCTCGGCGCCGAGTCGGGCATCTTCGTCGCTAAAACGAGTACCTGAAGAAAGGCCCACACCCAACATACCGAGGTACTTTTGGGAGACCCCAAACAGGTAGGACTCGAGATCCACGTCGCCGATGTTTGCGTCAACACGGTCGTATTCAAATCCGATGGCGCTCTCCGTAAAAGTCATGTCGATCACGCTCGGAGTTTGTTCTGCGGCTGTGCGAATGATCGTCAATTCAGCCTCGTTGTCTGCCCTGAAAACGAGAACATGATCCAGGGTATAACCCCAATCGATTGATTCGTGATAGCGCCCGTTCATGGTGAAAACAATCCCGGCGGACATTGTGACGAAGGCGAGAACGAATTGAAATATCAGCAATACCTTCGTAAGAGGTCGGCTGCGATTCAGGGTCAGATTACCTTTGAATATGACTGTTGGTTTGAACGCCGAAACGAATAGTGCCGGGTAAGCCCCGGAGACGATGCCGGTACCAAGAACGAGCACAACTAAGAATTGCCACAATAGCCCATCATTCAGTAATCCGATACTGATATCGCTTCCGGCAAGCTGATTAAATTGCGGCATGGTGAAGAGCCATGTGATGATCAACCCGAAAACAACGGCCGTCGCGCAGAGCAGAATGTTTTCAGCCAGGAACTGAAAAATCAAATGTTTACGATGGGCACCAACAACCTTTCGAACGCCGATTTCTTTCAACCGCCCGGCCGATTTGGCGATACTGATGTTCATGTAATTGAAACAGGACATCAATAAAAGCAGCAATGACACAATCGAGAGGACGATGACGGGTGCCCACGGTACATGAGGAGCGATACTCTGATTAACACGATCTCGATTGCGGGCAAGAGATTTCAAATTATCCAGAGTAAACCTGGTGATCTGCCACTCCACGTCGGCAGCGTTCACGCGGTTGACGAACGTGTCCAGGGCGGCTTCAACGTCACTTGCGCTACCCGGATCGTTTACCTGGACGAAAGTGGCTGATGTAAATGTTGACCAATCGACCGGATCGGGCACGACCGTGCTCAACAGGGAATAACCGACCAGGAGATCAAACTTAATTCCTGCCGTTGATGGAAACTCTGCGGCAACGCCCGAAACGGTTAATTCCTGAACGGTGCCACCACCGAAATTCACCGTGAGCGATTTTCCAACGGGGTCTTCTTCACCGAAAAATCGCCTGCTTTCTGAAGCGCTCAGAATAACCTTACCGTTTTCACGGAGCGCAGCGTCCGTTCCGGAAGACAACGGAAAAGTGAACATGTCCAGAAATCCCGGATCCGCAAATTGGACCCCGGCTGAAAATTTCCTGTTGTCGACAGAAACAGAAACATCCTGAGTCTGCAGTCTGATGGTCCGTTCCACATCGACAATTTCATCTTGAAGCAGCGGCCCCAGATTAGCGGGTGTGTGACCCCATAATTGTTCACCATACTCTTCGAGAGTAACCTGGTGAACCAGGAAAATGTCGTCCGCATTTTCGTGGAAGTGGTCTTTCAGGACAACGTGTTCTACATAAAGAAAGGTTACCAATGCAACACTGATTGCGACCGAGAGACTCAGCAGGCTGATAACCGAACTCGTTCTGTTTTTCTTCAGATTTCGGTAAGCCACGACAAAGAAACTGGTCGCTATCGCGCCCATGTGTTTTATCTCAGCCGACAGCTCACGACGGTCTCTTGTCTTCATCCAGGCAACATCTCTGTATTCGGACTCTGTATCAATGGGAGAACCCATCTCTTTGATAGACACGCGAAAAGCTGTTTCTTCGTCCAGACCAGTCGCAATCAGGTAGGCTACCTGATCCCGGAGATGCTGCTCGAGTTCATCAAGGTCTCGTCCTTTAAAGGCGCGACTGAATGTGTGTTGATGGCGCCATGTGTCTATGGCAGCTTTGAGGTTGAACATGTTCTGATAAAATGTAAATGTGACTAGCCGGCGGCTACATCAGGTCCCCATAATTCGGACCACATTGAGTTTACGAATTGCCATTCTTTCTGCGTAACGACTAATCTTTCGAGTCCGGCCTGCGTGATTCGATAATATTTCCTGTCGGGTCCGGAGTCAGAGGGTTGCCAGTAGGATTCGATCCAGTTGTCGTGTTCCATCCTATGCAGAATCGGATACAGTTTGCTGTTGGACCACGGCACTTGTCCGTGATATAATTTTCGCGCTCGAAACAGGAGCTGAAAACCGTACTGCGGTCCTTCTTTTAATAATGACAGAATGAGCGGTGTTACCGTCGCGCTAAGCAGAGACTTGGACAACATGAACTGAATCGGTAAGTGAGCTATAACACTTTTTATTATAGTCTATGATAAAAAACGTTATAGGTCTGAAAAGGTTACACAGCGGGATCTGAAATTCGCCAAATTGCTAGTAAAAGTGCTATTCTGCCCGTCGGATGCCTCTAACCCCCACCCGTTTCTATTAAAAAGCCCCCGCCCGTTCAGGGTTATCAAATGCGTAAAATAATTCCACTACTCGTCGTCTTAGCGACTCTGGCGACCATCTCTGAAGCACAGGTCAACGGCTATTATCGGCAGCCGGACATACACGGCGAAAACGTCGTTTTTAATTCAGAAGGAGATCTGTGGCTCGTTGCCTCCACCGGGGGGCGGGCACAGCGACTGACCTCGCATGCCGGGCAAGAATATGGACCGACCATCTCCCCGGACGGCAAGACAATTGCATTCTCGGCTTCATACGAGGGAGCCAGGGACACGTACGTCATGCCCATTGGAGGCGGCTCGCCGCGGCGTATATCCTGGATCGGTGCGAGCCCCGTCGGGTGGACAGCCGATGGTAAAATAATTGCTCGTACATCTCGTTTTGCCGGAGTCCCGGACACGAGATTGGTGCTGATCGACGTCCAGTCTGGTGACGTAGAACAGATACCGCTCTCGCAAGCTGCGGAAGGTGCCGTCACAGAAGACGGAACACTTTATTTCGCACGGATGGGCAGGCAGGGTAGCAACTCGCGCTTTTACAAAGGCGGTACGTCCCAGAAATTGTGGAAGTTTAAATCGGGCGACGAAGAAGCCACACCACTCACCACCGACTACCCTGGTGGCTCGCGGCAACCGGTCATCATGAATGATGGTCTGGTCTATTTCTTATCTGATCGGCAGGGCGCGATGAACATCTGGTCAATGGACCAAGATGGTGGCTCGCTTCGGCAACACACAACACTTACAGACTGGGACATTCAGGAATTGGCCGGCGACGGCGAATCACTGGTTTACAGATTGGGCGCAGACTTGTGGACGTTCGCGCCCGGGTCCGGCAATCCCCGGAAGTTGGATATCTGGCTCGTAACCGACTCCGAAAGATCGCTTGTTGATTGGGAGACAGAGCCATGGAACTATATGTCAGACACCGCTGTGTCTGATGATGGTAAAACTGTGGCACTTGTATCTCGTGGAGAATTATTCACCGCACCTGTTGGACCGGGTCGTCTTGTTCATGTTTCGAGGGACTCTGGGGTTCGATACAGAAATGTTCTTTTTACTGCTGACAGCACGCATGTATTCGGGCTCTCGGATAAAAGCGGTGAATTGGAATGGTGGCGGGCGCCAATAAATGGAGTTGGATCAGCTGAACAAATCTCGGACGGTCCTGGCATGTTACGCCTCGACGGTACGCCATCACCAGACGGTAAATACATCCTCCATTCAAGCCGGGACAACGGCCTGTGGCTAGTCGATATAGAAGGTCGTTCCACAGAATTGATTGCGTCTGATCCTATTAGAACCGGGCGCGCATGGTCACCGGACAGCCGGTATGTAGCCTTCACAAAAGGCACTCCAAACCTGATGTCCGCCATTTTTGTATACGACACCCGAACCGGCAATACTGAGCAGCTTACGAGCGACCGGTTTATGGATTCCTACCCGGTTTTTTCAGCGAATGGCAGCTGGCTCTATTTCGTCTCTACCCGAACTTGGAATTCGAGCGTTGGAAGCCCATGGGGCGAGCGAGCGCCGCAACCGCATTTCGAGGATCGGGCAAAAATATATGCCGTTCCGTTACGTGCCGAGGTCACTTTCCCGTTCGCGGAACCGAACGAATTGGTCGCGGAAATCACCGGGGACACGGCGGCAGATTCGTCGGGTATCCGATGGGACCTCGGACATCTTCTCCGCGAACTTCCGTTACCTGCCGGGTCGTATTCGTCCTTGATGACGAATGAGAAGCGTCTTTTTTACAGAACCAGCGGAAATCTGATGGCATTGGATTTCAAACAAGATGCCAAGGCTATTCGAGTGCTTGAAGGGGCATCCGCACAATTGTCCGGGAACGGTAAACATCTACTGGTTAGAAAAGACTCAAAACTTTACGTCATCAGCGCCGGATCCGGAAAGGACGCGAAGTTGGAGGAGTCGAAAGAAGTCGCGCTCAGTGACTGGAAATTCTCCGTCAACAAGCGTGATGAGTGGAGGCAGATATACAACGATGCGTGGCGATTGCACCGTGATTACTTCTGGGATCCGAATATGCTGGGTGTTGACTGGGAAGCTATGCGCGACAAATATGCCCCATTGGTAGATCGTTTGGGATCGCGGGAAGCGCTCGCAGATCTTCAGGGGATGTTGGTGTCTGAGTTGTCACTCCTGCATTCCAACGCACGTGGAGGCGATACGCAACAGGGAGACGACAGCGTATCACCGGGAGCCCTTGGCGGAGTTTTCGTTCGTGATCCTGATACGGGCGGATTTAAACTTGAACACATTTACGTGGCGGATCCAGATCTGCCGGGACAGTGGTCACCGCTGGTTCACCCGGACGTTCAAATGGCAAAGGGTGACATCATTCTGTCGGTAAACGGGGTGCCGACTTCAACAGCTGTAAGTATCGAGCAACTCTTGATGGACCAGGCGGGAAAACAAGTATTTTTGACCGTACGAAATGTGGGCGGATCGACCCGGGATGTTGTGTTGACCCCTATGACCTCGCGGGCGGAACGCAATCTTCGATACCACGAATGGGAGCACACGAGGCGTCTTCAGACAGATGAGAAAAGCAACGGAGAAATCGGCTATGTGCACCTGCGGGCTATGGGTCGGGCAGACATCGGCCAGTGGACACGCGAATTTTATTCGCAAACGAATCGACAAGGGCTAATAATCGATGTTCGCCACAACAACGGGGGCAATATCGACTCGTGGGTTCTGAGCCAGCTACTTCGTCGGGCGTGGGCATACTTCAAGGAGCGATCGGACGTCCCTGCCGCGCCGAACATGCAATATTCATTCAGCGGCCACATGGTCGTTCTGGTCGATGAACGTACCGCTTCAGACGGCGAAGCTTTTGCGGACGGTTTCAGGCGACTCGGCCTCGGAAAAGCGATCGGAGTTCGTACGTGGGGAGGAGAAGTCTGGCTTTCGAGCAGCAATCGCCAGGTCGACGGCGGTGTTGTTCGCGCCTCGGAGACGGGCGTTTATGGCCTGGACGGAACGTGGTTGATTGAAGGCTGGGGATTTGTGCCTGACATCGAAGTGGACAACTTGCCCCATGCGACATTCAACGGGCAGGACGCACAACTTGAGGCTGCGATTGCGCACCTGGAAGAGTTGATCCGTGTCGATCCACGAACGGCCCCGGCTCCTCCAGCATATCCGGTTCTGATTCCGGGTGCTGGTTTTCCAACTCCCTGGAAAAACTAACGGATCGGATTCGGGTGGGCCCTGCATTCAACCGGCTTCACTTTTGCCCCCGGTGTTTTTTCTTCTTTCTGGGTTTGGGGGGTGTTCCATGGGAGCGCCGCCCACTTCCCGGGCCGCTTGAGGATTTTTTTCTACCGCTTTTCGGGGCGCCGGGATTCATCCTGGAGATGCTCAACTTCTGACCGCTCACCCAGACCTTTTTCAGGCTGTCGAAGATCTCTCTTGGCATTCCCTCTGGCAGATCGATAACACTGTAGTCACTACGTATATCAATGTGACCGATAAATTTAGCATCGAGTCCTGATTCATTCGCAATGGCCCCGACGATATTACCAGGCTTGACATCGTGAACGGAACCCACCTCGATTCGGTACTGCTCCATTTCCGGGCTGGCAGAGTTGTCACTGTCTGGGCGTTCGCGACTTCGTCGTTCCGAAAAGTCAGAGTGGGAGGTTTCATCTTTTGCGTGTTCCGAGCCAGTTCGCGAGTAGCTACGTTTTTCGTCGCGTTTTTCACTTCGTTTGTCACCGCGTCGGTCACTACGTCTTTCGCGGCTATCGCGGCGTGAATCCCTGCTGGAGCCGTCACGATCTCGCCGTTCCCGGGATTCAAGTCGGCGTTGTTCTCTCTCAGCACCTGGTTCCGGAGGCATCAACAGTGTAAGTCGTTCTCCGAGTGCCAGGTTTCCGAGCGCCGCGGCGATGTCCATCGGATCAGCTCCGTTTTCTACCTGAAACTTAACGAGAAGGTCTTTCATGAAGGACACATCCCCATCTTCCAACATATCCACGATGCGCTGCGAGAAGTCGGCTACGCGCTTCTTGCTGACCATTTCCATGGACGGCAATTGAAGCGGATCAATTTTCTGCCGCGTTGCTTTTTCGATGGCGTGTAACATCCTGCGTTCGCGGGACGCCACAAACAGGATGGCTTCACCTGAACGCCCGGCACGCCCGGTGCGGCCGATACGATGAATGTATGACTCTGTGCCGTACGGTATATCGTAATTGATAACGTGGCTGATCCGTTCAACGTCCAGGCCTCGAGCGGCTACATCCGTGGCAACCAGCAGATCGAGCTTGCCATTTTTAAGCTGTTCGATCATTTGTTCCCGCGACTTCTGGGCCATGTCGCCGTTCAGCGCGGCGGCCGCAAATCCGCGTGCTGCCAGTTTCTCAGCGAGATTGGCCGTTGCAATTTTCGTCCGGACGAAAATCAACATGGCATCAAACTCCTCGACTTCCAGAATCCTGGT
>Ga0114950_10004869_pt1 | contig 10442 bp, 6 predicted proteins | sample N075metaG_FD_83503 | JGI IMG/M metagenome (GOLD analysis project Ga0114950, IMG submission 83503) | Deep subsurface microbial communities from Kermadec Trench to uncover new lineages of life (NeLLi) - N075 metaG | ecosystem: Environmental > Aquatic > Marine > Ocean trench > Sediment | place... | reverse complement strand
CGGCGTTGACCAGGTTGCCATCGTCGTCGTAGCGCGAGGCCCTCGTGACATCAATGCGGTAGCTGACACCGTCGATCACATCGAAGTTGAAAGGTGAAAAATTTGAGTTGATCAATTCCTGTTCATCGCTGTCGGCTGGATCGATTCGCCGGAAGACACCTGCGGACATTTCCAGCCACTCGCGTACCTGCGCTCCGCTTATGGCGACGGCGCGGACCGTATTCGGATAGATATAAAGGTCGGCGACATGCTTTAAGGCGATTTCGCCCGCGCTAATGTCGGTGAAATACTGGCTACCGCCGCGACCGCCGGACTTGAACGGCGCACTGGCTGACAGTACCGGCGTACCTTCGTACTCAGTACCCTGAATCAACCGCTCGACATAGCGTTTTTGGGCGTCGGTAACGATCTGGATAGATGGGTCGTCTTGCACCAATGCGAAAAAACTGTTGATCGGAGACGTAATTTCACCGACGCCGGTGCTGACAAACTCGATGGTCGCGTTATGTTCTTCTTGTACGGCGGCGACAATTTCTTTTACTGGCTGCACCAGCGGTATGAGTTCGCCATCCTCGCGCTTGAAAATGGGACGGGTGGTGCCAACGCCCTCGGTCACGGTCCATTCGCCGGTATCGGACACGCTGAGCTGCAAATCGATAATGCCTAAGTGGCTGCCCCAGCGGCCCGGCATCGTCGCGGCTACGCCATTGACAGTGCCTTTGGCAATATCGACACCTGCCAGGTCTGCGAACGCATCGCTGGGGAAGATCCGGTGACTATGGCCGAACATGATCGCGTCAATGTCAGCTACCTTCGACAGGTAGTAAACAGTGTTCTCGTCCATGCCATGGCGAGCGGCTGTTGAAAGGCCCGAGTGGGGGATGGCCACTATGACGTCTGCCCCCTCGGCCTTCATCCGCGGCACTAACTCGCGCGCCGTGTCGACAATGTCATGCGTGACGACTCGACCTTTCAGGTTTGATGAGTCCCACAGCATAATCTGCGGCGGCACAAAGCCGATAAAGCCGATCCGGATATCGTGCTGGCTGCCATCTGCGGCAGTCAAGCTGCGATCGACGATGACGTATTGCTCGAAATACGGCTCGTCGTTGCTCGGGTCATCGTCGCCGTCGTCATGAAAGACGTTCGAATTCATGTAGGGAAAGTTAGCGCCGGCGATGCTGCTGCTAAGAAAGTCCAGGCCGTAATTGAATTCGTGATTGCCGATATTGCCGACGGAGTAGTCGAGCAAGTTCATCGCTTTATAGACCGGGTGAATGTCGCCTTCGCGCAGTCCGCGCTGCCTGGCGATGAAGTCGCCGAGCGGATTTCCCTGGAGAAGATCGCCGTTATCGACAAGCACGCTGTTTTTTACCTCGGCACGCGCTACCCCGATCAGTGCGGCAGTTCGTGACAGGCCCATCGTCACGGTTGGCCGATCCTGAAAATAGTCGTAGTCGAGGATATGGACGTGAAGGTCCGTCGTCTCGAGGATCCGAAGTTGAACGTTCGCATCAGCGAGCAGCTTTCCCGACGCCAATAGCGCCGCCAGCGTGATGGCCGTCGGCAGGACGAGACGTACTGTCATGGTTTTCATTGGCTCATTTTCACACAAAAAAGGGGCAGCGACGCTGCCCCTTGCTATTGCGCTTCGTGCTACTTCGACTAGAAGCGGAAGCGAACACCGAACTGAATGCGATACACCGAGGGCAGCGCCGCAATCTCAGGATTCGACACGATTGTGCTGGAATCGCCAGGAACGTAGGACGCGGAAGGCGTCAGAACATACTGATCGCCGGCGCCGTTAATTGCGACATTGGCAGGAGCGACGTTGGACGGTGCTGTGTAGCTGTCCACGCGACCCCAATCATCATTGAGCAGGTTGCCCAGGTTTTCGATATCGAACATGATATCGAACGTCGAATCGCCAACGTTGATCTCCTGCACAAGCCGCAAATTGATGATATTTACCCAGCCCGTCGTGCAGGCGTTCCGGGTCATGATCGAGCCACGGTTATTGCGGAGGCACCTGTCGTCGCTGATGAACTGATCCAGATCGGCCAGGAAACCCGGGTCGCCAGAGATAATCGGATCAGTTGCGCTCGTCGGCACGTAGAACAAATGGGTGCCCGGCGTTTCGCCTTCGCTGCCCCAGTCAGCAAACTCATGACCACCAAAAGTCGGGAGCCCCTGGCTGCCGAAAACGTAGGTAAAGTGCCGTCCCGATCGAGCCTGCCAAACGAGACCGAGGCTCGTAACGTTGTCGCCGAACAGTTCATTTTGCCAGGTCAACGTGCCCGTGAAGCGGTCCTCTACTTCGTATTTGGACGGCGCCAAAACAGGATTGTTCAGATCCGTGCCGGCATCGAACGCCAAGGTCTCAAATGTTATGAAGCGATTGTAGGAACGCAGCTCGTCGATATCCTGGTGGGCGTACCCGAAGGTTACGTCTAATGTTCCGGCCCCGACGTAAAATAGTTTGGAAGCATTAAGCGTCAGGACTGTTCCGGATCCCTTGCCGGTGTTAGTGGTAATGTAATCAGCACCAGGCGGCGTATCGTAAATAGGCTGTCCGTCCGGGGCCTGACCGACGACGGACCGTCGTGCCTCATAGATGTTGTAACCATTTTTAACATCGGAAAAGATTACGTCTGCCGATAACTGCCAGTCGTCGCCCAGCTTCATGAATGACAGGTCGGCCAGGTAGTCGACACCGAGACTGTATTTCCAGGTACTCAAGATTTCGTAGCCCGGGTCAATCGCATCGGTTTGGCCGTCCGCATTCACTCCGAGGTACTGTTGCATGTTGTCGAACGCTGCAGTGGGGCTGGGCAATGCCGCAACGGCCGCATCGAGGCTAGCGGGGATGGGTGGATCGAAGAAACCCGCATAGAAGTTTGCAAACGTTCGGCTGATGCCGTCACCAGCATAGCTGTTGGACAGGATAATCAATGGCGAGCCGCCACCAAACAGACCAGCACCGCCTCTGATCGTCAATCGATCAGAAAAGTCCCAGTTAAATCCGAATCGCGGTTGCACCAGGTCCTTGCCATCGAGATTCTCGCCGTTCTCAAAACCGCGCCTGGCGAAGAAATTCGGGTTGTCTATGATCCGGTCGCCATTGGACAGCGAATCGAAGCGCAGGCCCAAGGTCATCGTCAGGTCACCTGTCGGAGTCCACTCGTCCTGAAAGAAGAAGCTGTCGACATCGAGTGTGAAATTCGCCTCGGCATCGCTCGCAACTCCGGTATTAGAGTTGCCGTACAGCAGGAAACCGAGGTCGCGAGCCTCCAGGGCGTCGATCCCGAAGAACACAAAGGCACCGCGAGAGAACGGCAGGAAGCGGTTACGCACGGACTTCGATTCCCGTTCCCAGCCGCCTGTCAGGACGTGGTCGCCCATGACGAAGTCACCCTTGATGCGGAAAACATCTGACTTATTGTCCAGCTCATTCGAGTGCCGGAAGCGGTCGCCGCCCGCGTATATCGTGCCGCCGGCCGCCGTGAAGATCCAGAACTCGTTGGTTGACGAATCAACACTGATCTGGCGGTTCTTGACATCCTTGGTGCCGAATTTGAATTCGGTCGAGAAATTGTCAGTCCAGTTCGAGTACACATGCAGCGAGTAAGCATTCATTTCCTCATTGATGTTGTATCGATTGGAATGCAAGGCTGCCGATGTCGGGAAATCATCGAAGATCACATCGCCGTCAGCACTCTGGTAAGTCGCCACGGCGCGGTGATCGTCATTAATGAACCAGTCGAGTTTGACGAGGAGCTTTTCGTCCTGATCGTCGTCCGTTGCTGCATACGGTCCGGGGTCGAATCCGTACTCCGTTTGCAGGACGGATCTGACCCGGTCCACATCGGCCTGCGTTACGCCCGCGATTTGCTCAATAGGAAGGGCATTGGCTGGCCGCGTCGTATCGAACTTCTCGTAGTTTGTGAAGAAGAACAATTTGTCCTTGATAATTGGCCCGCCGAGCGTGAAACCGTAGGTGTCCTCAGAGAAATCGGGAATGCTGATTTTGTCGCCCTGGGATTTGTCGCCTGTGAAGCTGTCGTCCGTCGAGAAATAATAGGCACTGCCAGTGAAATCATTGGTACCGGACTTGGTGACGATATTAATGTTGCCACCAATAAAGTTGCCATAGGTCGCATCGTAGGGCGCCAGGTTGACGGTGATCGCCTCGATCGCATCGATCGAGATCGGCGAGCGCTGTGTTGCTGACGCGTTTTTCGACAATCCGAAGTTGTCGTTTTGCGGTACGCCGTCAATCGTCAAGCTATTGAAGCGGAAGTTCTGTCCCGCCATCGATACGGCTGGACCACGCGCGACACTGTTGTCCACCATAATCTTGGGGTCTGTCGCGAGCGCACTGATGAAATCTCGCGAAATTGACGGTGTGGCGTCCAGCGTCGCCCGGTCGAAGGCACGACCAACGCCAACGGCGACTTCCTGCGTCACCGCCTGGGCAACGACGACGACTTCCTCGATAACAGGACGGACAGTCAGGTTGACGACTTCCGTCCGGTCGAGTTCGACGAAAATGCCCTGAATGACGTCGGAGGAATATTGAGTGCCACCGACTACGGCGACCTCGTAGGGACCACCAATCGCCAGGCTGCGCGCGGCCACATTGCCCTGATTATTCGAGGCAAGGACCTGTGATCGACCGGTCGGCATGTGCGTCACTGTGACCGAGACACCCGCAACCGAATTGCCGCTGGGATCGGTAACAACAACGCGGATCGATGATGCAGTGTTCTGCGCAACAGCGGTTCCGGTGAACAATATTGCGGATAGCGCGACTGCCGCGCACAAGAATTGTAACTGCTTGAAAAGAAATAATTTATTCACGACGCTCCCCCTGAATGTCTTGATTGCTTGCAGTATGAAGTATAGCTCACAGGCAGTCACTCAACACGCTTTCTGGCGTTAGTTACGAAATCGCTTTTAAGCAGCTAGAATGGCGACTGCATGAATCAACAACCGAGATAAGATGCTGTTTACCGACGTTATCCGCGCGAAGCGCGACGGCGCGGCGCTTTCCGACGAGCAGATTCAGTTTTTCGTGGACGGGCTTGCCGACGAGAGCATTCCGGCTGAGCAGGTATCGGCATTGGCAATGGCTGTTGTCTTCAATTCGATGACATTCGATGAAGCTGTGAAGCTAACGCTGGCGATGGCATCGTCGGGTACGGTGCTTGATTGGCAGGACCTGCGGCTTGACGGCCCGGTCGTGGACAAGCATTCAACGGGCGGTGTCGGTGACAAGGTCAGTTTCATGCTGGCGCCGATCGCGGCAGCCTGCGGCTGCTATGTGCCAATGATCTCAGGCCGCGGCTTAGGGCATACCGGTGGTACGGCGGACAAAGCAGAAGCAATCCCCGGATACAACACGGCGCCGGATTTTGCGACCTTTAAGAAGGTGGTGAAAGACGTCGGCTGCGCCATTATCGGCCAGACAGCCGACCTGGCGCCCGCGGACCGGCGTTTCTACGCCATACGCGACGTTACAGCCACGGTCGAGTCGGTGCCCTTGATCACGGCCTCGATTCTGTCAAAGAAAATTGCCGCAGGCCTCGACGCACTGGTCATGGATATCAAGGTAGGCACGGGCGCGTTCATGAAAACACCAGATCGTGCCCGCAAACTGGCCAAAAGTATTATCGCGACAGCAGCTACGGCAGATATGAAGACGCACGTTCTGGTCACCGATATGAATGAAGTTCTGGGCCGTACGGCAGGCAACGCCCTGGAAATCGACGAGGTGATTCGCTACCTGAGCAACGACCAGCGGGAACCGCGTCTGGATACGGTCGTACTCGGCCTGTGTGCGGAGATGCTCGTTGTCAGCGGTATCGAACCCGACCGCGCAGCGGCGACAAAGCGCTGCGATGCGGCTGTCACCAGTGGTCGTGCCTTAGAGATATTCGGCAAGATGGTCGTGGCGCTCGGCGGTCCGTCCGACTTTATTGAGAACAGCTCGAAATACCTTGCGGCAGCGGCAGTCGTGCGACCCGTCTACGCGGCGGGATACCTGACGACAGTCAATGTTCGCGGTGTGGGCCATGCGATCATTGAACTCGGTGGTGGCCGGCATCGTGTTGGTGAGGCGCTGGATATGTCAGTCGGTTTCAGCGAATTTGCCGCAATCGGAACCTTGCTCGACAAGCAAACACCGCTCGCCGTCGTTCACGCGGCGTCGGAGGATGCGGCTGCACAGGCCGAGCGAGACTTGCTCGAGGCGTGCGCGACCAGCGATACGGCACCGCTAAAACAGATCGTAATACATGAGATTCTGTCCTGAGCCGGCTGATCTTTGCGGTATGCTAGGGCAAGCGCTTAATAACAATAATCAATAACTGGGGGATACCATGCCGGCCAATCTGATCGGAATTCTTGGCATCATTGTGATCCTTGGGATCGCGGTCGCGTTCTCGAGCAATCGCAAGGGAATCAATTTACGGGTCGTCGGCGCGGCATTTGCCCTGCAGGCAGCAATCGCCGTAGTTGTGCTGAACATCGAATGGGGCCGGGCCGCAATAGGCGCTCTGAGTACTGGCGTGCTCGCCGTCATAGGTTACTCGAAAGCCGGCATTGACATGGTGTTCGGTCCGCTGGCCGATACCAACGTGATCGGTTTCAGTTTCGCGGTCAATGTGTTGCCGATCATCATCTTCTTCGCGGCGCTGATGTCGGTGCTGTACCACCTGCGCATCATGGAATGGATCGTTAAGATCGTTGGCGGTGCTTTGCACAAGATTATCGGCACCGGGGCGATCGAGTCGATGAATGCGGCGGCCAATATTTTCGTAGGCCAGACTGAAGCACCGTTGGTCGTCAGGCCCTATCTCAAAAACCTGACGGAGCCACAATTTTTCGCGATCATGGTTTCGGGATTGGCATCCATCGCGGGCACGGTTCTCGCGGGCTACGTTCTCATGGGCGCAGAGCTGAAATTCTTGCTGGCGGCGGCTTTCATGGCCGCGCCGGGTGGCCTGCTCATGGCCAAGATCCTGATGCCGGATGAAGAAACTGCGTCTGCGGGTGAGCAGGAGACCCTCCAGATGGAGCGTAGTACCCACAAGAACCTCATTCTTGCGGCTGCCTCGGGCACGACCGATGGCCTGCGCTTGGCTGCCAACATCGGCGCCATGCTCATCGCATTCGTTGCCCTGATCGCATTGTTCAATGGCCTTGTTGGCTGGGTGTTTAGCCTCGCCGGCATCGATGGCGTCACGATGCAGTTGATACTCGGCAAAATATTCCAGCCGTTGATGTACCTGCTTAGCGTGCCGTGGGCCGAGGCGGAAGCCGTCGGTGCGTTGTTTGGCGAAAAACTGATCCTCAACGAATTCGTCGCGTTTTCGCACCTCGACGATTACCTGGCCGGCATGAGTCCCCGCAGCATTGCCATCGCAACCTTTTCCCTGTGCGGCTTTGCCAACCTGTCATCGATCGCAATTTTGCTCGGCGGACTCGGCGTGCTGGTGCCCGAAAAGCGAGACCTTATCGGGCGCTTCGGAATGAAGTGCGTGCTGGCGGCGTCGCTGTCGAATTTGATGAGTGCGGCGCTCGCAGGATTGCTGCTGACGTTCTAGGCGATGGCCCGTAAGATCATCATCGATTGTGATCCGGGTCAAGACGATGCGGTCGCGCTGTTTCTGGCGATGGCATCGCCCGAAGAACTGGACGTGATCGGGATTACTACAGTCGCCGGCAACGTTCCTCTTGAGCTCACTCACCGCAACGCACGAATGATGTGCGATCTTACAGGTCGAACCGACACGCCGGTGTATGCAGGGTGTTCAGAACCGATGAAGATACCTCTGAAGACTGCCGAGATGATTCACGGCGAGACGGGCATCAACGGCATCGAGGTTTTCGAGCCCAAGACACCACTGCAGTCAGAGCATGCAGTCGACTTCATTGTTCGGACTTTGCTCGATGCGGAAGACGCATCGGTCACGCTCGTGCCGGTCGGACCGTTGACGAACATCGGGACAGCGATCGACAAAGAGCCTGCGATTCTGCCCAAAATTGAGCAAATAGTATTGATGGGTGGCGCGATGCGCGAAGGGGGTAACCGCACGCCGTCGGCTGAGTTCAATATTCTCGTCGACCCGGATGCTGCCGATATCGTTTTTCGTTGCGGCCGGCCCATTACACAAATGGGACTGGACGTAAGCCACCAGGTCCTGTCGACAAAAGACCGCGTCGATCGCATCAAGGCCCTGGGGAACCCGGTTGCTGCAGCGACTGCAGGCATGCTGAGTTTTTTCGATCGCTTCGACACCGAAAAGTACGCATCGAAGGGTGCACCACTGCACGATCCATGTACGGTCGCGTGGCTGCTTGAGCCGGATCTGTTCAAGGGCAAGGACTGCAATGTTTCCATCGAAACGAAGTCCGAGTTGACCTTGGGCCACACGGCGGTCGATTTCTGGCACGTTACGGATCGCCCGATCAATGTCCATTGGATATACGAGGTTGATGCCGATGGCTTTTACGACCTGCTGACCGAGAGGCTCGCTCGCTTCGGGGAGGACTGATATGCCATCTATCGTCGTCGTCGGTTCGGTCAATCTTGATATTGTCGCATCTGCGGATCGCCTGCCGGCGGCCGGTGAGACGGTGACAGGCGCAGAGCTGTGCCAATACCCGGGCGGCAAGGGCGCGAACCAGGCGCTCGCGGCGCAACGACTGGGGGCTGACGTGCGATTCGTCGCATGCGTAGGTAAAGATGCTGCTGCTGACGAGGCGCTGGTGCTTCTGCGCGACGGAGGAGTCGACCTCGAGCAGGTCGTCGCGGTTGACGATGCAGCGACGGGGGTTGCGCTGATTGCAGTGGCTGCGTCGGGTGAAAACCAGATCGTCGTAGCGCCAGGCGCCAACCGTTCGCTGACCCCGGAGTCGCTCGTGATTCCGGACGCTGACGCGCTGCTTTGCCAGCTCGAAGTTCCGATCGAGACGATCGTCAGGGCCGCGGCGGACTTCGACGGCTTCTTTTGCGCCAATCTCGCACCGGCCATGCAGCTGGATGTGTCCGTCCTGCAACGGGCTGACCTGATCGTCGTCAATGAGTCCGAGGCGAAATGGTACGGCAATAGCCTGAGTGCGTGTTCTGGCATGATCGCGACAACTTATGGCGCTGACGGCGCTGTGCTGCACCGTGATGGTGAAATGATTGCAGAGGCGAAACCACCCGTCGTTGATGTCGTCGATACGACGGCCGCAGGCGACACCTTTACTGCGGCATTGACGGTGGCATTTGTTGAAGGACAATCGCCGCAACAGGCGCTCGATTTTGCCTGCGCTGCTGGCGCTGCGGCGACGATGAAGGCAGGCGCCCAACCGTCATTGCCGATGCGCGACGACGTAATCAAATTGTTGGAGCGTTGCTAGGAGCGCGAGGCGTAATAGGTGCTTACTATCGGGTCGGCCGCGATGCGCTCCTGGTGATCGACCAGCCCCGGGGCCAGTTGGTCAATGAGATCAGTAGGAACATGATCGAGAGCGCCGGAGCGCAGCCAGCGCGTTTGCACGAAGACTTTCAGGTCGGCCACGGTCATGCGATTGTCAGCGAAATATTCGCCCCCTCCGCGGGTCAGTAGTTCGTCCAGCCCCCGCAGATAGACGGTTAACCATCCGCTGACGAGTTTCTCGCGCGCTTCCTTGAGTTCATCGCCTTCCAGACCAAACGTTCGCACAACGTGGTGATTCACATCCTCGATCGTTCCCAACACCTCATCGCAATACAAGGCCTGCAGATCGTCCTCCGGATACAGTCCGGCCAGTTTTCCGATGTAGCGGCTCATCGCATTCGATTGTGATATAGAGGCGCCGTCGATTTCGAGAACCGGCACTGAATTGAAACGTGTGCTTTGCCGCATTTCTTTGAACTCTTGGAAAGTCAGGCGATCGTCGTCAAATTCAATGCCCGCTGCGTGGAGAGCGATTCGGACGACTTCGCCGCGCCCGCCATCGAAATCGAAATACGTAAGCTTGTAACTGGTCATTGTGTTGTCTCGATTATCGGGGTCATAGGTGAAATGACGATGGCAGCAATTCGTCCATCGTGAATGTCTGCCACTGATCGTCGTCATCCTTGAAGATGATGCGCGTGTGCTCGTCCGAAAATTCGTGGATGCGCTGGCGACAGCCACCGCAAGGCGGGCAGGAATTGGTTCCTTTCGAATCGCCACCCGCGACGGCGATAGTGACGATGCGCGTTCCACCTGCCACGACCATCGCGCCGATCGCGCTGGCTTCGGCACAGTTGCCTTGTGGATATGCGGCGTTCTCAACATTGCAGCCAAGGTGAATCTGACCGTTCTCGTCCAGTAGCGCCGCACCGACATGGTAGCCAGAGTAGGGGCAGTAAGCCTTTTCTCGCACCAATCGAGCGGCATCGAGGAGTTCGTCGTCAGTCATCG
>Ga0114950_10004867_pt1 | contig 10443 bp, 6 predicted proteins | sample N075metaG_FD_83503 | JGI IMG/M metagenome (GOLD analysis project Ga0114950, IMG submission 83503) | Deep subsurface microbial communities from Kermadec Trench to uncover new lineages of life (NeLLi) - N075 metaG | ecosystem: Environmental > Aquatic > Marine > Ocean trench > Sediment | place... | reverse complement strand
TTCAGCAATCACGACGCAGTCGCGTCCCTCCGCCTTGGAGCGGTAGAGCGCTTGATCAGCGTCGTTGAACAGGCGTTTGCGGTCTCCTCGATACATGGCGACGCCCATCGAGACTGTGACGTTCTGGTGTTCACTCTGGGGATCGAGGAAGAAGCGGGTTTCGCCGATTGTGCTGCGCATCTTCTCCGCCAGTCTCACCGCGCCGTCGAGGCTGGTTCCCGGAGCTACGAGGGCAAACTCCTCGCCTCCGTAGCGAGCCAGTAGATCCGTCGTGCGCAGCAGGCCGCTCATCAGCTTTGCAATGCGGCGCAAGATCTCGTCCCCACCCGCGTGGCCGAGACGGTCGTTCCAGGCTTTGAAGTGATCGATGTCGATCAGGACCAAGGCCAGCGAATCTCCGGTTCGATCCGCGCGTTTGGCTTCCTTGACCAGAAACTCCTGAAAGTAGCGATGGTTGTGCAACTGGGTCAGTCCGTCGGTGATGGAAAGCTGGGCGAGAACTTCGTTGGCCCGGTGGAGATCGTCATTGCGGCTGCGGAGTACCGCATTGACTTCCTCGACGTTGCGATGCGCGGCTTCAATTTCCTGGGCGTTGGCATCGAGGCGATTGGTCATTTCAAAGAACGCACTGGTCAACAGACCCACCTCGTCTCTAGCATTGGAGTTGGGAATCTGTACATTTTTTTCACCCCGAGAGATTCGGATCGCAGCTTCGGAGAGTGCTTCGATCGGGCGCACCATGGCGACCGAAATTCGGTACGCGATCAGCGCAAAGACGGCCACGATCGTGAGATTGATTCCCAAAACCTGTTGGGTGGCCGCGACCACCCGAGCAAACGCGTGGTCGTATTCGTCCTCGATCACCAGGGTCCAGCCGAGTTCGGAGAGCCGGGTCAGCGCCATCGCGCTACTGATCAGTCGCTCTCCCTCGGGACCCATCGCATCTACGACCCGACTCGGCTCGGCAGAGGTTGCAAGGGGGAACCCGTACTGCTCGAGGTTCTGTCGGCGTGAACTCGAGACCAGATAGCGACGGTCGCCGCTGATGATGGAGATTCGTTCGGTCGACCCGCGGCTGTTGAGTCCGAGCATTGGCGCCAACTGCTCGAGATTGATCACCAGATGAAGTGTGGGGTGGCGATCGCGCTTGGGTTGGACGTCGCCATCGAGTCGGCCCGGCTCTGGCACGGGATCCAGGCGCACCGACGCGACCTGGAAGTAGTGTCCGCGCGAGTAGCCTACCCGGCTCAGACCGGTACGGCGGATTTCTCCGCGCATGCCCGGAGACAACTCGATTTTTGGACCGCGCCACAACACCGTGTCACCATCGTGAGCCAACAAGAACACAGCGGAAAGTTCGGGCGTGTCTTTGAGCAGGCGTCCGAACTCGCGACTGACCTCTGCCAACGCGAAGGTTCGGTCTGTTTCTTCGGAAGCGGCAAAAATTTCTGGTATTTCCAAGATGAGAACCAGGTTTTCAGCGAACTCCTGTAGGTCGGTCTCGCGATTCGCGTACCAGATTTCGAGATCCGCGGCCGTGCGCTCGAGAATGGCCGGGAACGATTCCTCGATCGCCTCGCGCAAGAACGAGTCGATCAGCCGCACGGCGATTCCCGTTACGGCAAGCGACGTGCACAGGGTTGCAGCGAGCACAAAAAAGCCGATGCGCGTGGGGAGACTTTGGATCGGTCTCCGCCATACGCGAAAGCTCTCAATTCGTGGCTTTTCTGCCGATTCCCGCTGGGACATGCACATTGCCTTCCTCGACGGGGTTTCGGCATTCTTGAGCCTGTGCTTGAAGCCCACTGCGAGGGGAATTCGCGACGGCGCAAGCTGGCCAGGCTGGCTGTGCAGGTCGAATGCGAATCATTCAGCGACACGACATAAATCCCATAGAAGCGGACAAAACGGGAGTATTGGGGACCATCCCGTGAGTTCGCCCAGACAAAACCCGACACAACGCATGCCAGGTGTTCCATGCCAGGTGTCTGGGCAGTGATGGATCTGGCTGGACCCTGTTGGGCTCAGTCGAAGGAGTGGAGGGGCCGGTGACCGAGTTCCGTCAGGCGCGCGATCAGGGCCTCGGCCTGATACCGCAGCCGGACATTCTCGAGCAGCTGGCGCTCGACTTTGCGAATTGCGTTTGCAACTGAAGGGTGGTCCCGGTTGAGTTCTCGTCCGATATCTGCGAGCGAGGCTTCGGTGTAGCGGCGACACAGATACATCGCGAGTTGTCGCGGAACCAGGACATCTCGTCGTCTGGATCGCGAGGCGAGTGCGGCCGGGGAGGTGCGGAAGAACACCGCGACCGCTTCGATGATGTCCGCGGGAGTGGCGCGCAGCGCGATTTCTCGGGTGCGGGGGCTTCTACCTTCGAGTGATTCGTGGGTGAGTTCCAGGTCGATCGGTCGCTTGAACAAGGAGGCGATCGTGACGAGTTGGATCAGAGCGCCCTCGAGTTCTCGCACGTTGCCCGCGACCTTCTCGACGAGTAGATCGAGACAGTCATCGGGCAGCCGAATGCCACCGTGGGCCGCCTTTGCCCGCAAGATGTTGCGCCGCACCGTAGCGTCGGGTGTATCGACCTGGGCTACGAATCCGCTCGCCAGGCGTGTCCTCACGCGTTCGTCGAGTTGGTCTAATTCTTGGGGAAACTTGTCACCGGTGAGCAGAACCCGGCCGCCGCAGTCGAGCACGTGCTGGACGACATGGAAGAATTCGAGCTGCGTTGCCGCCTTTCCCTCGAAAAACTGCACATCTTCGACGACGAGCAACTCGCAATGGGTTCGATAGCGCCGGGTAAAGTTCGGCATCTGATTGCCCCGGACCGACTGCGTGAACTCGCTCGTAAACGACTCAGCGGTGGTGTAGCGGGCGCGATCTCCGATCGTGCGTGCGGCGGTGTCGACGACCGCGCGCGCGAGATGGGTTTTGCCGAGACCCGAGCCAGACACGATGAAGAGTTGGTTCAGGCCGATTTGTCGTTGATTGGCCAGGGCCAGGGCCGCTTCGCGGGCGAGCGCATTGCACGAGCCCACGGTGAACGAATCGAAGGTCAGGGGGAAGGCGGTTTGTCGCCTCGAGCCTTCGGGCTCGCGGGTTGGTCGGCGTGTCCCATTTGGCTGGATGGACACAGCCCGCTTGTGTTGGGGGTGCTGTGCTTTGGCAATGGACTGTGGCCGCTCGTGTTGGGGGTGCTTTGCTTTGGGAGCAGCGGTCGGGGCCAAGTTGGCCGCCATCGTGAACTCGAGGGCTTTCCCGATTGATACTGTTTCCCGAGAGCGACCGTTGGTCTCACTCGGCTCGGCCACCTTGACCTTGAGCGAAACGCTGCGACCGACTTCGGCCCGAACGCAATCGCCGATCACAGTCAGGAAATAGTCTTTGATTCGGTCACTGTGAAACTGAGTGGGACAAACGAGTTCGAGGCCATCCCCCGCGGGCCTCGCGACAATCTGAGGTAGCCACATGTCGAATGAAATTGGCGCGAGTTCTTCTTGGAGACGGTGCATTACACCGTCCCAGACCTCTGGGGGGAAGGTCATGAGTCAGTCTTGCCTCTTGTGATGGATGGCCCTGATGTGAGTGAGGGGCGTTTCGAAGTTGACCGGAGTTAACCACAAGTGATCGAGAGTTCGCAAAGTCGATTCACATCGATCGTGGGACAGGGTATACACCGGAGTGGGTCGCGTTAACGAGTCGCCAGGTTCGCAAATACCGTTGTTTGTTTTCGGGAACTTTCTGTGAATTCGAGTAGTTCCCCTTCACACTTCAGCCGACTTCCCAGCCAACGAATCGGTGTAGGCCGGGGGGGGTGCAGATAAACCAAATCTCGCTGATACGACTAAATCCTCGAATTTACTAAAAATAGCTAATAATTCTGAATTGACTGCGATTGCGCTGCTGAGACCGCGCCAAAGCCTTGCGGTCATTGAAGCGAAGCGGGGCTCCCGGGCCCGCTCGGCAGCGGGTCTGCGAGCTTGAAGTCCAGCACGGCGACCAGTCGCTCGAGGCGGATCAACGTCGACGAAGCTTCAAGCAAACTCTGTTTCTCGATCGAGTCGATATCGAGCGAGACTGAAATCGTGTTTGCATAGACGGTGTCGGAAACCTGCGAAAAACTATGGGACTCGAGTTGTTCGAGGTATTGGGGCGCCACCCGCGCGATGAGTCTGCCGTAGCGTTCGTGAACCTGCGCCCGCAGTCCGCCGATTTCAGTTGCGTCCGATTCTGTCGTGTCATCGATCAGCATTGTGGTTTTCGCTCGGCGAAAGAGCTGGTCCTGGGGTCGCTCGAGTTCGTCTTCGATTCGGAACCGAGCAACACCCGCAAGCGCGATATCGTAGGTTCCGTCCTCGCGCTGAGAGCACGACTCGATCTGCCCGGCGCAGCCAACTGCAAAAATCTCCGGGTCGCCGGCCATATTGTCCAGTTGGTCGGGAACAACGGTCACCATCCCGATCTGAGTGTTGCCGGCGAGTGCGGCTTCCATCATCTGGCGATAGCGAGGCTCGAAGATGTAGAGCGGGACTCGGAGCTGGGGAAACAGTACGACGTTGGCCAGGGGGAAGAGTGGCAGGGTCTCGACCCGCTCTTTGTCTGGGTCTGAGTCTGGGGCCTGGCCTGTCATGTGGCGAAATTAGGGCTCAGGTGCCCGCCGCCGCGTCCAACTCTTCGAGGGTGTTTGGCCCGGCCAGAACCTTCACCGAGATGTCGTCGCAGGCCACGGATTTGTCGAGGAGTTCGCGGAGCAGTCCTTCGACCGTAAGTTCGTCGTACTCGTCGAACGCGTCCTCGAGACCGCTTTCGGTAATGCTGAATTCAACTGAGAGGTTGATCTTTACGTCCATCGAGTGCTCCCTTGCTTGCCCCTACCGGCTGTTCCGGTCTCAGAATTGCGCGAGCCCCGCCGGGTCCGTGTGCCCGCCTAGCTGTCGATCGCCCTGTTCGCCGATTCGCCTTCTCGTCCTGCTGCATTGCCACCGGAGCCGTACTTCGAAACAGTCTTCAATACCTTGCCGTCGCGCAACGGATATAATGAGCAAACCGCGCCATTTGGCCGCATTGGCCGGCGAAACGACAGCGTTGAGCTTTTGGGTGTTCTTCGAATTAGCTTTCTAAGTAGTTGAATTTACAACCATTTTGGAACGCGCAAGAGCATACACCACGCTTTGAAATCCGGCTACGAAATTCTTCCGCAGAATCGCGACTTTAACCCCTGTATTTGCGACGGCATTGAGAAGTAACCATGGTGAGGGATCTTGCCCTCAGCAGCACGCAAAAAATGTGAATCCAGCAGGCAAAAAATCGCTCAACCCCTCATTTGAATGACCGAAGAGGGGGTTAGATCGAAGCCCAATCCGGGGGGGGGAAGGCTTCGACGGGACGCCCCGGAATCGAGAGATTCCGGGGCGCTTTGCGTTTGGGGCTAGGAGTCTGCGAGAGTCCGACCGAACTCAGGGTTGGATCTCTGCGATCTCCCGTGTTGCGGGCGAGTCCGGCTCGGGAACCGACTCGCGCTGCAGTGCCTGGGCTTCGCCGGACTCGGTCAGGTCGCTGTGACAGACGGCCTTTTCACCGTCAACTTCCATGCTTCGCTTGGTCTTCGACGCCAACCTGTGGAGTTCGGCTGGGGACAGCACACCTCGTTGCTGCAAGATCTGCTTCTGAGTTTCGGACAGGGCGGCCGAGACCTTGGGCTTGTCCCAGGCGTATTCGCTGTCGTTGCCCGAGAAGAACTGTTTGATCTCCTTGCTGATCCGCACAGAACACCAATCGTGGCCGCACATGGCGCAGAAGTCCGTGTCGACGTCGAGATCTTCGTCGTGATAGGCCCGGGCGAGATCCGTGTCGAAGGCCAGTTCGAAGTGCTTTTCCCAGTTCAGTGCAGCTCGCGCTTTGGTGAGTTCGTCGTCCCAGTCCCGAGTGCCCGGGATTCCGAGCGCAACATCCGCTGCGTGCGCCGAGATCCGGTAGGCGACGCAGCCCTGCTTGACGTCGTCCTTCTTGGGCAGGCCCAGATGTTCCTTTGGCGTGACATAACAGAGCATCGACGCCCCGTGATAGGCCGCGGCGGTCGCCCCGATGCAGCTCGTGATGTGGTCGTAGCCCGGGAAGACGTCCGTCACGAGCGGGCCCAGGACATAGAAGGGCGCACCGTGACACAGCGTTCGCTGCAGCTTCATGTTGAACTCGATCTGATCGAAGGGAACGTGTCCGGGCCCCTCGACCATCACCTGCACGCCGTTCCGCCATGCCCGCTCGGTAAGTTCGCCCAGCACGCTGAGCTCGCCGAGTTGGGCGAGATCGGTCGCGTCGGCCAGGCCGCCGGGCCGCAACCCGTCGCCAATCGAGAAAGTGACGTCGTAGCCTCGCATCACCTCGCAAATTTCGTCCCACAGCGTATACATCGGGTTTTCGGCGTCGTGGTGCAGCATCCACTTGGCCAGCATGGAGCCGCCCCGGCTGACGATTCCGATCAGCCGCTCGTTTACCAACGGAAGATGCTCGCGCAGCACGCCGGCGTGGATGGTGAAGTAGTCGACCCCCTGAGCGGCCTGATGCTCGAGTTGGTCGAGAATCAGCTTCTCGTCCAGATCTTCGATGGTGCGACCCATGATCATCGAGTAAATGGGAACCGTTCCCACCGGGAGAGAGGAATTTTTGATGATCGCGTTGCGCGTGGCATCCAGATCGCCTCCGGTCGACAGGTCCATCATCGTGTCACTGCCCCACTTCTCGGCCCAGTGGAGTTTTTCGACCTCTTGTTCGATGTTGCTCGCCAGCGGCGATGCGCCCATGTTGGCGTTGACCTTGGTTCTGCTCGCGCGACCGATGCACATCGGGTCGAGTTTGCCGGCGAGGTGAACTCTGTTTGCCGGGATGACCATGCGACCTGCCGCCACTTCGTCCCGCACCTGTGAAACGGTGAGATGCGGTTCTCTTTCGCTGACTCGTTGCATTGCGGGTGTGATCAACCCCAGGCGCGCATGTTCGAGTTGGGTGATGGGTTCGAATCCATCGGGGGCCGTCCACTTGCCGTCGATCTGTTCCCAATCGGCGGGCATGAAATCCCAGGCTGTCTTTGTAGACGGCTGGGGCATACCGGGCGTGTCGGGAGAACTGAAGCTGCGCGGTCCGCCGATATCCGCGGGGTTGGCAAAACTACCCGGAGTCGTCCCGGCCGCGGTGAGCGAAGGGTTTCCACCCAGGGGAGGAAGCACGATCGAAGGCCCGGTGGTGTGATGCTTGTTTTGATCGAGTGAACTGGCGTTGCTCGTCGTGGGGGGTCGGGAGGACATGGACGGTACTCCTACGGATTGAACTGAGTCGAGGGCGCGCTGGTTCGCCACACTATCACGGATCTCCTCGAAAAATCACCTCAACTTGTCAGGTAGGGCGCGCTAGCGTGTGCGAACGATGAATTTTCCCTGCCCCCGGATTTGTGTTGTCGCGCTTTTGTCTATCGCGGTCGCTGCGTTGGCGATTGGTTGCGACCGAGGCATCGAACCCTTCGATCCAAACGAAGAACCCGTCGCTCCAGACCTCGCACGCATCTATCCCAATGGTTCTGCGCGCAAAGCGGGACCGATGGGCGGTGGCATGCCGGCTGCGCCCGCAGCGGTTCCCCGTGGCGCCCCGGTCCCAGCCCCGACATCCGACGCCGGCTCGCGCGGGACCATTTCGGGGGTCATCGAACTCGACCCTCAGTTTTACGCCGACCGCCCGGCCAACGGCTTGTTGTTCATTATTGCCCGCACACAGCCGACGGGCCCTCCGCTCGCGGTGCTGCGGGTCCCGACCCCCAGCTTTCCCCATCGCTTCGAGATCGGACAGGCAGAGGTGATGATCCCCGGCCTGGTCTTCGAGGGCGAGATCAAGCTCAACGCTCGGCTCGATTCGGATGGCAACGCGATGACAAAGCTACCGGGAGATCTGATCGGTGCGGTGGAGACGCACGTGACCCCGGGCGCGACCAACGTCACCCTGCGGCTAGATCAAAAGCTCTAGCGCGGACCAGGGGCCTGCGCCGCAGACTCCTAGTCGGGATGCTCCATGTCCATCAGGGCGTCAAGCTCCCCAGCCACCACCAGCGTGTCGCCTTCGCGCAAGACATCGTCCGCCCCGGGCACCCGCACCTCCTTTGAGCGGGCCGAGAGTTTCCTGGCGCGCCGCAGCAGCAGCACCTGAACTCCGGTGCGCTCGCGCAGAGAAAGCTCGCGCAAGGTCCGATTCAGAAAGTGGTTCGGAACCATGATCTCGCGAATGGCGTAACCCGACCCCAGGTCGACGGTCTGGCCCTTCTCGACGGCGCCGAGATTGCTCGACAACCCTCCCACCAGATCTCTGCGCATCGACTCGCGATTGTGAGCCTCGATCACGTCTTTTTCGCGCACGACGCCCGTCAGGTTCAATGAGTTCTCGCTGCTCACGACGGCGAACTCGTCGACTTCGGTGCCGCTGAACAACTGCATCACGACCGAGAGATCTTCTTCTGCTGTGACGGTCGGTCGGTTGCCATCGACCAGATCGCCCGCCACCACCAGGTGCTGCAGGGTTTCGCGCTCGTAGATCAAGCGTCGCACCTCGGTCAGCGAAATTGCTCCGAGGAGTTTCTGGTTGTTGTCGACCACGAAGAATTGCGAGTGATTGCTCTGCACCACGAGATCGAGAATCGTCTGAAAGTTTGCCGATGCGGGAATCACCTCTGGGTGGGGATCGATGACGTCGCGTACGTAGATCCCCTTCAGCACGTTGGGATCTTCCCGAGCGAACAGATCGATTCCCTGGCGGCGCAACTTGGAGGTATAGATGGAGTCGCGGCTCAGCACCTGGCAGACGAGTGTACTCACCACGCAGGCCACCATCAGCGCCGGAATGATGTCGATCGTCTGGGTGAGTTCAAAGATGATGATGATCGCGCTGATGGGCGCATGAGTGGTGGCGGCCACGACCGCGCCCATGGTCACCAGCGCATAGGCGCCCGAACTCGCCGTGGCGTCGGGAAACAAGGCGTGGATGTGGGTGCCGAGAAATCCGCCCGTCATGGCGCCCAGGAACAGGGAGGGCGCAAAGATCCCCCCCGAGCCTCCCGAGCCGATGGTGACCGAGGTCGCGACGATTTTTGCAACTACCAGCAGCGCCATCGTGAGGGCGGGAAGCGTGCCTCTGAGCGCGTGCGAAATCGTCGTGTACCCGACTCCTAAAACCTGGGGTAGCTCGATCGAGATCGCTCCGACTAGCAAACCACCGATCGCGGCTTGCAGGTAGGTGGGGACCGACAGGCGTTCGAAAAACAATTCGGTGGTGTTGAGGGAACGAATGAATGCCACGGCGACCAGGCCCGCCACCACTCCCGTCCCCATGTAGGGAATCAACTCGAGTGGACTGACGATGTCGTAGACCGGGACCTCGAAGGCCGGCTGGTTGCCGAGAAAGAAACGCGAGACCACGGTCGCCACGACCGAGGCGATCACGATCGGAGTGAATTGGGCCACGGCGAAGTCGCCCACGATGACTTCGGCTGCAAACAGGGCGCCGGCGATCGGGGCGTTGAAGGTGGCGGAAATTCCCGCCGCGGCTCCGCAGCCCACGAGTGTGCGGATCTGCATGGTCGGGAGTCGCAATATCTGTCCCAGGGTCGAACCAAAGGCTGCGCCGATCTGGACGATCGGTCCCTCGCGGCCCACCGAACCCCCGGTCCCGATCGAGAGTGCGGAGGCCAGGGCCTTGACACCAACGATGCGAGCCCGAATCACGCCGCCGCGCAACGCCACGGCCTTCATCACTTCGGGGACACCGTGCCCCCGAGCTTCCCGAGCAAAGAAGTAGATCAGCGGTCCGACCATCAGTCCTCCGACTGCGGGAATGATGAGTCGCCAATACCACTCGAGTGCCATCGTCTGCGCCAGGGGATCGTGGGCCTCGGCCGCAAACGGCTCGTTGGCCAGCGCGTTCAAACCTTCGATGCCGCCAAATGCGACGGCTTGAACCGCGCGAATCATGAAGCGAAAGACGACCGCCCCCGCCGCACCGGCGAGTCCCACGGTGATGGCCGCGAGCACCATGTTGAGATGCCCGCCTTTCTCCAGCACCCGAGACAAATTCCCCGTCGGTTTCGCTGCCGAAGTATTCGATTCTGTTGTCGAAAAAGCGATGGGGACTCTCCACTGCGCGGGGCGCGGCGGATGCTACCCGGTCAAGTGACGTCGTGCGTGAGAATGTCGAAGCTCAGCGGTCTCAGAACTGGATGATTTTGACGCGCTAGTTCATGGGAGTTTGGACACGCGATCGAGGACTGCGTCAATCAGACCCTCGTGCAGTCCGAGGGGTTCGCTGAGACAGATCTCGACGTCGGGATGCTGCCGCGCAGCCAGATCGACCAACTCGGGAATACTCTCTTGCGTGTGACGGCCGGGCCCGGGGAAGTAGGGGTGCACCACG
>Ga0114950_10004866_pt1 | contig 10445 bp, 14 predicted proteins | sample N075metaG_FD_83503 | JGI IMG/M metagenome (GOLD analysis project Ga0114950, IMG submission 83503) | Deep subsurface microbial communities from Kermadec Trench to uncover new lineages of life (NeLLi) - N075 metaG | ecosystem: Environmental > Aquatic > Marine > Ocean trench > Sediment | place... | reverse complement strand
AGCATCCAGTGATCCATCGCATTGAAACACTCTTGAACAATCGTCCGCGAAAGTGTTTACACTATCGTACGCCCTACGAAGTCTTTCGCGAAGCCCGTGGTGCACTTCATGGTTGAATGTGGCGACTGCCATACTCCCCAAACTTTCACGGCCAATTGAATGACCGGCACCCCAATTTCCGCCTCGTTAAGGAGGAGACTATCACCTGCAATCAGTCCGCCACTGTATGGAGGATATCCCTGACAACAGAACGAATCGACAATGACCCCATACCTAGACCTGAACCCACCTCACATCTGACCCCCACATCCCTGAATCCGTGTTTATGAACCAACAAATGAGTTGACATATAGTTTCCATTATGTCAGCTAAGGCTAACTAATTGACATAGCTGACTTGGCAATATCAAATTGTAGCCATGCTGGAAAAATGCCTATACATATCAATACCTTCCACGCAGGATCTTACGAGCAGCAGTACGAATACAAAAGCTTCCTCCCCACGGCAATCAACAAAGAATGGCAAGTAGACCCAAAAACTCTCACCTTGCTAGAAGAAGCCACTCTGCTCCTTGGTGAATTGAATGCCTATTCCAAACTCATCCCGGATGTAGACTTTTTTATCCGGATGCATATCACCAAAGAAGCAACCACCTCCAGCCGAATCGAGGGGACTCAGACCAACTTCGATGAGGCTTTAGTTAATGAAAGCGATGTCGACCCGGAAAAACGTCTGGATTGGCAAGAGGTGCAGAATTATATCAAAGCCATCAATTATGCCATTCAACAACTGCCCACACTACCCTTGTCAAATCGCTTGATAAAGGAAACCCACGCTGTGCTCCTACAAGGCGTGCGGGGAAAACACAAATTTCCTGGAGATTTTCGGACGAGCCAAAACTGGATTGGCATCAACCTCAAACACGCGACCTTTATTCCGCCTCACCACGATCACGTGCCCGTTTTGATGAGTGACTTTGAACAGTTCATGCACAATGAAGCCATCCATGTGCCGCACCTGATCAAGATTGCCATCATCCACTATCAATTTGAGACCATCCATCCGTTTCTGGACGGAAATGGACGCCTGGGTCGCCTACTTATTGGCTTATATTTGGTCAGCTTCGGACTGTTGCACAAGCCTGCACTCTACCTCTCTGATTTTTTCGAGCGCCATAAAGCCGAATACTATGATCAACTCATGGCTGTGCGAACCACCAGCAATCTGGAACCCTGGTTGCGATTTTTCCTTCTGGGCATTTCCGAAATAGCCGCTCAATCCAGTCAGGTCTTTAAGAACCTTCTCACCCTCAAAGAAGGTCTAGAACGCGAAGCCATACCCACTTTTCATGCCCGACGCATACACAACGCTCAGACCCTCATGCGACTGTTGTATGAATCTCCAGTGGTGACCATCAAATCAGTGGCCGAACGCCTCAAGGTGCAGACCAACACCGCAGCAGCCCTTATCACAGATTTCATAAAACTTGATATTCTACGTGAGATGACTGGCCAAAAACGAAATCGGCTTTTTATTTTCGCCGCTTACGTGCGGTTGTTCCGGGGAGAGACGGACCAATCAAGTTAGACCAAAATGAATATCAAACCTCACCTTCTTCTACACGCTTTATCTCCGAAACAATTCCAACTCAATACCCAGCACTCTTACTCCATCTGGACCTGAGGGACGGTCGTGTTAAGATAGCTACGATATGAAAATAAAAGATTCGACCTATTTGATGACTTGCCCGTTCACAGTGATAATCATTGGAGGACTGACGTCATTACTCCTATTGGGTTGTGCGGGACCGAAGCCAGTGCTGTACCCAAACGATCATTTTGAGACCGTTGGGCCTGAGCAGGCAGAGTTAGACATTGCCGAGTGCAAAGATTTAGCCGATACGCATACGTCTTCAAGCGATAAAGGTATGGAAGTGGCACAGGGGACAGCCGTTGGTGCCAGTGTTGGGGCAGCTTCCGGAGCCGTGATTGGAGCGATACAGGGATCAGCCGGAAAAGGAGCTGCCGTTGGGGCGGCGGTCGGTGCCACAGGGGGGCTTCTACGATCAGTTCTTCGAAAATCAGGACCAAGCCGGACCTACAAAAATTTTGTGAACACCTGTCTGAAAGAACGAGGCTATAAACCTATTGGTTGGGAATAGGGAAGAAGTCTGTTGAAAAATCCGCCAGCGGCGTTCCCTGCCTTCGCCGTAGCGGCTTCGCGCAGGCAGGTTGGGCCTTTGCCGTGCTCACGTACTCAAGTACGCTCCGCGGGTCAAGCCTACTCCGCCGAAGTGGCTACGGTGGCCAGGAGTCCCTGCGGCCTTGCCTGTGGAAGGGCGCGTCTTGGCGCGCCTGGGTTGGGCGGGTCAGACAACGGCCCCGCCGCCTCCGCGAGGGCATGCTTTTTGAACAGCCCCTAGCTGATTAGTTTTCTCGCTCGGCTCTTCGGAGTGCCCCCATCAACACTGGATCATTGAAGGCCATCTCACTGAGCGCATCCATGATGTGCAGGTCTTTGGATTCCATTAACTCTTTGGCTTTGGCGTATTGTTTGCTATTGAATCGCGCGACGGTGGGTTGGTTGTTGATCACCTGACATGCGAGCACACCATCTTCAATTTCGAGTGTCCCACCCTGATCCATCAGCTCTTCGGCTTGCGAAACCGTAATCCCATGCAATGTCGCGAATTCCTGAATCCCTCCAGTCTCCACCATTGATCCGTTGGGCATGGTGCATTTGCGTTTGAAATACGGGGACCAGTCTTTTCGAAAATCGATATAGGTGATATCTCCACCTTTGGCCACGGACCGATCGAGCTTGGAATAATCCAGCCCCAGGTTTTTTTGTGTGAGTCGTGTTTGCAATTCTTTGGGCAAACCACGATAAAACACCCGCTCGGCAGCTTCAATCAGAGTAATGTCTGAAAACCGCGCCAGTTGCTCGGTTTCTGCTGTTTGTTGCAAATCCAATACCCAGGTTTGTTTGGGCGCCTCACCTGTCGAGTCGACTTTGCACACAAACAACCCCCGGGTAACCACACCTCCTGACTGCGGGTAGGTATACAGCCCACCTGTCTCCAGCAGGGACTGGATGTCTTCAACGGGAATCCCATAACTTCCCCCCAGGATTTTCGCATGATGCTCGATGTCTTCGGCGCAGGTCATGGCACACACCATGACATTTCCTGGAGGATCAAAATCCGTGTAATTCTCCAACACGTTGTACAGCTCCGGCTCTTTCTCGGGCTTTAAGGGGCGTTTTCTAATTCTAAACATCTTTGAGTGTCTCCATCACCGCGTGTTTCGAGGCCATGAGGTTCACCTTTGCCTTTGTTGATCGTTGAATGATAGAAAAGGTATAGACATTGTCCATTCAACCGGCACCTCTTTTCAATGTACAAAGAACAACTGGCAGCGTTTTTCTGGAAGTACGAAGCGTTTAAATGGGACCCCGATGAGGGATTTCTCCTGGCCTCGGGGAAGAGGAGTCCCTATTACGTGGACTGCCGTGCACTGTTAGCTCACCCCGATGCCCGGTGGCTCGTGGCCACCCTGGCTTGTGCCGCCATTCACCACCTATCGTTTGAAGCCGTAGGCGGCTTGGAGATTGGCGCCATTCCCCTAGCCACAGCTATATCCGATTATGCCTTCGCGACTCAACCTTCGAGAATCTACCGCACGTTTTTCGTCCGAAAACAGACGAAAGACCATGGGCTGGGGAAACGGATTGAAGGGGCTGTGAACGCCAATGATCGGGTGTTAGTTGTCGATGATGTCCTGACCAGCGGTGGGTCAATTTTGCAAGCTCTTCGTGCCGTGGAGGAGGCGAAGCTTCATGCATCCCATGCGATGGTCATCGTGGATCGGCAAGAGCAGGATGGCAAACACACAGTCGAAGCAGAAGGTGTGTCGCTAATAAGTCTGTTAACCTTAGACGATTTAAAATCGACTCGACCCTCTTAATCCACGCATTGGAACCGAATGCCCCACCAGTTTTCCACAATGATGTCCGACCCGACTACCCCTTCCACCACCCGTTGGCGACCTTTGGTCTGGCCTTCACGCACCACGTTAAACGGACCGCAACAAAACTCTCGAATGTTCTGAAATGCTTCTCCTCGAAGGGGAGTGAACATCTGGCCGTCTGTTCCTTTGTAGAGGTACGTCATCACACCCGTACGATCGCCTTCGCGGACCATCTGTAGCCCCCCCTCACATCCCGACAATAGAAATACCCCACTGAGGATCCAGGCGCTTGACCAGTGGTAAAGACTGGGCTTACGATACGTTATCACGAACTTTGACCCTCGTGTTGTTGATTCTCCAAAAAACAGATTCACCCCGTTGAATCTAGGAGGCCTCCATGATTCACAAGAAGACTTGTTTAACTATATTCTTCATATGCGGTCTATTCGTTCTCTCAAACGGAAGCATAACATCCGCGGCCAACGATACGTACTTGCTCACCGTCCATGAACTGAACGGTGGATTAAGCAAAGCTCCAAACCTCGCTCAAAAGGGATTCACCCTCATTGACGTCCGGACAATGGATGAGCATAGCATGGGATTTATTCCGGGCACCGACCTGAACATTGATTTTCGGGAAATCGGCGCGCGGCATCAGGAAATCGGCGCACGATTCGACGATCACATTGTGGTGTACTGTCAGTCTGGACACCGAAGCAATATTGCCGCCGAAACATTGGCCGGCCTTGGGTATAAACACGTCTATAATGTTGCAGGCAGCATGAATGCCTGGGCCGAGGCTGGGTATCCCGTTCAGACAGGTAATCGGTAATACGACTGGATTTTTTCCATAGTCATTTCAAATACGTTCCATAAACTCGAAACTCGAATATCGAAATCCGAAACACATTCAAAATCCTTAACTCGAATTTTCCGATTTGGAATTCTCACGGGTTTCGGATTTCGATATTCGAGTTTCGGATTTAGGACATGGTTCTTCCGTCATCAGCCAAGGGAACGGAAGTTAATTGAATTCGCTATTGTTTCTCAATCAATAGTGGGGGTTGCCATTCCCTCCTCCGCGATCTCTGAAAAAATCACGTCAAACTGTTCGTGGATTTCTCGAAACGCCTCAAGCAACTGTGGATCGAAATGCGTGGGCTGCGTTCGGTCATCGCCATGAAGGATGATGTCGCACACCTTGGTATGGGTGAACGCCGGCTTATACGGCCGTCGACTGCGCAAGGCGTCATACGTATCGACCAACATAACCATGCGCCCGCCCAGAGGAATATCGTTCCCCTTCAAACCTTGGGGATAGCCCGTCCCATCCCAGCGTTCATGATGCGTCAGCGCAATGATCCTTGCGGTCTCTAACAACTGTGAGGGTGAGCCTGCTAACAGATTGGCTCCGAATACCGGGTGTCGTTTGACGATTTCCCACTCCTGCTCATCCAAAGGCCCACGTTTCTGCATAATCATGTCCGGGATACTGACCTTGCCAACATCGTGCATCGGCGCCGCATCAAAAATAAGTTGGGCTTCGTCGTCGCTGAGCCCCACACACAACCCCAGTGCCTTGGAATAATGGCTCAATCGTTGAATATGCGTTCCGGTTTCTTCGTCTTTATATCGTGACGCGAGCGTGAGCCGGACGACCGTATCGGCGTAGGCTTTTTCGAGTTCAGAGGTCTTTCGGCGTTCCGCGTGATACGCAGCTTTTAAATCTTGAGCGTACGCCTGCATCTGTTTATTCGTCGCCTCGAGTTTTCTCGATTTCTTCTGCTCGCGAACCAGCAGTTCGTTCAGGTCTTTGGCATAAAGGGCCAACTGCGACTTAGCCGCACTGAGTTGTATGTTCAAATCATCATCTGGCACGAACGTCGAAGAGAGTTTCATGGATGGTTAGCCTGGTGAGGTAACCTGGATTTTCGCCAACACCTCATGAATGGTCTCCAATAATCGAAGAGGGCTAAAGGGCTTCACAAAGTACGCATAGACCCCGACTTCTTGACCACGTTCTTGATCGCACGGCTGATCCTTTGCGGTCAGCATGATGATCGGAATATGTTTGAGACGAGGATCGTCTTGCATGGCGCGGGCGACATCGATGCCATTTTTCTTTGGCATCATCCAATCGAGAATCACCGCATCGGGGGGGTCGGTACTGATCAGGTTGAGCGCGGATTCACCGTCAGAAGCTTCGATCAGCCGATAGGCCGGATCTTCCAACGTCATGAGAAGAAGGGCACGAATGTCTTCTTCATCATCGGCGATAAGAATGGTTTTTATACACCTCGATGGCATCACAACCGCAGACACACCATGAAATTTTCACTCCTCTGCGTTTCGCCTACCCGCCATCCCAGTCAGGTGTGGTCTCGCCATCCTCCTCGGTTTGTGGGGAAATGTTTTCGCTCGGTTCGGACGGGGCATCCATGACCTGTTCCACGCGTCGAGCGACCGTTATAAATCCTGAATGCGCAATCATGCGAAGGTCCGGCCGCACACTGCGACCTTGAATATTCCAGTTGCGCGTGAACGACTCAAATGTCTCGATCAACCCAAAGGCTCGGGTGTGATTCAGCGCATCGACTGTTTGCGTGATTTGGGGCACCGTGGGCACAAAACTGAGGTAAATGCCACCTAGCCGGAGGGCCTTCGCCGCATGAGGCACCACATGCCACGGTTCCGGAAGATCGAGAACGACTCGGTCAAAGAGCGTCTCACCCTCGTCTGACTCGCAATCAATCCCTTCATGAGCATCGCGTTGGAGGAGCTGGAAATTCGGCACTGGGCCAAGAAATCGTTCAATGTTTCGCATCGCGGTCCTGGCAAAATCGTCCCGGCGTTCATAACTCACCACTGAGCCACGTTCTCCCACGGCCTGTAACAATGTAATCGTTAAGGCACCCGACCCCACCCCAGCTTCGAACACTCTCGCACCAGGATAGATATCGGCCCACATCGTGATCAGGGCCAGATCTTTTGGATAGAGGACTTGGGCACCTCTGGGCATCTTCAGAGTGTATTCCGCGAGGGTAGGCGATAACGCGAGCATCTTCTTCCCGCGAGACAAGACAATGAGCGACCCATCTGATTTTCCGATTATTTCATCATGAGCAATCGTGTCACCGCTATGCTGAAAGGTCTCCCCGGCCTTTAAGGTCAGGGCATAGTGCCGCCCTTTTTTATCGACGAGGTGGACCCGTTTGCCGTCTTCAAAGACTTTCATTATTCGCCATTCTAAGTAGCCATTTTGCGGGTTGCAAGGAACGCGCGTCTACAGAGTCGTCCTGAGTCACGCACCCATATGATGTCTTGACACCTCCCGGGGAGGGTCGTAAGATCATTTCTCTAGGAGGTTTTTCTCATATTGACTGTATGCCTTTTTCAGGCTATCCGCGGTCCGTTACTTAGGGTTCGCGCAAGAATAACTTCCCATGTTTGGGTGCTGAGACACCTGTCTGGCAAGGCGGGAGGACTGCGCATACTCCTCGTATGGAAAGGACGAGCAACGCCGCCAGACGGGACGGATCGACGCCCAAACATGGGAAGTTATTCTTGTGCGAACCCTTAACCAGAACATGGGAACTCCTTATCCACGTGCCCTGATCCGCGCATTCTTTCTGGGGTTTCTTTTCTTCCTGTTCACTTCCAACTTGGCCTTTTCTCAGCCTGGGCCCATCATCACTGCAACATACGAAGGCATTATTAATCCTGTCGCCGCTGAATATCTTCACGAAGCCATTCGCTATGCTGAAGAACAGCGGGCTCAACTCCTCGTGTTCCAGCTAGATACTCCCGGCGGCCTCGATACATCCATGCGCGACATGATTAAAGACATGGCCGGATCTCAGATTCCTATCGTGGTGTTTGTGTCTCCAACTGGCGGACGTGCAGCTTCAGCGGGAGTGTTTCTCACCCTGGCGGCGCATATTGCGGCCATGGCTCCAGGGACCAACATCGGAGCCGCCCACCCGGTCGCCATGGGTGGGGGCGAGATGGACGACGTGATGAAGGAAAAAGTGGAAAATGACTCCGCGGCCTATATTCGATCCATTGCCGAGCGGCACGGACGGAATACCGAATGGGCGGAAGATGCCGTACGAAAAAGTGTGTCGGCTCCGGCTACGCAGGCGAAGGAGCTGGGGTTGATTGACCTGATCGCTCAGGATCTCGATGACTTACTGGCACAGCTTGACGGGTGGGACGTACAGATGGGGGCACAGACGGTCACCCTTGAAACGACAAATGCCGCGAGACAATCCTTTCCCATGAATTGGCGGTTACAAGCCCTTCAGGTGATCAGCAATCCGAATATCGCGTACGTGCTGATGACCATTGGCACGATCGGATTGATTGCGGAAATGTATAATCCCGGCGCGATTTTACCTGGCGTGGTGGGCGTGATTAGTCTGATCCTCGCGTTTTATTCGCTTCACTCACTTCCGGTCAACTATGCCGGGGTCTTGCTGTTTATCTTAGGAATTGTCATGTTGATGCTGGAAGTGACGGTCACCAGCTTCGGACTCCTGGCGATTGGCGGCGTCACCGCCATGATCCTGGGTTCCGTCATGCTCATGAATCAGGATTTTCCGTTTTATCAAATTTCCTGGTCGGTGATTCTTCCGATGGTCGGGCTGGTACTTGGATTTACCTTCTTCGTTGTGAGATTTGGCGTGAAGGCCTTGCGAAGTCGCACGACCACGGGAAGCGAGGGGATGGTCGGGCTGATCGGCCTGGCTAAAACTAATCTTTCCCCCGACGGGAAAATTTTCGTCCATGGCGAATTGTGGAATGCGGTGAGTTCTGATTCAGTCTCAGCCGGTCAGGAAATTGAAGTGACACACATTGAAGGGCTCACACTCCACGTGAAACCCGTTCTGCCTCATAGAGAGGAGCTCTGACATGGGGATTCCGTTTAATCTAACCACGCTCTTGATCATTTTGATCGGATTGCTGATTTTCATTTCAAAAGGTATGTATGTCCTACGGGAGTATGAGCGAGCCGTGATTTTCCGGTTCGGACGTCTGGCCCGCGGCATTATCGGAAAGAACGGGCCCGGCATCATCATTATTATTCCGTTGATCGACAAATTGGTTCGGGTTGGTCTCAGAACCGTGACCATGGATGTCCCTCCACAGGATGTCATTACCAAAGATAACGTCTCGGTGAAGGTCAACGCGGTGGTTTACTTCCGCGTGGTCAATGCCGAAAAAGCTATCGTCGATGTCGAAGATTTCTATTATGCCACATCCATGATTGCCCAAACTACCCTGCGCAGCATACTGGGACAAAGCCAACTCGATGATTTACTTTCCAAACGCGATGAAATTAATGCCGACCTTCAGCGCATTATTGACCAAGCGACTGAGCCCTGGGGTATTAAAGTGACATCGGTTGAAGTCAAGAATGTTGATCTGCCGCAGGAAATGCAGCGCGCCATTGCGCGACAAGCCGAAGCTGAACGGGAACGCCGTTCGAAAGTTATTCACGCGGAAGGGGAGTTTCAGGCTTCCCAGCGATTATCGGATGCCGCCAATATTTTGAGCCGAAACCCCGCTGCCCTTCAATTGCGATACATCGAGACCATTATGAGCGTGGCCGGCGATAAAACCTCGACCATTATATTTCCCGTTCCCATTGACCTGATTTCCCTGTTCCTTCAAGGTGCCAAGACACCAGAGCCCCCAGCACCCACAGAGGAAACGCCCCACAGCTAATTTTCACAACCTGATGTCTAACCTTCACCATCAAGGATTGCTATGAAGCGCGTGTTTGCCGTCATTGGTTTAGGACGGTTTGGCTATAGCGTGGCTGAGTCGTTAGTAAAAAAAGGATGTGAAGTGCTAGCCATCGATAGCGAAGAATCCAAAATTCAAGCCATCAGCGACATCGCGACTTTTGCGGTTCAATGCGATGCCACGGATGAGCGCGCCCTGAAGGCAGTCAGCGCGCAAAATGTTGACGTGGCCGTTGTGAGCATCGGTGAAAACATTGAAGCCAGCATTCTGATCGTCCAAACACTGGCGGAAATTGGTGTGAAGTCCATCATTGCGAAGGCCGTGACGAATACGCATGGGAAAATTCTCAGCAACCTTGGCGTCTCGGAAGTGATCTACCCTGAACGCGATGCGGCGAATCGACTAGCACATCGCCTCATTTCCCCCAAGGTGTTGGAATACTTGGAACTTTCGCCAGGCTATAGCATTGAAGAAATTGTCGTACCGGAACGGTATTCCGGCTTAAGCATCGAAGAGGCGAAAATTCGAGAGGAACACAATCTCAATGTCATCGGCATCAAAAAACAAGTCAAGCGCATGGTCAAAGGCCGATTAATGAAAGAGGAATCGTTTAATTTTACCCCGTCTCCCAGTGACCTCATTGAAAAGGGAGACGTGCTGGTCATGATCGGGAAAGAACAGGACTTGGACCAATTCAGTAATGCCGAATAAGACTTTTCAGAGCCCTTT
>Ga0114950_10004865_pt1 | contig 10447 bp, 26 predicted proteins | sample N075metaG_FD_83503 | JGI IMG/M metagenome (GOLD analysis project Ga0114950, IMG submission 83503) | Deep subsurface microbial communities from Kermadec Trench to uncover new lineages of life (NeLLi) - N075 metaG | ecosystem: Environmental > Aquatic > Marine > Ocean trench > Sediment | place... | reverse complement strand
GCGTGGAAGATGGACGCTCTGGATAGCTGGAAACTGGAGTACGAGAAGTTGTCCAGCGAGGCACTTATGGCTGCCCGTGCCGTCATTGCTCAGGCCGAGGGGAAGGATCTCTAATGGTGCCCAAGAAGGTGGTGCTCGCGGCGCTGGCGGATCTCTATACCGCGCTGACCCGTATTCAGGAGAACACGGATGACACCCGTGTAATCATGGCGTGCAACGACGCGCAGAACAAGGTGAACAGCAGCGAGGTGTGGTCGGTGCTCGAACCCGTCCTCACTGCGCCCTCGAAGTAAAGGGGCGCTATGGAGGATGGAACTCCTCCGCCCCATTTCCTTTTGCGATTAAGACGGGGGTGGGGTCCGGATTACCACTCTCCAGTTATGGCCCCCTACCAATACCCTTGACACAAGCACCCTGATGGTGTATAATATGAGGTAACAAAGAAGGAGGAGTGAATGCAGACTATTGGTGAGAGGTTCATGTACCAGCTTAAGGATGCCCTGCGGGATGTGGCTGGGGGTGATTGCGTGGCCGTCCGTACGGATGGCTCCACGGATCTCTTGGGGCGCATCGACGTGATCGATAAGGACAGCCTGCATACGTCGGTGCTTCAGTTCACCTACCACTTCGGGCAGTTCTCGTGGCACCCCATCGTCGTCCACCACTCGCCCGAGATGAATGAGAGCATTCAGGTGTTCCGCTGGGGCAAGCTCGATGAGGCGCTTCAGGCCATCATCGCTGGCGTTCGTGAGCGTGCTCCTCAGGTCATCTAGCGTTATGGATCATCCCCAAATCAATTGGGGGCACCTTCCATGCCCACACGTTCGCACCTCTGGGCCTCCCGTAACCGTTACCGGACACGGGGGGTACGGATACGGACCAACCATAGAATGGTAATCGGGTCCGGATTTAGACTTGCGGGAAGCACCATGATCCTGTATAGTATAGATACGTAAGGAGGACAGATGAAGGATCGAACCAATAACCCGGATGAGTTCTACGTGGGCACGGGCCGCGAGGTCTCCACCTACGCACTCAAGCAGGACGAGTGGGTGCTCAACCGTTGCAGCACCAAGCGTCCGCGCCTCTACGGCCCCATCAAGGTCACCGTGACCAAGTGGGCGGATGGCGGCTATGACTACAAAGTGGAGGATGCAGAGTAATGGCGAACATCAAGCGATGCGCGGAGTCGATCCTCTCGGGCTACCACCCGGCGCAGGGCGGCTGGCACCAACTGTGTGCTCGGCTCTCTGGGGAGGGGTCGGCCTACTGCTGGCAACACCAGAAGAGGAAGAGGCGTCCGCAAAAGCGGAAGAGAGCTTGACAGAAGCACCCTGATACTATATAATAGGGGCATAGGAGGACAGAGGATGAAATCAAAAGAGTTCCGGTTGGAAGTGGTCTACGAGGGCTACGACCCCGGCTTCGACACCAAGATCGAGAAGATCGTCAAGCGGGAGTTCCACAGTTCGGGGTGCGGCTTCGGACAGCGGGATATGGCCTTCGACTTCAAGACGAAGCGGGGCCTGGACAACGCGATGAAGCGGCTGGCCGACGCGGACCTTGAGATCGCCTATCGCGGCTTCAATGTGGGGGAGGACTACTAATGAAGCAGTTCCGAATTGAGTACGCATATACGCCGACCAACCACACCCCTCGGCAGTCGATCTCGGTTGAGGCCGAGTCTCGTGACGCCGCGCTCATCACCGCCATCATGACGCTCGACCGACAGGGTACGACCCTCTCGCTTGGGTACGGTCCCCGTTCCCTAAAGGGCTTGACCCCGGAGGGCAGTGCGAAGTTGGCGCGGTTCAAGCTTGGTGGGTGGTTCAAGATGGCAGTCATTCAGACCGTCTCGGAGATCGGTTCTGAGGCGTTGCCGGGACGAGTGCTGTAATTTACTCTTGACAGAAGTACCCTAATACTGTATAATAGGGACATACAAAGGAGGACAGAATGGGTGCTTGGGGAATGACGGCATGGGCGAACGACAGTGCGCTCGATTGGGTGTATGGCGTCATCGACAAGATTGCCGACGAGATCGAGAAGCAGATCGTTAGTGGTGGGCAGCATGACGTGATTGCGGCGGGCGACCTTCTCAATCAACTGACGCCCTACACCACCAGGGTCTACAACGGGCAGCGTGAGCCGGTACCGGGTAAAGGGGCGCTGGGCATCAACCACATCGCTGAGCATCGGAAGCTTTACAGCCGCATGATCGCGCAGCTTGAGTGCCTTCGTGCGAACGAGGGCTGGCTGGGGAGTTGGTCGGACGGCGGCACGGAGAGCGGGCAGGAGATCACGCGCATCATCAAGGCGCTGCGAAGGAAGGTGAAGCATGAGCGGTAGAGTGGCGACACAAGATCGGTTTGTCCTGCACGCGCAAGGGTGGTTGGCATCCCTGCGGGATATGCCAGCCCTTGAACTCACGCAGTTTGAGTTGAACCTTCTGGTCGATCTGATCGACTTGTTGGGGGACGAGGCGGCGGCATGAGCAACCCCAACACCAATTGCCTGGAGGGGATGCAGTGCCCCAGGTGTGGCAGCTACAGCCCCTTTCGCATCACGGTTACGTCGGTCGTGAATATGGCCGACGATGGCTCCGAGTACGTGAGCGGCTACGGCGAGGACTGGGACGACGACTCCCACGCTTGGTGCCCCTCGCCCTGCAACTTCGAAGGGGCCGTTCGGGACTTCAAGAAAGATCCGGAATCGGCTTGACAGAAGCACCTTGATGGTGTATACTCTAAGGAGTAAGGGGAACGAGGAAGGGAATGCCCAACAGGGCGGAAAAGGACCGAGTGATGAAGCGGACAGATTTGGACACGGTGGCGCTGGGCAAGGTGCTCAAGAGCCCCGAACTGAAGGCGGCGGTTGCGGCCCTCGCAGTTGGTGAACATGAGGTGGACGCATGGTTCCACCTCACCGGCTCGGTGAAGCGCGGCGCGGACTTCGACCAGAATCAGGTCCAGAAGGCCCGCCCCTGGTTGCTGGCGGCGGCGCTGATGAACGAGATCGCCAAGCTGGCGGGTCCGGTCAAGGTGGCCGAGACGCTGCGGCTGGCGCTGGCGAGCGGCGAGGAGCTTGAGGCGGCGGCGAAGACGCTCAAGAAGGAAGCTGACGCGGCTATGGTGATCCTGGGTGGATCTACCCTGACGCGATGCAACGGCAAGGTGACGACTGATCTGACGGTCGAGGTGATCGAACCGCAGACAGCGGACGCCTAATCCCTGTCCTGGGGGAGACCCCTGCTTCGGCAGGGGCTCCCCTCCCCTTTGGGGTTGACACAGACAGGCTCATATGATATAATACGGATACGTAAGGAGGACAGGATGGCTGAGAAGATTAAGGCGCGGCTGGTCAAGGCAGATGTGTACGCCGAAGGGCGGGACCAGAGCCGGGATCGACCGTGGAAGCGGCGGGACAAGGCGATCCTCTTCGTCTTCCCCAAGAGCGAGACCGGCGTTGAGCAGTTCATCTATCGGGCGACTCGTCCGGTGAAGCTCTTCCGTGAGTTGCTGCCGGAAATCTTCAAGAAGCTGGGACTCCCCGCCGACACGAAGGCGCGGTGGTCGAACAAGGCGGGATGCTCGATGTGTCCCTGCTCCCCTGGCTTCGTCTTGAGTCACTTTGCCCGTCACGACTTCTACGCGAGCGTCACTGCTGACGATCCGGATGCGGTCAAGCACGACGGCGGGCCGATTGACGGTAGGCGCGTCGAGACCATCGAGCGCGTGATGGCGGGTGGCATCTAATGAGCACCGGAGCAGAGTGCCGCTTCTACGAGAAGGAGCCGCGTCAGTGGTTCTACAAGCTTCAGGAGTGGCCCTACGGGGAGTGGCCCGAGTACGACACCTTCGGACCCTTCGACACCTACACAGCGGCGCAGAAGCACCTCAGCAGCAACCACGCCAACCCTGGCGGGTGGTGTGTTGATCCGCTCCCTGGGTGTGAGCATGACTTGCTCACCGCGATCAAGTACCCCCGGAAGGGGGACGCCGACACCCATACGTGTGATCGGTGTGGTGATGGGGTGAAGCAGGAGGCCCAAATCAAGTGACGATCAAGTAACCACACTGGTGGGGGTCATTCGGGCCTTCGTGGAGGGATTACCTTTCTTGGGTTCTTTTGTCTATTGACAGAAGCACCTTGATGATGTATAGTATGTCTATAACAAAGTCCCAGTAGCTCAGCGGTTTAGAGCACTGGCTTTTTGGGGGCGGCGAGGACTGCATTAGGCGAGGGGGTCGTGCGTGCAGCACGGCAACTGGACCTATCCGGACCACCCCTTAGGCCGGAGGTCGTTGGTTCGAATCCAACCTGGGATGCCCGAAAGGACAGATGATGGCGCGAACACTGCTGGTAAACAGAGCCCGAGAAGTCTCGTGGGAGTGCAACTACCCCTCGGTGAAGATAGCTCGGTGCCTGAGCCCCAAGTTCCGTTGGGGTAAGGATCAGTGGTGTGGCCCCTGTCTTCGCTTCGTGAAGGTACTGGCGGCGCTTGAGCAAGTGGTGCAGGACTGTGCGGCGGTGGCTGACGCGAAGGGAGCCAAGGCGATCCGAAAGAAGTTCCGCCTCTCTCCTTGACACAGACATCATCATGTGGTATAGTCAGTAACAGTAAAGGACGGGTGCAAACGGTTTGCGCCAGAAGGGACAGGACAATGGCACGAGTCAGAGAGATCGACGGTGAGGTGCGGACGAGTCCCGCTTCACAAGACGACAGCACCTTCCGGGTCTGCACCGTGTGGGCACCGGGGCGCGAGAACTTCACCTATCACTACGTTGTGGGTCCGCAACAGGCGGCGCTTCACATGCGTCTCCCCGGTCCCACCGAGGGTGCGATGGCCGCGCTCTTTCAGGAGCGTGAGGCTGACGGCCAGTGGTACGACTGGTACTCCGATGAGGGGATGGACCTTGAGGAGTGCATCGAGGAAGGCGCGGAGCTTTCCGCATGAGGCAGCCCAATTGCACAGAGCGGGAACTGCTTCAGCGGGCGTTGGTGCTCCTTGAGCAGCATTACCGGACGAAGAACCGTCCGGAGTGTTCGCAGATATATTCGGGTGACATCATCGAAGACATCCGCGACAAGCTCACCAAAGAGGAACTGGCCGCGTGCGACCAGTACGTACCGAAGGCGCACCGCCGTGGATGAGAAGAAGGTCGATCCACAGTTGGGGTTGATGCCGAACGGCGAGCCCTTTGAGATCCCGACGCACTGCACGAAGTGCGGAGACAAGTATCAGTCCGAGGACGAGGCTCGCTTCGGTGAGCCCTGTGACCAATGCACGGCAGAGGAGCGCGGAGCATGATGCCCTGTAGCAACATGGTGCTGTGGGTCGATGCTCGGAAGAAGGGCTCCGGCGACCCCTATCAGAAGGCCAAGAAGTGGCATAGCTGGTGGTTCACCTATTGCGGCCAAGCGGAGCCCGAAGGCATGGTGCCCTGCACGGGCACGGTCAAGATCGAGCTTGAGACGCACTACGGCAATGGCTGCTGTGATGCTGGCGGCACGAGCATCCTATACAAGTGCGATGTCTGTAAGGGAGGCTTCTATCCCGAGATGCCGCAGGACACCGAGGACTTGGCGGAACTGCTGAACGAGGGCTTCATCACGAAGGCCAAGGGCACGGCGCGGGCGAAGGCGCACATTGCGGCGCACGAGGCCCAAATAGAGCGCCAGAACAAGTTCAGGGAGGAGTCGAAGATCAAGTTCGCGGCGAACCGTGCGAAGGCGGCAGAGGACCGGAAACTGCGGGCTGAGGGAAAGGCGGCGCGGAAGAAGGCAGCGGCAGCAAAGAAGAAGGCGGCGAAGTCATGAACTATCGAGACATCGTGAAGCAGCGAGATCGTTTCGCGAGCCACGTGCGTGAGGACATCAGCAAGAACATTGCGGAAGACGATGGCTCAGTGCCCTTCCCTTCGGTGTCGGCGCTCGCGGAGAAGTACAACCTCGACGTTGATCAGGTCGTTGAGTTCGCGGAGGACTCCGATGAGCTTGATCTCATTGTGGCGTTCAACGTTCGGGGCGGCGTCTATGACATCCCGCGCCAAGAGGATTACTTGGTTGAGGCCCGGTAGCCCGCTTCGAGGGATTTCCACTCCTCGACTGCATTAGGGCTTGACAGAAGTACCCTGATGCTATATAGTATGTGCATAGGAGGACAGGACATGAAGGTTTACAAAGGGGTCAACATCCCGACGAGTGCGAGTGGGCTGGAGCTTTTCTCCAGCAAGAAGGGCAGCGGCGGGGCCGCGCAGGACATCCTGAAGCAGTTGAAGCGGGACATTACCCGCCTCAACAAAGAGGGCAACAAGGTCGCGATGGTGACCAGCGTTCCGGCGATGGCGAAGCTGGTTGGCACCATCTACAACGAGGGCGTCTACAAGAAGATGCTGGAGCACTCCCACTTTGGGGCGTCTGATACGGAGCCGCGCTATCACATCGCACAGGCGATGGTCGATGCGGCCAAGCTCTTGATGGGCCGTTCGGACGAGTATATTCCGGAGCTTGGCGACTGGATCTAATGGTCAGCAACGAGGCCCTACGTTTCTTCGTGCGTGAGTCGAACCGCATTGAGGGGATCAATCGTGATCCTCTTGATGCGGAGATTGACGCGCACCTCTCGCTGCTGGACTGTGAGCGGGTGACGCAGCACACAGTGCGGGCCTTCGTTCAGATCGTCGCGGGTGCGCCCCTACGGGATAAGCCAGGGCTCGATGTCTTCATCGGCAACCACCGTCCGCCTATAGGTGGTCCGCACGTCCCTGAGGCGCTCGACAAGATCCTTCAGGGGGTCAACGACAAGAACGCCAACCCCTACACGGTCCACGCCAAGTACGAGACCCTGCACCCCTTCATGGACGGCAACGGGCGCAGTGGGCGGGCACTGTGGCTCTACATGATGGTGCGGAAGGGCTATACGGGCCTTGACCGGCACGGGAACAACACGGGCTTTCTGCAAATCTGGTACTACCAATCGCTTAGCAATTTCCGAGAATAGTTCTTGACGTAGGCACCATCATATAGTATAGTCTATAACAGTAAGGGACACACAGGACACAAGGAGGACAGGACGATGAAGTTGATGACGAAGGCACTTGAGGCGCGGTTCGCAAAGCTCGGTCGGCAGGACAAGCCCGACGCCGTGGTGGTGGCGAAGTTCTTTACCCCCACGAGCAACTGGACGTGGTACGCCACGGAGTACGATCCCGAAGAGCGTTGCTACTTCGGTCTGGTCGTGGGCTTCGAGACGGAGCTTGGCTACTTCAGCCGCGATGAGCTTGAGTCGGTCACGGGTCCGCTGGGCCTGGGTATCGAGCGTGACTTGCACTTCAGCGAGATCACGATGGACAAGCTGAAGGCCAAGCTGGACAGCGGAGCGCACGTCTAATGATCCCGCGAGATGAGATCAAGAATGGCACCATCGTTGAGGTGCTGCAATCGAGGCGATAAGTTAATTGGGAGACCTTGCCGGATTCCTAGGCCGGACTAACAAGAGTGGGGGTTCAAATCCCTCTCGCTTCACCAGAAAAGGCTTGACATATACCGGATCATCTGGTATAGTATGTATATGTGAGACCCAATAGGGTCGGAAAGGACAGGACATGGGACCGAGGACAAACCGAGAGATCATGCGCGCGGCAGCGCGTGAAGCAGAGATCGAGTACGACTACACCCGGATTGATGCCGAGCACCTTGAGACGCTCGGGGATCTGACGGCGGACTTCATGGCCGCGCAGCACGACGCCGAGGTGGCCGTCGATCTGATGACCGATGCCGAGATCGACCGTCTCATTGCGGAAGCGCACACAGTTTGAGCACGCGCTGTACTACGCACTTCCACCGGGGATCTAACGAAGATCCGGACGCCATTGTGTTCCGCCATACGGACGGCTATCCCTCCGAGGCAGGCGCAGACATCCTGCGGTTCTTCACTGCGATTGAGGAACAGTCAGACGGCGACACCCGGTTCGATGACTCATCCATGCTTGCGGCACGGTATGTCGTGTTCCTCGCCCAGATGTTTACGAGCGCCGAGTTACCGCTGGCCTTCATGAGCGTCCGAGTGATGCAACAGGACTCATCGGACATCGAGTTCCGCTATCACGTGTACTGCGAAGGCGAAGGACGCCCACGGGTGACGGTCGATGATGTCTACAACGAGAAGACCCTGACTCTTCAGGAAGCCCTTGACGGCGGGTTCAATGATGAGGACGATGAGGACCGGCTCAATTAGATAGATGCGGCGCTGAGCGCTCTGGGTACTACCTGTCCAGTAGCCCAATTACAGCAGCACAGCCGCCGTGGTTCACTTTCGCTCGTCGGAGACCTGTCCTCTCCGGCGAGCGGGGTGGGCCTTTTTTATTTACCTAATGCCTGCTTCGCAGGATTTCCATTTCCCTGATGCATTAGGCTTGACAGAAGTATCCTGATACGTTACAATACAATCAACCAAGGAGGACAGGTATGACGGACACCCCTGCCGTTGGCGGAAGTGAAGGTGAACAGTGAGCACTAAGCCGAAGAATCTGCTGGACAAGCAATTGACCGTTTGGGACTACGAGAAGGCCATGTTGTCGCAGAATGCGTGCAACGCTAGTGGCCTGATTCATGCGATGGTCGAGGTCACTGAGAAGATTTGGGTGGAGGCGCGGTTGCTGGGCAAGGGCACCGAGTACGTCAATAGCCATCCGATCCTCCGCCTCTACATTGAGCAGCTTCAGCATCTCAGCAAGACGAGCTATCACGACGCGCACTCCCATGTGGCGGACCGACTCGTACTTGCATGATCCGCGTTGAGCCCATTCACCTGAACACGGACGGACGTGGTTCGATGTGGGATGTCTTTGTCGTCACCGCAAAGGGCGCGCAGCTTCGAGCGTACTATGGGGTGAGTGGAGTCACCTTGGGTCGGGTGGTTGAGGCCGTGGGGCATTGCAACAAGCTGAAGGACCGCAAGGCCCGCCAAGCGTTGCTTAACAAGGAGTTGCCGGAGATCCCTTGACAGAAGCACCCTGATACTGTATAATAGAACCATAGGAGGACAGGACTATGGGTTGGTTGATTAGCTACGGCGACACCAAGAGTGAGACGATTGCGCGGCGCACCAAGACCGAGGTGAGCGAGTGCGGAACCCGGCGGTGGCGTTACCCCAAGAGTTGTATCCGGGGGAACTGCCTCTGGAAGATCATGGTCATTGAGGAGTTGAAGGACGGGGTGTGGGTCGAGGACATCCGCCTGATTGCGCTGGACTTGCTTCGCAAGGACGAGGGCATGGGCTGGGGCTACAAGGATCTGACGGAGTGTGCAGGGCCGGTCGAGACATCGTGCCCCATCTCCTATCTCGACATGGTGCCGTGCCCGGACAGCGAGTTCGCCCGCAATTGGCGGAAGGGTGTCCGAGAGAAGGCCGCAGGCAAGCAGGCCGTGACGGAAGTGATCCGGGCCATGAAGACGGGCGACACCCTCTATCTGAGGAAAGGCTGCAAGCCGGAGGCGATCATCCTCACGAGCAAGCGCCCGCTTCGGGGGCACGTCAATGGCATGGCCTACAAGATCCCCCGGCGGATGATTGACGCCACCAAAACGCGATTGCACTTGACATAGACAACATACTATGGTATGATGTAAAACAGTAACAAACAAAGGAGACACATGGGCTACACACATTATTTCTATCGGACGCCGGAGTTGGACAAGGGTAAGTTCAAGGCAGCGGTGGCTGACATCCGCAAGGTGGTCGCGCTTCTGCCGACCGTCAATCCGCAGGAAGCACAGATGTGCTACCCCAATGGCGACGACACCGATGTGAAGCTCGCCGGTTGGGATGGCGAGGCCGGGACCGAGCCGGAGATCGTTGATGATTTGGTGTCATTCAACGGTGTGGGCGACGACTCGCATGAATCGTTTGTGATCGCGCAGACGTTTGAGGCCCCGGACTACTGCCCGGACCCGGACGAGAACGGGCTGCACTTCGCGTTCTGTAAGACCGCCCGCAAGCCCTACGACATCGCCGTGACGGCGAGCCTCGCGGTGCTGAAGCACCACCTGGGCGATGCGATCCGCGTGTCGTCAGACGGTGACTTCGATGAGTGGGCGGACGGACTCGCGTTGGCGAATAAGGCGACGAGCCTGGACCTGTCGGCCCTCATGCAGACGGAGTTGGAGCGAGACGAATAGGATTGACATAGACGCCGCTATGTGGTATAGTGGCGAAACGTAATACTACTAGGACAGGTAGTAGGAGGACAGGATGAAGTTCAAGGTAGATGAGGGTGCGAGTGACGATGAGAGTCTCTTCGTAGACATCGTGGATGAGATCGGGAACCGAGCGACGGTCATCATTAACATCGGTGACGAAGGGATCACGGTAGACATCTTCCCCATTCACGTCGTTGATGGGCCAGTGGCCTCAACGTATGCGATGTATTCGGAGATTGATAG